>OJBT01000015.1_pt1 | contig 103265 bp, 94 predicted proteins | sample 1591101 | NCBI WGS metagenome assembly OJBT01 (sample SAMN05416773, study PRJEB24817) | seawater metagenome | isolation source: Sea water | place: Canada:Atlantic | collected 2013-11
GTTTCGGTGCAGCTTTCTTAGCCACTACTTTTTTAGCGGCAGGTTTCGGTGCAGCTTTCTTAGCCACTACTTTTTTAGCGGCAGGTTTCGGTGCAGCCTTCTTAGCGACTACTTTTTTAGCCTTTGGTTTTGCTACTGTTTTTTTAACGTTCACCTTTGCAACCATCGAAGGCGCATCAGCCATCCCTTCTTTAATAAGGTCGCCCATTGCCTGCTTTGTTTCCATAGCAATTTTCACGGAACTTTGAGCGCCTAATAATACTTTTTCAGACAATTCTTTATAAATCTCAGACTGTAAATTCATCAATTCAGTCATTGAGGAGACTTTACCCACATTTTTAGTTTTTTTAATGCCACCTTCCAAGCAGCTGGACACCATGTCCATTTGTAACTTGGTTAGCTTTTTTATGGAATTTGTATTAAGTGTGTTAATTTTTTTTAACGCATCATTCGCATTCTTACTTAATTGAGTCCATTGTTTTATAAGATCCTTTTGCATTTTGTCGCCCCTGTTATTATTAATAATGTCTATCACAGTTAACTAATAGACATTAATTAACCATCTGTCAATAAAAAGGCGGCTATTTAGCCGCCTTTTTATTGAATAACTTGATTTAATTAAAAACTAGTAAACAAACCGCCATTAACAGGGATGTTTGCCCCTGTAATGTAATCAGCATCATTTGAAGCTAAAAACCCAACAGTGTTAGCAATTTCTGCTGGCTTACCCATACGTTGCATCGGAATTTGAGACACCAAATCATTACGAATTTCCTCATCAATTTCCATAACCATTGATGTCGCGATATAACCTGGGCTAACTGAATTAACTGTGATCCCTTTTCTAGCAACTTCTTGCGCTAGCGCCATTGTAAAACCGTGCATGCCGGCTTTAGCTGCAGAATAATTTGTTTGCCCGAATTGACCACGCTGACCATTGACAGATGAAATATTTATAATACGGCCGAATTCTCTAGACAACATATAATCCAACACGTTTTTTGTCATATTAAAAACACCATCTAAGTTAGTTGATAGCACTGCATCCCACTTAGATTCATCCATGTTTTTAAGAAAACCATCACGCGTAATGCCTGCGCAGTTAACAAGGACGTTAATTGGTCCAACTGTTTCTTCAACTTTTTTGATCATCTCAGCGCACGCATCAAAATCAGTGACATCCGCTTCTTCTACTGAGAACTCAAAACCATTGCTTTTATGTTCTGCAATCCATTCGTCCGACTTTTCAATTTTTTTATTAAATGTTGTTGCTACTACGGTGTAACCATTCTTTGAAAGTTTTTTAGAAATCTCAGTTCCAATGCCACCTATACCGCCGGTCACTAATGCTACAGAATTATTCATGCGTTATGATTCTCTTTTAAAAATGTATCTTATTATAGCACGTACTATTGCGTCGCAACATGTAACAAAATTCAATATTTCCCATTGGACATAAAAAAACCACTTACATTACTGTAAGTGGTTGATTCATATGGCGTCCCCAAGGGGGTTCGAACCCCTGTTACCGCCGTGAAAGGGCGGTGTCCTAGGCCTCTAGACGATGGGGACTAAGTCTTAATATTTACTAAAAACGATTCGTCTAAATCATTTTTTCACCAAAAAAATTGGTGGAGCCAAGCGGGATCGAACCGCTGACCTCAACACTGCCAGTGTTGCGCTCTCCCAGCTGAGCTATGGCCCCTCTTGGCAGGACGCGAATTATACTGAACGATACACATAGCGTCTAGCCTTCTTGCGCACTTATTTTATTATTTATGAAATCTATGCCTCTTTGAATGTTTCGAAGACACGTTTCGCGCCCCATTAAGAATAATGTTGCATCAAGTGATGGCGAAACAGACGTTCCTGTTAATGAAACTCTCAACGGTTGCGCGACCTTCCCCAGCTTTACATCTAAGGCTTCAGCTGTCTCTATAATAACCTGGTGCAACGCTTCTTTAGACCATTCAGGTAATTGTTGAAACTTACCCAACATGATATTAAGTGGTTCAACTGCCGCGGCTTTCAAGTTCTTTTTTGCTGCCTTTTCATCGAACTCATTGTAATCGTTATAGAACAATAAACTTTTTTCAGCCATTTCTTTTAATGTTTTTGCACGCTCTTGCTGTGTTTTCACCAGCTCTAGTACGTCTGGGCCATTAAGCACATCGCAACCCAAGGCATTTAATTGGAACGTTAACGGTTCAACTAAACTGGCTGGATCAGCACTCATAATATATTGCTGATTTATCCATTGAAGTTTTTCTGTATTGAATGCAGACGCTGTTTTGTTCACATCTGAAAGATCAAACAACTCAATCATTTCTTCGCGGCTAAATAATTCTTTATCTCCATGCGACCAACCTAAGCGAACTAAGTAATTTAATAACGCTTCAGGTAAGTATCCGTCATCGCGGTATTGCATAACGCTTACTGCACCATGTCTTTTTGATAAGCGCGCGCCATCATCACCTAATATCATTGGTAGATGAGCAAATTTGGGTTGTTCTGCACCTAGTGCTTTCATGATGTTAATTTGGCGTGGTGTATTATTGATATGGTCATCACCACGAATAATATGTGACATATTCATATCTAGATCATCCACTACCACCGTTAAATTGTAGGTAGGCGTACCATCCGAACGAGCGATAATTAAATCATCAAGCTCTTCATTGCTAATAGATATTTGCCCCCGTACAAGGTCATCAAACACCACTTGGCCTTGCTCTGGGTTTTTAAAACGTACGGCAGGGCGGACACCTTCTACACTGTCTGTTCTGTGGCGACATTTTCCGTTATACCGGGGCTTTTGCTTATTGGCGCGTTGCTCTTCTCGCACGGCTTCTACTTCTTCTGCACTACAATAACAATGGTAAGCATCGCCTTGGTCAAGTAATTGCTGGATAACTTCAAGATAGCGTGGAAAACGATCCGTTTGGAAAAATGGCCCTTCATCATGCGATAAACCTAGCCATTCCATGCCATCAAAAATAGCTTTTACTGACTCATCGGTAGAACGTTCTTTGTCTGTATCTTCAATACGTAAAATAAACTGTCCACTCGTTTTTTTTGCATAGAGCCATGAAAACAAAGCTGTTCTTGCTCCCCCAACGTGAAGATAGCCAGTTGGGCTAGGTGCAAATCTTGTACGTACTGTCATGTGTTTTTGTCGCAATTAGGAAAGGCCGCTATTTTAGCAAAAATACCGCCCGTTGTTTCGTTATATATTTTGTTCTCGGCGAAACTTGATTAACTGAAGAATACGTTTTTGGGTATCATCAAGAACAACGGCCATACCCGGTTTGATTCCATGTTCTGATGCGACAAACGCCTTCATTGTGTTGCAAATTTGGCCGTCTAGCCGAATACCTAGTCCGCGTACTTTCATCATATTGGCCCAGTCACCAAACATTCTCAGCGTCATTTCACAGGCGGTAATAATGTAGGTTATCTCTAGCTCTGGGTGTTTCTTTACTTCTTCAACAATTACTTCGCCAATTTGGTGAACTGTGGTAATAAAAACAGGTAAGACTTGTTTGGTTGGCAAGCTGTGTACGCACTTACCAATAAAGCATTGCCCGCAAACTGGATTAGTGTCCTCATGGATGCATTCTTGGGTAAAACGGCCTGACGGACATTCAAACGGCTTGTGGCAATAGGAAAAGCCTATCACCAACTTACTGTTTGGTTTTGCAAGTAATTGTTTAAATTCTGCTTCGTTTTTCAAGCCGTATAGGAAGAAGTCATCATCCCTTATATAAGGTAATGTCGTTAAGTAAGACCGAAGTAAGTTAAACCCATGCCGAATGGGTTTAGAAAAAAAGTATTTAATGAAAAACTTTTCTTCATCGTATTTCGCAAGGTAATTCATTGCTTTCCAACGAAGGTTCTTTTTCGTTTTAGGGCGAATACCAGGTAACTTAGGAATCTTCACCAACTGCTTAATCGGCTGACTTTGTTGAAGCTCGCTAGAACGCATATCCCAGCTCTTTTCAGCGTCTTCCCACGTTGAATGTTTATCCCAATGTGCGCTCATTTAATTGGCCTATTGATTAAAAAGAATCTTGCTGCCGTCTAATTTATAACTCCACGGTGCGCCACTATTTTTCCAGCCGTTAACGACACGGTGTCCTTTATCCGCGCCCTCTTTCGCTTTATCGCCCTCAAACCCATCAACCACTGTATATGCCTGAGTATACCCGAGCTTAGTTGCTAATGTTGCCGCTTTACCACTGCGTGTACCTGAGCGGCACATAAAAATAATCGGCGTATTTTTATTGAAGCCCTTAGCCGTTACCAACTCTTCAAAAACGATAGGGAAATCACCATTAATAACCTTTTGATAACGGTGCTTCTTCTCATCCCATTCATCAAAATCATTAGTCATATACGGAATAACAGCATCCGCCAATGATGTCCAGCCGACAAATTCAACTTCTGAAGGCGTTCTAACATCAACAAACAACACGTTATCGCCATTTTCTTGCAACACAACGTAAGCTTCCTTTGCCGTTAAATATTTATTCGACTCTGATTGCTTTTTCTTTTTAAGTTGATCACCTATTACCGTTGATTTAATGTCTACCGCAACACTTGTAACAGGTGCTATTAATAGAAGAGAAACACACAATATCGCAATTTTAGTCACGTGATTTATTTTCATTTTTTTAATTCTCAATTAATTATAGTTATCCCAAACACACTCACCACCCGACGATTCTTTAATGGCTTGCATGCGATCATTGTGCGCCGCCATTTCTTCATCATTAGCTTTTATAACAGCTAAAGGTGGTTTATTGGTACTTAGGAATGTAGGTTCAAATACAGCATCCTCGTCTACATCGTCCGCAAATAACGAGTTTTGCCCACCCGTCATCATGAGATATACGTCGGCTAATATTTCAGCATCCAACAACGCGCCGTGCAATTGCCGTTGGCTGTTATCTATTTCGTATCGTTTACATAACGCATCCAGACTATTACGCTGGCCAGGGAACATTTTACGCGCCATGACGAGCGAATCAGTCACCTCACACCATGTTGCCATATCAACGAATTCAGAGCCCATCAATTGATATTCATTATTGATAAAACCTACGTCAAATGGTGCGTTATGAATAACGACTTCTGCCCCGTTTAGATACGCATGCAAATCTTTCGCAATATCTTCATACAATGGCTTATCGGACAAAAACTCACTCGTTAATCCGTGAACAGCCACAGCGCCTTCATCAATGTCACGCTGAGGGTTTAAATAAAAATGAAAGTTATTGCCTGTAAAACGCCTATTAATAAGCTCAACACAACCCACTTCTATTATTCGGTGACCCTGTTTAGGCTCAAGCCCCGTTGTTTCTGTATCTAAAATAATTACTCGTGACGACATGATTTTATGACCTGTTTTATAACGTATCGATGCCTTTGTTTGCTAGCGCATCTGCCCGTTCGTTACCTGGGTTACCGCTGTGGCCTTTAACCCATACCCATTTAATATCATGTGATTGCGTTAATGTATCAAGCTGTTGCCACAAATCAACATTTTTAACGGGTTTGTTACCCGCTGTTTTCCAGTTACGTTTTTTCCAATTGGGTAGCCATTCATTGATACCGCTTAAAACGTATTTAGAATCGCTATTTATGACTAGCTCGCTTGGCTCTTTTAACGCCGTTAGTGCTTTGATAACCGCCATCATTTCCATACGATTATTGGTGGTTTCTTGCTCGCCACCATATAACTCTTTTTGTGTGCCGTTGTAACTCAACGTTGCACCCCAACCACCTATTCCAGGATTGCCTCGGCATGCGCCGTCAGTATATATTTGGATTATCTTTTTGGACATGTCTTCTTTTATTCGCTGGTTCTGCTAATGGTTTTGATGCTAAGGAGTCTCTAAGACGCTGAAAATGAAATACTGACGTACCTTTTGAAACGCGTTTAACAGCCATTATAAAATAAGCAGCCGGCATAAAGGGCGTCCATGCTAAAAACTTTTTTAATAATGTCAGCTTAGTTGTTGCCGCTTGTTTTTTCATCAACGGAAACAAGCAACAACCTTGGCTCTTTTCTATCTCAAAGTTTAATAGCTTTAACCAATCCATCACGCGGTAGCGACTAATGAATTTTCCGTTCCAGGGTGTTTTTAGCTTCGCCTTAGGAAAAAACCGCGGTAAATGCCAAAATGCCCACGGGTTAAACCCCATTAACAACACAATGCCCTCGGGTTTAAGAACGCGATTTACCTCGCGTAATACTTGATGTGGATTATCGTCAAACTCTAACGTATGGGGCATAATCACGATATCAACGCTGTGCGTTTCTATCGGTAAATTATTCGTCTCACCTACTACTCTAGTATATTTTGATTGCTCAGCAACATGCTTGTCTAAAATTGTATAATGCGCAAACCGCATGGCTTCGTGAAACTCGTCTTCCCAGCCAACAAAATCCAGTTGCAACACCTCTGCACGAAAGTTTTCACGTAGTTTTTGGCTTAATAAAGCTGATTCTGCGTGTCTATAGACACTACCGATAGGTGTTTCGAACCAGTTGCTTAATTCAACTGGTTCCTTATTTTGTGAACTCTCTTCATGCGGCATTATTTAAACAAACTATAATTATTAACGTTTTGACCTTTTACACCAACATCACTTAATGCAATATTTAATCATAAATAAATTATCTAGGTTTTTTTTATTCACTAGCTTATCAGTTCTCGTGTCTTGTTCTGCGTATACGCTTAGACCGTCGGATGACGCTAAGTTCACAGAAACACAAAAAACCGACCTGGATAAAATAGAAGATAGCAAAGCATCGACCAGAGTTCAGCAAAGCAATACAGCGCTGGTTAAGCCCAGCACCGTTAAATTAGAAAATGCAAACGTCAACATTTGGCAACGTTTGTTCTCTCTATATCAATTCCCAGAGACACATAACAAAAGAATACAAGCCCAAATCAATTGGTACAGTAAGCACCCCGAATACCTTGATCGCGTACAACGTAATGCAGAACCTTATCTCTTCCATATAATTAATGAAGTTGAAAAACGCAATTTACCTGGTGAGCTCGCCCTACTCCCCATTGTAGAAAGTGCATACCGACCATTTGCTTACTCACATGGCCGTGCTGCGGGGCTTTGGCAATTCATACCATCCACAGGAAAAGCTTACGACCTTAAACAAAACTGGTGGTATGACGGCCGACGTGACGTGATTGCATCGACTGATAGCGCCCTTACGTACCTTAGCAAGCTTTCTAATCGTTTTGATGACTGGTATTTAGGTTTAGCTGCCTATAATGCAGGTGGCGGAAATATTTCAAAAGCCATTAGAGCGAATAAAAAACGTGGCAAAAAAACCGACTACTGGTCTTTAGCGCTGCGTAAAGAAACACAACAATACATACCTAAGTTAATTGCCATTGCGCATATTTTGTCGCATGCAGAACAGTACGGCATTACGTTACGAACAATACCTAATAAACCGTATTTTGAAAAAGTCGATATCCGCAAGCAAATTGATTTGGCACGTGCCTCAGAATTGGCTGGCATCAGCATTGAAGAACTGTACACACTCAACCCCGCTTTCAACCAGTGGGCTACCGACCCTTCTGGCCCTCACTACTTATTAGTACCCAAGAAATTGGCTAATAATTTTAATCAACAATTATCGACATTACCAGATAACCAGCGATTAAAGTGGCAACGCCATAAGGTAAAGCAAGGTGAAACACTCAGCCATATTTCGAAAAAATATCGCACACCTATTGCGCTCATTGAACTGACGAATCAAATAACTAAGCATCGTATTCGAGTTGGTAAGTTTTTGCTTATCCCTACTGCAAGTTACAACGAGTCGTTATACACAAACAGCGCACCGATGCGAAAAAAAGCGATACGCACAACGCGCAGAAAAGGTGATAAAAGCATTTACCGTGTTAAAAAAGGTGACTCCTTTTGGACTATTTCTCAACAGCATAAAGTCACCGTTCGCCAACTAGCCAAATGGAACGCCATGGCGCCTCGCGACACATTAAACATTGGCCAAACCTTAACCATTTGGAAAACTAACCAACATAAAACGTCCAGCCGTACTAGCTCACCTAAGAAAAAGAATCAAACGATCCGCTACACCGTTAGAAAAGGTGACTCCCTGTATTTAATTTCCAAACGCTTTAAAGTTAGTATTAATGACATAAAAAACTGGAATACGATTAATAAAAAGTACTTAAAGCCAGGTCAAAAACTAAAAATTATTGTGGACGTAACCCAAACGTAATTAGTTTCAAGCGTTGTTGTATAACCAACAATTAACTTGATGCGTAGGTGAAATATCTGAGGTTGAAGGATAATTCTCCTCACACTCAGGTTTAGCTTCTGAACAACGAGCATAAAAATGACAACCCACCGGTGGATTAGAAGGTGACGGCATTTCATCAGGCAATTTAATAACCTGCTTTTCTAAGGCGGAATCCCATGTCGGCACAGCTGCTATCAACGCTTTTGTATAAGGGTGAGACGGATTATTTAAAATATCATTGACCGTTCCGTATTCAACAATACGGCCTAGGTACATTACCGCCACATTGTCAGCAATATACGATACAACAGACAAGTCATGAGTGATAAACAAATAACCTAAACCATTTTCTCGCTGTAGGCTTTTTAACAGATTTAAAACCTGTGCTTGCACAGAAACATCTAACGCACTAGTAGGTTCATCACAAACAATAATAGATGGATTGACGGCCAAGGCACGCGCAATACATAAACGTTGTCGTTGTCCACCTGAAAACTCATGGGGGTAACGTAGGCGCACATCCGCCGTTAAACCTACTTTCAATAATAATGATTCACAACGCTCTTCAATGGCCAAATCACCTAAATCAGGTTGTAATGCTCGCAAACCTTCTTCTAATATTTCGCCTACCAGCATTCTAGGATTCATAGAAGAGAATGGGTCTTGAAAAATAATCTGCAACTGATCTCTATGCGCTTGAAAGTCACTTTCTGACAACGTCGCTAAATTTTGCCCTTTGTAGTTAATGACACCCGACGTTATCGGCACCAACTGTAATAAAGCTTTTCCCAGCGTGGTTTTACCACAGCCAGATTCGCCAACCAATGCTGTGGTGGTGCCGGCATCAATATCAAAGCTTACACCGTCAACCGCTTTTACTTGCCCTACTGTACGCTTCAACAAACCTTTTTTTATAGGAAAATGAACCTTTAAGTCATTAACACGTAGGCTTTCACCATCCATTTTACTAATCGTTTGATACGTCTCAGTAATAGCCTCGGTGAGCTTAATATCAATATCGCCAATTCGACAACATCTCGCTTGCTGGCTCTCACTGATAATTGACCAATCGACAACGTCATTATCTAAACACGCGCTCATTTTAAATTCACAACGCTCTGCAAACCGACAGCCAATGAATTCTTGAGATAACGACGGCACAGAACCCGGCAATGTTACCAATGCTTCTTCACGATTATCCATATTAGGTATAGCATCAAATAAACGCTGGCTATACGGGTGTGCAGGTTTTTTAAAAAACGCGTCTCGTGATGACACTTCCACCAATTGCCCTGCATACATAACCGCTACCGTATCAGCCATGCTAGATACTATGCCAAGGTCATGCGTAATCAACCATAACGACATGCCACGTTGACGTTGAAGGTCTTTTAGCAACTCTAAAATTTGTGCCTGTATGGTGACATCTAATGCCGTTGTTGGTTCGTCAGCAATTAATAAATCAGGGTCATTTGTTAAAGCAATCGCAATTAAAACTCGCTGCCTCATCCCACCAGATAATTGATGAGGAAACGAATGGTATCGTTCCTCTGCATCAGATATACCAACTTGCTTAATTAATTCAATAACGTTTTTTCGCACCTCGCCGGCGTCAGCTTTTTTATGAGTAACAGCCGCTTCGGCAATTTGATCGCCAATACACATGACCGGGTTCAACGCCGTCATCGGATCTTGGAATATCATCGAAATTCGAGCGCCTCGATTTTCACGCATGCGCATTTCTGGCATTCGTAGTAAATCAACGCCTCTGTAGAAGACCTTCCCAGCCGTCACTTGCGCCGCCGAAGGCAATAACCGCAAAGCAGCTAATGCAGTCACAGATTTGCCACATCCGGACTCCCCCACCAAAGCGAATGTTTCACCTTCCTGTATATCAAAACTAACGCCATCAATTGCCCTAACGGGGTCCGACGAACTATTAAATTGGGCTTTTAAGCCTTGAATAGACAGTAAAGGTTGAGACATAAACTAACTGTTAAGTAAATCAACCACGGCATCCAATCCACCATAATTGATTTGCACATCCGTTTTTGTTTGCACGGTTGGTTTTGCATGGTACGCAACGCTCAGCCCTGCTTCATCCATCATCAACAAATCATTCGCACCATCGCCCATTGCGATGACTTGATGTTGAGCTAAGCCCAATTCAGCAGACAATTTCAATAACAAGTCCGCTTTGGATTGAGCACCAATAATATCGCCTGAAACACGCCCCGTTAAACGGCCATCAACAACCTCTAACGTATTAGCTAACGTGTAATTTAAACCGAGTTTTTGTTTTAGCTTGTCCGTAAAGAAAGTAAAACCACCCGACACTAACGCGATTTTTATTGAATGTTGCTGCAGATACTCAAGTAACTTTTCTGCACCTGGATTCAATGTTAACCGCTCATCATAAACTTGTTGCAACTTCTCTATTGGAAGTCCTTTTAGCAAAGCCACACGCTGAATTAAAGAGGCTGCAAAATCTAGCTCCCCTCGCATAGCCGCTTCTGTGATTGCAGACACGTTATCTTTAATGCCTAACATATCGGCTATTTCATCAATGCACTCGATTGAAATCAATGTTGAATCCATGTCGGTCACTATCAAACCAACGTCTGACCCTGAAAACGCTTCCGGCAATCTAGTAATGTCACATTCAAGTTCATGTCGAAGGGTTTGCATTGTTTCTTCAGACAACTGAACACTTGCTTGAACCGAGTAAAACCCCTTGCGCAGGTCAGGCAAGGCCATAAAAATAGACTGAATTTTAGTTAACGATTCAACAGTTAGTGAGGCCGTATGTAAAATATAGTTATTCATAATCAAATAGTTAAATTGTTTTATTAAACTTAAGTGTTAGACCTAGGGTCGAATGCATCTCTAACGGAGTCAGCGAATAAATTAGCGGCTAACACCAATACAAACATAAATGAAAATGCTGCCAGTAAAGACCACCAAACAATCGGTTCGCGCGCCATTTCAAGCCTCGAGGTATTAATCATATTGCCCCAACTGTACGTTGATGGATCAACACCAATGTTAATATACGATAGAACTGCCTCAGCGAGCACTAAGCCACTAAAATCCAGTGCGATGGTTATCATCACCAGGTGCATCACGTTTGGCAGCACATGGCGTTTGAGAATCTTGATAGGGCCAACACCTAATGCTCGTGCCGCCAACACATAATCCATTTCGCGAATTTTTAAGGTTTCAGCCCGCAATAAACGGCATAAACCCGTCCAGCTGGTGATACCCAAAATTATGCACAACAGTAATAAACGCATATCAGCCCGATCTTCCACCGTGGTAAACAACTCTGGGTTATTGGCCATATACACTTGAGCCATTAAAATCGCCGCTGCGATAAGCAACACACCTGGAATTGAACTCAACGTTGTATAAAGGTATTGAATAATATCATCTACCCAACCCCTAAAGAACCCAGCCATTAACCCTAAGCTAATGGCTATCGGCAACATTACAATAGTCGTTAATGAACCAATCACTAACCCTGTTCTGATGCTTTTTATCGCTTGATATAAAACATCTTCGCCGACCTTATCGGTCCCTAACACGTGATAAAAGGGGCTAAGTGACGCTATAGCACCGACAATCATCAATACTCCCAGTAAGGTGAACAAAAAGCTCTTCGTCCCTTTAGACCGTACAAACTTGAAGCTTCTTTTATTAAAACCCCATAAAATAAACATTAATCCCAACCAAACTAAAAGGCTGAAACCTGTGCCTGCCATCAGTTTTTTCAAGATGTCGGCAAACTTGTCCGTAACAGGGTTGTTTAAATGAGCCGCACCGTATTTCAAACGTGGGTATATTCGTTTTGCAACACCCTCTTTATCCACACCCATTTCTTTTGCATAGGCCGTGTGTGAAAATGGAGCTGAATAGGTTTTCTCAACCTGTGTTCTCATTGGCGTTAAAACAACGTCTAGCAAGCTAATTACATCTTGTTGACTCGATTGAGTGTTCGTTACCTGCTGAAAACGAATAGAATCGAGCAGCCCAATCAATATAAATACTAATAAAACGGTTAATGAAACAACGCCAACGGTATCTTTAAAAACACGCTTCCATGGCCGGCGTAAATGTTCCCGTTTACTAGATCGCCACCCCAGATACAGCCCGCCTATAATAAGGATAAAAAACGCCATGTCTGTCCATAATGGCATTAACATCAATCGAGCCTCACGCGCGGATCAACCAGCGTATACGAAATATCGGTGAGCAATAAGCCAATGATATAAAGAAAAGAGCCTAAAAACACCATTGATCGAACAATAGCAAAATCTTGGCTCGTAATCGCATCAATAGTGTAACTACCCAGCCCAGGTATGCCAAAAAATGATTCGGTGATTAAACTGCCCATAAACAATAACGGCAATATCACAACAATACCCGTCAATATGGGAATCATGGCGTTTTTAAGAACGTGTTTAAATAACACCTGCAAATCAGATAAACCTTTAGCTTTCGCTGTTCTCACATAATCTTTTGCAGATTCTTCCAAAAACAATGACCGATACCACCTGACCCCAGAACCAAGACCGCTGACAACACCAATCAGTACCGGCAAGATAATAAATTTGATGGCATCAATGCCCGGCACATAACCTGAAATGGGCGTTAACGATAACATTTTTCCCACAAACAATTGCCCAACAATAATGTAAAACAAACCAGAAATTGACATAAGTGCAATACAGAAAAACACACCAGCAAATTCAAGAAAGCTACCTCTGTAAAAAATCAATAGCAGAGAAAATGTAATGTTAACTAATACACCAATAATTAATGAGGGAATAGCAATGGCGAGACTCGGCCACATGCGTTGGCCTATATCAGATGCGATGTCTCTACCGTTATCGGATATACCTAAATCAAATACGAACAAACCCACCGATTTAGTGAAAAAAATTGTATTTGACGCTTTACTTAAACCCTCCGATTCTTCATTCCACAATAAAGGCAAATCATAACCACGTTGTTGTTTCCAATTATCGATGGAAGCTTGGGTAACATGCTTATCACCTAGCTGCATTCTCGCCATATCATCTGGCGAATTAACAACAAAAAACAATATGAAGGTTAAAATATTAACCCCAATTAATACGGGTATGACATAGAGCAAACGCCTAATAATATAATTTATCATAGCGCTGTTGACCGCTCTATTCGCTTAAACATCAAATACGCTGGCACTAATAAAATAAGCACTATAATTAACAATACAATAAGGGGCCAAACGACAGGCTGATTCCACTTTTCTTGATACTTTTTACGCAAATCAGAATCTATCTTTAGGTATTTAGTCTTGTTGTTCGCCATTAAGTTTGGATACGCATTTTTATACCAGCTATGGTACAAAGAAAAAGCCTTCGGGTGGAACCCCCACAACCAAGGTGCATCTTCTCTGCTTATTTTGATCATTTCATCAATGATTTCTTGGCGTTCTGGACTGTTTTCCATCGTGCTCATTTGTTCAAATAAGGTGTCGAACATTGGGTTCTGGTAGTTTGAAGCATTCTCTCCACCGTGAACCGCCTTGGCATTTTTACCGTATAACAAAAACATAAAGTTTTCAGGATCCGGGTAATCTGCATTCCAACCCCACATAAACATCTGGGCATTGCCATTACGCATTTTTTCTTGAAAACGATTGTAATCGGTACCTCGAATAACCAGTTTAATATTGAGTTTTTTAAACTGTTTACGCAACCAATTTAAACGCGCCTTGCTGTCTGGCCCACTATCCATCGTATCAAAGTACAGCACAAGTGGTTGATCTGTAGCACTATCAACGCCATTTTCATAACCCGCTTCTTTCAATAACTCTTTGGCTTTTTCAATGGAGCGTCGTTTAAGGCCATCACGCCATTCATAAACAATAGGGTTAACCCCTTTTTCGCCTTCAAGGTGACCAAAAATCCCTGGAGGAATAATGCTTTGCGCAGTAACACCACGGCCATTTTGAAAAATGGAAATATATTCTTCATAATCCACAGCAATTGAAATAGCTTGTCGTAGTTTCTTATTAGCCTCAGAACTACCACCAACCACCTTATCCAGCATATTAAAACCCAGGTAGTAACTAGACGTTGTTACCGCCGTTTGTAGGCCAATATTCCGTTCTAACATATTGTCAGTTAAACCAGCACTGCCACTGCTCGAAAAGTTCACGGCCTGATCAAAACTATCAGAACTAATACCAGACGCGTCGTAATACCCTTGTAAAAACTTATTCCAATACGGAATACTTTCTTTCTCTAAAGAAAAAATAACGTTATCTGTTAAAGGTAATTGCTTACCTGCATCCTTCAACAAACCAATTTTTTGCGCATGTATTGACCCTTCTTTAGGGTAAAAAGCAGGATGATAATGCGGGTTTTTCGCCAACACAATTCGTCTATTCGGATTATTTTCTGTTAAATAATAAGGGCCTGTACCAACCGGAAACCAATCTAACGTAATGTTTTTAGCTTTTAAAATTGGGTTTGAATAAAACTCATCCGCTTCCCATGGCATGGGCGCAAAAAACGGCATCGCCAACCAGTTTACAAATTGGGGGTATTTCCCCTTAATCTTTATAACGAATTGCTGGCCATTAATCTTTCTAACACCTGCAATAGTATCTGACTGCAAACGCTGTGTTTTACGTAATGATGGAAACTGTTTAATAAGCGCCAATTGTCTTTTAGAAAAGTCACTTAACCCGAGAATATAGTTCGCCATTAATCCTGCAATGGGTGACTGAGTCGCAGGATCTGCAAGGCGTTTAATTTGATAAATGAAATCGTCTGAAGTTAAAACGCGTGTTGTAGATGGTAATTGATATAGCCGCTTACCATCAATATCAGTGGGCAATTCTTTATGAAGTTCCAAATTAAAACTGGGGTGTGGTTGAAATTGGATACCATCTGAAATGGTTAACCAATATTCGCTGTACGCGATGTCACTAGCGGTAGCATCTGCACCTAAAGGATTATCATCTTTATCAAAATATTTAATTACCGGCATCGATTTAGCCGACAGAGGCTCAAGCTGGTATGGACGAATTAAATAACGGTATTGAAAAAGCGGTTCGTAAATTTGCGCAATGATGGCATATTCATTAGAACTGTATGCCTTTGCAGGGTCTAAATGTTTAGGCCGTTCGGAAAAGGAAGAATAAATAACGTTGCTGCTGCCTTCTCCACTTGCGTACGGGTTGTTCAACACGCTATCTGAACAACCTGTCGCAACAATAAGGAATGTAAAAAAGAAAATACCCGTCAGATTTTTTAGCACCTTCACCACGCTATAACAAATTATCCAAAACAGTTAATGTTAATTCAAGCAGAAAAGCATCTAAAATTAAGCATTAAGAACGTAAGATTTTATCTTCACCTTCACTCTTAGCAATAATAACAGCACCGCAAGAGTCACTAAATACATTGACGCTTGTTCTGCACATATCCAGCACTCTGTCTACTGCCAAAATCAACCCAAGCCCCTCTAGCGGCAGTCCAATAGTCGTTAGAATAATACTGATGGCAACAAGACTGGCTGCGGGTATACCCGCCACACCAATGGATGTCACCAATGCCGTTATAACAATTAAAAACTGTTCCGTTAACCCAAGCTCTATCCCATAAGCTTGTGCAATAAACATCGCAGCAACACATTCATATAGTGCCGTTCCATCCATATTTATAGTCGCACCCAAAGGTAATACGAAACTGCTGGTTCGGTTTGACACGCCCGCATTCTTCTCAACACATTCAAGTGTAATAGGCAGCGTTGCTGATGACGAACTGGTAGAAAAGGAAGTCAGCAATGCAGGCAACATAGCCTTGTAATGCCGTAGAGGATTAACTTTTCCGAGCCATGCCAACATGACCGGCATGACAACTGCAAAATGAATCAACAAAGCAAACAAAACTGTAAAAAAGAAATATGCTAAGGGTAAAAATGCTTCCAAACCCGTTGAGGCAACAACCTTAGCGACCAATCCGAATACACCAATAGGTGCAAATTTCATCACCCAATCAGTCATTTTCATCATAACGTCCAGCACACCATTCCAGAAGTTAAGGAGTGTTGTTTTACGTTGTTCTATTTCAATTTTGGTGAGGAAATAACCAAATAATAAACCAAAGAAAATCAAGCCTAGCATTTGCCCATTAGCAGCAGCAGCAACAATATTAGTTGGCACCATACGCAAGAATACACCAGCGATATCGCCGCTATCCTTGCCTTGTACTTTAGAAAGGATCTCATCCGTGCTTTCGCTTAGACCAACTCGGTCTCGGACAGGTTCACCATCGATAATGCCGGGCTCAACGATATTAACCAATAACAAACCAATTAATATAGCAATGATACTGGTGCTCATATAATAGGCAATCGTCTTCCCGCCTAAACGACCAAGCCCACCCAAATCACCCATATTGGCAATGCCACAAATAATTGATGACAAAATCAACGGCACGATCAGCATCTTTAGTGCATTTAGAAATAATGTACCTAAAAATACGTACACATCATAAAACAAGAAAGCCCCTAAACTAGCTGTTTCTCCAGTAAAAAGGCCAGCCAAAATGGCCAACCCAATTGCTATAAAAATTTGCCAGTGGAGTTTCAATATCTTCTATTGAGGTTGGTTAGTAAACTTAACATCCGCATCAACACTTAAATTGGCTAATGACGCTGCAAGTGACACTTCACCTTTCAACCGTTCTAAAAACTTCTTAAACGACTCTCGTGACTTATCATCAATACTGGCTTTATCACCATCGGTAATTTTATTTAAACCAACGATGGCTATATCACCGTTAGCGATAAAAGACATTTTAAAACTTGGTTTTTCATCTTCAGGGTGGGACATGCTAAAAGCATCACGAATAACCGCTGGCGGCGCTGTTTTATCATTTCTAGTAATCGGCCCAGCGACATTTACTGTTAACCCCTTACTTTTTGCGGCAGCTTGAAGTGATTTACTTGCAAGAACTTCTTTTAACAAACCTTCAGCTTCTTTTTTTAGCTCCACGCCCGCTTTATATTGACGAACAGCTAACTCTACAGCGCCTTTAACGTCCTCAAACGCTACCGTTGACGCTGGCTTATGTTCAATAAGGTGCATCACGATAAGGTGTTCTGACTCGACCTCGACAACCTCACTGTTATTACCTGCAAGAAAATCTTCAATAAATGCTGCATGTCGAACCTTATCATTCGCTGCAATACCTTCACCTTGGTCTTTCCCAAAAAGCACCTGCTGATTTATTTTTAAACCTAATTCATCAACAACAGGATCTAACGAACCTGGGTTTTCAAAACTCAATTCTGCCAACCGTTCACTCATTTGATAAAACTGTTCACCGGCAATCTTTTGTTTGTACGATAGCTCAATTTCTTCTTTAGCAGCATCAAATGACTTTACTGTCGATTCTTCTAGCTCCGTTAACTTTATGATATGGAAACCAAACGGTGTTTGAACAACTTCACTAGATTGATCAACAGTCAGTTCAGAGAGTGTTTTTTCAAACACATCATCCATCATTCCTTTGTTAATAATGCCCAGGTCGCCGCCTTGTTTAGCTGAACCTATATCATCAGAATATTGTTTAGCTAGTACCGTAAAGTCTTCGCCACTTTGAATTTTAAGCAGAACTTCTTCTGCTAATTTCCTCTTTTCTTCAGATTCTTTTTCGGGTGTTCCTGAAGGAGCATCAAATAGAATATGGCTAGCACGGCGTCTTCCTTCAGCTGTAAAAGATTGTTTTTCACTTTCATAAAAAGCCCTTAACTCTGCTTCAGAAGGATTAACATCAGCCATTAAATTAGCTAAATTTAGCTCAACATATTCAACAGAAACTTGTTCAGGAGTTTTATATAGATGCTCGTTTTGTAGATAGTTTTTTTGTAATTCATCATCTGTTACTGACACGAGTTTTGTTTTTGATTCTAATGGCAATGTAATGTATTCAACGTCCCTAACTTGATTATTAAGGCGATAAAAATCATTTATTTCACTGTCATCAACTAGCGTCGTATCAACAATACCTCGAACAAATTGATCACGTATCAGACCCACTTTTACTTGTTGAACAAAACCAGTGGACGTTAAGCCTTTAGCCCGTAATAACTGCTCATATAAACTTTTATCAAATTGACCATTCGTTTGAAAAGCCTCTAATTCACTGATGACTTTTAAAACGGCCTGATCAGAAACTTCATAGCCATCACTATCTACTGTATGGAGTATAAGTTGCTCTTGGACCAATTGATTTAATGATTCGTTTCTTAGTGCCTCTTCGCTAAACAAATCTGGAGAATATTGATCTGCATATTGTTCTTTTAATTGTGAAACACGTTGTTGATAGGCATTGTTGACGTCACCTTGATAGATTTTTCTATCGGCTACCTCTGCTACAGGCTGTTCAGTGCCATCACCTGTATAACTTTGTAACCCTACTAAAGCAAAGGATAGCGAAATACCTACAATAATGACCATTCCAAGCCAACCTTTAACATGCTTTCTCAAACTTTCCATCATAACGATAACCTAAATTAAATTTTAAAAAAAAACCCCAGAGCCTTACGGCCCTAGGGTTGTTTTGGCGGAGTGGACGGGACTCGAACCCGCGACCCCCGGCGTGACAGGCCGGTATTCTAACCAACTGAACTACCACTCCATATTGGTGGGTGCTGAGGGGATCGAACCCCCGACATTCGCCTTGTAAGGGCGACGCTCTCCCAGCTGAGCTAAGCACCCTAGAACAGAAAAGACGCTAGTTTACAGAGTCCTTTAAAGTTTTGCCAGCTTTAAATGAAGGAATATTTGATGCTTTAATTTGGATAGTTGCACCTGTTTGTGGATTACGTCCTGCACGTGCTGAACGCGCTTTAACAGCGAATGTTCCGAAGCCAATAAGCGATACAGAATCACCGCCTTTTAATGCTGCTGTTACTGATGAAACAGTTGCGTCTAATGCACGACCAGCATCCGCTTTAGAAAGTCCTGATTCGTCTGCGATTGCATTTATAAGTTCTGATTTATTCATTTTTCCCCCAAAGGATTAATTTAAATTATTAAAAAAAAGTTATTTTTGCCCGCGCATTATCAGTAGAGAAGAGCTCTATTCAAAAGATAATTTACGCCGAGGTGAATTTATATCCTTGCAAGCCCTCCATGTCAAGCTCCACAAGGCTTTAAGTCATATTTAATTACAATCAGTGCCAAATTAAAATAAAATAATGTCAACTTAAAATCTCACCTAGATTCTAGGTTATATTTTTAATGTGCTGTTATTGTTTTACTTTTTGCTGTTTGCTTCTTCGATGACACATTTTTATTTGCTTTAACATCGCTATTTTTTGGGCTTGGTGCTTCTTGCAAGGCAACAGCCAACACCTCATCAATCCACTGAACAGGAATAATCTTTAGGTTTTGCTTAATGTTAGCTGGCATCTCGATGAGGTCTTTTTCATTTTCATGAGGAATAATAACAGTCGTTATGCCCCCTCTTAGAGCTGCCAACAGCTTCTCTTTTAAACCACCGATGGGTAACACTTCTCCGCGGAGTGTAATCTCCCCTGTCATCGCCACATTTGCTAAAACAGGTATCCCTGTTAAAGAAGAAACTAGCGCCGTACACATACCTATACCAGCACTTGGCCCGTCTTTTGGCGTAGCACCTTCTGGCACATGAACATGAATATCATGTTTCTGATGAAAATCAGCTTCTATGCCAAGCATTTCAGCTCGACTACGCACAACGGTTAAAGCTGCTTGGATTGATTCCTGCATCACATCACCTAACTTACCAGTCAGCGTTAATTTACCTTTACCTGTTGTGATCGCTGATTCTATAGTGAGGAGTTCACCACCCACCTCTGTCCATGCCAAACCAGTGACTTGCCCTATTTGATTTGCTTCTTCAGCCTTGCCGAAACTAAAGCGCTTAACGCCTAAGTATTTATTTAAGTTACGTGATGTTACATTAATTTTCTTCTTAGGCTTAGTCAGCAAAATATCTCGAACAACCTTACGGCATATCTTTGACATTTCCCTATCAATATTTCTAACCCCAGCTTCGCGCGTGTAATAGCGGACCGTGTCTCTAATAGCTGATTGGCTGATATGTAGCTCAGACTTTTTCAAACCATTATTTTTGAGCTGCTTATCGATTAAGTAGTTTTCCGTAATACTAATTTTTTCATCTTCTGTATAACCAGACAAATTAATCACTTCCATCCTATCTAATAAAGGGCCAGGAATATTCATACTGTTAGCTGTTGCAACAAACATCACGTCTGACAAATCAAAATCCACTTCTAAATAATGATCATTAAACGTATTGTTTTGCTCAGGGTCTAACACCTCTAATAACGCAGACGCAGGATCCCCTCTGAAGTCCATCGCCATTTTGTCAATCTCATCTAATAGAAACAACGGGTTCCGCGTTTCTACTTTAGATAAGTTTTGTAAAATTTTACCTGGCATAGAACCAATATAGGTTCTTCTATGACCACGAATTTCAGCCTCGTCACGAACACCACCTAACGACATCCGCACAAATTTACGATTGGTAGCTCGAGCTATCGATTGACCCAAAGAGGTCTTACCGACACCTGGAGGGCCAACTAGACATAAAATTGGACCTTTCATGTTTTTAACACGTTGTTGTACAGCTAAATATTCAAGGATTCGTTCTTTTACTTTCTCAAGACCAAAATGATCGGCATCTAGTACTTCTTGCGCTTTAGCTAAATCATTACGAATTCGCGTACGCTTTTTCCATGGTACGGCCGTAATACAATCAATATAATTCCTAATGACTGATGCTTCTGCAGACATTGGAGACATCATCTTTAATTTATTCAGCTCAGACATTGCCTTAGTCTTTGCTTCTTTAGACATACCCGCGTCTTCTATTTTTTTCTCAAGCTCTTCTGTCTCATTCGGCGCATCTTCCATGTCACCCAATTCTTTTTGAATCGCCTTCATTTGCTCGCTTAAATAATATTCGCGCTGATTCTTTTCCATTTGTTGCTTAACGCGTGAACGAATTTGCTTTTCCATCTCTAGAATATCAACTTCGCCTTCCATTAATAACAACAAGTGTTCAAGACGTTCCCTAATATTATTCACTTCTAACACTTTTTGTTTTTCGTTAACTTTAAGCACCATATGGGCAGACATGGTATCTGCTAGTCTACCGGGTTCCTCTATACCTGCTAAAGACGTTAGGACCTCTGGTGGTACTTTTTTATTTAGTTTTACGTAATTTTCAAACCCAGCCGTAACCGTTCTAGTCAAAACATCCATATCTTGCTCTTCAAGATCGAGCTCATCGTCTAGCACAGTGATATCTGCACCAAATAATTTATCATTAGTGTGAATCTTATTGATTTTGACCCTCTTTTCACCTTCTACCAATACCTTTACGGTTCCATCAGGTAATTTTAGAAGTTGCAAGATAGTAGCTAACGTCCCTACCTCAAATAACTCATCTTCTTTTGGGTCATCTTTATCTGGATCTTTTTGCGCGACTAACACAATTTTTTTGCTGTCTTCCATCGCCAAATCAATGGCTTGAATTGAACGGTCACGTCCAACAAACAAAGGAATAACCATGTAAGGGTAAACAACCACATCTCTTAAAGGTAAAACAGGGATGTTATTAAATGTTTCGGATTCGCTCATAATCTCTCTAACTCGTTATAAAATAGGTATACCTATAATATTAGGGCATGAACCAACAATTTCAAGCTACAAAAACAAAAAAAGGCGCTTAAAGCGCCTTTTTCTTAAGTTGAAATAGATATTTACTCTGCCGAACTCAACCTCTGCTCCGTTTCATAGATAAATAGTGGTTTAGATTCGCCTCTAATAACTTTATCATCAATCACCACTTTGCTTACATCATCCATTGATGGGAGGTCATACATCGTATCTAACAATACTTTTTCAAGAATCGTTCTTAAACCACGTGCGCCTGTTTTACGGGCCATCGCTTTCTTAGCAACTTCCCGTAGCGCTTCCTCTCTAAACTCAAGCTCAACACCTTCCATTTCAAAAAGGCGAGCATATTGTTTTGTTAGTGCATTTTTAGGCTCGCTCAAAATCTCTATCAATGCATCTTCATCAAGCTCTTCCAGTGTCGCAACAACGGGTAAACGACCAACGAACTCAGGAATCAAACCAAACTTAACTAAATCTTCTGGCTCTACAGCTTGTAATGTTTTTCCTAGTTCTTCTTCACTTTTTTTGCTTTTAACTTCAGCCGAGAAACCTATGCCAATATTCTTTTCAGACCTATTGTTTATAATTTTATCAAGGCCGGCAAATGCGCCACCTACAATAAATAATATATTTGCGGTATTGACCTGCAAAAATTCTTGTTGAGGATGTTTCCGCCCACCTTGTGGTGGTACTGATGCTACCGTGCCTTCAATAAGCTTTAATAGCGCTTGCTGAACACCTTCACCAGATACATCCCGAGTTAATGATGGGTTATCTGACTTTCTCGAAATTTTATCTATTTCATCAATATAGACGATGCCACTTTCAGCCTTTTCTACATCAAAATCACATTTTTGTAATATTTTTTGAATGATGTTTTCTACGTCTTCACCAACATAACCCGCTTCAGTTAATGTTGTTGCGTCTGCAATAGTGAAAGGTACATTTAGTTGCCGCGCTAACGTTTCAGCCAATAGTGTTTTACCTGAACCCGTTGGCCCAATAAGCAATACATTACTTTTAGACAGTTCGACACTGTCTGCACCTTTTGGTGCGTTTAAACGCTTGTAGTGATTATAAACAGCGACCGATAAGATCTTTTTAGCTTCTGATTGCCCAATAACATAGTTATCTAGCGCTTCATTTATTTCTTTTGGCTTTGGTAACTCACCATCCGCTTCAGCAGATGCTGTGTCGTCCAATTCTTCTTTGATGATGTCGTTGCATAACTCTACGCACTCATCACAAACAAAAACAGATGGCCCGGCAATGAGCTTTCTAACTTCATGTTGATTTTTACCACAAAACGAGCAAATTAGAATTTTGTTCTCTTTGCCATCGTCCTTTTTGTCATCACTCATAAACGCCTCTTTCCACTCACCTGTTCTAGTTAATTGTTATATCTCAAAGTAACTATATTATGGTTCAGATTTTCAATCTGTCTAGCTTATAACTATTCTTTCTCGTCAGTTTGTGACACGCGACTGTTTAAAACCTTATCAATTAAACCGTATTCAACTGATTTGTCAGCGCCCATAAAATTATCTCTATCCGTATCATTCTGAATTGTTTCCATATCCTTTCCGGTATGGTGAGACATAATTTTGTTTAATCTATCCCTGATGAGTAAGATTTCTTTTGCGTGTATATCAAAATCAGATGCCTGACCTTGGAATCCACCCAAAGGTTGATGAATCATCATTCTTGAATGAGGCAATGCAAAGCGTTTATCTTTCGCGCCACCTGTTAGCAACAGCGCACCCATACTTGCAGCCTGACCAATGCACATCGTACTGACATCTGGCTTAATAAACTGCATGGTATCGTAAATTGATAACCCAGCCGTTACAGAACCACCCGGCGAATTGATGTATAAATGAATATCTTTATCTGGGTTTTCTGATTCCAAAAACAACATTTGCGCAACAACCAGGTTGGCCATGTGGTCTTCAACTTGCCCTACTAGAAAGATAACGCGTTCTTTAAGTAGGCGTGAATAAATATCATATGAGCGCTCGCCACGTGCTGTTTGCTCTACTACCATTGGTACTAAACCAAGCGATTCCGTATCAAACATTTTATCCATCATTATTTTTTCTCGTTTAAGTTGGCCTATACAACAGGGTTAGCTGGTGCCATCAATTCTTTAAAAGAAATGGTCGTTTCTTTAACTTTAGCTTTCTCTAAGACCCAGTCTACCAATTGATCTTCTAAAACAACACTCTCAACTTTATTTAATTCTTGAGGGTTGCTGTTGTACCAGCTAATCACTTCTTCAGGAGATTGGTATGTTTGAGCAAATTCTTTGATTCGCTCTTGCACTCTATCTGCATCAGCCTTTATGTCATTATCTTTAATTAATTCAGATAATAGCAGCCCTAACTTTACTCGACGAGCCGCTTGATCTTCAAACAGTTCTTTAGGTAAGTCCATGTCAGTTGGCTGTTGTGCTTGTTGCGCTTTTTCTTTAAGTGACGCCATCATTTGGTTAATTTCGTTATCAACCAAGGCTTCCGGCACCTCTAACTCATTGTTATCAATAATAGCATCCATCACTATTTGCTTGCGTTTTGCGGCCAACGCACGATCCATTTCCATGGTCATGTTTTTAGATAAATCTTGTCTGAAATCTTCTAAATCGCCACTAGCAACACCAAACTCATTGATAAAACTTTTGTCGACTTCTGGCAGCTCGCGTACTTCAACTTTTTCAACTTCCACATCAAACTTCCCTGGCTTCCCAGCAAAGTCTTTTTCTTGGTAGCCTTCTGGAAAAGTCACCTCGAAAGATAATTTATCGTCAGCACTTGCGCCGATCAGCTTCTCTTCGAAACCAGGAATCATATTATTTGACCCTATTTCAACAGGAAAGCTTTTAATAGGCTCATCAGAAATAGACTTCTCGCCAACCTTTCCTTCAAAGTTAATTGATACGCGGTGACCATCTTCTGCTTTACCGTCAAATACATTCCAATTGGCTTTTTGAGTTCGTAGTTTCTCAATCATATCGTCAATATCTGACTCGGCAATTTCAGACGTTGGCTTCTCAAGTTCTAATGCATCAACTGCTGACACCTTAACAACAGGATAAACTTCGAAGCTTGCAGAAAACTCAAACCCTTCTTTATTTTCGTCATTCGGTGTAATAACCGGCGGACTTGCAGGGTTGATTTTTTCTTCCATAATCGCCTTATAGAAAAAACTCTGCGTCAATTCAGATAATGCTTCAGCACGAACGCTTTTGCCAAATTTGCTCTTTATAACACTCATCGGGATTTTTCCCGGTCTAAAACCATCAATCTTTGCTGTACGCTTAACTTCTTCTAAGCGTTTATTAATAGCTGTATCCACTTCTTCTTGTGGAACGACAACCGTCATAGTTTTTTTAAGATCCGAATTAGATTCAATAGAAACCTGCATAATTACTCTCTACTTGTATTTATTTGATATGAATTCTTTAGATGGTGCGAAAGGAGAGACTCGAACTCTCACATCTTACGATACTGGTACCTAAAACCAGCGCGTCTACCAATTCCGCCACTTTCGCAATAAGGTTGGATATAATGTGCGGTATCATACCTATTTTATTAACAACTTTGCACCTCTTTTAAGCTCTAATTGAGTAAAAAATAGTTTTTCCATGAAAGCATCCGTATTTTTTTTATTTTACTTTGTCGTTGCTGCTTTTTTAGCGGCCTTTATTGCCTACCCATTATTTCAACTCGCCCAATCCGACGCTTATCAATTTGAACGCTGGGTAACACGGTCTGCCCTTCTTCTATTAGTCATCGGCATATTCCCAGCGCTTAAGGTGTTCAAATTATCTTTTAACGCTATCGGCCACAATACAACGCTTAAAGACTTTTTCGGCCAATTTTTAATCTCATTTGTTACCGGTCTTTGCATTCTTGTTGTTGTTGTTTTGTCTATCTTGTTTTTAGACATACGCTTTATTGATGTTTCTGAATCATTAACTGCTAAATTGATTCTTTCCTCTTTTTTTGCTGGACTACTGGTCGCATTAATAGAAGAGACATTGTTTAGAGGCCTTTTTTTCACCTTATCCAAAAATTGGCACACAGTCACTATCGCTATTATTGTTAGCAGCTTGTTTTATGCCTTACTCCACTTCATCAAACCAATCGAGCATATCGACAGCCTTTCGCTAAATTGGTTAAGTGGTACTGACGTTATTTTAAATGCCTTTAGCGCCGCTCTTTTATTAAATATCACTGACTTTTTAGCACTTTTTAGCGTGGGCGTATTACTTGCTTTGGTTCGCTATCAAACTAATACACTTGCTTACTGTATAGGTTTACATGCTAGCTGGGTATTCCTAATCAAAATCACCAATAAATTAACCACATCAAATACCTCATCAGAATGGTCATTTTTAGTGGGCCAGTACGATGGCATTATTGGCCTTTTATGCTTCACTTGGCTCTTCATCGTTATCTGTTCATATACCATTTATATCGTTAAATTCAGCACATCGAACAGCTAGCCTCTCAGCTTCTTGACATCTTTCCTATATGAATTAGAATGGGAATCATTATCATTAACATTTGAGAACGTATGTCAAACATATCCGGAGATACTTCATTGTCTACATTGGCTGATATTCAAATCGGCCAAAAAGCCATGTTATGCAAGAACCAAATGGATCAAAAGTTAGAAAAAAAACTATTAGCACTTGGTTTTTCAAAACTTATTCCACTGCATGTTGCTCAAATTAGAAAAGGTGGCATTGTCGTCAGCATTGGCAATGCTCGTATTGCATTAAACCAAGCATTAGCTCAACAGATACCTATTCAAGCATTATGAGTAAGGCATGTTGTGACACAGGCTCATCTGGAGCCTTTCCAAACAATCGCGCGACTATCGCGTTAATTGGTAACCCTAATTGCGGTAAATCAACCTTATTCAACGCAATAACGGGCATTAAACAAAAAACTGGGAATTGGCCTGGCGTTACTGTTGAACGTAGAGAAGGTCTTGCAAAAGCTAACGGGCAAGAATTTATTTTAGTTGATCTACCTGGCGTTTACGCTCTAGATAGTGATAGGGAAGCATTAGATGAACAAATCGCTCGGCAATACATATTGTCAGGCGAAGCAGATGCGTTACTCATTGTTGCTGATGCAGCTAATCTTGAACGAAGCTTATTTTTAACTATTCAGCTATTAGAAACAGGGATGCCCGCCGTACTAGCGCTGAATATGATGGATGTCGCAAAAAATAGGGGCATGGATATTGACATCCATGAGCTGTCCTCATCACTCGGCGTGCCTGTTGTGCCTATCATGGCGAGACAAAACAAAGGTACTGATGAGTTATTAGTTGAACTGCTCAGTACAGCTCATAAAAATAAAACTGAACATCTCGACATCAGCTATCCTGACATCATTTATCATGCTATCGACGAGATCACACCTACATTAAATGATTCTGGGGCATTAATATTTATCCGTTATTGGCACGCCTTACAGTGTTTGGAAAATTATTTTTCCTCTTCCACAACCGAGCAAACACAAGAGACGTGCAAACAACTTCAAGCACAAATCAATGAAGAAACTGGTGAAGATGCAGACACGTTGATTGCAGCAAGTCGATATCAATTTGCTCATGAACTAACATCCAAAACGGTAAAACAAACCAAGAGTTCGCAACAAACATGGTCAGACCGTGTTGATAAAGCAGTTTTGAGTGATTTTTTTGGCTTGCCTATATTCTTTCTTGCTATCTATCTTATGTTCAGTCTCACCATCAATTTTGGTGGCGCACTGATAGATTTTTTTGACATCACAGCCGGTGCTATTTTTGTCGACGGTTTTAAATTAGTTCTAAATAACCTTGGCTTTCCTAATTGGTTTCAAGTTGTTTTAGCTGACGGTTTAGGCGGCGGCATTCAAGTTGTTGCAACCTTTATCCCTATTATTGCGACCCTTTACTTCTGTTTGTCCATACTTGAAGACTCAGGTTATATGGCTCGCGCGGCTTTCGTAATGGATCGCTTTATGCGCAAACTGGGCTTACCCGGCAAAGCGTTTGTTCCCTTGATTGTTGGCTTCGGCTGCAATGTTCCGTCCATCATGGCAACTCGAACATTAGAGAAACAACGCGATCGCATTATGACCGTTATGATGGCGCCTTTTATGTCATGTGGTGCTCGTTTGTCTGTGTACGCATTGTTTGCAGCAGCTTTTTTCCCACAATCCGGCCAAAACATTGTTTTTTTACTGTATATCGTGGGTATTGGCGCAGCAATTTTTACTGCGTTATTATTAAAGAAAACAGTATTAGAAGGTGAATCTGACGGATTTCTTATTGAGCTTCCTCCCTATCATCGCCCTGCTTTCAAAAGCTTACTCATCCACACATGGGAACGTTTAAAAGGCTTTGTATTAGAAGCTGGCAAATATATTGTCATGATGGTGATGGTGATTAATGTTTTAAATTCCGTTGGCACTGATGGCAGCTTCGGTAACGAAAACAGTTCTAATTCTATATTAAGTGAGGTTAGCCAAACATTCACTCCTGCTTTTGAACCCATGGGCATACAACCAGACAATTGGCCTGCCATTGTTGGTATTTTTAGTGGTCTCTTAGCAAAAGAAGTGGTTGTCGGCACACTGGATGCCGTTTATTCCAATTTGGATGGTCACCAAAACGATGATACCGAAGCCTTTAGCTTAACCGCAAAATTCAGTGAAGCCATCGCAATCAGTAAAGACAACCTAACTGATGCCATCCAAAATATTGGTGACCCATTAGGTTTACGAACGCTTGATGCGGGAGGCAATATTGATGAAGCCGCCGCAGAACAAGAAGTTAGTCATGCTTTATTTGGTACATTAGTAAAGTACTTTGACGGCAAAATCGGCGCCTTTAGTTACCTGCTGTTTATCCTTTTATACGTACCATGCGTAGCCGCTATTGCTGCAGTCCAACGGGAAACAGGTACGCGCTGGGCGTTGTTCTCGGTTTTTTGGAGTTTATATTTAGCGTACAGCATGGCGACGTCATTTTATCAACTAGCTACGTTCTCCGATCACCCGACACAGTCTTTAATATGGCTTTCACTATTCAGCGCGGGTTTTGGCGTCATTTGGCTAACATTACGCCAAATGGGTCAACAATTGTTGGCCATTAGTCCTAGCACTACAGCTGGCTCATGATTTTATTAGATATTAGAGATTATTTAAAAACGGCTGGTAGTGCGCCCGTTCGTGATCTTGCTTTGCATTTTAAAATATCAGAAGCAGATGCAAAGTCGATGATTGAGCATTGGGTTAAAAAAGGCTATGCAAAAAAGCTACCTGCCGGGTCTTTATGCCAAGGTGGCTGTCGCAGTTGCGACCCAGAAACGATTGATATCTATGAGTGGACAACATCGAACTAATCGTTAGCCAATTCCAAGCTCAACCAGCGTTCTATCATCCTTAATCTGCACTCCCGACAGTTGTCGACTTTTGGCTTCAGTCAATAAATAGTATATCGTCTCTGCCGCCTTTTCATAACTCAACCCACTCTCTCGTATATTTGAAATACAATTACGATTAGCATCTGTATTAGTGGCTTTAGGCTCATACACCAAATATGCACCCAAACTGTCAGATGACCCGAGCCCTGGCCGTTCGCCAATTAAAATAATAGCCATTTTTGCGTGCAACCGAGCGCCAATATCATCTTCAATAGCTACTCGGCCATACTTGGCCACAATAATAGGCGCTAGAGACCAGTTGTTGCTTTTCAACATCGGCAATAATGCACTGACCACATGCGGTGCATGTGACTGCACTGCCATTGCAGATAGGCCTTCACTAATAATAATAACTAAGTCTGCCCCATGTTGAATATTATTCAACCTAGCAATGGAATCTGTATTTAAAAAACGTCCTAAATCAGGCCGCTTCAGGTAGTCAGCTTTGGAATTAATTTGGCTTTGCACCTGAATAATTTGACTATTGAAGCCAGTTAAACAGGATTCTAAAACTGCCTCATCAAGTTCACTATGAACAGCATCTCGTGCCTTCGCATGGTCTAATTTAAACGCGAGCCAGTCTTCGGTTCTAATGCTACTGCCAGCACGCCCGAGGGCAATTCTTGCCGTGGTAAATTCCTTTAACGCTAACCATGGGTCAACATTAACAACTTTTTTCATTTGTTTGGTAAGTTGCGTTTTCATGATGTCAACTCCAGCAACAGCGGGTGTTTGGCTGTTACGGGTAACAACCTATTTTCAGCATCCATTATCCCCATTTTCTGTAACCAAGCCTCAAATTCTGGCGCGGGTCTTTTGTTTAAAACCTGGCGTAAATAATGCGCATCATGAAATGATGTGGATTGGTAATTCAGCATAATGTCATCGGCGCCTGGCACACCCATAATATAATTACAGCCTGCAACACCTAGCAAGGTCAATAAGATATCCATATCATCCTGATCTGCTTCAGCATGGTTGGTGTAACAAACGTCACAACCCATCGGTAACCCTAATAGCTTTCCACAAAAATGGTCTTCTAAACCCGCACGAATAATTTGTTTACCATCAAACAGGTATTCGGGGCCAATAAAACCCACCACCGTGTTAACCAATAAGGGATCAAACTTTTTAGCCACACCGTATGCGCGTGCTTCTAGCGTTTGTTGATCGATACCGTGATGCGCATTTGCCGAAAGGCAAGAACCTTGCCCTGTCTCAAAATACATCACATGGTCACCCACTGTCCCCCGGTTTAGGGACAACGCAGCCTCCCTTGCTTCAGCCAATAAATCCAAATTGATACCAAAGCTATCATTAGCTGCTTCTGTTCCTGCAATAGACTGAAAAACGATGTCAACAGGTGCTCCTTTGTTGATCGCCTCAATTTGATTGGTAATGTGGGAAAGCACACAGGATTGTGTGGGAATAGCAAACCGTTGAATCAATTCATCGATATGCCCTAATAAGCGTATTAAGCTCTGTACGTTGTCTGTCGCTGGGTTAATACCGATAACCGCGTCACCACTTCCATACATCAAACCATCTAACATCGATGCGCCAATACCTCGCTCATCATCACTGGGGTGATTAGGTTGCAGCCGTGTTGATAGGCGGCCGGACAAGCCAAGGGTGTTTCTAAACTTTGTGACCACGTTGCATTTACTTGCCACCAATATTAAATCTTGATTGCGCATTAATTTGCTCACCGCAGCAACCATTTCAGGCAATAGGCCGTCGGCTAATTTAGCCAAATCGTCAGATGCCATTTCATAGCTCAATAAGCGATTTCGCAGATCGCCCACTGTGTCGTTTTCAACCATCTGGAATGCTTCATTGTTATGCTCTTCGAGCAATAACTGGCTAACGGAATCCGACTCAGGTGGAATCAACGGTTCATCAATGAATCGCTTTAAAGGGATGTTCGCCAACAATAATTGTGCGGCCACACGTTCCTCATCACTCTCAGCGGCAACACCCGCTAAGCTATCGCCACTTTTCGCCGTAGATGCTTTGGCCATCACATCAGCTAATTTATCAAACTGATACGATTGATTTCCAACTGCATAAACGTATGTGCTTTTCACTTTTTGATATTAAATTATTTCAAGTAACGTCCAAAGTTTTCATTAATTTTTCGAACAGGAATTGCAATACCAAAACCCTCACCTAGGGCGGATTTTTGAGATACTTTTAAGGTATTGACCCCAACCACGTCACCTAGCTCAGTCACCAAGGGTCCACCACTATTACCCGGCAATATTTGCGCGTCAGTAAACACCCCTTTTCTACTAACTCGCGTAACCGTGCCTTTCGTCAGTTGATCACGCAAACCCAAAGGGCTACCAATCGCATAGATAAGCATCCCCTGAGTTACCGCACTCGTTCGACTAAACTTCAAGTACGGCGCTTTGCATCTATTAATTTTTAACAGCGCCAAATCTTCCGATTTCGACACTTTTACCAGATTCGCTTTAACCTTCGTATTATCTTTTAAAATAATATCAAACGACTGAGCCGTATTCGCCAAGCTACTAGAAAAGTTAAAGTCCGACTGCTGCTTTCTAAACGTTTCTTCTTGTTGGCCAAACTTTTTACTAATCGTGTCGTATTTATCTTTATCTTGCTTGTAACGTTTCGCGTACAGATCGTGCTCTTTTTTTGCGCTGCGTTGATTGCCACCAGGGGATAAACCTTCCATATAAATTTTAAATTCATCTAAACGTTCTTTACTGATTTTTAAGCGCTCTTTTTCGTCATCAATTTTTTCACGTGATGATATAAATGTAGACTCGTTTCGTTTTATTTTAGCTTGCGTCGCATCCCATTGCTTTCCCATAGCCGGTCTTACAACATGCCGATTCGTTATCAAGTAACAATTTTCACTTACAAAAAACGCCGACCCTGAACCCAATTTACTTTTTACCGTGGTCACTGCGAGCGTGGCTTCTTCAATAGGTGTTTTAGGTTTGTATTTGTTTTTCAGCAAGGCGACAAAATCATTAGAGGTTGCACCTTCAATTGAGCTTGTTTTGTATTTTTCAAGCGTGACAGCATCTGAACTCTTCGGTTGCTTATCTGAAAACTGCCAACGACCATTCTTATCTTTATATTTGTACACTTGCGAATAAGCCGCGCTATGCACAAGCAATAGACACATTACCGTAAAAAACACCGTTACATAGTTTGATCTAACTCGCTTTAGCATACGCATCCTTTCTACACACCAAATTAACTCACTAACACTCTAACAGGTGTTTAATCTAAGAGAAAAGCCCTAATTTACCTACGCCCAAGAACTTGATACTCGCCTTTCGTGTTTAGAACTAACGTAATGGCTGATGAGCTTTCGTTTTTCCAATACCAACCATGAGAGCCCGTGAAAGGGATACGTTGAGTACCCGCACTGTTACTTTTTGTGGCTTCCTCGTAACTTTTAAAATAACCGGTCGTATCGCCTTGCGGTTCACCATGAAAATCAAAAAACAATGCTTTCCCATTCGTACGCCAATCAAACACGAATACTGCACCTTTTTGCATATGAAATTTATATTCCAAACCACTCTTTGCCGGCACAGTGATTTCCACCGTATCGTTTTGTTCTTTGCCACTTTCACACGTTGCCAAACTCGCCGTTTCAACTTTATCTTCAACAGGTGCTAATGCTGTTAAACCTAATTTTTTACCAATCCCTGTTGGGTCAATTCCATATTCCGCTGGCAACACAGCTAAAACCAAAATAACTACAGCTAACACCAGCGCACCAAAGGAAGCTTTTAGCAGCGTTTTAGTTGATTGGATAGGATGTTCTGTTTTATTCATATTGTTAGACCACGGTGAAATAACCCGTCAATTGATAGCCAAACAATATAAAGCCGCTCGACATCAACAGGGTGTTGGTTATTGTTGAAAAGGAATAATAACTGGAATACCTGCGCCAAAAACTAAGCACAATTAAGATAAAGAACAAGGCTACAAATTGCCCTAATTCGACGCCTACGTTAAAGGCTAATAAGTTCTCCAACAAGCCATCCGTTGGTAACGCAAAATCTTGCAGTTTAGTCGCCAACCCAAATCCATGAAACAAACCAAATATCGCCACAGCAATTTTTGTATTAGGTTGAAAACCAAGCAACCTATTAAAGCCACCGATATTATCAAACCCTTTGTAAACAATTGATAAACCGATAATGGCATCAATGAGATACGGGTTTACCGATACGCTATTAAGCACACCTAACAATAACGTTAAACTATGCCCTAGGGTAAATAAACTAACGTAGAGCAGCACATCTCTTGCTCGGTATAAGAAAAAAATCACCCCAACTAAAAACAACAAGTGGTCATAGCCCGTTAACATATGCTTAGCGCCAATGTATAAAAAAGGGCCTATTGCAACCCCTTCCGTCGCCAACAAAAAACGCTCTGTATTAGCATCTACACCATGCGCCAAAACACCAGAAGACCATAGAGTAATTGCTACAAATGCCACACAGTAAATACAAAAAGAATAGCGCATAACGTTAGTTATAAACGCTCAAAATCGTTTAACTACAAGAAACACACCCGCTGCCATTAAGATTAGGCCAGCAAGGCGTTGTAATGTAATGGGGTACGTTAGCGATCCCATTAAACCAAAGTGATCAATCACCGACATTGAAATTAACTGGCCCAGCAAAACAAAGCTGACCGCATTACCAATGCCAAATTTTGGTCCAACCCACGTAATACTTAGGGTATATAAAACAATAAACACACCACCAAAGTAATACTGAATAGGAATAATCGTTTTAGGTATTTCTTTTGGCAAACCTTCTACAAAAAATAAGAATGCTATTGATAATATAAAGCCAACAACAAATAAAATAACGGCCGCTAATGCGGGACTTTGAAGTTTAGAACCCAATCCCCCGCTCAACGCACCCATAATTGGAATACCGATACCCGCAATCAACATAATGAATGCGTAAAGAACTAATTGATTTAAATGTTGCATACTAACCTCTCTTTTACTTCATCAATAACGTCATAAAACTATCGTTCCATTGGGGCCTAACGGAATGCCAGCGGTTATCCACAATGTTAACAAAATACTCCAACCCAGTAGAAATGCAATGGAATAAGGTAACATCAATGTCATCATTGTACCGATGCCTATGTTGCTATCGTAGCGTTTCATAAACGCAAAGACCAACGCAAAATAAGGCATTAACGGAGTAATAATATTGGTAGAACTATCCCCTACACGATAAGCCGCTTGTACAACATCTGGAGCAATGCCTAACAACATAAACATCGGTATAAACACAGGCGCCATAATGGCCCATTTAGCCGAACCACTGCCAACAAACAAATTCGCGAAACTACTAAAGAGAATAAAAAACACCATTAAAGTAGCGGCACTTAGGCCACTCGTCTTTAAAACATCCGCACCATTAATAGCGAGAATAAGCCCTAAATTAGTCCAGCCAAAATAATTGACAAACTGTGCTGCAAAAAACATTAACACGATATAGGTCGCCATCAAGGCCATGGTTTTTTCCATGCTGGTAATGACATCTACATGGCTTGTAAACTTGCCAGACACCCAACCATACAAGCTACCCATAATAGCCGCACTTAAGGCAATAAGCGCGATAAGCCCCGACATAAATGGTGACTTAATAATCGCGCCAGTTTCAGGGTGCCGCAAAAAACCTTGTTCGGGCAATAAACCCCACAATACAAATACTGCAATGACTAGCCCTGCGAGTAAGGCCACTTTTAAGCCCTTACGTTCTTCAGGTTGTATAGGTTCAAAGTCACCCGTTTCAGTGCCTTTATAATCACCTAGTAAGGGTGACACGTAACGCTCAGTTACTAACGTGCCCAACCCGGCAATTAAAAACGTTGAAACAATAATAAAGTAATAATTGGCAGCCGCTGTTACCTCATAGTCCGCATTAATTAATTGCGCAGACTCACTGCTAATACCCGCCAAAATAGCATCAAACGGGCCAATTAAAAGATTCGCGCTAAAACCACCCGATACACCTGCAAAACAGGCAGCAATGCCGGCTAATGGGTGTCGCCCTGCGGATAGAAAGATAAGCCCTGCCATCGGAATCATCACCACGTAACCAGAGTCCACGGCAATGCTAGATAAAACGCCCGACAACACGACAATGAATGTTAACAACTTTGCAGGTGCCTGTTTAACTAACAACTTTAGCACCGTTGCAATTAACCCAGAACGCTCCGCAATGCCAAGCCCCAGCATGGCAACTAATACCGGCCCCACGGGTGCAAAATGTGTAAAGTTTGTCACCATCTTGCCTAAAATTTGGTGCAAGCCTGTCACACTTAATAAATTTACGACCTTAACTGTTTCGCCGTTAACCGGGTGTAATGCTGACCAGCTCAAAGACTCACCTAACCACGACACTAAAATCACCAACGCACATAAGTAAATAAACAGCATGGTGGGATGAGGCAAGCTATTACCCCACGATTCAATTTTTAATAAACAGCGTTGTGTAAACGGTAGCGTAGACTGTTCCATCATTTTTTTAAAATCAGTTTAATGAGTTGTTCCTGAACTTTTTTGTGCTTGCGCTTCCACATACTGAACAAAAGACTCCAACGGGCTTGGGTCTATCTTCCATTGATCGAACAACTCAAATAGTTGTTTAATGGTACCCACGTCTAACATCGCGTTATCTAGTTCCAACAAATAATGCGTAGTCATCATCTCTACCCCTTTATAAGCTGTAATAGCTTCAAGAGCTTGCTGAAAATTAACGTCATTTTTAGACTCACTAAACTCGGGCGATTTAAATAATATTTTCATGATTTTTTATTGTCTTAAGTACGATAAATAGTTTCGATCAAATGGTAGCCAAACTTAGTTTTAACAGGGCCATGTACAGTTAATACTGGTTTTTTAAACACAACATTATCAAACGCTTTCAGCATCTTGCCCGGTGAAAACTCACCCAAGTCGCCACCTTTTTTTGCCGACGCACATTGCGAATGCTTTTTAGCTAGGGTTGCAAAATCAGCTCCTTTTGATAACTGCTGTTTTACTTTTTCTGCATCCTCTTTGGTTTTAAGCAGAATATGTCGAGCACAAGCCTTCGCCATCTTATGTACCCTTCTGTTCTTGTTGCGTTATCTGCCGTTCCATCAACTGCCCTGCTGCTATCGCCAATACGCAATACGCGGCAAAGTAATAGAAACCTTCATGTAAAGTGGCGCTCATTTCAAGCACTTCGTCTGCATACTCATTGGCGTTAATTGCCAAAAAGGCAACTAAAATGGCCATCACAAATACATCAGACATGGACCATTTACTTAACAAACCATTCAGGCGAATTAAACGAGCTGACAACAACGGCGATTTAACCAACAACGACATTAATACCAAACATAATTTCACAAGCGGAATAACCAAACCAAACACACCAATCATCACACCCACAATTAAATGGCCATTGTTAACAAGTTCTTTCATCGTAGCCAATAAACTGCGCGTAGATTGGAACACGGTGACGTCCCCTTCAATGTCTAAGTTTTTAACCAACGACTCGACCATATCTTGAATAAAACCACTACGCTGCCCCGGTTTAATTAACAAATCAGCCCCTAAATCAATCATCTCTTTCTTATCAACCGTGGCTTGAATTGTCATCAGAGGTTTTGTTAAACCGGGAATTAGAAAAACAATAGACAACACAAATAAACCTATTGAAAAATATTTAATCATTGCAGTCATCCATTACGGTTGTTTTCATAATTCTAATCTTATTATTCACAGACTAACACCCAACATTAAATACGCTTAGCATTGCGTTGCCACATCACATTCACATAAGCGCCTGCAATAATTAGCCCCGCCCCAATGAGCGTTTCGATACTGGGTATTTCATCATAAAATATAACACCAAACACAATTGCAAATACCACTTGTAAGTACGAAAAGCTCGTCGCCCTACCCGCTGTTTCTGTTTGCATAGATTTTGTTAAGCCCCATTGTCCAATTTGAGTGGCAACACCGATTGCCAGCAAATATAACCAGGTAATCCCTTCAGGGAAAATAAAGTTATTCCACAGCAGGACAACACTAATTGGTAAAGATACTAAGGGGAAATACAGAATAATAACCATCGGGTCTTCCGTTTTATTCAATGACCTCACCAAGGTGTAGGCAATAGCACTACCAAAAGCACCAGCTACGGCAGCCATTAGTCCCAAATCATCATACCCAACGAGGTTTGAAGAAAAGCCAAATGACGGTTGCACAATCACTAATAAGCCAATAAAGCTCAAAGCGATACAGATCAAACTGCCTTTAGTGGAACCTTCTTTTAAAAACAACACGGCCAATATCACGGTAAACATTGGATGTAGATATTGTATAGTTGTGGCCTCTGCTAAAGGCAAATGAGTCAGCGCGTAAAACACGCAATTCAATGCAACAAAACCAACAATTCCCCGTGCAATCAAAAAACCCTTACGATTACCCCATGGGTAAACTCCTTTGCGTTTAAGAGCGGTATAACTGATGATCAGTGAAACAACAGAGCGTGCTGCGACCATCTCTAAAACGGGAATGCCCACCAACCCAACTTGCTTAACAAACAGCGCCATGATACTAAATGCAAGCGCACTCAACATCATGTAACGGGCTCCAACGGGGATAGAGAAAAAAGCTTTAATTTGGGGAAACCCTAGGCGCAAATCGTAACTATACCTCTTTAGATCACCCTAAGCCCACTGTTTATCAGCACGCCTACCTAACAATTAAGCGGTCTTATTCCACCTGATAGTGAAATACGTTAAATAACGATCGATCTACTAAAGCCCGACAAGAAAATTATAGGTACTGGTGAATTTCTTCAGCTGATTTACGAATTAAATTTTTATCTATCTGTTGAGATACCATCCGCCTGGCATCTTCGCTTAAACAACTACGTATAAGGCCTAGAAAAGTGGGTGGAGCAATAATGACAAGCGATTTAAACGCTTCATTACCTCGCTCCACATCCAAGTAGCTTGCAAGCTCTCTAGCAAAAACCTCAGCCTCTTTTTCTCTAGCATTAGTTTCATCATCCAAAACATGACGACCTTGGCCAATACTCCCACCATCACTACCCGCTGAGTCAGAAACCAAATCACCCTCGTGTAACCGCCCCTGTGGATGAATAAAGTCCTCAATTTCAGTGAGAGGAGCCCTTAGACCTTTACCAGCATAAATTTTTGCCCGGCTACTTTCTGCAACTAAAACCCAAGTGTTTGACATGTTGTTCTCCTGCTTATTGATAATCGTAGTAACTTCCAAATTTATGTATTAAATATGTTTTCCTACACGTCTTTACTATAGGCTTGCCACTAACTAAGGGTCAATAACTAATCGAGTTCGAACGTAAACCATTTGCTTTAATAAGCGACATTATTATCAGAACATAACAGACGGCTACAGTGGCTTTTTCATGATACGATTAATTCTTACTATTTTTTTAGATGACTTAAATTCCTCAATGATTGAAAAGTAACTAATCTAATAACGGGACGGGGCTACTATGAAAGCATCAGATTTGGCACATAAACTGACTCCAGAACAATTAACAAAACATGTTCAAACAGATCAATTAAATTTCGACCCGCTAATCCCAACCCCAGAGTTTAATCAAATCCTTGGGCAGCCTAGAGCCACACGTGCTCTTGAATTTGGTGTCAGCATTAATGAAACCGGCTACAACCTATATATAGCTGGTGAAACAGGTACGGGGCGAACCCAATACATAATAAATTACTTAGAACCCATCGCTACCTGCGGCAACACACCAGATGAGTGGCTTTACGTAAATAACTTTAACAACCCAACCGAACCACGCTGTCTAAACCTCCCTGAGCAACAGGGTAAAAAACTGCTAAAAGAAATTGACCTGTTAATTGAATCACTTTTAGCGACCTTTCCGGCGGTCTTCGAACACCCTTCTTTTCTACAGAAAAGGAATGCAATCCAACGTCTCTATGACGATGCTTACGAAAAAGCCATCTCTATTATTGAGCATTCAGCTGCGTCCAGAAATATAGCCCTTTTTCGTGATAATAATGCCATCACTTTTACACCCATTATTAAAGGTGAAATCGCTGATGAAGCGGCTTTTGCTCAAATGAATGAAGCAGAGAGAGAAACATTCCACGAAAACGTTATTACGCTAGAAGATCAAGTTAATGAGGCATTATTAGAGCTTCCGCAGTGGCAACGAGACTTGAATGAAAAGTTACTATTGCTGAATCAACAAACAATCAATCAATCGTTAAAACCTCTTTTTGATAGCTTGCAACAATCTTACCAAGGCGACGCTGGTGCTCTACTCTATTTTGCGCAAATTAAAAATCATTTACCAAAAATCATCAGTGAGAACTTTGTCAATTCTACTGAAGGTGAAACCAGCAAACAAATGAGTAGCAAGCGACAACTTCTAGCCGGCCTCTACAAACCAAACCTTTTGACCCATTCAGGCTTAAAATCTGGCCTACCAGTAATCTTCGAATCCAACCCAAGTTACGCAAACTTATTTGGGCAAATTAACTTCTCTCCTAGCAATGAATCCACAACCTTGGGGTTTCAAAATATTGTTGCCGGCGCTTTACATCGTGCAAACGGAGGCTTCTTAATACTTGATATTGAGAAAGTAATTATTGACAAGGGACTCTGGAAATCACTTAAACATGCGATACGTGAAGGTAAAATAACCACTGAGATTACGTTTAATGAAGCCGCATTGGGGTACCCGTTCTGCATAAAGCCAGAACCCATCCCCCTCAACCTGAAAGTCATATTGATTGGCTCACGCGATGCCTATTATGCTCTAGCACAATTTGATCGTGATTTTGATGAGCTTTTTCAAGTTTTTGTCGACTTTAGTGCTGAATTTGATGCAAACCCAGAAAACCTCCAACAATTTGCCTATTTGCTTCATTTAAAAGCGATTGAATCAGGCATTGCCGAACCTACGTCAAGCGCCATTGCCCTCATGGCCGAGTACAGCTGCCGTCTTGCCGAAAACCAGCTTAAACTATCTGCAAAAATTGACCATATAATGGAAATAGTGAGCGAAGCAAATTATCAAAGGGCTCAAGCCGATCATGAAAAAATTGATGTTCAACATATCGCTCAAGCGCTAGAGGCTCGCCAATACAGAAACGCCCGCCTTCGCGACCGCACCTTAGAAGATGTCTTATCTGGAACGATGCGCATTGCAACAATTGGCCTAGCCTGTGGGCAAGTTAATGGCTTATCTATTATTCAAGTGGGCGAAACACGGTTTGGCAGCCCGATTCGTATAACCGCCACGGTTCACCCAGGTACCTCTGGTGTTGTAGACATTGAACGCGAAGTCGAACTCGGCATGGCTGTACACTCAAAAGGCGTGCTGTTGTTATCGGGCTATCTTAGTGGACGATATGCAAAGGACTTTCCCCTAGCAATTACTGCACATATCGCTATTGAACAGTCATACGGTTTTATTGATGGTGATAGTGCCTCGTTAGCCGAGTTATGCGCATTACTATCTGCTTTAATTGATATTCCGCTACGCCAAGATATTGCAGTAACAGGTTCCGTTAGCCAACTTGGGGAGGTTCAGGCAGTCGGTGGCATTAACGAGAAAATTGAAGGTTTTTTTGACATTTGCAAAGCTCGAGAACTTACCGGCTCACAAGGCGTTATCATCCCCTCGACGAATCAAATTAATTTAATGCTCTCAGATGAGGTTATTGATGCTGTTAAAAATGAAAATTTTACAATCTATACGGCTAAATCTGTAGATGAAGCCATGGCCTTGCTTACAGGTCAGGATATGGGCGAAAAGACCCCCGATGGAAATTTCCCCCTCGACGCCATCAACAACAAGATTATTAACCAACTCCGACACTTTGCAGAACTAACCGCAAAAGCGCGGTTAAGCTAGAAAAGCGATCAAAACAAACCGCGTAGCAAGAATCCAAAGAGAAAACAAAATCGAGTCTGACCCCCGCTTTTCACTCATCAGGGTTTCCAATGTACACACCACTATCACTTAAACTATCACCAAAGATATAAATTCCATCAATAATGGTTGCTGATGCGTTTTGACTAAAAGCAAATGCCAACAAACATAAAATAAACCTTTCCATGGTTCCCTTTCCAGAATTAAAAAGCGTATCAATAAAACAAGCAATGTTTAAGCCGTTCCGCAGCAACCAATTGATATGATTAACCTTATCAAGGTTAAATAAAATAACAAATACGTTAATTTGTAAAAAAGCTGACACATGATTTCTTTTAAAGGGAATAATTTATTTGTTTTAGCAGAACAACCCGCTATAAGATGAACGAAAACTCGCCACCCAAGACAATGTTTATGGAAACAGTGGTTTTACCCTATTGGTTTTTTATTATCCTTATGCTTTTTGCCGGCATCATGGTCCTAGACCGTATGATTTTGCCGAGCATGCGATGGTATTTAAAGCGTCGAGTTAATCGCGTTATAAGCGAAATAAATTCCCGCCTAGACATAAAAATTCGCCCTTTTCAATTTACCCGCAGGCAAGAATTAATAGACCAGCTGGTGTTTGACGAAAAGGTTTTAGATGCCATTAAAACGTATGCAGACGAGCAACAAATGCCTCAAGCAGTTGCACAAACTAAAGCACGCAAATACGCCGCAGAAATTGTTCCCGCCTTTAATGCCTACATCTATTTTAGGGTTGGTTACTGGTTAGCAAAAAATATCGCCCGTATGATTTATCGCGTACGCGTGGGCTTTTACGACAACGACCAAATTAGTAAGATAGATGAAAATTCAAGCGTGGTGTTCGTGATGAACCACCGCAGCAATATGGATTATATTTTAGTGTCTTTTCTAGTCGCTGAAAAAACCACTCTATCGTATGCCGTTGGTGAATGGGCTCGCATTTGGCCCTTACAAGCATTGATAAAAGCAATGGGGGCATTTTTTGTTCGCCGAAACTCTGGCAACCCGCTTTACCGAACTGTATTAGAACGTTACGTAAACTTATCTACCCGTGCTGGTGTATGCCAAGCTGTTTTTCTTGAAGGAGGCCTAACGAAAGACGGCAGCTTGCGAGACCCACGCTTAGGCTTTTTAGATTACATGCTGCGCGACTATCACCCACACACGGATAAAGACATTATCTTCATTCCTGTTGGGATTAATTACGACCGAGTCATTGAAGACAGAAGTCTTATTAGAGGCCAAAACCAATCTGCCAATAAAAAATCCATCTGGTTTATTCTAAAAACATCCATTGGGTTTGTTTTTAAAACGGCACTGCTTTCAAGAAAAAATCGCTGGCGCCGCTTTGGTTACGCCAATGTAAACTTTGGCGAACCTGTGTCAGCCAAAACATATTGCAACAAAAACGATGTTGATTTTAGCGCGTTAGAAACAGATGAACGGTTTACACAAGTTGATCAGTTAGCCACTTCCATAATGGACAATATATCAAATGTTGTGCCCATTGTTCCCTCTGCATTAATGAGCGAAGTGTTATTACAAAATGTTGATGCATGGCAAAGCGAGTTTGAACTAAAAGTGCAATGTTCTAAACGAATCGTTGAATTAAAAAAGCTAGGGGCGCCAATAGATATTTCCAAAAACACCCTAGAGAGCGTCCTAAGTTCTGCACTCACTGCCATGTTAGGCCGTGGCATACTCGAAGAAAAACAAAACCTATATCGAATTAATCTAGCAGAAATTGAACTATACGAATACTACGCAAACTCGATAAAAAAATGGAAATAGCATTTTAAAACAATTTCTTATAAAGCTTTCTTAATAAATAAAATAACCTTATAGGAACTAGGTAATACCACTATGCCTTATTTTTATTCTTAGCTCTGTATTCGTCACGAAATTTATGGTATTCACCACAAGCCTTTTCATAGTCGAGCATGGGATCATCTCTTCGTGCCATCATTGCGATGTTTGTTTGCAAGTTACACTCATCAGCCAAGCGTTCAAACTTCTCCGCATCGGTTTCAACAACCTCCGCTTCTGCTACTTGAATATAATCAGCCTTGGCGTCAAATTGCTTGCCGTTTGAAAAGTTTAAATAAACCCCTAATGTCATTGAAACAATATCCACGTTACCATCCTTGTAGTGTAAATTTGTGATTGTATTTAATACGAATATTAAAGAACAATCAAGAGTTCATTAGTCTCAAGGCGAAAAGATTAGTCATTGAAATTACATCTTAAACTTAACACCTACCCAACCACCTCTTGGTGCACCTGCTCCATAAAATCGTGTATCGCTAAACCCTGAAAATCCTGGCGCTTCATCTGGTTCGCCATATATACCAAACGTTTCATACTCCCTATCAAACACATTATCTATTCGGGCAAAAAGCTCTATGTCTTTATTAATATGATAACGGCCATGAAGGTTAAAGACCGTATAACCACCGACCTGGCTACTCGCATTGGCTTCATCACCTCTAAAATATTGACTTGAGTTATACACTGCCCCAACCCCCAGAGAAAGCTGTTCGTTTAAATGCCAGTCGGCGCCCCATTTAAGTAAATGACGAGGAATACTTGGCAGCTTGTCACCCGCACTCACTACAAGATTATCAACACCTGCTGCAATGGCCGCAGGGTTATTTTCTGCGTTAACGGTAAATCCGTTTCTAAATTCTGCTGAAACCAAGCTGTAATTTAAAAACCAGCTCGATTGTTGATAGTCTGCATCTAACGACAGCTCCATGCCTTGTCGTAACGTTTTACCAATATTAGAGAAAAACCCCGGGCTTAATCCTGGCCCCTCTTCAGTTGGTAAAAAATATATATCGTCATGATTTACTGTCCGGAACAAACCAACATGCCAGTTTATATCCTGCTGCACACCACGAAACCCAGCTTCCCATGTTTTAGCCACCACCATATCCAACGGCGGGTCACTTAAAAATGAGTTTGGTAATGCGCAAGGGTTCGTTTGATCGTGACACGTCAATTCTGCAGGCGTAGGTACTCTTGAAGATTCGCTGTAGCTTAAATAACTCGACAGTCCCTCTGCATGATCATAAGTAAGCCCTGCAGACGGGTTAAACCGAATAAACGTGTGTGTGCCACTTTCACCCGCTGGCACTACGTTCTCATCACCCGTCGTACCGGTTATTTTTACACGCGAATAATTGTATCGGCCACCAACAGTCAGCGTTAATTTCTCAATAACTGAATAGTTATCCATAAAGAAAAGGCTGGCTGTACTTGTTTCCACATTGGCATCTACAATGCTATCAGAATCAATTGAGCCAGTGCCTAGCGTCCCTCGATCAGCGGTGAACTCCGCCACTTCTGTTTGGAATTGATAGTCCACATCCGCTTGATCAAAACTAAACCCTGCAACCAACTGGTTCTCGTTACCGGCAATATCGCCCAAAAACGTTAACTGCATGCTGAGCCCAAGCCCATCTTGCTCTGTTGTGCTGCTGTTATTAACCGCGAGTTCATCATCATCTAACCCAAGGTTTATAGCATTGCCATTTTGATCCTCTACTTGGTCACCTTCTTCAACCAAATCCCCCACGACACATGCGCCACCGCAATCTGCTGCCGATATAACAATGTCACCATCTTCATCCAAACCGTTTAATCCGCCGTCGAAGCCATCAATAACACCATAATCTGAGCCGTCGCCATTAAACGTTTCTCGATCATTTCGGCGAAAGTAAACGTTGCTCGACAACAAGGTGCGTTCATTAAGCCAATGACTAAGCGATAACGATGCCATGCGAAGTTCATTTTGCGTATTGTCAGGGTACGTAAACACATCTTTTCGGTCACGCTGAAGCAGCTCCAGAGGTGCTGAGCCGTTACCATTTAAATCAGTATCCGCTGCCGACAGCGAAAGCTCAATATCAGTATCGCCTGACCGCCAACCAAAACTACTGAACAGCTGCTTTGCATCAGACTCAGACTCATCTCGCCAGCCATCTTCCTTAAACCAGTTTCCGGTAACAAAATAGCTAAATTGCTTATTATTCCCACCCGTTTCAAATTCTGTTGCCCTGCGGTTAAAAGAACCTCCCGATGCTTGAATAGAATGCCCTGGATGCGTAAACCCATTTTTTGTTTTTATGGACAAAGCCCCACCTAAGGTATTCAAACCAAACAATGGATTAGAACCCGCCATTAAATTAATACCCGCTATGGACGACTGTGGAATCACATCCCAATTTACCGCATCACCAAATGGTTCATTAACACGCAGCCCGTTCATATAGACAGAAAGCCCTTGTGAATTCCCCAGCAATGGCGAGGCAGTAAACCCCCTGTATTGAACATCAGGTTGCAGTGGATTATTTTGCGCTTGGTTTATATGCACACTACTCAAATGCTTAGACATAAACTCACTCACATCTAGGCTTTGAGTTTGCTTAATATCATCTGCATTTGCTGCTTGCACTGGGTAGGGTAATTTTCCTTTATCCAAACCAACACCATGTAAAGGTGTGCTTGCCACCACATTAATATCATCTAAACGAACATCTTTTTGCGTTGTTTCTGCAAAAGATACCGGTGTAATTACTATCGATAAAAACAACAATGCTCGACCATTCATCCTATAACCTATATTTTATTTATTTATTTATGAGTAAGTTATTCTCTCAAGCAGAGGTCTTGATAGATATAGGAGAAAATCCTTAAATAACAGCGGCTATGAAAAATTTGAATCTCGTGCCAAATGGGACATTTCGGCAATAGTTTTTACACCAAGTTTCAATTTAATTCCTGTCGCATAATTGGCTACTGTTTTTTGGCTTAGAAAAAGGGATTCCGCAATTTCTTTGCTTGTATTACCTTTAACCAACAAACAATACACATCAAACTCACGTGGCGAGAGCTGTTCGATACTTGTAGTTAATACGCCGCTTTCTATCCTTTTTCTTTCTCGTTTTTTTTCTAGCAAGGGATCTATAAACCGCTCTCCAAAAGCAAGCTTTTCGATACCCTTTAACAACAAGTCAGGGGCGCAACTTTTGGTTAAATAGCCTTTTGCTCCCGCCTCTATAGCCCTTTCTAAATAAATCAATTCATCGTGAATAGTAAACGCCAATATAGCAGCCGATTTATTTAGGGCGGTTATTCGCCGTATTGCCTCTAAACCACTCATCCCCGGTAAACCTAAGTCCATTACTACTACATCTGGTTTTAATTCACCATAATGCTGACAGGCTTTCTCAGCAGTTTCACTTTCTCCAATGACGCTTATATTGGGTGAATTTGATATTAATTGCCGATACCCAGCCCTAACAATAGCGTGGTCATCCACTAACAGTAATGAAATTTTATTCATCGCACACACCTATTGGAAATATTGCGATTAATTGCACACTAGGTTTCGTTTTTAACAACAATGTTCCACGCAAACTCTCTACTCTCTCCTTAATGCCCAATAAGCCACTTTGAGAGATATTACCCAAGTCAAACCCTATCCCATCATCTTCAATAAAAAGGCGTAAAACGGCCTTATCATTCCATACTTCTTTCCGTAATTCTATCCATATATGATTTGCCTGAGCATGCTTCAGCGTATTCGTTAATGACTCTTGAATAATACGATAATAATGAATCGCATTGTCTTCGACCAGCTGCTCAACCCCTTCTTCCATATTGAATGTTACCAATGCCTTACCCTGCCATTTGTCAATAAGTTCATCAAGCGAAACACGTAATCCAAACTCGTTTAATAACGGCGGTGTTAATTGAGCCATTCTATTTCTTATAACACCAAACAAGTGGTCACAAATGTCACCCACCTGAACTAATGATTTGATTTGCTCTTTACTTTCATGTTGTGCAGCTGCTATTAGTGCCTTAATTGCACTGAGCGACTGTCCCATTTCGTCGTGTAATTCACGCGCTAAAAAGTGCCTTTCTCGCTCCTGAACATCTAACGCCTGCATATTCAACTGCCTGTTTTCTTCCTTCGATTGACTCAGCTTATCACTCAAATGATTAATACCATTTGCAATATTTGAGAACTCAGGCAAATTAAATGAACGTAAACGCTTGAGATAATCACCTTTTTCAATTTCAGCAATCGTTAATAAAATTTCATCTACAGGCCGCAGAGCGCGACCAATCACTGCAAAAACACTGATCAATATAAAAAAACTCATGGCAGATAAGAAACCAATAAAAACCTGCGCTTCCTGCCATGCTTCTAGTATTTCATCTTCTGGGTTTGCAACTAGCACTAACGAATCACCATTCTTATCAGTGCCCAATACTAGACGTAATTGCTCAGTATCTGGCCGGACAAGCCGTGTAAACAAGCCATTAGAGGAAGAGCTGTTTTGAGAATCTACTCCGCTTTTTATCTCATCATCACTTACTAGCGCAACACGTAGATGCCGCACCTCCGCAAGATTAACCGTTCTTTCTCTTAAGCCTTCTAAACCAAGTAGTTGCTCTGCAAAAAGCAACGATGACGTGACTTCTTCAAGAACAGAATCGCGTGCATTAACAACCGTCACGACAGTGCCTAACAGCAATGCAAAACAACATATTAATAGAATAATTAGGTTTAACCGAAATCGTAGGCTCATTATGTTTGTTACATATATTAAAGACTTGCTGGGCGTCTGTTTAATTCATTATTTCAGCTGCTTGCTATCTTTTGAGTCTTATTATTAGATCATCAGTCACAAACGTTGTGGGTCTAACCATAAAGCACGACTAGCAACCCTTATATTTACTGACCCCATGATATTAATTATCTGTTTATTTGCGACTAAACATAAGCATAAAATGCAACTTTATTATTTTCAGCAATATACGAGAATAACCCCGCCTTCACTTTTCATAGCTATTTCAAAAACGATTCCTCTATCTAACATCAATTTAGAATACATTTATCTATTAAATTTTTGCCTTACGTCTTCAATTTAATTTTTATCAATGTGTTTTTTAAATTAAAGGTATCCCCTTTAATTTAAAATACCTGCACCTGGCTTTGGTTGAAATACTATATTAAAACAGGCTCTATCCTTCGTAGTAGAAGGGATAGAATAAGAGCCCGCTTCAGCCTCAAGCTGATACATCACCATCGTTAACCCATGATCTCCATTGTGTATATCGTACTGAGGAAATACATCACTTCGTTGCCAGTTCGGTAGTGTCTTAAATATTGATGAATAGCCACCATCAACCTTGTCATGGAAGAAGAAATAAACTGTTGCCGGAGACAAAAGTTCAAACTTAATAGCTGTGCCAGCTGGAGGCCTATGGATACCTTGAAACAACAACCCTCCCACTAACGCCTGTGGGACCACATCATATGTATAGTCGCGATCAAGGTGCTGTAACACTCCTTTTTTCATGAATTCAAAACTAAAATCGAACGAAGGTGTTGCTTTTACCTGTACAAGTTTTTCAGCAACCCTAAGCATTTTAGTATTTACAACCAAGCGTTCGGAATACATTTTTTGCACAGCAATAATGGTTAAAACAATAGCTAGAATCACTATTACCGAACCAACTGTTTTATACTTTTTCATCATTCTAATTCGATCCTGTATCAATATCACCAACCAAAAATAAAGTGATAAACCCTCTTAAAGGCAAGAATTAAAGGGTAGCGCGCCTTTAATTAGTTATCTTTTAATTACATAGATGGCGATTATGCCATAGCTGATTTTAGCCACACAACAGAATTGCCACCCTTGCGGAGGCAATAGCCACTTCTTGAAATCAAAGTGTAGCGCCCTGTTTAATTGTTAATTGGTGTTAATCGGGGTCTGTCCCCGATTGTTGTGTTAGGGTTGTCATTGTATTACCAGTGTTCAGGTTTTAGTACTGGCTTTTTGTTTGTTGGTATTTTGTCTTCCAATTGTGCATGTTGGCATTCCACATCTAATATATGACGCCTAGTCCAATCTGAATACTGACTTAAGCTTTCATTTGGCGGTCTAGTATGGGAACTAGTTGGCTTTTTCCTTGGGATAATTAAACCTACCCTTATATTGGGTTTGTCTTTTTTGATTAGCTTTAGTGGTAATTCTAGATCGGAGTCATTAGAAACCAATACCTGTTGTGAAATGTTTTCACTTATAGCGTCCCTGTACATATGTAGCGCTAAATTTACATCTGTTTGTTTTTCTTCAAACTTCCATATTTCTACACGATCATTTTTATCAATCGGTTTTTTATAACGAGGAGGATTGCCTTTCTCAACAGTGTGGTATCCCTGAATAATTTCAATGCGATCACTGTATAACTGATTTAGTGCTCTATGGTATGAGTTCTGAGCGGCCGCTGAAGCTTGACCATGACTTGCAAAGTTAGCTTTTACTGGTGCAGTAAAATACTTTATTTTAATTATATTTGAAGAAGGGTTTTGTGCTTTTAGAATAGCTTGGAATAATTCGAATGGGTCTAGCCATTTGTAGGAAGTGTGCCTTAAACGACCATAATATAAATTGTAACCATCTATATAAATTATTGTATCCATTGATTATTTTGTTACCTAGAAATGAAAAAACCGCCAGAAGGCGGTTTTTTCGCCTCAAATAAACACTAACTAAATAATGCCAATAAGAGGTGAGTCGTATAAGCATGGTAGGCACTAACGTTAAATATGTCAAATATAATATCACATCCTTATGAATATAACAGGCATATCAATAGGTTACGTTAGATACAGCCAAAAACCCTAACAGTATGTTTTATGGGATTGCATCCCACAAAACAGTATTATCGGGAATCCCGATAGTATTTCCGGTTGTTTTTTCTTATATCGCATAACTTATTGTAAAATATAGATATTTATAATATATTGTTTATTTAATATTCCAATATGTAGGATTTAATCCCACATATAACACAGCGTTCTTACACTGCCAACTTTTAATACTAAACCTATTCTGTAGCACCTATCCCTTTACATGCACCAGACCAACCTACCCACACTTACTATCCCCACAATTCAAACACGTCAAACAACCGTCCATTTGAATTGAAGCTTTAGTATTACATTTAGTGCATAACTGCGAGCCTGCTGGAAAAGCACTCGCTTCTTCTGCATCAGCTGCTGGTGCAGCAACCGTTGCTTTAACTTGTTTTTCGGCTTCAAACTGGGCGCGTTTTTCATCCATGATTTTTTGTTGATGTTCGCTGATTTCTTCCGCTTTAATCAAGCCAATCATTTTTAAGTGAGATTCCACCACGTCACCAATTTCTGCCACTAACGAAGGCATAAACTTACCGCCTTTTTTGAAGTAACCGCCACTTGGGTCAAACACCGAACGAAGTTCTTCTACTAGGAAGGTAATGTCGCCGCCTTTTCTAAACACCGCTGACATGATTCGCGTTAGCGCCACAATCCATTGGAAGTGATCCATGTTCTTTGAGTTAATAAACACTTCAAATGGGCGACGTTGTTCATGATCAGTGCCTTGGTTTAGCACCAGGTCGTTGATGGTGATGTATAACGAGTGCTCAGACAGTGGCGTTTTAATTTTGTAGGTTGAGCCTAATAGCATTTCTGGCCGTTTAAGGCTTTCGTGCATCTGGATGATGTTGCTTTTTTCTTCAACCGGTGTTGTTGGCGCTGCTACCGCTGCTGGTTCGTTTTCTTTTACTACTTCGTAGCCAGTAATGTTTTGTGATATTTTATGTGTCATTGTCATTCTCCTGTGCCCTTGCTTAAAATTTACCGTAGTAGCCTTCTTTTAAGGCGTCGTACAGGTTAGCGGCAGTGTGTGATTCACCTTCGTATTCGATCATTTCGTTACCTTTGGCTTCAAGCGTTGTGCCATCTTCTAGGTTAAAACGATAGGTGGTGTTTTCTAGGTCTGATTCTTTTACCAACACGCCTTGGAATGCATCAGGGTTAAAGCGGAAGGTTGTGCAGCCTTTCAGACCTTTTTCGTGTGCGTATAGGTAGATGTCTTTAAATTCATCAAACGCGAAGTCTGTGGGTACATTGGCTGTTTTTGAAATAGAGGAATCTATCCATTTTTGTGCAGCGGCTTGTATGTCTACGTGTTGTTTTGGTGTGATGGTTTCTGCCGTTACAAAGTAGTCTGGCAGTTTTTCGCCTTCTTCTTCTGAGTATGGCATGGCTTTTTCGTTAATTAATGTGCGATAGGCCAATAGTTCAAACGAGAACACATCTACTTTTTCTTTTGCATTTCGCCCTTCACGAATCACGTTACGTGCATAGTGGTGTGCAAAACTCGGCTCAATGCCATTACTGGCGTTATTAGCCAACGATAATGAAATGGTGCCTGTTGGTGCAATAGAACTATGGTGCGTAAAGCGAGCGCCCGTTTCAGCGAGTTTTTCAACCAGTTCTGGCGCAACCTCTGCAATTTGTTGCATGTAACGGCTGTAACGTGCGTGCAGTAAGCGACCTTTAATTACATCGCCAATTTCGTAGCCATCATCTGCCATTTCTGGGCGTTTACGGAGCATGTCGCCCGTCACGGTAAAGTCTTCGTTCATAATGGGTGCTGGGCCTTTTTCTTTAGCGAGTTCTAAGCCTGCTTCCCAACCGGTTACGGCTAATTGTTTGCTTACTTCTTCGGTGAATTCAACTGACTTGTCACCGCCATAAGGAATGCCTAACATGGTTAGTGTTGAGCCTAAGCCTAAGAAACCCATGCCATGGCGACGTTTGTTTTCAATCGCGTCACGTTGGCCTTCTAATGGTAAGCCATTAATTTCGACTACGTTGTCGAGCATACGCGTAAAAATGCTCACGGTTTGGCGGTAGTTATCCCAATCAAACGTTGCGTCTTTTGTGAATGCGTTATTTACAAATTTAGTGAGGTTAACTGAACCCAATAAGCATGAACCGTAAGCCGGTAATGGTTGTTCGCCACATGGGTTAGTGGCGCGTATGTTTTCACAAAACCAGTTGTTGTTCATTTCGTTTACTTTATCTATAAGTATAAAGCCGGGCTCTGCATAGTCGTAGGTAGACGCCATAATCGTTTCCCATAAACGCTGTGCTTTTATGGTTTTGTATATGCGGCAAGCGACTAAACCCACGTCGTTTACTTGGTAGCCTTCTGTTATTGGCCATTCACGCCATAACACTTGCTCTGTATCGTTTAGATCAACATCCCCTGATGCGAGTTCTTTTTCTGATACGGGAAATACCAGCGGCCAGTCTTTATCTTCTTTAACAGCCGCTACAAAATCATCTGTAATTAACAGTGACAAGTTGAATTGGCGTAAACGGCCATCTTCACGTTTTACTTTAACGAAATCTCGTACATCTGGGTGGGACACATCGAAGGTTGCCATTTGAGCACCACGACGACCACCAGCTGATGACACGGTAAAACACATTTTATCGAAGATATCCATAAACGATAATGGGCCTGATGTATTAGCACCTGCACCAGAAACATAAGCGCCTTTAGGGCGTAGTGTTGAGAATTCATAACCAATACCACAACCGGCTTTTAGGGTTAAGCCCGCTTCGTGTGTTTTAGCAAGAATATCGTCCATAGAATCGGCAATAGAGCCCGACACGGTACAATTAATAGTTGATGTGGCTGGCTTATAAGCACTTGCGCCCGCATTAGAAATAATACGGCCCGCAGGAATGGCACCGTGTTTTAGTGCCCATACAAATTGGTCGTGCCAGTATTCTTTTTTATCCGTTGTTTGTTCAACATTAGATAACGCCGTGGCTACACGATCATAGGTCCCCTCAATGTCAGCATCAACAGCTGTACCATCTTGCTTTTTTAAGCAATACTTCTTATCCCAAATATCTAATGAAGCAGATTGAAACTTAATTTCAGCTTGATTATCTTTAATGACTTTTAGGTTGACCGTATTCATATTTCCCCTTTTGAAATGATTATTTTTATAAGGTGATTTCTCCCTATCACCATAACTGCCTAGATTATAAGAAAACACATGGAAACACAAGATGATGTGTTAGTTTATTTTGATATAGCTACATGTAGTAATTGGCATATCATCATTCTGATTTAAAAATTACTTGGAATATCAATTCCTTAGACAGGAAAGCACAGAGCTTACTTAAAGAAACCGGTTTATTTAAGCAGTGAGACGTGCACCTAAATAGGCACAACGACATACGGGGAACTAATACGAAGTATTTAGAACAAATAGAAGCGAATAAGGTCTTTGCATAAATATCTAGAAGATAAATACAACACAACCTGCCGAAGCAGGTTGTGTTGTTTATATGGTGCGCCAGAAGGGATTCGAACCCCTGACCGCTCGGTTCGTAGCCGAGTACTCTATCCAGCTGAGCTACTGGCGCATTAGGTGGGCTATTGTATTAGCCTTTAAATAAAGGTCAAGTAATATGGTTGTTTATATAAATCAACAACCTTCAAATGACTCGTTCAATATTTAAATATGGCGGAGAGACAGGGATTCGAACCCTGGATGGGCTATAAAACCCATACTCCCTTAGCAGGGGAGCGCCTTCAGCCACTCGGCCATCTCTCCGGAATAGTTTAAAACTTAATTATTGCCGATATTATCGCCGTCATTCTCGTCTTGAATGCGATTATATATTTCTTCACGATGCACTGAAACAGATTTCGGTGCATCTACACCAATTCGTACTTGATTACCTTTTACACCAAGTACAACTACTGATACATCATCACCAATCCTAAGTGATTCTCCAACTTTTCTTGTTAATATAAGCATGATAACGCTCCTTTTTTGCTTCCTTTTCCATAAGCATTGCCAACCAAGTCAATATTTATTTTCAGGCGTATTCTAACATATCAAAGGAAAACAAAAACCTGCAAAAAGAATTATTCTTGTGCAAGTCCAAACGATTCGTGCAGGGTTCTTACTGCTAATTCTAGATACTTTTCATCAACGACCACTGAAATTTTAATTTCAGATGTAGAAATCATACGGATATTAATACCCTCTTCCGCTAAAGCACTAAACATTTGGCTCGCAATACCCGCATGTGAGCGCATACCAACACCCACTATCGATACTTTGACGATTTTATCGTCGCCTGTGACTTTTTTAGCCCCTAACTCTGCACAAATATTTTGCAATATACGCAGGGTGTTTTCGTAATCATTTCTATGTACAGTAAAGGTGAAATCAGTTGTTTGATCTTCAGCTATATTTTGCACAATCATATCAATTTCAATATTAGCTTCTGCAATCGGTTTTAATATGGCTGAAGCAACACCCGGCATATCTGGCACGCCAGATAACGTCACTTTTGCTTCATCACGATTAAATGCGATACCCGAAATTAACGCTTTTTCCATGTCCTCGTCCTCATATGTAATTAACGTGCCTTCTCCATCAACAAAAGTGGACAGCACACGTAGTGGAACATTGTATTTACCAGCAAATTCGACAGATCGAATTTGTAAAATTTTTGACCCTAAACTGGCCATTTCTAACATTTCTTCAAACGTTATTTTATCCAAACGTTTCGCTTTAGGCTCAACGCGGGGGTCTGTTGTATAGACACCATCCACATCGGTATAGATACGGCATTCATCTGCTTTTAGAGCAGCTGCTAACGCCACTGCCGTCGTGTCAGACCCACCACGACCCAATGTGGTAATTGCGCCCTGCTCCGTTACCCCTTGGAAACCCGCTACAACAACGACTTTACCTTCGGCCAAATCAGCTGATATGCCACTGGTTTGTATGTCTTCTATACGCGCTTTGCCGTATGAGTCATCGGTAATTATTTTTACTTGGCTACCTGTATAAGAAACTGCACTTTGACCAAGCTCTTCTAACGCCATACAAAGTAACGAAATAGTGACTTGCTCGCCCGTAGATAACAACACATCCATTTGTTGAGCTGACGGTGATGACTGCATTTGTTGGGCCAATGCTGTCATACGATTCGTTTCGCCACTCATCGCCGATACAACAACCACAAGGTCATGACCTGTTGCTGCTTTTTCTGCGACTAACTTTTTAGCTACGTTCTGAATTTTTTCTGCGGTACCCACTGATGTACCACCGTATTTATGTATATGTAAACTCATGTTTTTACTTGTTTTGTCTGTTTTTGCTTCTAACTATAGAAATATTAATCACGCATTAAGTGTCGCTTTAACCCAGTCCGGAACGGCTTTTAATGCCGCAGGTAACGCTGCTGGGTTATCACCGCCTGCTTGCGCCATATCAGGCCGCCCTCCGCCTTTACCACCGACTTGTAACGCAACTGAATTAACCAAGTCACCTGCTTTTATTCGACTAGTTTGTTCTTTAGAAACACCCGCAATCAAGGTGATTTTGTCACCCTGAACCGTCGATAACACAATCGCTGCATTACCTAGCTTGTTTTTTAATTGATCAACTAGTTCGCGCAACGTTTTACCATCACTGCCTTCAATATGAGCAGCCAACACATTTAACCCATCTATTTCTACAGCTTGGTTAAATAAATCATCTCCTGCAGATTTGGCAAGTTGTGATTTTAGTTGTTCTAATTCTTTTTCTAAGACTTTGTTTTTGTCTTTTATCTGATTAATTTTATCGATAGCTGAGTCGCGATTTCCTTTAACGGCTTGACCAATTTTATGTAATAAATCGTCACTCTCTTCAACCCATGAAAGCGCACCCTCACCAGCAATTGCTTCAATACGACGCACACCAGATGCAATACCTGTTTCTGATACGATTTTCATAAAACCAATATCGCCCACTCGCGTAGCATGCGTACCACCACAGAGCTCTGTTGAGAACTCGCCCATTTTTAGCACGCGAACCTTATCGCCATACTTCTCACCAAATAACGCCATTGCACCACTTGCTACTGCTGACTCTTGGTCCATTATTTGTGTATCTACTAACGCGTTAGAACGAATTTGTTTATTCACTAAGCGTTCTATTTCTTGTAACTGCTTAGCACTGATTGGTTCAAAGTGACTAAAATCGAACCGCAACCGTTTTGCATCGACTAACGACCCTTTTTGGGTAACATGATCACCTAATATTTGACGCAATGCAGCGTGCAACAAATGCGTGGCCGAGTGATTAAGTGCCGTTGATAAACGTGTCGCACCATCTACTTCTGCTGTTATTTGATCTTTTTCAGTTAACGTTCCTTGAACCAATTGACCTATATGAAAATAAGCATCACCTTGCTTTTGAACATCTGTCACCTGAAATACCGCTGTACCCGTTAAAATTTTCCCATGATCGCCTGCTTGACCACCCGATTCAGCATAAAACGGCGTTTGATTTAAGACTAAAAAGGCTGAATCCCCTTCATTAATAGAAGCAACCTGTTCCTCGCCTTGATATATGGCTAATACAGCTGCTTCCCCTTGAAGAGATTCATATCCATTGAATTCTGTCTTAAGCCCCGTGTTAGGTAATGAGGATACCCCACCTGCAAAAGAACTAGATGACCTTGCTCGTTCACGCTGCGCTTCCATTGCTTTTTCGAAACCCACCTTATCAACAGTCAGGTTATTTTCTCGCGCATAGTCCGCCGTTAAATCGACAGGGAACCCAAAGGTATCGTAAAGCTTGAAGGCTATTTCACCGGTAATTGTATTATTTGCTAACGATTGAGTTTCATCTTGTAGCAGCTTCATTCCTTGCTCAAGTGTTTCCGCAAACCGTTGCTCTTCTTTTAATAATATATTACTAATCGTTTCTGCTTTTTCTAGAAGCTCTGGATACGCGTCACCCATTTGTTTCGCAAGCGGTTGAACTAGTTTATGGAAAAACACATCTTTGGTATCCAGCTTGTAACCATGCCGAATAGCACGACGAATAATCCGACGTAAAACATAGCCTCTACCTTCGTTTGACGGAAGTACGCCATCAACTATTAAAAAGGCACATGAACGAATATGGTCTACCAACACACGCAGCGATGTATGTGCTGGGTCTTTTTCGCCTGTTAGCTCAGATGCACTTTTAATTAACGACTGAAATAGCTCAATATCGTAGTTATTATGAACACCTTGTAAAACGGCAGCGACGCGTTCAAGGCCCATGCCTGTATCAACTGATGGTTTAGGGAGTGGAGTCAATTCACCTTTAGCATCACGGTTGTATTGCATGAACACGAGATTCCATATTTCAACATACCGGTCCCCGTCTTCTTCTGGTGTACCTGGTGGGCCACCTGCAACCGCCTCACCATGGTCATAAAATATTTCTGAACAGGGTCCACAGGGTCCTGTATCACCCATTGACCAAAAATTGTCTTTAGCGCCAATTCGAGACAAACGATCAGGGCTAACGCCCATTTCATTTAACCAAATATCTGCTGCTTCAGGATCCTCATCAAACACCGTGACCCATAACTTTTCTGGCGGTATACCTAACACATCGACTAAAAATTCCCACGCGTACTTTATGGCATCTTGTTTGAAATATTCTCCAAAGCTAAAGTTACCCAACATTTCAAAGAAGGTGTGATGACGCGCTGTATAACCGACATTTTCAAGGTCATTATGTTTTCCACCCGCCCGTACACAGCGTTGAGATGATGTAGCCTTTGTGTAAGCACGTTTTTCATTGCCCAAGAAAACATCTTTAAACTGCACCATACCCGCATTAGTAAATAATAACGTAGGGTCATTTCCAGGCACTAACGGGCTTGAAGGAACAATTTGGTGCCCCTGTTTTTCAAAATACGTCAGAAAGGCTGAACGAATTTCAGCACTCGTTAAATTTATCATTTCACTAAAACCTGTCTTTAAGACATGTCATTAAACAACTGTTTAATCATGTCGTGTGTAAACCCTTTGTATTGAAAAAACCGTGTTCGTTTGGCACGTTCTTTCATGTCTTTTGGTGGCTGGTTTCCGTACTTTTTTGTACTAAGTTCAGCTAATATTTGTTGCCAGTCAGGCTGTTCATCAAATACATTTTCAATACTTGTATCAACGCCTCGCTCTCTAAGCTCCATCTTAATACGCACTGGGCCGCAGCCTTTGTACAGCCTCGATCGGCTAAAACTTTCAGAAAAACGTTGGTTGCTTTGCCAGTTTTTTTCTTTAAACTCAGCCAGTAACTCTATTATCTCTTCGTTGTCGAAACCCTTAGTTTGTAACTTCTGTAACAGCTCTTGCTCACTATGTTCACGACGCGCTAGCATCGCGAACATACTGGCCTTTAAGCTAGACGTAGGTTTTTTACCGTTTTCCAGCTGTTAGGCCTCGTCAGCTGCTTTTATTTCTTTCAGTGTTTCTTTTTTCGGCAACAGCGCCGCTCTAATATTCGCTTCTAGTTCTTCAGCTTTATCTTTATTTTCGCGCATAAATGATTTCGCGTTGTCCTTACCTTGGCCAATTTTAGTGCCTTCATAGCTGTACCATGAACCGGCTTTTTCAACCAAATCTAAACTAACACCTAAATCAATCAACTCACCTTCTCGTGAAATACCTTCGCCATATAAAATTTCAAATAACGCTTGTTTAAAAGGTGGCGCCACTTTGTTTTTGACTACTTTTACTCGGGTATCATTACCCAAAATTTCTTCACCTTTTTTAATCGCGCCGATACGACGAATATCTAAACGAACTGACGAATAAAACTTCAATGCGTTACCGCCTGATGTCGTTTCAGGATTACCAAACATCACACCAATTTTCATACGAATTTGGTTAATAAACACAACCAGTGTATTTGAACGTTTGATATTGCCTGTTAATTTTCTTAATGCTTGTGACATCAATCGAGCTTGCAAACCCACGTGATGGTCGCCCATATCGCCTTCAATTTCAGCTTTCGGTGTTAGAGCCGCCACCGAATCCACAACGACCATATCGACAGCACCTGAACGAACCAACATATCAACAATTTCTAACGCTTGCTCTCCAGTATCCGGCTGAGACACCAATAGATCATCCATATTAACGCCTAATTTATCAGCATAGATAGGGTCTAAAGCATGTTCAGCATCAACAAAAGCAGCTGTACCACCCGCTTTTTGGCATTGCGCAATTGTTTCTAGTGTTAACGTGGTTTTACCAGATGATTCTGGGCCATAAACCTCGACAACACGACCACGTGGCAAACCACCTATGCCCAACGCCACATCAAGCGCTATTGAACCCGTTGAGTAAACATCAATATCTGGAATAGCGCTACCATCACCCATGCGCATCACAGAACCTTTACCAAACTGCTTTTCAATTTGTAACAACGCTGCACTCAGTGCTTTTTTCTTATTGTCATCCATTTTTTGTCCTCGTTAATGCCTCTGCGCGATGCAAAAGTCAGTTATAGTAAATAATCTTGAATTATCACATAAACCCGTATCGCCGCATAATATATTCGCCATTTTATCTAATCTATTTAGTTAATACTTGTAACAACATTTCTACAGCACTCAATACGGCTTGTTGGCGCACCTCTTCACGGTTTCCTAAAAAAAATTCAGTACAAGACGTAGGCTCTTTTAATGCGGTCATCACAGCAAAACAGACCATGCCAACTGGTTTATCAGCAGTGCCACCTGAAGGCCCTGCCACCCCTGTAATAGCAACAGAAATTGATGAACCAAAGGCATTTAAAGCACCTTCTGCCATTTGTGTTGCCACCTGCTCGCTAACAGCACCAAATGATATTAAATTAACCTCATCAACGTTTAATAACGTTTGTTTTGCTGTATTGGTGTAACTCACTATGCCGCCGTTAAACCACTCACTGCTGCCTGCAAGGTCGGTGAGTGCTTTAGCTACCCAACCTCCTGTACATGATTCTGCCACTGCAAGCGTTTTGTTCTGGTTTCGCAAACATTCTGCCAACTGTCTAGCAGTCGTTTCAATTTGTAGAGTTAAATAATCATTCATTAAAAATTATTCTCGCATATTCAAGTTTTGTTAAACTAGCGTGATGGCTAAAAGCATTAAAGTAAAACCTACTCACACGCCAATGATGCAGCAATTTCTTCGCATTAAGGCAGACTACCCAAACACGTTGTTATTTTACCGCATGGGTGATTTTTACGAACTATTTCTTGATGACGCTGTTAAGGCATCTGAATTACTGAGCATCACACTCACTAGCCGTGGCCATTCAGAAGACAAACCCATTGCTATGGCAGGTATTCCCCACCATGCGGCAGATGGTTACTTAGCGAAGTTATTAAAAGCGGGGGAATCTGTCGCCATCTGTGAACAGATAGGTGACCCGGCCACATCAAAAGGGCCTGTCGAACGTAAAGTTGTGCGTGTTGTTACACCCGGCACATTAACCGAAGAATCACTCCTTGATGAACACACAGACAGTCTTTTAACCGCAGTTTTTTACGAAAAAGAACAATTTGGCATTGCTACCATCGACCTTGCTAGCGGCCGATTCTTTCTACAACAAGGCGTGGGAGAAAGTGAACTTGAAACACAACTTGCACAACTAAACCCTGCTGAAATTATATCTAGCGAAGATTGGCAGCCTCCCACCAATATTCGTTCTAGAAAAGGCTTTAGTCGCATAGCGAGCTGGCACTTTGATCATAAAAGCGCTGAACGCCTACTTAATAAACAATTCGGCACTAAGGATTTAAAAGGCTTTGGTTGTGAGCACCTTCCTCTTGCTATTCAAGCCGCTGGTGCCTTATTGCAATACTTAAAAGATACGCACCAAGCCGCTTTACCCCATATACAGTCCATTAATGTTGTGCAACAAAGTGATTTTGTTTTACTTGATGCGGCCAGCCGAAGACACCTTGAACTTGACTTCCACCCTTCTGGTGACAAGCGATTCACCTTATTCGGTTTACTAAATCACTGTAAAACATCCATGGGGGGGCGGTTATTAAGACGCTGGTTACACCAACCTTTACGCAACCAGGACACATTAAAACACCGTCACCTTGCTATTGAACAACTTCAACGCTCTGGGCGCTTAGACGCATTACAATCGCTTTTAAAACAAACCGGCGATATCGAGCGAATTCTCAGCCGAATCGCTTTACAAAAAGCCTCACCACGCGACCTTGATGTACTTCGCCGGACTTTACACGCCTTGCCCGATATTCAACAGGCGCTTGCGCAGTTAAATGCACCAAGATTAAACACCTTAGCAAAAAACATATCAGAGCACCCAACTTTGCATACATTGCTTTGCGATGCTGTTGTCGAGAACCCGCCTGTTTTAATGAGAGATGGTGGCGTCATCGCGACAGGGTATGATGAAACCCTCGATCAATTCCGCCACCTCAGTAACAACGCTGATCAATTTCTAATTGACCTTGAGGCGAATGAACGTAAAAACTGCCAAATACAAAACTTAAAGCTCAGCTACAATCGTGTACATGGTTATTACATTGAGATTCCACGTTCGCAAGCAGAGAATGCTCCAAGCCACTTTATTCGCAAACAAACACTAAAGAATGTCGAACGTTACATCACTCCTGATTTAAAGGCTTTTGAAGAAAAAGTACTTAGCGCGCGAGAACAAGCGTTAGCTTGTGAAAAAAAGCTGTATGTCGAATTATTAAATCAATTCTTGCCCCACCTTGTTTCATTAAAAAATTGTGCCGAAGGCTTAGCTGAACTAGATGTTTTATGCAATTTTTCAGAACGTTCCAGTACATTAAACTTTAGCCAACCAAACTTTATGTGCGACACGGGTTTGTCGATTAAACAAGGACGTCACCCAATTGTTGAACAGTTTTTAGACACACCCTTTGTTGCCAATGACATCAAGCTCGGCGCAGATCGACGCATGCTGATTATCACAGGCCCAAACATGGGCGGCAAATCAACCTATATGCGCCAAACTGCACTCATCGTTTTATTAGCGCACATTGGTTGCTATGTGCCAGCCACAGAAGTCAAGGTCGGGCCCATTGATCAGATTTTTACACGAATTGGCGCATCTGATGATCTAGCCAGTGGACGCTCAACATTTATGGTCGAAATGTCTGAAACGGCAAATATATTACATAATGCAACCAGCGAAAGCTTGGTCTTAATGGATGAGATTGGTAGAGGGACCAGTACCTTCGATGGATTGTCACTAGCTTGGGCAACCGCTAATTACATGGCAAATAACGCCCAACCACTCACCTTATTTGCCACGCATTATTTTGAAATGACGGCACTGTCAGAATCCGCACCATCTGTGTCCAATGTCCATCTAGATGCTATTGAACATGGCGACAGTATAGTCTTTCTCCATGCTGTACAAGATGGGCCGGCTAATCAGAGTTACGGCCTTCAAGTAGCCGCTTTAGCTGGTGTTCCAAAGGCCGTTATAGAACGAGCAAAAGTAAAACTAAACAGTTTAGAAAACGCACCGAAAGTGACTATCACAAGCTCAGAACAACAAAGTCAATTTGACTTATTCCAGCCTAGGCTTAACGCTCAAATTCAAGCGTTATTGGACGACTTGGATCCAAACGAACTCAGTCCCAAGGAAGCCTTAAACATCTTGTACGAATTAAAAAAACTAAACGATTGCTAGTTTAAGTGCTTAACCAGCTCGTCGGCGGGCACATACCCAGGAATCATAGTGCCATTATTTGCAATAATGAACGGCGTGCCTGTTACCCCAAATTTTTCACCAAGAGCCATATGTTTTTTAACCGGGTTATCACACGTCTTTTTAACTACTTTATTGTGAAGTTTCGCGTCAGTTAATGCTTGATGACGGTCTTTTGCACACCAAACGGATTCCGCCTTGTAATAAGCCTCTGTATTAACGCCAGATCTTGGGAAAAATAAATATCTAACTGTTATTCCAGCATCTGTGTAATCACTCAATTGCGCATGAAGTTTACGGCAATATCCGCAATCAATGTCTGAAAAAATTGTGACTTTGTGTTTTTCATTTTTAGCAGGAAAAACGATCATTTCACGTTCATCTAGTGTTGATAACGCTGTTGTACGAACACTTTTTAACGCTGTATCGGTTAAGTTTTCACGCGTAGATAAGTCAACCATCTCACCCTGTAGGATATAACGACCATTATCTGAAACATAAATAATACGCGCGCCTACCACTACTTGATGCAAGCCAGCAATGGGTGTTGATGTAACATCTTTTTCAGAAACGCCTGGAATAATTTTTGACAAATTATTAAGCAATACACCCTTGTCTGCCATTACAGCTGTAGAAACAAGCAAACTAAAACACAACCAAATCAATTTTTTCATGCAATAAAACCTCAATTAATATTTATATATAGTAGTAGACACTGTTAGTTAGTGAAAACATTCATTTTATTTTACCCTCTTGGGTGAAACTTTTCATGAATGTCTTTTAGCCTTTCCTTAGCAACGTGTGTATATATTTGTGTTGTAGATAAATCACTATGACCAAGAAGCAATTGAACAACGCGCAAGTCTGCGCCGTGGTTTAACAAATGCGTAGCAAACGCATGACGTAAGGTGTGAGGCGATAATGCTTTATTAATGCCTGCTTGTTGGGCATAGCGTTTAATCAAATACCAAAATGCCTGTCGGGTCATACCGCTTCCCCGAGTCGTAGGAAAAACAAAGTCCGTTTGCTTTTTTCCTAAAATATCCAGACGTTTATCCTCTATAAAACATGACAGCCAATCTAACGCTTCTTCTCCAACAGGAACAAGGCGGTCTTTATTTCCTTTTCCAGTCACTCTTACTAAACCTTGTCTAAAATTTATTTGTTCTAAACGTAAGCCAACTAACTCGCTTACTCGTAACCCCGACGCGTACAACAACTCAAGCATGGTTCTATCTCTGTGACCTATTGGTTCAAGAATATTAGGGGCCAACAAAAGCTGCTCCACATCGCTTTCCGTTAACGTTGTCGGTAATGATCGCCCTAGTTTAGGTGAATCAATCAACCCCGTTGGATCTTCGGTCACTTTCCCTTCTCGTAAGGCATGCCCATAAAAACGCTTTAAGCTTGAAATAAACCGCGCAGAACTGCGAGCAGAAACGCCAGATTCCATCCGCTCAGCTAAGTACAGCGAAATATCTGATGATGAAGCCGTTAAAATATCATTGGTATTGTTATGCAACCATGTCGAATACTGAATTAAATCCGTTCGGTAGGCTTTAATCGTGTTTTCACTGAGTCCAAACTCAGCCCATAAACTGTTTAAAAAAACGTCAATGTCTTTCTGATTCATTAGAAAATAATACGCTGATTAAACCCTATACGTGAACATTATTTTTAGGCAAAAAAAAACGGCTAATAAGCCGTTTTTTATTCAAGATTTCGAGGAGACTATTAACGTCCGCCATCCAACTCATCTTGTAATGTTTTTAACTCATCCCATTTTTCATCACGAGCCAATTCAGATTGTGCAGGCCACGTTTCAGGGTTATGAGATGCAAAATTACCTTCTGCAGCATCTAAAATTTCACGAATTTTTTCAGCGCTAGAAGAAGCAATATCAGCAAATGTGTTTAATCCACCTGCTTGTAGTGCTTGGCCAATTTTTGGTCCTACGCCTTCAATTTTTGTTAAGTCATCAGCTTTAACGTCAGCTGCCACTTCTTTTATCTTTGCTACTGGCTTAGCATTTTTAGTTTTAGAAGAAACAGCAATTTTTTCTTTAATACGAGCAGCTCTTCCACGAAGATCACGTAGGTAGTAAAGTTTAGCGCGTCTAACTGAACCACGTCTTTTAACTTCTACAGAATCAACTAATCGGCTATGTGTTTGGAACACACGTTCAACGCCTTCACCGTGCGAGATTTTACGAACTGTAAAAGCTGAGTTTAAGCCACGGTTTCGTTTAGCAATAACCACACCTTCAAATGCTTGTAAACGCTCACGAGTACCCTCTTTAACTTTAACCTGAACAACGACCGTGTCGCCCACTGAAAACTCAGGCAATGTTGTATTCATTTGTTCTGCTTCTATTTGTGCAATTATATTACTCATTTTTTAATCCTTCGTTTTTAACTCTTTATTATCTTGTTTATATTCATCTAACAGCATTTGCTGCCGATCACTCAATTCAATTTTTTCTAACAAATCGGGGCGTTTTTGCCACGTTTTGCCTAATGCTTGTTTTTCTCGCCATACAGCAATCTTTTTATGGTCACCACTTATTAAGACCTTTGGTACCCCTTCACCATCGACCACTTCTGGTCTCGTGTAATGTGGGTAGTCTAACAAACCATCGACAAACGAATCTTCGTTCGCTGAAAGCTCATGACCTAACACACCCGGCAATGTTCTTGATACAGCATCTATCAGAACCAATGCAGGCAGCTCACCACCGCTTAATACATAATCACCAATTGACCATTCTTCATCAATAGACGATTGTATTAATCGCTCATCAATGCCTTCATAACGGCCACTTACAATTACTAACCGTGAATATTGAGCCAAATATTCAACCCCTTGCTGATCAAGCGGTCGGCCTTGTGGGCTCATATAAATCACTTTAACTGGCTCTTTGTCTACATTTTTTGCAGACAAAATTGCTTTTTTAAGTGGCTCAACCTTCATGACCATACCTGGCCCACCACCAAAAGAACGATCATCAACAGTTCGATGTACATCCTCTGTAAAATTTCTAGGATTCCATGTTTCTAGGTGAACCCTTTTTTCTTCTATTGCCTTACCAACAACGCCCATAGACGCAGTATTTTTTACTATTTCAGGAAACAGCGTAATAACATCAAATCTCATGAGACTAATAATCTGGGTCCCAATCAACAATCATTTGACCTGCTTCAACATCAACCGTTTTAATAACTTTATCCATCACAAAAGGAATAAGCCGATCCACCGCTCCCTTTACATACACTATGTCGTTAGCACCTGTTTCTATCATATGGTCAATAACACCATATGACTCGTTACTCATGTTCACCACATTTAAGCCAATAAGGTCAGACCAATAAAATTGCTTCCCTTTTAGCTTTGGAAGTTGTTCTGGCCGCATATAAATATCACAACCAACCCAAGTTTCCGCCTCATTTCGATCATTTACACCATCAAATAAAGCGACGATGGTTTTACCGTGAGGTTTTCCTGCAGCCAATTTAACGACTTGCATGGTTTTCTTTTTCTCTATGTACCAAGGCTCATAGGACAGAATATTTTTTTTATCTTCTGTGTTGGCATATATTTTTAGCCAACCCTTAATCCCAAATACACCTGATACTTTCCCCAGTTTTAACCAAGAATCATCTTTTACTAACGTACTAGTCGAGCCGTCTTCAGACACCTTATGCAGCGACTGCACTAGCCTCTTTGATTAGCTTGTTAACACGCTCAGATGTTTGTGCACCTTGTGCTACCCAGTGATCAACTCGCGTTGTATCAAGGTTTAAGCGAACTTCATCACCTGCTGCTCTTGGGTTATAAAACCCTATGCGTTCAATATAACGACCATCGCGACTTCTGCGACTATCAGCCACTACAACGTGATAAAAAGCACGTTTTTTAGCGCCGGTTCTTGAAAGACGTATCTTTACCATTTAATTTCCTTAAAATTTATTTATATTCTTAATTACTTAACGCGCGGATTTTACGCGAATTATCTGCCTTCGTGAAGTTTTTTTATGTCTTTTGAGAAGCATTTCAATCTTTTATGTCCGTAAGGCTTACTAGACAACTTTCAGTAACGCTGGTTTAGCTTACTGAAAAGGTGAGCCTTGCCCCTGTCCAAGCTGACCTTTCAAGCCACGCATCATTTTAGCCATGCCGCCTTTAGATGCTTTTTTCATCATTTTTTGAGCTTGTTTATATTGCTTCATCAGCTTATTCACATCTTGTACTTGTAAACCTGCGCCGTTAGCAATTCTCTTCCGGCGAGAACCATTAATTAACGTTGGAAAAACTCTTTCCTTGGCCGTCATTGAATTAATCAGCGCAACCTGGCGCGACAACTCCTTATCATTTACTTGGTTTTTAACATTTTGGGGTACATTCGACATCCCAGGGATTTTATCCATCATCGCACTCATTCCACCCATATCGACCATTTGTGACAATTGGTCTCTATAGTCAGACAAATCAAACCCTTTGCCTTTTTGAATCTTTTTTGCCAGTTTATCGGCTTTATCTTTATCAACTTTGCGCTCAATTTCTTCAACCAAACTAAGTGCATCACCCATACCCAACAGACGAGACGCAACACGATCTGGATGGAAGGGTTCCAAACCATCTGTTTTTTCTCCAACACCCATAAACTTAATGGGCTTGCCGGTAATTTGACGAATTGACAATGCCGCCCCGCCACGCGCATCACCATCTGTTTTCGTTAGAATAATACCTGTTAATGCTAACGTATCATTGAAGGCTTTTGCCGTATTCGCAGCATCTTGCCCTGTCATGCTATCAACAACAAATAACGTTTCAGTTGGCTTTGCTACTTGATGGATTTGACGAATCTCATCCATCAACTCCCCATCCACGTGCAATCGGCCCGCGGTATCAATTATAAGCACATCACTAAATTGTTTTTTAGCGTGTGCAATGGCATTTTTAACAATTTGTACCGGCTTTTGGCTAACATCACTTGGGAAAAAGTCAGCGCCCACATCGTTAGCAACTGTTTTTAACTGCTCGATAGCGGCCGGCCTATATACATCGGCACTAACAACTGTCACTGATTTATTCTCGCGCTCTTTTAACCAAAGAGCTAGTTTAGCGGTCGTTGTTGTTTTACCCGACCCTTGCAAACCCGCCATCAAAATAACCACAGGTGGTTCTGCTGCCAAATCTAGTGATTCATTGGCCTCGCCCATTGTTTTGACCAACTCGTCATTTACAATTTTGAGCATTGCTTGGCCTGGCGACAGGCTTTGCATAACTTCTTGACCTAAGGCCCGTTCTTTGACGTTATCTGTAAATTCACGCACCACCGATAAAGCAACATCTGCTTCTATCAAGGCCATACGAACTTCGCGCATGGTGTCTTTTATATTGTCTTCAGTTAGGCGGCCCTGCCCCTTAATTCTTTTAAAGGCGGCATTTAAGCGGTCAGATAAATTGTCAAACATAGTCGTTCCTTACAAAATTTGAGGTATTTTCGCATGTCTTACAGAGTTATGCAGTTGATTTTAGTACTTTAAACCTAAGAGCAACTTAACCCCTCTTGAATGCATTAATATCTTCTAGATTGTTTAAGTTTATGCCAAACTATGTGTATGATTTTCAGCAACACAGTATTCGTTTCATTATCAATAATAACTGCTGCTTTATACCTAAGCAGTGCAGGCATTATTGCATCTACTGTTTTTTTAAAAAAACGTGTCGGGAACTTACGTACCTTTTTTCTAATTAGCGCCTTTGCATCTATTGCCACCCACGCTGCACTTGTAGTACATAGCTATAATGTCAACAATGTATTAGCACATGACTTTTTCAACATGTTATCACTGGTGTTTTTAGTCATTAGCATTCTGTTTTTCTTAACCACGCTAAGAAAACCAATCGAAACCCTTGGCGTTATTGTTTTCCCATTCTCAACCATTGCCGTTCTTTTTAACGCTAACAATGCATTTCCCAATCTAACAGTAACTGCTCTGGATCCTGCGCTACAAACCCATATTATCTTATCCGTCTTATCCTATAGCTTATTATCCGTTGCAGCTTTTCAAGCAGTCTTTTTGTCTATCCAAGAAAAACAATTACACAATAGACAGACAGGCTCATTAATAAACTCCCTACCACCCTTACAACTTATGGAAGACCTACTCTTTCAAACAATAGCGTTTGGCGTGTTTTTATTAACCTTTGCTTTAATCAGTGGTTTTATTTTTATTGACGATATATTTGCCCAACACCTAGTACATAAAACCGTGCTGTCGATTGTCGCTTGGGTGATTTTTTCAACCTTATTATGGGGCCGTCATTACATCGGCTGGCGAGGGCAAACCGCCATCAAATGGACCTATGGCGGTTATATTTCCTTAATGCTTGCTTACTTTGGTAGTAAGTTTGTTTTGCAGTTAGTTTTATAACTGAATGTTAGAGAACCACCACTGACTAACGTAAATTTCAAACCTTCTGAAGGTTTAAGTGCTCCATCAAGCCATTACTGGCATCAACAATTAAGTCATACACACGCTCAAAACCATTCCCTTCGCCATAATACGGGTCGGGCACTTCCTTTAATGCCGAGCCTTTAGCATAATCAAGAAAGAACTGGACTTTAGATGCATGCTCAGCGGGACAGTTATCGATAGTAATCGAATAATTATGTTCATCCATAACCAATAAGTAATCGAAATATTCAAAATCACTTTCATGAACTTGCCTTGCTTTAAGGTTGCTTATATCCACCCCATGGCCTAAAGCTGTACTCACTGAACGGTTATCTGGCGCATGCCCTACGTGATATGCATGCGTACCTGCTGATTCGATTAAAAATGCTTGAGTAAGACCTTTGTCGTCAACCAGTTGTTGAAAAACACCATGTGCCGTTGGTGACCTGCAGATATTGCCCATGCAAATAAAAAGCACTTTAATCATTGCTGAATAATCGATTTATTCTATCCAAGTCTTCTTGGGTATCCACACCCGCTTCAGGTATTTGTTCCACAGCCGGCACCAAAATTCGTTCGCCTTGGTAAAGAATACGCAATTGTTCTAGTGACTCTATTTGTTCTAACGCACACGCCGGCCAAGTAATGTAACGACGCAAAAAACCCGCCGTATAGCTATATATACCGATATGCCTATAATGTTCAGCTTGGTCATTTAACGCACCATTTGGAAAAGAATCACGATTCCAAGGGATAGGTGCTCGACTAAAATAGAGAGCGTAGTCTTGTTCGTCCCGTACAACTTTTACCGCATTCGGATTAAAGACTTCTTCTTTATCATTAATTGGTGCACACAAGCTAGCCACCTGAGCAATATTTTGCGCCATTAACGCCGTGGCTGCTTTTTGGATTAATTCTGGCGGGATGAGCGGTTCATCACCCTGACAATTAACAATAACTGTATCGTCACTCCAATTTAACTTATTTGCCACTTCTGTAAGACGCTCAGTACCGCTAGTATGCGACGCTAATGTCATCACTGCGTTAAAACCTGCTTGTTTTACCCGATCTAGAATTCGCTCATCATCCGTCGCCACAACAACCTCTTCTGCGCCTGCTTGAACAGCTCTCTCACAAACGTGCAGAACCATAGCTTTACCCGCTATGTCTAGCAGCGGCTTACCAGGTAACCTCGACGAGGAAAATCGTGCCGGTATAACAACCTTAAAAGAAGCCGCCATTTTAACTACCTAAGTGCGTCCGTTTCATCAGAAGACAGCCTACGCGCTTCATCAATTAACATAATCGGAATATCGTCCCGTATAGGATACGAAAGCCGGCAAGCCAAACAGACAAGCTGTTGCTCTTTTTTTAAGTATTTCAGGTCAGACTTGCACTCGGGGCAGGCCAATATATCTAATAATTTTTTATCCATGTGTGCTTTTTTGAAGTAGTGATAAAACCGTTAAACCAAATTTCTCTGTCATCTGTGCTCTTATAGGGACATACCAACAATTATCATTAGCAATCTCTGTACACTTTACCGCATCTTTTTCAGTCATCATAACAAGCTTATCGTCTAAAAATGTAATATCGTTCTGCGTGTATTCATAATGATCTGGGTAGATATGCGGCTCAAACAGCACACCAAATTTCTTAAGGTGTGAAAAGAACCGTGACGGATTACCTAAGCCAGCAACGGCATGAACATGCTGCTCTTTAAAGTCCTCTAGTGGTTTCGTTATTGTTTGGTCCAATACATTAATGGCCACTTTTCCTTCGACCCTTAGTGGAAACTCATCCCCGCTGGCCAAACCATTACAGACAACTATATCAACCTCTTTTAACCGTTCAACCGGTTCGCGGAGTGGTCCAGCAGGCAATAGGTAACTATTCCCGTAACGGCGCTCTCCATCAACAATGGCGATTTCAATATCTCGTTGAATAGCATAATGCTGCAATCCATCATCTGACACAATAACGTCACAGCCATGGCGTTCAATCAAGGCTTGCGCACTGTTTGCTCTATTCGGCCCCACGGCTACTGGGCAGCCTGCTCGTCTTGCAAGAATTTTGGCTTCATCACCTACTACTCTTGAATCACTATCTTCCCGGGCTTGTTGTGGCCAACTAGATGCAATACCGCCGTACCCACGACTAATAATGCCGGGGCGATAACCCGCTTTTTCTAACAACTGGGCTAACCAAATAACCAACGGCGTTTTCCCCGTTCCACCCACTGTAATATTACCAACAATGATGACAGGAGCAGCGACACGAGCCGATGCTTTCCAACCTTTATTGTATAGAAACTTACGTACATTAATAATAAGGAAAAATAACCAGGACAGGGGGATAAAGAGCAACGCTATTGGGCGCTTTCCATACCACATGCTGTCAAAAAAGTGACTCAATTTACGGTTCATGTAATGGTTAACCGTTTATTTTTTCTGCTGCGGTTCATTAGCAGCAAAGGTGATATTCACAAACCCTAATTGGCTGGCGGCATCTAAAACAGTGACTACTGCTTGGTGAGTCGCTTGCCCATCTGCACTGATTAACAACGACGGCTCTTTGTTATCTCCAGCTGCTTGTTTAATCGCTTTTTTAATGGTGTTCAAACCTGAGTTAACGACTTCATGTTGATTAACAAAGAAACGGCCTTTTGAATCAATGCTAATTTCTAACATGTCCTTCACTTGCTTATGCTCACCTGCCGCTTGAGGTAATTCAATTTTAAGCTGTGTTTCTTTATCAAACGTCGTCGTCACCATAAAGAAAATGAGCAACAAAAAAACCACGTCGATTAACGGCGTTAAATTTAACTCAAATTCTTCTTTGGTTTTATTTTGAAAGTTCATGGTGCTATTCACGCTCTCCGTGCATCATCTCTACCATTTTAAGCGCTTCACTTTCCATCTTAATAACCAGCCCATCAATTCGGCCTCTAAAATAGCGATAGAACATCATGGTTGGGATCGCCACGGTCAAACCCGTCGCTGTTGTTATCAAAGCTTGTGAAATACCGCCAGCAAGGACAGTTGGATCCCCAACACCATTCGCCATGATCGCCGCAAACACTTTAATCATGCCGATAACCGTTCCTAGCAACCCTAATAAAGGTGTAATGGAAGCAATGGTCCCTAAGACGTTCAAGAACTTCTCTAAGTCATGCGCCACTTGACGACCCGCTTCTTCAATACTCTCTTTCATTATTTCCCGGCCATGCGAGTAATTGACCACGCCAGCGGCAAGTACACGCCCTAACGGTGAACTACCCGATAAGGAATTGATTTTAGCTTTATCTAACTGCCCTGCTTTGTGCAACTTCCATATGGAAGGAACCAATTGTTCCGGTGTGATTTTTTTCTCATTCAACGACCAAAACCGTTCTGCGATAACCGCTAGCGAAATAATTGAACACGCTATTATGGGTATCATTAACCAACCACCTGATATTAAGAGTTCAAGCACAACATCTCCCGACTAAATTTCATTAAATAATTCGTTCTATGGTACTTTATTTTTTTACCACTCAACAACCAATCAAACAAAGTAATTGCTACTATTTACTCTGTCCAATTCCAATAGTTTTTAGATATGTCTCGATAACTCACCACACTTAATTCTCCCGAGTCATCAAATACAATAGATAACGCGCCATCCGTCGCAGAGTCATAATGGTTGATGTTTTTAGCGTTATAACGTTCAACAACACCCTGCTTTGGGAAATTAAATCGGTTTTTATAGCCCACGGGGAACAAGACATGCTGAGGACTTACCGCAGCAATAAAACCTTCTGTAGAAGACGTTAAACTACCGTGATGTGGTGCAATCAAAACGTCCGATTTTAATTTACCCTGAGAATATCGAATCAGTGATTGTTCTGCGTTCTTTTCAATATCGCCTGGTAATAGAACGCTGCCATAGATCGATTCAATTCTAAGCACGCAAGATGCATTGTTACCCTTAAATATTCCGTATTGACTGGGGTGAATAAATTCAAATTTCACACCATCCCATTCCCACTGTTTTCCTTCCACACATTGTTCAACATCAATGCCAACAAACTTCTTCGGCACACTGGTGAATACCTCGTTAACAGGCATCTGATTCATTAGCGTTTTTGTACCGCCTGCATGATCATTGTCTGCATGACTGATGACAAGGGTATCTATTTTTTTCACACCTTCACCCCGCAGGTAAGGCAACACAACGGTGGATGCATAATCAGACTTATCACTGTATTTAGCCCCTGTATCAAAGACCAATACGTGCTGAGCTGTACGAATCACAACTGACAACCCTTGCCCAACATCTAATAGCGTAAGTTTGAAAACTTTATCGGGCAACGACTCTTGATGCAGAGGCAACATCATCGGTATTAACAAAATTAAGGCAAGCCATTTTCGACGACTTCTCCCAGCTAATAACAACAGCGCAATACCCACAAAAGCCAAACCACACGCCCATAAAGTCGTATTTGGCATTAACCATTGCGCAAAAGGTAATGTGGCCAACACATCTAGGTACCACCAAAACAAGTCAAACACCTTATCAAGCAAACTAAACACAAATACTTCGGCAGGATTGCTGACCAACCCTATCAACAAACCAATAATTAGCAATGGCACCACAACAAAACTAACCAGCGGTACAACAATAATATTCGCGATAGGAGACACAATTGAAACATGCTGAAAGAAATACACAACAAAAGGCAGTAAGCCTATCGACACAAACCATTGAACTTTAATTAGTTGTCGGATAAAACTTTGCGCATCATCTCCTTTTGATGTGCCATACAAAATAATAATAACCGCAGCAAATGACAACCAAAACCCCGGAGAAAATGTTGATATCGGGTCTATTAACAAAACAAAAAACAACGCAACAGATACGGCATGAAAAGGCGTCATGTGACGTTGCCAATAAACCCCGCCCATCACAACACAAAGCATAATTAAGGAGCGCTGCGTTGGAATTGCAAACCCTGCTAATGCTGCATAAAAACAGGCGACTAATACTGATGAAATAACCGCTACCGGCACCGCCCAATGACTAAAACGGCCAATGCCCAGCAATAACCACCGAACTAAACCAAAAACCAGAGCACCAACCAAGCCAATATGTAAACCAGAAATAGCAATCAAGTGAGAGGTGCCTGTTTTTCGAAATACATCCCACTGCGCCGGTTTTATATCACTTTTATCACCAATCACTAGCGCTTTAACTATCGGCAAATAGTCACTATCTGAAAGTAAGTTATCTAAATGGTTTCTAAACGATTCTCGCCACGCCGACATATTGGTGAATGACGCCACATTAAGGCGCGTATTGTCAGCGCTTTTTTTTACATACCCGGTTGCGGATATATGTTGTTGAAAAAGCCATTTTTCATAATCAAACCCATGTGGGTTAGACGTTCCATGCGGTCTTTTTAATTTAACCAACAATTGCCACTGCTCCCCTGCCCGAATCTTATTCGAACGCCCATACCAATTCAATTTGAGCATGCTGGGTAACGTTACCAACTCCGTTGGCAGCGCAGTACGGTCAACCTTGAATAAAAAGCTTGTAGCATATTGTTGCTGTATCGGTAGCCCAACAACCTCCCCTGCCAACAAAAGAGGCGTTCCTTCTAGTGACTCATCCAATTGATTATGTTGGATATGTATTGCAAAAATAGACACCCATATAAACCCAATCATAAAAGCAGATGCAAGAGGCAAAAAACGGAATACCGCCACAGCAATAAAGCTAATAAGAACGAGAAAAAATGTACTTGGGATCTCGGCGTAAAGTTGTAACGACATAACGCCCAACAACAAAAAACCTACTACTATTTGAAAGTTTTTCAATTCACAGCATCCATGCTCTGCTACACTTTAAGTTATATATACATCTTGTTATAGCATGCCTAAAAGACTGATAAAAAAAATCTTTCCTGATCCTGAAACGATCAAGGAACATAAGCATCTTAAAGTATTTGGTTCATTGCTTTACGACCCAAACTTGTGGCACTTAAATCGTCGCTCATTTGCGGGAGCTTTAGCTGTCGGCTTATTTGTAGCCTTCATACCTTTGCCCACCCAGATGATTATCGCAGCAGCTTTAGCCATCATATTCCGTGTAAACTTAGCAATTTCCGTTGCTACAGTCTGGATAACCAACCCCCTGACCATGCCCCCCATGTTTTACGCTGCTTACTGGGTCGGCTCATGGATGATGGATATTCCACCTGACCCAAATGGATTTACATTTTCACTTGAAACACTGATGGACAGCTTAGGCGCTAGCTGGAAACCTTTTTTGCTGGGTTGTTTTGTACTGGGAACGTTATCATCCATTCTTGGCTACATATTAGCCCGGACTTTTTGGCGCTTAGCCGTTATCAAAAAGTGGCTAGAAAGGCAGCCTAACTAACGAGCTTTCCATCATCAAGCACTAACACTCTATCCATTTTTTCAGCCAGATGAGCATCGTGTGTCACTAATAACAAACTGATATTTAACTGTTGATTAAGCGACAACATTAACTCATAAATTTGCTCGGCCGTCTTTTTATCCAAGTTACCTGTAGGTTCATCTGCCAATACACAGGTGGGGTGCGTGACTAACGCCCTAGCAATAGCAACGCGTTGACGTTCACCGCCAGACAATTCACTAAACCGATGTTCAACTCGATGAGCCAAGCCAACGTTTGTTAACATTTCAAACGCTTTTTGCTTGGCTTCTGGAATACCCAGCCCACCAATTAAAAGCGGCATTGCTACATTTTCTAACGCGCTAAATTCCGCCAATAAATGATGGAATTGATAAACAAAACCCAAATGCTTGTTCCTAAGCGCAGAACGGTCCACTTCATTTAGCTCACTTAAATCCACATCACCCATCAGCACGTTTCCTGCTGTTGGTTGTTCTAAACCGCCTAATAAATGCAATAACGTACTCTTTCCAGACCCCGACGACCCCATAATAGCAAGCCGTTCGCCCGCTTTAAGCGTCAGGTCAACACCTTCAAGTACAGGTACAAGCAAATTATTTGCACCAAATGTTTTGCTTAAGCCCGTACAACTCAAAACAGAAGAATCACTCATAACGCAATGCCTCCGCAGGGTTAACGCGGGATGCCTGCCAAGCAGGGTAGATTGTTGACAACACCGATAAGATGAACGAATAACTGGCAATAGTAATAACATCAGAACTGTTCAGTTTGGACGGCAAATCGCTAATATAATAGATATCTGCTGGTAAAAACTGCACTTGGAAAAAACGCTCTATAGCCGGGACAATTGTTTCAACGTTCAATGCCAACGCAATACCCAACGCAGTACCTATTGCTGTTCCCACGACTCCAATGACAATACCTTGAACCATAAATACACCCATAACAGATGACGGTGTAAACCCCAGTGTTCGTAGAATAGCAATTTCTGAACGTTTATCCGTCACCACCATCACCAATGTCGACACTATATTAAACGCTGCCACAGCGACAATAAGCATCAAGATAATAAACATAACGCGCTTTTCAGTCTTAATCGCTTTAAAAAAATTACTGTGTTCCATTGTCCAATTCGAGATCCGGAAATTAGGCGTTAAAAATTTGACTAAATCTCGTGTCACCCAAGGTGCGCGAAACATATCATCCAACTTGATGCGAAGGCCCGACACACCCTTCCCTAGTCGAAGGAGTTTAGAACCAGCCTCAACATGAATTAACGCTAAATTTCGATCGTATTCATACATACCGACTTCAAAAATACCCACTACAGTGAAGCGGCGCAGCCTTGGCAATATACCTGCGGGTGTCGGCGTTACTTTTGGCGTGATAACAGTTACTTTGTCACCCATTCCAACGCCTAAATGCCTAGCCAGCTCATAGCCTAAAATAACTTCAAACTTTTTCGGATTTAAATCCGATAGCTGCCCGACGGTCATTTTACTGGCAATATCAGATACTGCTGTTTCTTTGGATGGAAGTACACCTCGTAACAAGCCACCACTAACACGTTGGTTTGCACTCAGCATTACTTCTGCATTGACAAAAGGCGCCCAACCGACGACTGATTCACTACTTTCAACCTGACGGCCTAAACCTTCCCAATCTTTCAGGCTATTTTGATATTCGGTGATTGTTACATGAGATGCCATACCCAATATCTTTTCACGTAATTGCTCTTCAAACCCGTTCATAACGGATAAAACAGTGATGAGCGCCATAACGCCCAAAGCAATGCCAAGCATAGAGGTCATACTGATAAACGAGATAAAACCAGAACGTTGTTTAGCTCGGGTATATCTGAGGCCGATGTAAATTTCGAGAGGTTTGAACATAACTGACGATTAAATCACAAAATTGAAAGATGCGCTTTATAGTTCCACACTCTTTTCTATATGTTTACGGTATAAATAGTAATATATTGAAAGCACACACTGTCAAAGGAAAATATTATGTATCTACCCAAATCATTACTCGCCTGTTTTGCCCTTTTTAGTAGCTATTTTGCATTGGCAGACACCTTGCTTATTGATGTTATTAATACAGAACCAGCCAACAGTACATCAGGCCTATTACGGCCGCATCATGGTCAAACCATGTTAGTCGTGGAAAGCAAATATGGCGCACCCGACAACAAATCTTCGGCTATCGGCAATCCACCAATATCACGATGGACCTACCCAGAATTTAGTGTTTATTTTGAAACAAACCATGTTATTCATAGCGTGGTTAATAAACCCAAAAAAGCTCTAAATTAGTTTTGCAAATCATTTTGAAAACGATTACAGTGTAGAATAACCTTATAACTAAAATATAAGGCTCATTAACATTACTTATTTTCTCGGAGAAACAATGAAAACTATAAAAATCTTAGCGACAGCTCTTGTTGCATTTGCTTGTGTTGTTAGCTTTAGCGCAACTGCAAAACCTGTAAACCTAACACCGGATGTAGCCAGTGTTGAATTCACTGTTGACGGTAAAAAATTTACTATCAACCGTAATCAAGATAATGCAAACTTAATTGATTCAAACTACGCTAAAACATCACGTCCTTGTCCTCCTTTTTGTATTCGCCCTATCGTATTAGCACCTGGTGTTGAAACAATCGGTGAACTAGAAGTATTTGAATACTTAAAAAAATTAGGCACTGATAAAAACCTAATGGTTATTGATTCACGCACACCTGATTGGGTTGCTCGTGGAACAATCGCTGGTGCAGTTAACATTCCTTGGACTGGCTTAGATGCTAAAAAAGGTGCAACTGAACTTGATATTGAACTGATCGTTATTGATGAGTTTGGTGCTGAAAAAAGTGATGAAGGCAAATGGGATTTCTCAAATGCTAAAACATTGGTGCTTTTCTGTAATGGCATGTGGTGTGGTCAATCTCCAAGAAACATCAACACATTACTTAGCATGGGTTACCCTGCAGAAAAACTTAAATGGTACCGTGGTGGCATGCAAACATGGCATGTACTAGGTCTATCTACAGTAATGCCCAACTAAGCAATTAGTTATTAATCAAAAGCCTCGCTAAATTAGCGAGGCTTTTTTTTGTTTAAAATTTAATGATGTACTAACCATCTATGCGAAAATATTCTTTTTTGCTTACCTACAATTAAATGACGCCCCAAACATTTGAACTCCCAACAAACTCAAACTCACCCACACATTGGGGACGCTTTAGTGGTTGCGAAGATGTTTTAAAAATTGCTAACGCAGCACAACAATCCAAACACTTACTCGTTGTTGTTTGTTGTGACACACAGGCTGCCATGAGATTAGAAAGGGAGCTTCCTTTTTTTCTTCAAGAAAAACTGCCTGTAAATTACTTTCCAGATTGGGAAGTACTGCCATACGATACATTCTCACCTCTGGCTGAGATTATCTCCGAACGATTACAAACACTTTACGAACTGCAGTTTTTAGAACAAGGTGTTTTAATTGTTACAGCCAGTACGTTATTACAACGGCTCGCGCCTCGTCAAAAAATACTATCCGAGTGTTTTTCATTAAAAGCAGGCGATGAACTAGAACTCGAAAAAACTCGAATCGACCTTGAAAAGCTGGGCTATCAAAATGTATCTAGCGTCCAGACGCACAGTGAATTTTCAGTTCGCGGCTCTATTCTTGACTTGTTTCCAATGGGAAGCAAAACGCCTTTTCGTATAGATTTACTCGGCAATGAAGTCGACTCTATTCGAACGTTCGACACCGAAAGCCAACGCTCTTTAGAAAAGGTTAGCAAGATCGAATTGTTTCCTACTAGGGAATTCCCTATTAATGACTCAAGCATACAATTTTTTCGGCAAAACTTTAGGCAACAATTTCCCGACTGTTCCAATTCAAATAGCTTATATCAACAAGTTAGTAAAGGCATTATGCCGAACGGCATCGAACATTACATGCCCCTGTTTGTTGAGCAAACAGAATGCTTCTTTGACTACCTAACTAATGCTGTACTCATTTTGCACGGCGACATCACTATCGCTGCCGATGAATTTGCAAAACAAGTTATTGAGCGGTATATCCCACGCAAAGGCGACATTGACCGCCCACCACTAGCCCCTGAACGTTTATATATTGATACGGATGAATTACAACAGCGTTTATCGGCCTTTCCAAGCGTTACTATCGACAAACAAAACACCAAACCTATTTCGAAAGCCCTTATCGAAGCAAAAATTGACCCGCAACAACAGGCTATAACTGCTCTGATCGCAAAACCTAACCATCGAACACTATTCATTGCCGAGTCACCTGGGCACCGCGAATCGATGTTAATCCAGTTAAAAAAACTAGCCATTCGCCCTATTCTTATTAATAACTGGTCTGAATTTAATAACTCTGAACAAAAAACCTGTATCACTGTAGCCGCTATCGATGACGGCTTACTCCAAGATGACATATCACTCGTTACAGAAAACATGCTGTTTGGTAATCGTGCTCAACAACGGCGACGAAGACGGGCATCTAGCAGCAAACAACTAGAAAACGTTTTCAATAGCCTTGCAGATTTAGAAATCGGCTCACCTGTTGTCCATCAAGAGCATGGTGTTGGCAGATACCTAGGTCTCAAACATTTAGATGTAGACAACATAGAGACTGAGTTCTTAACATTAGAATACGCAAACAATGACAAGCTGTATGTGCCTGTCTCGTCACTTAACCTTATTGGTCGTTACATGGGCAGCCAAGGCGATAGTGCCCCTTTGCATAAACTAGGAAGCGAACAATGGCAAAAGGCACGTAAAAAGGCCCTTCAAAAAGCTCGAGATGTAGCCGCTGAGTTATTGGATATTCATGCCAGACGTGCCGCACGCGATGGCAAACCCATGGTGATTGAGTCGACAGAGTACGATACCTTTGCCAACGCATTCCCTTTTGAAGAAACTGTTGATCAAGCAACCGCCATAGAACAAACATTACATGACCAAAGCTTGGCAAAACCAATGGATCGCGTGATATGCGGCGATGTTGGTTTTGGTAAAACAGAAATTGCCATGCGTGCAGCATTTATTGCAACTCATAACAATTACCAAGTTGCCTTACTAGTACCAACCACATTATTAGCACAGCAACATTATCAAAATTTTTCAGACCGCTTTGCTGATTGGCCTATACGCGTAGAAGTGTTATCTCGTTTTGTCAGCGCAAAAGAGCAGAAAAAAATTATTGAAGATACCACCAATGGCAAGGTGGATATTTTAATTGGAACGCACAAACTTTTACAAAAATCTGTTAGTTATAAAAACCTTGGGCTAGTCATTATTGATGAAGAGCAGCGCTTTGGCGTTAGACACAAAGAGTATTTTAAATCCATGCGTTCGGAAGTGGATATGTTGACCCTTACAGCAACGCCTATTCCTAGAACACTTAACCAAGCCATGTCTGGTTTACGTGACATTTCCATCATTGCATCTCCACCACCCAACCGACATGCTATCGAAACCTTTGTTGCCGAATGGAATAACGCCCTTATCCAAGAAGCATGTGAACGTGAAATTAGGCGTGGCGGTCAAATTTTCTTTTTACACAATGATATCGATTCGATGGACAGAATCATTGAAGATATTAAAAAAATAGTGCCCGATGCTAGCCCACGAAAAGCTCATGGACAAATGCGTGAGAGCGAGTTGGAACAAATCATGTTCGATTTTTACCATAACCGTTTTAATATTTTAGTTTCCACTACCATCATAGAAAACGGCATCGATTTACCCAACGCCAACACCATTATTATTAATCGTGCTGATAAATTAGGCCTCTCACAATTACACCAGCTTCGAGGCAGGGTTGGTCGATCACACCATCGCGCATACGCCTATATGATTGTTCCACCGGAAGGCATCATGACCAACGATGCAAAAAAACGCATTACAGCGATAGAAAGCAGCACCGACTTAGGTGCTGGCTTTAGTCTATCAACACACGATATGGAGATTCGAGGTGCCGGTGAACTGCTAGGTGACAATCAAAGCGGTGAAATACAAGAAATCGGTTTCACTATGTACACTGACTTACTTGAAAAAGCTGTTGATGCGTTAAAGTCAGGAAAGCAACCAGAGCTAGATGTAGAAATAAACGCAGGCCCAAGCATTGATTTACATTGTAGCGCACTGATACCAGATGATTATTTGCCTGATGTTCATACCAGACTCATCCTTTATAAACGAATTGCTAGTGCGGAAGACAGCGAGCAATTAAGGGAGCTTCAAGTTGAAATGATTGATCGATTTGGCTTATTGCCAGATGCAACCAAACAACTATTCGGCATTAGTGAATTAAAGCAAATTGCATCGATTGTTGGTGTCGATACCGTTGATTATGGAAAAACAAAAGGCCGTATTCAGTTTACAAATGATCCAAACATTAACCCCGCTAAGATAATTGAACTGATTCAAACTCAGCCACAAGTTTTTCAGCTTGATGGCCCACAAAAATTACGTTTTACTAAAAAACTTGATACCATCGAAGATAAAATCGAGTTCTTGCATTTCTTGTTAAACGACTTAAAACAAACAAACTAAAAAACACATGTTAATTAGACTGTCTAAAATACTCCTTGCCTTGCTGTTACTTTCTATATCCTTAAGTAGTATGTCGGAGGAACTTTCATCCCCCCAAAAATCTACTTGGTATAGCGTTGAGTATATTATTTTTAAAATAGATACGAGTGATGGCCAACAACAAGAACCATGGACCAAAGAGCCATTTAGCGCACCTGAAACAGCCATCTCATTTAACACGGTTAAACCAAGCAATCGAATAAAACGATTAACACCTAAACAATTACAACTACACGGCGCTTATAACCGGTTAAAAAGATTAGCTTCATACTCCCCTATTAAACATGAAGGTTGGTTACAAGAGCTTAATGAAAAAGACACCATACGACCAATCCATATACTCAAAAACACAGTAAATAACAAGTTGAATGGCATCATTACCTTTCGTAGAGGACGCTTCTTGCATCTAGATTTAGATTTACAACTAAATGAGCAATTCGAAAACCTCTCTGCCCAAAACCCGGTTAGCAATGTCGTAGAATCAACACCTACAACGTTATACCGACTAAAACAAACACGCCGCATTAAAACAGGCGACCTACATTATTTTGACCACCCTAAATTTGGCGTTATGATAAAAGTCGCAAAGATAGATACGCCTGTTAAGAAAAACGTGACGTCACAGCCAAAATAGAAAGCAAGCCTTTAAAAAAAGCCCTAGATCGACGCTGTTAACGCTGAGAGGTCAGTCCCGCTTGTTTGGTGTGATTGTAGTCAGCAATGATTTTATCTGCAGCAACGGCATCATAAGGCCTTAAACCAGCAATCACCATGCTCTTGGTACCATGACCAATCTGTTGCCCATCCACGGACACATCAAACTCTAATTTGACATCACCTTTTTTACCTTCTGCAGACAAGCTCGCACCAGCAAATTCTAGCGTTAACTCACCTTTTGGAAACTCATCTATATGAACCGCCATATCCCTATATATAATTAAGGGTCGTGCAGGGTTAATCATCACGCCTTTTTCCTGCATTAAATCCATTAATATATCTGGAAATGTCTTCCCCGAAAATTGCACGTATTTCTCTATCAATCCAAAAAGGAATGCTTTATCAGTCGTATGTGCACCTGAACAATCAATGCTCATGATGGATTTGTCATTTTGATCAATTAAACTAACTGACTTAGTATCCTGTGAAGGCAATTCAATGAATGTCTTCTCACTCACCATGCTTTCAAAATTAAAACGCATGTTTTGACTTGCCCCAAAATGAGCAATGGAAACAGCGAACAATAAATCACCAGGCACGCAAAACTTCTTAGCATCAACATCGTGAATTGGATTAAAGTCACCCGCTACAAACTTAGCAAATGAGCTCGCTTGTTCCCTGCTAAAATTAAGCTTATTGTTTTCTAAATTAAAATAGTCTTCTATATTCATTATAAGAAATATTAATTAAGTTATTGATATTATACGTTAATAGTTTTTAGCCAACCTGTCTAATATCAAACGAAACGTTGACATACCGACGGCAACATTTTCTTCTATTTCTTGCATTTTTATTTCATCGCCAGTGATGCCTGCCGCCCAATTAACAACAACTGCACAACATGCGTAATGTAACTTTAACTCCCGAGCTAACGCGGCTTCTGGCATGCCCGTCATACCCACCAAATCACAGCCATCACGTGTTAGCTTTACTATTTCAGCTGCTGTTTCCAGTCTAGGCCCTTGAGTACACGCATAAACTGCTTGCTGTACTAGCGGTAAATCGGAATCCCGGATAGCGGCAGCTAGCTTAGCTCGCAACTCAGAGGAATAAGGTAAGGTGAAATCAATGTGCGTTACTTTATCTAAGTCTTCTTCAAAAAAACTTTGTGCTCTGCCATAGCTGTAATCAATTAATTGGTCAGGCAATACAAGTTCGCCCGGGGACATTTTTTTATTCATACTGCCCACCGCTGCTAGCGCCAGTACTTCTTTTGCACCTGTTTGCTCAATTGCCCAAATGTTAGCCCTGTAATTAACCTTATGTGGCGGAATAGTATGACCATAGCCGTGTCGTGCCAAAAAAACAATATCCAGCCCATTCAGTGTGCCAAAAGTCAGTGGCGATGATGGCTCACCGTAAGGCGTTTTAACCACTTTTTTACGAAGGTTCTCTAACCCGTCTATTTTGCGTAAACCCGTTCCACCAATAATGGCTAAATCTGGCATAAAAGCTCCTCTAAATTGTTAGGGCATGCGTAAATACCCGCGACATTTCTCAAATACCCCTTGTAGTCCATACCTAGACCATACAAATATTCTGGCCCCGTTGTAAAGCCAACAAAGTCTGCTGTGACAGGCTTTTTTGTTTGTAATTCTTTATCAACCAACACGGCACTATAACAAACACTTGCACCTTGTTTTTCGCAATAGTCGATGATTGATTTTAAGGTAACCCCTTCATCCAATACATCGTCTAAAATGATGACCTCCCTATTCAACAACGAAACAGAAGGGGGTTTGATCCAGCTTAAATCGCCACCTTTTATATCGTTTTGATAACGTGTTACATGAACGTAGTCCAATTCCAATGGGAAATTCAAACGCGGCAATAAACGCCCCGCTATTACAACAGCACCTGTCATAACACATAACACGACCGGGTTTTTATCTGCGCAAACCGCTGTTATATCTTCTGCCAGTGAGTCTATTATATTATCCACTGATGACGCATCTAAGAGACAGCGACTATGTTGCTGTACCAATGCTATTTCTTTTAATATATCTGTCATTTTTTACGCCAACCTATCGATAGTTTTCTTCGACAACTGCCATTTATTAGACTCGCGCACACGACCACTTTCTGCAAAACTTTTTGCTCGCATTGCAGATAACCGTTTAGCAGAAACACCGTCTAAGGTGTTCTTGCTACTTAACGCATCAATGACTTGCTCAGCACCTATTCTATTGTTACAGACGAGAACCATATCACAGCCCGCTTTTAGCGCTTGACGTGCTCTTTGTTCGTAATTACCAATCACGCTGGCTCCGTGCATGCTGATATCATCACTGAATATCGTTCCCTTAAAACCTAGCTCTCCACGTAAGACTTTTTGTACCCAAAACGGTGAGAAACCTGCAGGCAACTCATCTACTGACTGATAGATAACATGGGCTGGCATAATGCCATCCATTCCTTCTTTTATAAGCTGTTTAAACGGGTAAACGTCCTCGTCGACAATAGTTTCGTAGGCACGTTCATCAATCGGTATCTCAATATGAGAGTCTGGAATAACCGACCCGTGTCCTGGAAAGTGCTTGCCAATACTCACCATGCCAGCTTTTTGAAGCCCTCGCTGAAAAGAAGAAGCAAGATGCGCTAGTGTCTTTTTATTTCCAGAAAAAGAACGATCCCCAATGACTTCACTGCGACCATAATTAATGTCCAAGACAGGGGCAAATGTAAAGTCGACACCGACTTCGTGTAATTCAGCAGCCATTAGCCAAGCAACATTCTCAGCAGCCCGAAGCGCTTCTGCTTGATTATCATCATACAACTCACCCAACTTTTGCATACAAGGGATCCGTGTAAAGCCTTCTCGAAAACGCTGCACTCGGCCCCCTTCATGATCAACCGAAATGAGCAATGGCTCATTTCTTAACCCATGAATTTGTTGACATAACTCACTCACTTGCTTTGTGTTCTCATAGTTACGTGAAAACAAAATCACGCCACCCACTAGCGGGTGGCACAATATTTCTTTATCTAATTCTGATAGTTCATAGCCATCGATATCTATCATCAGCGGGCCAAGTGGCATAGGCGATTTCATTTTTATAGTCTATCCTTACATTAACGATTTAAATATTTTTTTGGAGAATACCCAATGCGACTTTTTCTAATATTTGCCATTTTTTTACTCAATTTACCCGCTGCTTTCGCAGAAGAAGAAACTGATTCTGAAGAAGCACCGACTATTGTCTACTTACCACTCAAACAGCAATTTACTGTCAACTTACTCGGTAAGAAACATTATCTAAGAACGACGATACAGCTACAACTAAAAAACGAAACCATCAAAGAAACCATCGAAGCTAATGATCCCGTCATTAGGCACGCCCTTATTGTATTGCTTAGCAATAATAAAGTGGAGGATATTTCAACACTTGCTGGCAAAGAGAAATTGCGAAAAAATGCCGTAACTACGCTTAATGAAACGTTAAAGACTTACACCAAAACAGACGGTGTAACTGATGTGTTCTTTACCGAGTTTGTTTCACAATAGTATATTATTTAATTAAAACAGGCGTATAAACAGGAACTCGTTCGAAGAGGTCCAATACATCTAGGTTTCCCATTCGAATACAGCCATGAGAGGTGGGTTCCATATTAATCAGTTCATCTGGTGCGCCATGGATATAAATAAACCGCCGCATGGTATCAACATCACCTAAGCGATTCATACCTTTTTCGACACCCGACAACCACAATATCCGCGTTAAGATCCAATCTCTTTTTGGGTGATTTTTTGCTATCCCAACATCAAATATTTCACCTGTCGGCCTGCGCCCTGCAAACACACTGTTTAAAGGTGCATCACCACCAATTTTTGCACGAATGATGTGCTGACCTCTTGGCGTACATTCGCTACCATTTCGCTCACCCAATCCATTTTTTGCTGTATTTACGTGGTATTTTTTTATTAACTGACTGCCTTTCTTCAAACTTAGCGTTTGGTCTGAAACACAAACGACAATGTTTACTAATTGGCTCACGTTACCTTTTCAAATAAAGCAATTGATTCAACGTGTGACGTATGAGGGAACATATCCATTACACCTGCTTTTTTAAGCGTATATCCTAATTCATTCACCAAAATGCCTGCATCCCTGGCTAATGTGGACGGGTTACAGGATATATACAGTACTTGTTCTGCGCCCCATTTTTTTAACCAAGGCAAAATCTCCTTTGCCCCAAGCCGTGGTGGGTCGATCAACACCTTATTGTAATGCTGCTTCACCCATGGCTCATGGCCAACATCTTCCATTAAGTTGGCTGCATAAAAATCAGTATTTGTTAGGTTGTTTTTTTCTGCATTCATTTTTGCACGTTGAATCAATTCCTCACTACCTTCAACACCTGTAACGTGCCCTGCCTCTTTAGCCATCGGTAATGTAAAGTTCCCCAAACCACAAAACAAGTCCAATACATTATCGTCTTTATTTAACTCAAGCACATCAAGCGCCCGAAGAATCATTTTGCGGTTAATATCTACATTCACTTGCACAAAATCACTGGGGCCAAAATATAACGTAACGTCATTCGGTAACTGATAACTTAACTCGGCCTTATGGCCATCTAAAGGAACAATGGTATCAGGGCCTTTAGATTGCAAATAAATATCAACATCGAACGTTTTCTCAAAGGCTTTGAGCAACACGGTATCCTCGTCAGTTATTGGCTCTAAAATTCGCAGTACAAGCGCTGTTCTTTCATCGCTAATTGATACTTCAATCTGCGGTAACTTGTTCTTAATAGACAGACTACCCACAAGGGCTGACAAATCCATCAAACGTTCACCAACAGCTGGATGCAGCACTTTACATGTCTCTATTTCAGCCAAATAGGGGCTTGCTTTCTCTCTAAAGCCAACCAGCACTCTGCCTTTTTTTTCTACATCCTTAACACCTAGACGAGCTCGGTGGCGATACCCCCATGAAGGCCCGCCCAACGCTGGCCAAATATCAAACCCTTCAATATTGGAGATGCTTTTAAACTGCTCAAGTAAAATAGTCTGTTTTGCATGAATTTGCTTTTCAGGTGCTAAATGCTGAAAACTACACCCGCCACAAATTGAATAATGCACACAACCAGGTTCGACTCTATCTGCTGATGCTCGAATCACCTCAACCACCTTACCTTCGGCTATATCCCTTTTTTTCTTTGTGTATTCAAAAACCACCTCTTCGCCAGGTAAGGCGCCGTTAATAAACACCGCTCGATCATCTAAGTGTGTAACACCACGCGCATCGTGAGCTAGTGATTCAATCGTTGCATTAGCTGTTTCTGGTGGTAAATTCTTGCGTCTATTTCTACGTCTACCCATAATTTAAATCGTTGTTCTGTTGTTAACTCACGCGTTACAAGTGAGCCCTTTGTTAATGATATAACCCGATATTATTACCTATCAGGAAATATACCTGTTGAAATATAACGGTCACCTCTATCACAAATAACAACCACAATCGTTGCATTTGTTAGCGTTTTGGACAGTTCTAGTGCGACGTGTGTGGCCCCACCTGATGATACGCCGCAGAATATTCCTTCTTTTTCTGCTAGTGCCCTCGTCATATCTTCTGCTTGTTTTTGATCAACTTCTAGAATGTCATCTACGCGAGATGGGTCATATATTTTTGGTAGGTATTCTTGTGGCCAGCGCCGAATACCTGGTATTTTAGAATCCCCTTCTGGCTGCACACCAATTATTCGCACCTCATTGTTTTTCTCTTTTAAAAACATTGAGGTGCCCATAATAGTGCCCGTTGTACCCATCGAGCTAACAAAATGTGTAACCGTTCCATTCGTATCACGCCAAATTTCTGGCCCCGTCCCTTTGTAATGAGATAAAGGGTTATCTTGGTTAGCAAACTGATCTAACACCTTCCCTTCTCCATTAGCTTCCATTTTTCTAGCTAAATCAATCGCACCTTCCATGCTGCCTTTTGCGGGCGTTAAAATAATATCTGCGCCGTACGCTTTCATAGAAGCACGTCGTTCTGCACTCATATTATCTGGCATAATCAACACCATTTTATAACCCTTTATTGCAGCGGCCATCGCTAATGCAATACCAGTATTCCCACTGGTTGCCTCTATCAAACAGTCGCCAGGTTTTATATCCCCTCTCAACTCTGCCTGATGAATCATATTAATAGCAGGGCGATCTTTAACAGACCCTGCCGGGTTATTACCCTCAAGCTTTAATAGAATTGTATTAGTAGACTCTCCAACAAGTCGTTGCAGCCTAACCAAAGGGGTATTGCCTACATAATGTTCTATGGTGGGGTAATGCATATGTTCTTTTATGCTAGATTTAAGAGGCGCAAGATAACATACCTATATGTGTATTTTTAGAGTTTTCCGTTATGACCTTAATCTTCATGACTTATACTATGGTCACCAAAAATAATAATGATTCATTTTTACATGAACTCCAACAAAAATAACAGTTTATATAGATTTTGCTTACTGGCATTAACCTCGGTTACCCTGCAATCTATTGCTGATAACACATCAACAACATTCAACGATGAGCTTTTTTTTAAATCAGTCGTACCCATTGTATTATCTGCGACGAGGTTAAAACAACCTCAAACCGAGTCCCCTTCTACCATCACCATCATTGACCAACGCTTGATTAATGCATCTGGCGCTAAAAATATTCCCGAACTATTTAGGCTGGTACCTGGTATGCACATTGGCTACTTTCGCGGCAATAAGCCGGTGGTTGGCTACCAAGGGCTAAGTGGTGAATACCCTCAGGGCGTGCAAGTATTAATAGATGGTCGGTCAGTCTATAGCCCCTTATTTGGCGGCGTAGATTGGTCTAACCTGCCACTTCAGATTGAAGATATAGAAAAAATAGAAGTCATACGTGGCCCTAATGGCTCTTCATTTGGCTCTAACGCCTTTCAAGCCGTAATCAACATCACAACAACCCACGCTGTTCAATTGGATGGCGTTGAAATAAAAAGCACTGTTGGTGAACGTGGTTACCAACGCACACTGTTAAGAGCGGGGAGATCCTTTGGTGACCTTGATATACGCATGACAGTGTCACACCTTGATGACAATGGATATGAGGGTAATGATGATGACTTGCGAACGGCTAGTTTCACAAGTCGAATGGATTACCAAATTAATGCCACCGATACCCTTCAGCTTAATGTTGGCATCATTAATTCCCTTAAAGAAACTCATACACCCGGCACATTAACAGATCCTTTTGACCCACCAAGAAACATTGATGAATCTAATCAGTCTATTCATGCCAAATGGGAACACCATATTGGCATCAATGAACAAATCATCACACAAGCATCTTATACAAGGCATATCAGTAAAGATAAAGTTTCGTCTATTTTCCCGACGCTATTTCCACAGTTTTCGACTGTTCTTACCAACATTGACTACACTAATTCCTATGACCGCTACGATATTGAATTTGAGCATCAACTTCAACCATTTGATGCCTTACGTGTTTCTTGGGGCTTAGGCAGTAGAAATGACCGTGTAATGCAGCCTTATTGGATGGGGACAAAACAAAAACGTGACAATCCTATTCAACGACTTTTTGGCAATACCGAATGGCGAGCTACTAAAAATTTCATTATCAATGCAGGAGCGCTTTGGGAAAATAGCCAATTATCAGGCTCTAACGTATCGCCAAGGCTTGCAGTAAATTATTTAATAACGCATCAGCATAGCTTAAGACTCTCCGCCTCTCGTGCATACAGAGCACCAGTATTAGCCGAAAATAATTTTAATGCTGACATCACACTGCAATCACAAGATGTAGCTGGCTTATCTATAACCCAGCCTCTATTAAGAAGCACTAATAACATTGAACCAGAAGCTGTGAATTCATTTGAAATAGGCTATCACGGCTTATTTATCGACAACACGCTAACATTTGATATAAAACTGTTTCGAAATGAATACAGCCAGTTAATAAACGCTATAGATGAAGATACTAATGCTGTTGTAACCTTATTTGGTGTACCACAAACAACCGTTAATTTAGGCAATGAAGTTAATACCTTTGATAACTTATATAAAGCTAACGTTAACGGCTATGAAGTTGAACTCAACTATCGACCTAATATAAATACCCTCCTTCATGCTGGTTATTCATATCACCACACTCATGTCGGACAGCTCTCCAACAATACAATTGAAGATATCCAGTCTTCCATACCAAAAGATACGTTTAATTTACTCGCATCACACACTTACAATCAGAATATTACTGCCAGCGCTGCTTTTTATTATACGGGCAGTATGGAATATTTAACCTCTGGCAACCCACAAGGCCCTATGAGGCGTGTCGATTTAAATTTAGAAAAGCAATTCGACCTACCCAATAAACAGCAACTTGATATTCAGTTAACGCTACAATTAGCACTGGATAAAAACAAAGATTTTCTAAACGAATTTCACCTTGATAACCGAGCATTTATCGAAGCTAGTTATAGTTTTAATTAGCACAATGCGCTGAGCAGCCTTAATATGGATACCTTGTTAAAAAAATACAAATACATTATTTACATCGCCTTAATAAGCGTTATTAACACATCGTATGCCGCCTCAAACGACCTATTTTTTAATACGGCTGATATACCCATCGTTTTGTCCGCAAGTCGATTACCCCAGCCCCAAACGGAAGCACCTACATCAGTAACTATTATCGATCGAACGCTTATTGAAGCATCAGGCGCAACGTCAGTAACAGAAATATTCCGCCTAGTACCCGGTATGCAAGTGGGCTATGCACGAGGTAACTTTCCGGTCGTTGCTTATCAAGGGCTTACCTCAGAATTCCCGCAAGGCGTTCAGGTTATGATAGATGGCGCATCCGTCTATTCACCTTTATTTGGCGGCGTACAATGGAGTCTTTTACCTATAGAACTAGAAGACATTGAACAAATTGAAATTGTGCGTGGCCCCAATAGCGTGTCATTTGGTGCCAATGCATTCCAAAGTGTTATCAACATTACAACCACGCATGCCGCCCAACCTTCTTATTCTGGCGGCAGTTACCAAATCAGTAATGATCAGTCTGAACGCATTTTTTTGCGCGCCACCGGTTCGTTTAATAATCTTGATTATAGAGTTAGCTACGCTGACAACAAAAGCGAAGGGTATGACAACCTCAATGATGATTTAAAAAAACAGCACATATCATCTCGGCTAGATTATCGAATCAATAAAAACCAGCAGTTACAGGTTAATTTTTCTGCCATTGATTCGTTAAGACAGATAGAAAACCCATTTGCTGCACTGTTAATATTTGACCCCAAGCGTAGCAGAAATGAATCAAGTCAATTTGCACAAATCAAATGGGATTACCAACTGGCACCCGATGAGCAAATAAAAACAAACGTATCATTTATACATAATGATGCGAAAGACAAGTATTCAATACCATTCTTGGCTAATAAAATAGATATCAGCAGCGAATCAACTCGTTGGAATGCCGATTTAGAACACTCGTTCAGGCTCAACCCTAGTAGTCGACTTGTTTGGGGTGCCGGTGCAACATATGAAACAGTTTACTCACCTTTTAGGCTTAATACAGAACAAACAAAATCTAATCAACGTTACCGCCTATTCAGCAATATCGAAACCAAAATAAACCCACACTTTATATTCAATGGGGGTGCTTTAATTGAATATGACGACATTTCAGGCAATCAATTTTCTCCGCGTGCTGCACTAGTCTATTTACCATCTGTTCAGCATGCTTTTAGACTATCAAGCACACAAGCGTTTAGAACGCCTGTCCTCACGGAGGAATATAGAAGCTCATTTATTGGCACATTAGAGCTAGAAAGATCTGTTGGCAACTTGGATGCAGAGACTATCCGTTCGGCCGAACTCGGTTACCACGGCTTATTTCTAAATAACGTATTGAATGCAGATATAAGATATTTTCATAATAAATATGAAAAACTTATTAATACAGAACTTCCTAGCCCCGGCTTACATATCGTAAACAATCAAGGCTCGGCAACAACAGCTGGCTTAGAAGTTGAAGTTAATTATCGCCCAAATAAATCTACTACTCTTCATACAGGGTACGCCTTTACCGATATAAGCCGTACCACAACCACTCTTAATGATTCTGTACCCAAGCATAATTTTAATTTTCTATTATCACATCGGTATAAACAACATTGGCAAGCATCTGCTGCCTATTATTACATGAGTGGAATGAAGTACTTAGGTGGCCAAAACACCCTCCAAAGTACATTTCAACGATTAGATTTAAATGTTGGCAAAACCCTAACGTTTAGTACTAATAATGAACTAAACATCACCCTTAAAACTCAAATAGCGCTTGATAAAAATATCGATTTTCATTCACAAGCTAGCGCTGATAATCGCATTTTTCTTCAAATAGAGTACCGTGCATATTAAATTAATGACAACCACTCGCTGGAAAACCATTATATTTAACGCCATCGTCATTGGAGGATTACTGCTGTCTGTAACACACTCCGTTTATGCATCAACTAACATCCTTATTTATGACGAAAAGAGCGCGTACCAGAAAAAGTTTTTTCAACTCCTTAAAAGCAAAACTAAACGCTCGAACATTAACTTTATCGCCATCAGTTCCTCTAATCTAAATAAACAGCAAATAAATGAACATACGCCATCACTTGTTATAAGTTTAGACAAGGCTGCGGCTCAGAACATTGTTGATTTAAAACTAAAAATACCGGTACTCCATACGCTTCTCACCCACGCCGATACCAATAAATTTTTAACATGTCAGTTGTCTTGCGAAATTAAAAACAGAAACAATCACTTCTTTGTTTTGGACCAACCGCCAGAAAGGCAACTTGCGCTCATTAAACTAATCAAACCCCGCACAAAAGACATTGGCGTTATTTATTCCGAACAAACAACAAACCAAATACAATCTATAAAGCAAAACGCCCGTCGCACGTCGTTTAATATCAAACCTTTTTTAATAACACCAGACAACTTAGGTTTCAAGATTAATGGCATGGCCAAATCCTCCGACATTCTTCTGGCTTTGGCTGACTCCGCCATATACAACACAACAACGTTGCCACAAATTTTACTGACCAGTTATCGCTACCGCACCCCCGTAATCGGTTTTTCTAAAGGCTTTGTTAAAGCAGGTGCTGTAGCGGGTGTTGTATCTAACTTAAATCAACTTGCAACTCAGTTGTCTGAATCTTTATTAGAATTTGAAAGTGGTCAACCAGTTGTATCAAACGGCACTATTTACCCTAAATATTTTGACGTTATTAGTAATCGACGTGTAGCCAATAGCCTAGATTTGCGTTTCCCTAGTGATAGCACTTTAACTGCGACAATAAAGTCCCGTGAAACCCCTTAACCGACTTCAGCTAAGGGGGAAATTACTCGTACTAGGCGTTCTTCCTGCTGCTATTCTAGCCATCGTATTAGCTGGTTACTTTACTAATTCACGCGTAACTGAAATGTATGAGTTATTTCAGGAAAAAGAGGTGAATTTGGCAGTTGCTGTGGCCAACATCAGTGTTTATGGTGTTTTCTCCGGAGATAAAGAATCATTAACAAAATCAATCAATTCATTTATCCAAGATAAGGATGTACAAATCATCACCATTACAGATGATGAAAATAATCATTTAGTTCAAGTACAGAAGCAAAACATCTCAAAATCAGACAATAATTTCATCATAACAAAACGACCAATAATAATAAACACAGCAGCTGATAACGATGAAATTGGTGAATTATTTTTCCAAAACAACAAGCAAAGCAACATTGTCGGATATGTCACTCTGCAATCCTCACTCAACAATATTAGCCAACGCCAAAACGAGGTGTTATTAAACAGTCTTTACATCACTTTTTTATCGTTACTCGTCATTGCCTTTATCGCTTACAACATTGGTAAAGCCATTGGCAAACCTATTCTTAATTTAGCAAAAGATGTATCAAAAATTAAACAAGGTCAATATAAGTTACCCGTGCGGAATTTTTCTGCTCGCGATGAAATATCCATTCTATCTCATGGCATTCATGATATGGCACATGAACTAGAAACAAACCAATTTCGCCAACAACAAAAAATTAGAGAAGCGACTAAAGAACTTAAAAAACAAAATATACAATTAAATACGGCACAAAAAAACATCCTTAAAACTGCTGAAGCAAAATCAAAGTTTATCTCCCATATCAGCCATGAAATTAGAACACCGTTGAATGGCATCATAGGTTTTTTAGATTTTATTGAACAAACCCCGCTAACAGAAGAGCAGCAAAAGCTTGTTAATGCCTCTATTATTTCCTCAAAAAACCTACACCAAATTATCAATGATGTCCTTGATCTTGCCCAATTAGAAGCAGGCAAAGTTAAAATAGCCAAAAAAACTTTTCATCTTAAATCTATGATGGAAAACACACTGTCCACTATGGCTATCTTAGCAACTGAAAATAATGTCATTATTGATTATCAACATGACGATGCATTACCCACACACATAATTCAAGACCCTACAAAATTAACCCAAATACTATTAAATTTAATTAGTAATGCTATAAAGTTTAGCCCCAATTCAACGATTTCAGTGCAGCTCAATTTGCATAAAGAATTACCAAATCAGCTAGATTGTTCCGTCATTGATAAAGGTGTGGGCATAAGCAAACAAAACCACAAAAAGTTATTTGAAGAATTCACACAGTTTGAATCCTCTTCCTATGAAAAAGGCACTGGCCTCGGGTTATCTATTACACAAAAAATAATAGCCGCATTAAATGGGAAAATAACAGTAAAAAGCACCCTTGGTAAAGGCTCCACATTCCGATTTAATCTGCCGTTTATACCAGCCGAAAACAACCCCACTACAGCTTCGTCTCTTAAAGCTACAAACGACGCACTAGAAACTGTTTATTTATGTTTATCTGGCATTAACGTGCTGGCAGCGGATGACAATCAAATTAACCGCCAACTAATTAAATATTTATTCAGCAAACAAAACGTAATAGTCGATTGTGTTAATGACGGCCAGCAAGCCTACGAAGCCGCTCAACAAAAGAAATACGACTTGATGTTACTAGACCTAAGAATGCCATTCAAAATGGGCCATGAAGTACTTGATGAAATTCGCTCAAACGAACAACAGTTGAATCATTCAACACCGGCGGTAGCAATCACTGCCCATGTCACGTCTGGAATTGAGCGAGCTATGCATATCAATAATTTTGATGGCTACCTTGTTAAGCCCATAGAACATGGCGAACTTCTTCATTTAGCATGCCAACTTTTAACAACGGCTAATTGTACGCAAAAAACTTTTAACGAGAAACAAGTTACTCAAAACAGTTCAAAGCAAACCCTTCAAACTTTTAACTTGCAAGCCGCTCTTTCTAGCATGGGAAACAACCCAGTACTAGTAGAACAAATGATGACAAAATTTCTAACCGAATTACCTAATCAAATCCAAACACTAAAATCCGAATTGGCAAATGATAATGCAGAACAAGCGGCAGATATCATTCATAACATTCATGGCTCAGCTGCATACTGTGGGACAACTTTACTCAAGTCATGCGCTAAGGTTCTTGAAGAAAGCCTACGCAATGACTTAACTAATGACATTAGTCCTGAAATTGAAAAATTCTTCGATCAAGCAAACCACCTGATAACCATAAAAAACGACATTATCGCTACTATTAAAAAAAGCCCCAATTAATGGGGCTTTTTTAACATTATTAATTTAACGTTAAGGCCACCAATGTTTCAAGTGAGACAAATCAGTTGCCCATCCTACATAAGCGGTTGCCATACCAAAAAACATATAAAATAAAATTTCACCTGTATTTAAGGTTAGTAACGCTGTAGCGGGCGTCATTCCAGACAAGCCATAGGCCGCTATTATTATGCACACTGGGCCAACGATTTGATTTCCCAATCTTGCATAAGAACTATCAAACAATATCACCGTCGCTAATAAAAACATCCCAGATACGATGTGCCCTGTATTCTGCAGCATCGATAAGTTAAAGAACAAAACATCTTGTCCTGCGAACAGAATCCCGATAACACCAAAAGCAATCAATGCAAATCCTACGTATTTCGCATATTCGATATTAACTCTATGGTGATTTTCCCAGAAATGATGCACACCATCTTCTACATGCATGTGCGTATGACGTTCGACTGTATTACCCATGGTACACCTCCTAACTAGTTGATGTACTCAGTTAGGTATAGACAATCCTATAAAGTTCAAAGTTTCGTTAAACTCAATTTTTATAACTGCTCAGACAACTCTGATAAGGCTTGTAAAACACCCATGCTGGCTTGTTCCATTTTTGTTAATTTCTCCAATGCAACCGCTGCATTTCCAGATTTAAGCTGATTCAATGCTTCAAGCCCATTCTGATGGACCTCTTTATGCGGTTTTTCTATCAATAAAAAGCCTGGTTTTTTAGAAAAATTACTCTTGCCTTCACCTTCGTAATACCATTTTCCAAGGCGACACACAGTATGGTTTGCAAATTCAGAAGCTGGCTTTTTTGATATCGCCCATACCAATAAATCGATTATTACCCAGTTCTCGTTGAACCCTATTCCCCTGATCTGTCTAGATAAACAAGCTCGCTTTCGACATGATTAATACTCGTTAGTAGCTTATGATGGGGTTTCTTAATATGACAATTATGCAATCAAGGGCAGTTGTAGATTAAACAGCCCTAATCAACCGGACAATAATTTAAAGGACAATAATATGTCAGCAGCTAAGCATTTATTTACCCCCATCAAAATTGGTCATTTAACATTGCCTAATCGATTCATCATGGGTTCTATGCATACCGGTTTAGACCACTCTGATGACCCATTCAATCGTTTAGCTGCCTTTTATAAAGAACGTGCAGAAGGCGGGGTTTCGTTAATTGTAACCGGTGGCATTTCCCCCAATGAAGCAGGACGCCTTAGCCCCGGTGCCATGATGTTAACGCGGCCGGAACAAACTACAGACTATAAAATAATTACTGATACTGTTCATTCTGCAGGCAGCAACATCCTCTTACAAATATTGCATGCAGGGCGTTATGCAACACATGATGGTCTTGTTGCACCCAGCCCTATACGCGCGCCTATTAGCCCACTGGTACCCAAAGAAATGTCAGAAGGTGAGATTTTACAAACGATTGAAGACTTTGCAAATTGTGCCGACTTAGCTAAACAGTCAGGCTTTGATGGCGTTGAGTTATTAGGGTCTGAGGGCTATTTTCTAAATGAATTTACCGCACCACGAACAAATCATCGTTCTGACACATGGGGCGGTAGTTTCGATAACAGATCTCGTCTTCCCTTAGAAGCTGTTCGTGCCATTCGACAACAGGTTGGCAATGACTTTGTCATTCAATACCGTATGTCTGTACTTGAATTAGTTGGTGACGGTTGGAACATTGATGACGCACAACAATTTGCCGTTGCTTTAGAATCTGCTGGCGTTGACATTATCAACACCGGTATTGGTTGGCATGAGGCGACTGTTCCGACGATTGCTATGCAGGTACCACGCGGTGCATTTGCATGGGCAACCGCAAAAATAAAACAGGTGGTGAGTATCCCTGTCGCTGCAGCCAACCGCATTAATAAAGTTGAAGTGGCCGAAAAAATATTAGCCGACAACGAAGCTGATATGGTGTATTTATCTCGCCCTTTTCTTGCCGATGCAAACTTTGTTAATAAGGCAAAACAACAACAGCTGGATGAAATCAACATATGTATCGCCTGTAATCAATCCTGTTTAGATCATATATTCGTTGGTAAAACGGCGAGCTGCTTAGTTAACCCTAGAGCTTGTCATGAGACACTCTACCCCGCCAATAACACCGCAATTAAACCTAAGAAGATTGCTGTTATTGGCGCCGGTGCTGCCGGGCTTTCCTTTTCTATTGAAGCGGCAAAAGCTGGACACAATATTACTTTATTTGAAGCAAAACCCAGCATCGGCGGCCAAATGCTATATGCGCGCCAAGTACCCGGTAAAGAAGAATTTGATGAGTTACTTAGGTATTTCCAAGTCATGATTAATAAATACGGCGTTAGCGTACAATTAAATTGCACCGTAGATGCAACCCAACTTAAAGAAGGAGCTTATGACACTATCGTCCTTTCTAGTGGAGTCAAACCTCGTCAATTAAAGCTGCCTGGGATTAACCACCCCTCATTCATGACGTATCAAGATGCATTTAATCATCCCGAGAAAATTGGCCAACAGGTTCTAATTATTGGTGCAGGTGGAATTGGCTACGATATGGCAGAGTTTGTAACCCATAGCGCAACAAATAAAGACCCTATTCAAGAGTTTAATGAAAACTGGGGCATCGATCCAGAAGGCAAAAGTCCCGGCGGGCTTCTCCCAACAAGCTCACCTGTAAAGTCGGCGCGCCACGTAACTTTATTACAAAGAAAACCAGGCAAATTTGGGCGATCTTTAGGTAAAACGACTGGCTGGATTCACCAAGCAGAATTACACAAACGCGGCGTTAAACTATTGGGTGATTTAAGTTATATAAAAATTGATGATGATGGGCTTCATATTCAACATGAAGATGAAATAATGATCTTACCTGCGGACACCATTATTAGTTGTGCTGGCCAAGAACCCCGTGACGAATTGAATAATAGCTTAGGTACACTAGGGGCGGACGTTTTTCATATTGGCGGCGTTAAAGAGGTTAAAGAACTGGATGCTGCACAAGCTATTCGTGATGGCGTTAAATTAGCTTACATGCTCAGCCAGCCCGTTTAAATTAAACTAAATTATATCGATAACGTTCAAGTCAGCGTTTTCAATGCCTTGTCTGTAAACGGTTTTATCTTATCAAAATCTCCAGCTTGTACCTTATTCACCCACTCATAGTCTCCCAAAATAGCTCGGCCAAGCGCGATCAAATCATATTCACCGCCGTCTAACCTTTTACATAGTTCATCAATATCAGTTGTATTAGCCGTTGGGTCTTCAGCGCCTGTGAAATGCTCAACTGCAAACTGTTTATCAAGTCCGATACTTCCCACAGTAATGGATGGTTTATTGGTTATTTTTTTAGCCCACCCCGCGAGGTTTAAGTCAGAACCTTCAAATTCTGGTAACCAAAAACGCCTTGTACTGGCATGAAAAACATCCACACCTGCTTCGCTTAATGGCAAAAGAAATTTGGTTAATTCCTCTGGTGTTTGAGCAATTTTAGCGGTGTAGTCAAGCAGTTTCCATTGTGAAAATCTAAAAATTATCGGTAAATTAGGGCCAACAGCTTTACGCACAGCTGCTACCACCTCTGTACCAAAACGAACACGGTTCTCAATTCCACCGCCATATTCGTCAGTACGCGTATTCGATTCATGCCAAAAGAACTGGTCAATTAAATATTGGTGTGCCCCGTGTATTTCAACTGCATCAAACCCTAACTTTTTTGAATTCTCAGCAGCTTCAGCATAAGCATTTATAACCTCTTTAATTTCGTCCTTATCTAAACCGCGAACGGTCAATTCTCCGTCTTTATAAACATCAACAGGGCCCACAGCAATTTCTTCTGGCTCTGGCTCTAATCCTTTTTCCCTCAAGGCACCCACATGCCATATTTGTAAGGCAATTTTACCTCCCGCTTTATGGACATCAGCCACTACTTTTTGCCAGCCTGCTAACGCATCTTCTCCATAAATTCTCGGTACACTAGGGTAGCCATTTGATGCTCGATGATTAATCGTTGTGCCTTCGGTAATAATCAACCCAACCCCACCTTCTGCTCTACGAGTATAGTAAGCTGCCATATCTTCACCGGGTATACCGTTAGGCGAATGAGAGCGAGTCATCGGCGCCATAACTGTTCTGTTTGGTAACGTTAGCGAACCCAATTGAAAGGGCGAAAAAAGTGTCTTAAACATTGGAATCATAAGATTACTTTGATTTATGTAAATTGAAGCAGTCTAAATCATTAGCAAAACGTACAGTGCCTTTAAATTTATGCTGAATAATACGTTTTGTTTGCTCTTCATGCCCTAACGTTCTGCGCATACGGTGCGATAATACTAATTGCTGAACCTTTGCTTTTGATGCTGCCATGCCAATAACAGAGGGCGGCATATGTAAGAATCGTGCAACTCCCGTCGCACTTTCAGGTATCGCATTATTAGCGACCAACATGGTTGAGTTAAGCGCCAACCTCTCTAGGCTGTGGTAGTCGCCGTTCATGTCGCCAGAAAAGCTGATGGAATACCCGCCAATATCAACCCGCCATGCAACTGCTGGTAATGGCCCGTGGTGTACAGAAATAGCACTTAACTTGATTCGGTCGTTTTCAAACTCTGACCAATTGGTTTTAATATTAAAAGGAACATCATACGCACGAATTTTGTAAGCTGCCGATTCAGACCCATCTACAAAGTCACTTAAATATTTAAACGCTCCTCTCGGTTTAGAGAATAACGATGTCACAAATTCACTGGTTGGCGGCATCAGTTGATTGCCACTAGGCCCAAACACCGGCAAATCTCGTTCCCGATGACCAAAATACGATCCTTTTATATACGCTGGCAAGTCGGCACTGTGGTCAACATGCAAATGAGTTAACAAAATAGCATCTAAATCCTCGAATTTTGCGCCTGTTCTGCTGTAGTTCAATGCACTACCACCGCCCGCATCAATCAACACGCGTGCTCTACCATCCAACCATATAAGGTAGCTAGAAGATGCACGACTAACCTGCAATATTTCTGGCCCACCAGAACCCAATACTTGAAGTTGTACGCCTTTACTTTCGCATTGATTAATCGCTATAACAGTTGATGGTACTAATAAAAAAGCAGTTAGTATTAATACTTGTATGATGTAAAAACGACCAATTGAACCTGCGTAGGTATAGGGGAATTCAATACAATATTCTTTTGATACACCCACCATTATTCTGGCTTAAACGCACGAATAAGAATTCGATCTGTTTTGTAACGTAATCCATCGGCATAAATTGACTGACTATGATCATCATTTGGGTTACCCAATAAATCTGATGTTGCATCGATTTTAAAGCCGGCCTTAACTAACATTTCTTTCATAATACGAGGTTCAAGGCGGTGAAATTTAACATTATCGTAGCCTTCTTCACCCACATGATCACTGACACCCAAAACACCACCCGGTTTTAACGCACGATACATACCTTGAAGAAAAAGCTGCACCCCTGCTTCACCAATATAAGCCTTATCAGAATTATAAATATCGTGCATATTAAACCCCCAATACACCATATCAACAGAATTCTCGAACGGCATATCCTCTGGGTTGACCACCATGTAACGGACGTTGGGTAACCGATTTTTTGCTAGCCTTGCCAGCATGGCTTGGTGACGAGCACCGTTAATCAGCTGTAATACATAATGATAATTTTGAGCATATACCAGCCCACTAGGCCCCACGGCTGCAGATAGGATTTCGGTGTTATAACCAGCTCCCGTGTATATATCAAGTACTGTCATCCCATCTTTAATACCAAAAAAACGGATGACTTCAAGCGGTTTTCTACCCGGATCTTTAACCGCATCGTATTGATCTCGCCCTGGGGACATTAATTGTTGTTTAATGCGTTCAGCCTGTACAGCATCGTCACCAACGGCAAAACAAGCCCCTGTAAAAAGCACAAACGTCAAAGCAGTTAAGGATATGAGTATTATTTTCATATTGTGACCTTCTAGTTACGTTAATATTACCAACAATTACAATGTTTGGCATAAGCCAACGCTGCAACCGATTATCAGCATATGGGCTGGGTGTAATACTTTCAACATAAATACGCCATTTCACGTTATATTTTATTATCATTAATATTTAAATAAATAATGCACGCAACGAGTACTTGAGCTCGCTATTATTACCATTTATCTGATATGCCTTATGACTAATAAACATTCAACATAATACGCAGGCATGGCATCTATCCAACGTAAAATAATCCATATCGACATGGATGCATTTTTTGCCTCTGTAGAACAA
>OJBT01000016.1_pt1 | contig 99492 bp, 95 predicted proteins | sample 1591101 | NCBI WGS metagenome assembly OJBT01 (sample SAMN05416773, study PRJEB24817) | seawater metagenome | isolation source: Sea water | place: Canada:Atlantic | collected 2013-11
CGAGCTGGGTTTAGAACGTCGTGAGACAGTTCGGTCCCTATCTGCCGTGGGCGTTTGAGAATTGAGGAAAGCTGCTTCTAGTACGAGAGGACCGAAGTGGACGAACCTCTGGTGTTCCGGTTGTCACGCCAGTGGCATTGCCGGGTAGCTACGTTCGGACGGGATAAGCGCTGAAAGCATCTAAGCGCGAAGCCTCTTCCAAGATTAATTCTCACTGATTCTTTAAGAATCCTGAAGGGCCCTTGAAGACTACAAGGTTGATAGGCACGGTGTGGAAGCGCAGTAATGTGTGAAGCTAACGTGTACTAATTGCCCGTGAGGCTTGACCATATAACACCCAAAAGGGTTGTTATAGTAAATAACAAAATTATGAATTCCATGTACAACTTTTTAAATTATTGCAGAGATATTCTCTGATGCCGATTTGCCTGGTGGCAATAGCGAGCGTGTACCACCCGATCCCATTCCGACCTCGGAAGTGAAACCGTTTAGCGCCGATGATAGTGTGGCAGTAGCCATGTGAAAGTAGGGAACTACCAGGCTTTTACACAAAAACCCGCCTTTTGGCGGGTTTTTTTTGCTCTGTTGATTTTGCAAAATATGATAGAATTCAATAGAGGAATAACAGAATAATATTCATATAGCGTTCATTCACTTTTAATATAATTAAATTGTAATAAATAGAAATAAAAAGGTAAATCAAATGAAAAAATTGTCAGTAGTTTTAATATTCACTTTATTAATTATAGGTGGTAAAGCTTTTGCTCATGGTGATGCGGCTCCACAGCCAGTTGATTCATCAACACTCCCTCCTTTAGGTGAAGAATGGTTAGAAGCTAACCCATACAATGGTAATGAAGAAGCTATTAAAGTTGGTAAGGCGGCCTATACATCAAATTGTGCTAGATGCCATGGTTTAGGTGCTGTTTCTGGTGGTATCTCACCTGATTTACGTGAGTTAGAAGAAGGTGAAGAAGGTGATGAATGGTTCATTTATCGCGTAAGAACTGGCGCAACTCGTAATGGTATTACTTACATGCCTGCTTTTGAAGGTATCTTCAGTCAAGAAGCTATGTGGGCTATCAGAGCTTGGGTAGAAACTGTTCCGGCCGATTAATATGAAGCTGTTTTTTGCGCTTATCCTGTTGGGAGTATTCTCCCAACAGGTTTTTTCGTTTTCTGATGTTCAAGAAAAGGGCTATTTACGCGTTGCCGTTTATAAAAACTATGCCCCTTTTTCTTTTCGTGAAAATGGCCAGTTAAAAGGTATTGAAGTAGAGTTGGGTAAATTGCTTGCAAAAAAACTTGGTGTTGACCCCATTATCTGGGCGATTGGCGCTGACGAAAACATGGAAGATGATTTGCGAAACACTATTTGGAAAGGTCATTATCTTGGCGGGGGTACTGCCGACGTCATGCTTCATGCACCTATAAATAAACTTTTTTCAAAAGAAAATGACAAAGTTATCTTTAATAATGCGTATTTTAAAGAAGAGACTGTTGCCGTTAGACATAATGCTCATTCCTCAACACCTTTAATGAAAGCCTTTGCTGATCATAAAATTGGCGTTGAATTAGATACGCTTCCTGATTTTTATCTAGTGGGAACTATGGGTGGGCGTTTTAGGTCTAATGTTGCACATTACAGAACAGTAGAAGAAGCTGTTCAGGCTTTAAAAGAGGGTGAAGTTAGAAGTGTTGTTGCACCACGTAGTCAAATTGAATTTGCTTTAGGTGTTAATGCTGATGAATATGTATTCACGCCTGTTTCTATGCCGCTCTCATACCAATCTACATGGAACGTTGGTATGGCAGTTAAACAAGGTAGGCAACCTTTAGTTGATAAATTAACTGTTGCTATCAAAGAGTTAAAAAAATCGGGTGAACTGAGTGAGCTGTTTAAGAAATATAATACAAGTTATATTTCCCCCTAGGCTACAACATCCTGAGAGTTCGCTAAATTTGGAGAATATCTATGATTAGGTTTTTATTAACAATCATTATTTTTACTATTTCACTACCTTTATTTGCTGATGTACTTGAGGGTACTAAAAAGGTTTATTTAGTAAGTTCTGGAAATGAGTTGACGCACTTTGCTAATGTGACGTTTACAGACATAGAAGATAATGAAAAAGTAGCTTACACGGTCTCTATAATTGACAAACCTTTTGAAAACCAGTTTCTTTCAATGCGTCCCTTTCAATGCATGATGGGAAAAAAGCAAGTGATGTGTCATGTTCCTTATCCGTATGAAAAAAGTGGATTTATTACTAGATCCGATATTGCTGGATTGTCTTATGACATCTTGTTTCTACATAAAAATCCAGCCGAATATGGCATTAATTTATGGAATGGAATATTCTATAAATTAGAATTAAAAGAAGCGTCGATTGAAGGGACTCTATATGAGGTTGATATGAACACAATTGCATCACCCCCAGAAACCAAAGGCCTACCGTTTACTGAAGATTTGGTATTTGAAGCTGATTTAGATAATTATGTATATCCACGGATTCTAATCAAATAATGAAAAAAATATTACTTTTAATTTTGTTTTTTATACCGTTTATATGCAGTGCGGATAACCTTGTTAAAGATCCGCTAGGTTCTGTGCAATGGGATGATATGTACGGGGCTTTTCTTAAAGGGCATCCGGCCGTTTTTGATGACAAAGTTAAAGTAATAGCTCCATCATATGCAGAAGACCCAATGAATGTCCCTGTTACCGTTGATGCAAGTGAACTTACTGGAATAAAAAAAATTGTTATATTTGCGGACTTCAATCCAATCCCACTGATAGCGCGTTACTATCCTACTAGCGCTGAAGCAATACTTTCTTTTCGTTTTAAAATTCAACAAGCATCACCCGTCAGAGCTGCAGTTCTAACAGACGATAATGTATGGCACGTTGGTGGTGTATGGGTCAATTCGGCCGGTGGTGGTTGCACTGTCGCTAGTACAGGTAGATTAGCTAATGATTGGATGGATTCTTTAGGAAATGCATACGGTAAACGTTGGAAAAATGATAATTCAAGTCGTGTAAGGTTACGGATTAATCACCCGATGGACACAGGTCTCGTCCCCGGTATCCCCGCTTTTTTTATTGAACACCTTAATTTTAGAAATGAAGTAGGTGATGTGTTGGCACATATAGAACTTTTCGAACCCATTAACGAAAACCCGGTTTTAACGTTTAACTTTAAGAATAAAAAGCCATCAAACCTAATTTATATGACGGGGTCTGATAATAATGGTAATGAATTTGAAGCGGAGTTTAAATAATGAAGCTTAAAATTGGGCTTATTTTTACAATATTAATTGCTTGTTCTGGTGTTCTTACCGCTGCATCATTTGATTATAAATTAACACCAAAATTAATTGCTGAAAATACCTATGTGTTTGTAGGCAAGCCGGAAGATTTTTCTTTTAAGAATGGTGGCAATATAGTTAACACAGGTTTTATAGTTACTTCTGATGGGGTTATTGTTATTGATACGGGGCCCTCGCTTAGGTATGGGCAACAAATGCGTGCTGCTATAGCTACTGTGACGAATAAAACTATTAACCGCGTCTATATTACACATCATCACCCAGACCACTTTTTAGGAAACCTAGCGTTTAAGGATGTGCCTGTCTATGCGCTAGATGAAACCATACAAAATATTAACAATGAAGGTGCTGGGTTTGCTGATAACCTTTACTTAATGGTTGGTGATTGGATGCGCGGAACCGATGTTTTAGCACCAAATAAAAAAACTAAGGCGAGCAAAGTAAGTATTGGCGGACATCAACTTGAACTATTAGCGTTATCAGGCCATACCAGTGGAGACATGGCGTTATTTGACCATTCAACGGGTGTTTTGTTTTCTGGAGATCTAATATTTCATGAACGTACATTAACTACGCCACATGCCAAAATTAACCAGTGGCTTAAGGCACTGAATACGTTAGACGGGTTATCGTTAAACGTTCTTGTCCCAGGGCACGGCCCTGTTACAAGCGACAAAGCACCAATAACAGACATGGTGGACTATTTAACTTGGCTAGATGCAACATTTACAAAGGCGGCTAGAGATGGTTTTACAATGACTGATGCTATGGGGATTAAGTTGCCAAGCCGCTTTCAATCAAACGCGTTATTAAAAAGCGAGTTCTCAAGGTCAGTGACCCACTTATTTTCTAAATACGAAAACAAAATTTTTGAGCGTGTAAACTAATTTTTTCTTATGCGATTATGTAAATGTTTATCCATTTTGCTACTTACATTAGTTTCAGCAGCATGTGCGTTTCAACAACATAATATTGTAGAAGAAAGCTACCGTGGGCTTCCATATCACGCACCAACAACAAAAGCACCTCCTGCGGGTGTTACAAAGGTGTCGGCTTCTAAGCTCAAAGAATTACTCTCTCATGATAATAAGCTACTGTTAATTGACGTTTACGGCGCAATTTTTAGAGAGGAGTCGCTTGATTTTGACGGCGCGTGGTTAGTTAGTACGCCGCGTAAAAACATCACAGGTAGTATTTGGTTGCCGAATGTTGGTAAAGAAACATTAAAACCTATAATCAAGATGTATTTCGCTAATAACCTTAAAGAGCTAACCAATAATGATAAACATAAAAAATTAGTTTTTTACTGCATAGAAGACTGTTGGATGGCATGGAATGCAGCAAAACGAGCCCATGAATGGGGCTATACAAACGTCTTGTGGTTCCGTGAAGGGGTTGATGGATGGAAAGACATTAATGGTCCTTTGGAAGATAGTGATCCGGTTAACTTGCCTGTTAATGAGTGATACCTAGGTAAGCGAACATAAAAAAGGCAGCTGAATCGCTGCCTTTTTTAGATAAATAAACTGACAACTAGAATGAGTCGCCGGGTATTCTTACGCTGCCTTCCATTAGAACGCGAGCACTTCGGCTCATGATCACTTTGTTAACACGCCACTCGTCATTTTCAACAAGCGCTTCAGCGCCGACTTTAAGTGTGCCAGACGGGTGTCCAAAGGTAACACTTTCTCTTTCACCACCACCTGCGGCTAAATTCACGAGTGTACCTGGTATCGCTGAAGCTGTACCTATGGCAACAGCAGCAGTGCCCATCATGGCGTGATGTAGTTTGCCCATAGATAAAGCACGTACATTTAAGTCAATGTCGTCAGGTGTAATTTGTTTTCCGCTTGAAGACACATAAGCTGCTGCCGGTGCAACGAATGCAACTTTGGGCGTATGTTGGCGCCCCGTCGCTTCAGAAATATCTTGAATAAGGCCCATGTGAATGGCGCCGTAGGCTCGAATGGTTTCAAAACGTTCCAATGCTTCCGGACTGCCATTAATCGCGTCTTGTAGTTCGGTTCCTTCGTAGCCAATGTCTTTTGCATTTAGAAACACCGTTGGTATGCCTGCATTAATCATCGTGGCTTTAAAGGTACCGACACCAGGTACGTCGAGTTCATCTATAAGGTTTCCAGTTGGAAACATAGCTTCAGAGGCGTCAACAGGGCTCATAAATTCAACTTGAACTTCCGCGGCTGGGAAAGTAACACCGTCTAATTCGAAATCGCCTGTTTCTTGTACCTCGCCATCAGTCATTGGTACTTGGGCGATGATGGTTTTCTTTATATTAGCTTGCCAGATACGAATCGTAGCAATGCCATTTTCTGGTACGCGACTTGGGTCAACAAGACCGTTACTGATTGCAAACGAGCCAACTGCTGCGGTTAAGTTGCCACAGTTGCCGCTCCAATCGACAAACGCTTTATCAATAGCAACTTGCCCAAACAAATAATCAACGTCGTGTTCAGGTTCGTTGCTTTTAGACAATATAACGGTTTTACTGGTGCTTGATGTGGCACCACCCATGCCATCCGTTTGTTTGCCATACGGGTCTGGGCTACCAATGACGCGCAGTAAAATATTATCACGTGCTTCACCGGCCACTTGGGCTGTTTCAGGCAAGTCGGTTAAGTTGAAGAAAACACCTTTGCTGGTGCCACCACGCATGTACGTGGCAGGGATTTTAATTTGAGGTACGTGTGACATATAACGTTATCCGCTTAAGCTGCTGTAGATGATTCTAAAAAGTCTTGAGCAAAGCGTTGTAATACGCCGCCAGCTTGATAAACCAATACTTCATCCGCGGTATCAAGGCGGCAGGTGACTGGTACGTCAACTGTTTCGCCATTTTTACGAGTAATGGTTAATGTTAATGTGGCGAGAGGGGCTATATCGCCGCTTACGCTGTAGGTTTCTGTGCCGTCAATGCCGTAAGTATTCCGATTTTCGCTGGCCTTAAATTCTAATGGTAGTACGCCCATGCCAACCAAGTTGGTACGGTGAATACGTTCAAAGCCTTCAGCAGCAATGGCTTCAACGCCCGCTAGGCGAACACCTTTTGCAGCCCAGTCGCGTGATGAACCTTGTCCATAATCTGCGCCCGCAATAATGATCAGAGGTTGCTTACGTTCCATATAGATTTCAATGGCTTCCCACATGCGTGATTCTTGGCCTTCTGGCTCAATACGGGCTAATGAGCCTTGTTTTACTTCGCCATTTTCTTGAACCATTTCGTTCAATAATTTTGGGTTAGCAAACGTTGCACGTTGGGCGGTTAAATGATCACCACGGTGAGTTGCGTAAGAATTGAAGTCTACTTCTGGTAAGCCCATTTTATCCAAGTAAGCACCGGCAGCACTGTTAAGCATAATCGCGTTGGATGGTGATAAGTGGTCGGTGGTGATGTTGTCGCCTAATACAGCTAATGGACGCATGTCTTTCAATGTGCGTTCGCCGGCTAATGCACCTTCCCAGTAGGGTGGGCGTCGGATATAGGTTGTTTGTGGGCGCCAATCGTATAACGGGTGAACTTGTTTAGTCTGGGCAACATTTTCTGGGAACATAGGAATGTAGATTTCACGGAATTGTTCAGGCTTAACGCTTTCCTTGACAATTTTGTCGATTTCTTCATCACTAGGCCAAATGTCTTTCAACGTAATTGGGTTGCCATCTTGGTCATTGCCTAAGATATCTTTTTCAATATCAAAACGAATGGTGCCAGCAATCGCGTAGGCAACGACTAATGGAGGTGATGCCAAGAAAGCTTGTTTAGCATAGGGGTGAATGCGGCCATCAAAGTTGCGGTTACCAGATAAAACAGCGGTTGAATAGAGGTCACGATCTACCACTTCTTTTTGAATGACTGGGTCTAATGCGCCGCTCATGCCGTTGCAGGTTGTACAAGCAAAACCAACGATGCCAAAGCCCATTTCTTCAAGTTCAGGTAGTAACTTTGAATCTTCGAGATACAGTTGTGCGACTTTAGAACCCGGTGCGAACGATGTTTTAACCCAAGGCTTACGAGTAAGCCCAAGTTTGTTGGCGTTACGTGCAATAAGGCCTGCGGCGATCACGTTGCGCGGGTTACTGGTGTTAGTACAACTGGTAATTGCAGCGATAATGACAGCGCCGTCTGGCATTAAGCCTTCTTCGTTTTCTACCACGCCAGAAATGCCGCGTTCAGCTAATTCAGATGTCGGTACACGTCGGTGAGGGTTTGATGGGCCAGCAATGTTACGCACGACAGATGATAAATCAAACGTTAGTACGCGTTCGTATTCTGCTGTTTCAAGATCATCTGCCCATAAGCCTGTTTCTTTGGCATACGTCTCAACTAATTTTACTTGCTCAGCATCACGGCCTGTTAATGTCAGGTAATCAATGGTTTGCTCATCAATGAAGAACATGCCGGCTGATGCGCCAAATTCAGGCGTCATGTTTGATATGGTTGCACGATCACCGATGGTTAAGCTGCGTGCGCCTTCACCAAAGAATTCTAAATAAGATGAAACCACTTTCGCGTTGCGTAAAAACTCAGTAATAGCTAAAACGATATCAGTTGCAGTGATGCCTGGTTGAGCTTTGCCGGTTAAATTTACACCAATAATGTTGGGTAAACGCATGTATGAAGGGCGACCTAGCATCACCGTTTCGGCTTCTAAGCCACCAACGCCAAGGGCGATAACGCCAAGTGCGTCAACGTGAGGCGTGTGGCTATCTGTGCCAACTAGCGTGTCAGGGAATGCAACGCCATCTCGTGCGTGCACAACCGGTGACATTTTTTCTAAATTGATTTGGTGCATGATGCCGTTACCAGGCTGAATCACGTCGACATTTTTAAAGGCAGTTTTACACCAGTTGATGAAATGGAAGCGGTCATCGTTACGGCGATCTTCAATGGCGCGGTTTTTTTCAAACGCGTCTTTTTCAAAGCCAGCGTGTTCTACAGCCAAGGAGTGATCTACAATTAACTGTGTTGGAACAACGGGGTTAACTTCAGCTGGGTCACCGCCTTTTTCAGCAATCGCATCACGCAAACCAGCAAGGTCAACTAGGGCTGTTTGGCCAAGAATGTCATGACAAACAACACGAGCCGGGTACCAAGGAAAATCGAGGTCTTGCTTGCGTTCAATGATTTGTTTAAGTGAGTCGGTTAATGACGCAGGGTCGCAGCGACGAACTAGGTTTTCTGCGTACACGCGTGATGTATACGGAAGTTTTGCGTAAGCGCCGGGTTGGATGGCTTCGATTGCTGCACGTGTATCGAAGAAGTCTAAATCAGAACCGGGAAGTTTTTTGCGGTAGTCAGTATTCATGTGTTTGCTCGCTTAAAAGTAGGTATAGATAAAATGAGACCTGTGCATGAAAGCTCTTTTGCTTCCATTCCGTGTCGCCTAATGGCGCCTACTGTTGGTAAAAATGTACTCAATCGGTCATTTACTCCAGTAAATTCCCTCTTTCCGTGCATTTTTGCCTTGTCTGGAAACAAAATCTTCTTCCATGCAAAGGTCTCAAAAAGCCAGCCTTAACGTTCAAGACTGGCTATGTGTTGCTACAAAGGAAAATTAACCTCTGTCTGCAATCGGCGTTACAGAACGAGGGGCTTCACCAATGTAGTCTGCATTAGGTCGAATAATGCGGTTGTCTGAACGTTGCTCGATAACGTGTGCTGTCCAGCCTGATACGCGTGACATCACGAAGATAGGCGTGAACAACTTAGTAGGAATGCCCATGAAATGGTAAGCAGATGCATGGAAGAAATCAGCATTACAGAACAGTTTCTTTTCGCGCCACATCACTTCTTCACAACGAACAGATACAGGGTATAACGTTGTATCACCAACTTCGTTAGCGAGTTTTTTAGACCATTTTTTTATGATCGCGTTACGTGGGTCTGATGTTTTGTAGATAGCGTGACCAAAGCCCATGATCTTATCTTTGCGTTCAAGCATGGCCATCATTTCAGCTTCTGCTTGTTCTGGTGATGTCCAATCTTGAATCATGTCCATTGCCGCTTCGTTAGCGCCGCCGTGTAATGGGCCACGTAATGTGCCAATGGCGCCGGTTACGCAAGAATGAATATCGGATAAGGTTGAAGCACAAACACGCGCAGCAAATGTAGAGGCATTAAACTCATGCTCTGCATATAAAATAAGGGAGACGGTCATGATGTGCGCATGAAGTTCACTAGGTTTCTCGCCACGTAATAAATGTAGGAAGTGACCGCCAATGGAATCGTCGTCTGTTTCAGTATCGATGCGGACGCCGTCATGGCTGAACTTATACCAGTAACAAATAATAGATGGGAAGATAGCGAGCATACGTTCAACTTTTTCTTGCTGCTCAGAAAAATCGTTTTCTATTTCAAGGTTGCCAAGCATTGAACAGCCCGTACGTAGTACGTCCATAGGGTGTGCGTCTGCAGGAATTTTTTCTAATACAGTTTTAAGTGCATCAGGCAAGCCACGTTGACTTTTCAATCTGCCAATGTAGTCGTTTAATTGTTGTTGAGTTGGCAATTCGCCTTTAGCTAACAAATAAGCGACTTCTTCAAATGATGAAGTGTCAGCCAATTCGCTCATGTCGTAGCCTCTGTATGTGAGGCCGGTGCCACTTTTGCCGACAGTACATAGTGCCGTTGATCCAGCAGATTGACCTCTTAGGCCTTTTAAACTGTCGTGTGTTTTTTCGTCAGCCATTTTTTATTTCTCCTTTGAAAATAGCGCGTCTAGCTTTTGTTCGTATTCGTGGTAGCCGAGTACATCGTAAAGTTCCATACGTGTTTGCATGGTATCGACTACGTTTACTTGAGTGCCTTCTTTGCGAATAGTTTCGTACACGTTTAGTGCAGCGTTGCTCATTGCGCGGAATGCAGATAGTGGGTATAGCACCATGCTAGCACCGGCTTCACCAAGTTCTGTTGTGGTGAAGTAAGGTGTTTGGCCAAATTCAGTGATGTTTGCTAATACAGGCACATCAACTGCTGCGGTAAATGCGCGGTAGTCATCTAGTTCATAAACGGCTTCAGCAAAAATCATGTCTGCGCCGGCTTCAACGTAAGCACATGCGCGATCAATCGCTGCTTGTTGGCCTTCGCTGTTGTAGGCGTCTGTACGCGCCATTAAAACGAAATCTGAATCTGTTTTTGCATCAGCTGCGGCTTTAACGCGATCAACCATTTCTTCTTTTGTGACGAGTTCTTTATTAGGGCGGTGACCACAACGTTTTGCAGCCACTTGGTCTTCAATATGAACTGCCGCAACACCTGCGCGTTCAAATTCTTTAATGGTGCGAGCAATGCTGAAAGCGCTGCCCCAGCCGGTGTCAATATCAACTAATAATGGTACATCGGTTGCTGCTGTAATGCGGCTAGCATCTGTGAGCACGTCGTTTAATGTTGTTACGCCTAAATCAGGTAGGCCGAATGATGTGTTCGCAACGCCGCCGCCAGATAGGTAAATGGCTTTGTAGCCAGTTTTTTCTGCCAACAGTGCTGCATAGGCATTAATTGTGCCCATGATTTGTAATGGTTTTTCTTCTGCCATCGCTTCACGGAAGCGTAGGCCTGCTGATTTAATCGTGCTCATCTAAAATAAAACTCCTAAACTAGATTTATTAAACGCTTTTTGGGTAACCAAGCGCTTTAAGGTTTTCGGCGATTTCGCCTAAGGTTTCTGGATCGTCGATGGTTGCTGGAACTTTATGTTCAACACCATCTGCCATGCTGCGCATTGTGCCGCGTAGGATTTTGCCAGAACGTGTTTTTGGTAAACGTTTTACGACGGTTGCCATTTTAAACGCAGCAACAGGGCCGATTTTTTCTCGAATTAACGCGACAAGTTCTTTCACGACGTCTGCATCATCACGGTTTGCACCAGACTGCAATACAGCAAAGCCCATCGCAGATTGACCTTTAAGTTTGTCTGCAACACCAATTACGGCGCACTCTGCAACGTCAGGGTGTTCTGCAATCACTTCTTCCATTGCGCCTGTTGAAAGCCTATGGCCCGCCACGTTAATCACGTCATCGGTACGGCCCATAATATAAACGTAACCGTCTCCATCTTGGTAACCAGCATCACCGGTTTCGTAATAGCCTTCAAAGGTTTCTAAGTAAGAGCTAAAGAAGCGCTCTTCATTTTGCCAAAGTGTTGGGAAAGTGCCTGGAGGCAATGGCAATTTAATCGCAATCGCGCCCATTTCACCATCTTTAACTTGCTCGCCGGCTTCGTTTAGAAATTGGATGTCATAGCCAGGAACCGCTTTAGTAGGAGAGCCTGATTTAACAGGGAACTCTTCAAGACCTAAGCAGTTTGCAGCAATCGCCCAACCGGTTTCTGTTTGCCACCAATGATCCACCACGGGAACTTGAATTTTGTCTTGAGCCCAATGCAGTGTATCTGGGTCGCAGCGTTCGCCAGCAAGGAATAATGCGCGCATGCATGACATGTCATATTTTTTAATGTATTCGCAGTCAGGGTCTTCTTTTCTAATCGCTCTTAACGCAGTTGGCGCAGTAAATAAAGAAGCCACTTTGTGCTCTGAAATAATACGCCAGAAAGCACCAGGGTCAGGCGTTCCAATTGGTTTTCCTTCAAAAATAACGGTTGTTGAGCCATTCAATAAAGGCCCGTAGCAAATGTAGGAGTGACCAACAACCCAGCCAATATCAGACGCTGCCCAAAATACTTCGCCAGGTTTAATGTTGTAAAGGTTTTTCATCGTCCACATAAGAGCAACAGCGTGGCCGCCGTTATCACGAACTACACCTTTAGGTTGACCGGTTGTGCCTGAAGTATAAAGAATGTAAAGCGGGTCGGTCGCTTCTACGGATACGCAAGCAGCGGGTGTTGCATTTGCAACTGCGTTTACCCAATCAACGTCGCGGCCTTCTTGCATTGCTGCAACTTCTTGAGGGCGTTGGAAAATAACGGTGTTGGTTGGCTTGTGTTCAGCTAGGTCAATCGCGCCATCTAACAAAGGTTTGTACTTAATGATACGAGAGCCCTCAATGCCGCAAGAGGTGGAAAGCACTACTTTTGGTTTGGCGTCATCAATACGAACAGCTAATTCGGCAGCAGCAAAGCCACCGAAAACGACCGAGTGAACTGCGCCGATTCTTGCGCAAGCTAACATCGCCATAACGCCTTGTGGAATCATAGGCATATATATAAGTACGCGATCGCCTTTGGTAACGCCTAAGCCGGTTAATACGCCAGCAAGTTTTGCTACTTCATCTAACAGTTCTTGGTAGGAGTAGGTTCTTTTTGTATCAGTAACAGGGCTGTCATAGATAAGAGCGGCTTGGTCAGCGCGGCCATCTTTAACGTGGCGATCTAGCGCGTTATAACAAGTGTTTAATTTGCCGCTTGTAAACCAGCGGTAGATAGGTGCGTTTGAGTCATCGAGAATTTTTGTTGCTGGCTGATCCCAATCGATTGCTTTAGCTGCGTTTCCCCAGAATTCGTCCGGATTGTTAAGTGATTGTTCGTAACTCTCTAGATACGTCCCCATTACCTACCTCTGTTTATATGAAAGATTAAATCGTTTTTTTTGTTTTTTATATAAATCGACCGACGATTATATGCTTTTTAAGCGTTTTTTTCAACCCAGACCATCAGGCCTTGGGTTATCAAATCGATGTCTAAGGATAGAACGTCAGTTACTTCCTCGGTGTTTAATTGGCAACCGGTTTTTAAAACCTCTTCGATAAAATAGCGTTGTATTTGAGATTTTAGTTCTTGGGCGTTTGGTGATTGCACGGCAAATTTTGCAAATAAAGTGACTCTTTCTCGCAACGTCTTTGCTAGTGGTTCAAGATTGTCGACCCTATTAAAATGGGTAAGGTAGGCTCGATTGCAGTCCGCTGCCATTATGTTATCAATAGAGTTCAACCAATCCTGCGGGTTGAAGTCGACCGGTGAAGATGGGGGGAATATAAATGGTTGTTCGTTAACGGTTAGTTCTGGGTATGCGACGCCAAAGGTGTCACCAGTGAAGATGCCATTGCTAGCTTCATCGATGATGCAAAAGTGATGTTTCGCATGACCCGGCGTGTCAATGAATTTGAGTTCCCTGCCGTGAAAGTTAATGCTAAACCCATCATCGGCTTGGGTGACACGTTGTTCGTCAATAGCTATCAGGTCGCCATAGTGCTTTTTGAACTCATCTTCGCCATAAACGGCAGAAGCACCCGCTTGCAGGCGGCTTGGGTCTATCATATGGCGCGCGCCACGTGGGTGGATGATGAGCTGCGCATTGGGCGCATGCTGCATCATGCTGCCGGCGCCGCCAGCGTGATCTAAATGAACGTGAGTCGGGATGACGTAGTCAACGTTTTCTATATGAATGTTTTTTTCTTCTAACAATTCAAGCAGTAACGGAACGGTGTGGTTTGTACCCACATCGATAAACGCTGCATGACCGTTTTGTTCGATTAAGTAACAACTAGCCAGCCCGGAACGTATGTATTGTGAATCGATACAGCTGACGCCGTGACCAATGTCTTCGAATATAAGTTGAGCCATGATTTTTTGTGTTGAGAAAAGGAAACATTATGGTAAACTCAAACGTCAGGTTTTCAACTGAATATGTTGAAGAATAACTGAATTAAATAATTTTAAAGAATAAACGAGGAGTTTTAAATGGAACTACGCAGATTAAAGTCAGTCATTCAAGTCTGTCTTGCCAGCGCTGTTTTAACAGCAGGCGTTGCAAACGCGGGCGTGACGGATGATGACATTCTAAACGACGCTAAGAACACAGAGAATGTTGTATCGTACGGTATCGGTAACCAAGCGCAACGTTATAGCCCACTAGAAACCGTTAATGTTGATACTGTTAAAGATTTAGTACCAGCGTGGTCATTTTCTTTTGGTGGTGAAAAACAAAGAGGGCAGGAAGCTCAGCCGGTTATATATGATGGTGTGATTTTTGTAACAGCGTCGTATTCACGTTTATTTGCTATCGATGTAAAAACAGGTCAAGAGTTATGGCAATACGACCATCGTCTTCCAGATGGTATTCTTCCTTGCTGTGATGTTATTAACCGTGGTGCTGCGTTATACGGCGACTTGGTTATATTTAGTACGCTAGATGCAAAAATTGTTGCTTTACACCAAAAAACAGGAAAAGTTGTTTGGAAAGCGAAAGTAGATGATTACAAAGCAGGTTATTCATTAACAGCGGCGCCAATTGTTGTTAAAGGTAATGTTATCACTGGTGTGTCTGGTGGTGAGTTTGGTGTTGTGGGACGAGTTGAGTCACGTGATGCGCTAACAGGTGCTCTTAAGTGGATTCGTCCGGTAGTTGAAGGTCACATGGGTTATACATATGGCCCAGCTGTTGAGAAAAAGAACGGTAAATTTAAAGACGGCGAAAAAATTGAAAACGGTATCAGTGGTACTCGTGGTGCTACATGGCCAGGTGATATGTGGAAAACAGGTGGTGCAGCAACGTGGTTAGGTGGTACATATGATGCTGAAGTTGATTTGTTGTTCTTTGGTACAGGTAATCCGGCACCTTGGAACTCTCATTTACGTCCTGGTGACAACCTTTTTGCTGCGTCTACCGTTGCGATTAATCCTGATACAGGAAAAATTGTATGGCACTACCAATCAACACCTAACGAAGGTTGGGATTTTGATGGTGTGAATGAGTTTGTTTCTTTTGATCTTAAAAAAGACGGCAAAGTTATCAAAGCGGGCGCTAAAGCGGATAGAAATGGTTTCTTCTATGTGATTAACCGTACAAACGGCAAACTGATTTCAGCTAACCCGTTTGTTACCAGACAAGCTTGGACAACGGGTGTTGATATGAAAACAGGTCGTCCAATTGAGACAGCAACGGCTCGCCCAGGTGATCCGGCTAAATCTAAAGACGGCAAAAAAGGCACATCAACATTTGCTGTTCCTTCATTTTTAGGTGGTAAAAACTGGATGCCGATGGCTTACAGTCCTAAAACAGACTTGTTTTATGTTCCTGCAAACGAATGGGGAATGGATCTTTGGAATGAAGCGATTACATATAAAAAAGGTGCTGCTTATTTAGGTGCTGGTTTCACTATCAAACCGTTATATGAAGATTACATTGGCGCATTGCGCGCGATGGATCCTAAAACAGGTAAGCAAGTTTGGGAATACAAAAATAATGCGCCTTTATGGGGCGGTGTATTGGCAACAGGTGGCAACTTGGTTTTCTTCGGAACACCTGAAGGTTACTTGAACGCTTTAGATGCTAAAACAGGTGAAGTGGTTTGGAGATTCCAAACAGGTTCAGGTGTTATTGGTATTCCTGTGACTTGGCAAGTGGATGGCGAGCAATATATTGCTGTTGCTTCTGGTTGGGGTGGTGCTGTTCCATTATGGGGTGGCGACGTTGCGAAACGTATTAAAACACTTAACCAAGGTGGTTCATTATGGGTATTTAAATTGCATAAGAGCTAACCTAAATATTAATGAAAAAACCGGCTTTTTAAGCCGGTTTTTTTTCACCTGAAAATTATTTTCTAACGACAATTAGAAAATAATCTGATATAGTTTTTAATTGATTTACAACTAAGAGAAGGATTCACCATGGCCACATATAAAGCCCCGGTTCGTGATATGGAGTTTGTATTGAATGAAGTTATTAACGTTGATTCATTAACGCAAATCGAAAAATTTGAAGATGCTACATCAGACATTGTGTCAGGTGTTCTAGAAGAAGCAGCGAAGCAAATAGACGGCACGATTGGTGTATTGAATGAATCAGGTGATGCTGAAGGTGCTCAGTTGAATGATGGTGAGGTCACAACGCCAACAGGCTTCAAAGAAGCTTATGCGGCATATGCTGAAAGTGGTTGGATTGGGTTAGATAAAGACATAGAGTTTGATGGCCAAGGCTTGCCTTATACGCTTGCAACAGCCGTTACTGATATGTTGTCTGGCGCAAATGCTGCTTTTTCTTTGTACCCAGGTTTAAGTAACGGTGCATATGAGGCGTTAAAGGCACATGGTACGCAAGAACAAAAAGATACGTATATGAGCCACCTCAGTCTAGGCAATTGGAGTGGCACGATGTGTTTAACCGAGCCAGGTGCGGGTAGTGACTTGGGCCAAGTTCGTACAAAAGCCGAACCACAGGATGATGGTAGTTACTTAATTGAAGGCAGCAAAATTTTTATTACCGCTGGTGAACACGATTTAACTGACAATATTCTTCATTTGGTTTTAGCGAGAACACCGGGTGCGCCTGAAGGTATTCGGGGTATCAGCATGTTTATTGCACCGAAATACATGGTGAATGATGATGGATCATTAGGTGATAGAAACCCAATTGTATGCCCAAGTATTGAAGAGAAAATGGGTATTCATGGGTCTTGTACATGTGTGCTAAATTTCAACAATGCAAAGGGTTATCTTGTTGGCGAGCTGAACAAAGGTATTCAAAATATGTTTGTGATGATGAATGCTGCTCGATTAATGGTTGGCTTGCAAGGTCTTGGCGTAGCAGAGCGCGCGACACAAAATGCCATTACATATTCTAAAGAGCGTAAGCAAGGCCGCCCGCTAACACGTAAAGCAGAATCATCATTTGATAGTGATACTATTATTGTTCACCCTGATGTGCGTCGCATGTTGTTGACCATGAAGGCATTGACTGAAGGCTGTCGGATGATGGCGTATGACACAGCTAAGCATGTCGATTTGTCAGAAAACCATGCAGATGCTGACGTTCGTGCCGCATCTAAAGCCCGTGTGGATTTAATGACGCCCGTCTGTAAGGCATATACGACGGATGTGGGTACCGAAGTAACAGGCTTAGGTGTGCTGGTTTATGGTGGGCATGGGTATATTAAAGAAAATGGTATGGAACAAAACCTTCGCGATAGTAAGATTTTTTGTATTTATGAAGGAACGAACGGTATTCAATCGCTGGATTTAGTAGGTCGGAAGCTATCTATGAATGGTGGTCAGCTACCCAAAGATTTTTTTGCTGAAGTGTTGGCAGAAATAGAATCTACAGCTAGCGAATTAGACTTTATTGCAGGGCCATTGAAATCCGCGTTGTCAGAATTAAGCAAGGTGACAGGTTGGGTCATTGAGTCAAAACAAAACAACCCTAATGATGCGGCGGCGGTTGCGGTGGATTATTTGCAAATGTTTGGGCTGGTAACTGTCGGCTATTACTGGTTACGTGCATCCAAGGTTGCTGTAGCTAACGAAGGGCGCTTTTATCAAGGAAAAATGGCGACGGCAAAATTCTTTGCAACTAAGTTATTGCCGCGTGTTTATGGCATTTCACCAGTTATCATGGCAGGTAGTGATTGCGTAATGGATCCTGAAGAAGATTTAATTGTGTAACTTTAATTAGATACTAAAAAACCCGCATTTATGCGGGTTTTTTTATGCTAATCGGATTATGAGTCGTGTTAGGATTAGCGAAAATATTTAACCATATGGTTGGTGTGTATGAATCTTTTCGATATGTCTTTGGATAAAAACCCTGCAAACTACGTGTCTTTATCTCCGCTTACTTTTCTCAAAAGGGCGGCGGATGTGTACCCAAATAAGATTGCTTGTATCCATGGCGAGCAAAAAATCACATGGGCTGAAACATATCAACGTTGTGTCAAATTGGCGTCTGAATTATCCAAACAGGGTATTGGAAAGGGCGACACGGTGTCGGCAATGTTGCCTAATATTCCGGCAATGTTTGAGTTGCATTTCGCTGTACCAATGTTGGGTGCCGTTTTACACGCTATCAATACTCGATTAGATGTCGCTTCAGTAGCATTTCAATTGGATCATGCTGAAAGTAAGGTGGTTTTTATTGATAGTGAGTTTGCCGAAACCATGGAGGCGGCTTTGCATGAGGCTCAGGTTTCACCCTTTGTGATAGATGTGGAAGATGGTACGTACAGTGAGGATAGGCCTATTGGTAGTGCTGCCTATGAATCACTAGTGGCATCTGGCGATGATGCTTTTGAGTGGAGTTTGCCAGAGGATGAATGGCATTCAATTACATTAAATTACACGTCTGGTACAACAGGCAACCCGAAAGGGGTCGTGTATCACCACCGTGGTGCGTACTTAAATGCGATTAGCAATGTGATAACTTGGGATATGGGAAATCACCCTGTCTATTTATGGACGTTGCCCATGTTCCATTGTAATGGCTGGTGTTTTCCATGGAGCTTGGCGGCATCCGCAGGCACCAATGTATGTTTAAGAAGTGTTTTGCCGAAGACTATTTATAAATTGATTAAGTCCGAGAAAGTGGACCACTTTTGCGGTGCGCCAACCGTGTTAACGATGTTAATTAATACGCCCGATAAGTACAAAGCGGGTATCGAGCATCAGGTGAAAGTGATGACGGCAGGCGCCGCGCCACCAGCTGCTGTTATTCAAAACATGGAAGATATGGGCTTTGATGTGACGCATGTATATGGGCTTACTGAAACCTATGGCCCATGTACTGTTTGTGCTTGGCATGATGAATGGGACACGTTGCCTGCCGATGAAAGAGCAACATTGAGAGCCAGACAAGGTGTGCGTAGCGCGATGTTAGAAGGTTTGATGGTGGCTGATCCGGAAACATTAGAACCGATGCCAAAAGATGGTGTCAGCATGGGTGAAGTATTTATGCGCGGTAATAACGTTATGAAAGGGTATCTGAAAAACCCAACAGCGTCCGATGAAGCTTTTAAAGGCGGCTGGTTCCATTCGGGCGATTTAGCGGTGTGGCACGAAGATGGTTATATCGACATTAAGGACAGGTCTAAAGATATTATTATTTCAGGTGGTGAAAATATCTCAACGTTGGAAGTTGAGTCGGTGTTGTATCGCCACCCAGCCGTGCTAGAAGCAGCAGTGGTAGCAAAAAATGATGAGACGTGGGGTGAAAAGCCTTGTGCATTCGTCACGTTAAAAGAAGGCGAGGCGGCAACGGAAAAAGACATTATTTCATATTGTCGTGATAATTTGGCGCATTATAAAGCGCCGAAATTTGTTGTATTTGGTGGGCTGCCAAAAACATCAACTGGAAAAATACAAAAGTTCAGGCTTAGAGACCAAGCCAACGAAATATAGTCAAACAAGAATATCGTCGGATATGCTTTGAATATCTTGGCAGCCAGCAAGTGCCATCGCTAAGCTAAGTTCAGACGTTAAAATATTGACGATAGATTCTACACCTTGTTGGCCTGAGTGATTTAGCCCCCAAATAACTGGGCGGCCAATACCGACGGTTTCAGCGCCTAGTGCTAATGCTTTAAGTATATCGCTGCCTCTTCGGATGCCGCCGTCTAGCATAATGGGGATTTGTTTATTAACAGCTCGGCTAATGGCAGGCAAAGCGTCAATACTGGAAATGCTTCCGTCTAGTTGGCGACCGCCATGGTTGGAAACAATAATGCCATCAACGCCGTGCTCCACAGCAAGCTGCGCATCATTAGGGTGCAAAATGCCTTTTAAGTAAACAGGCATGTCAGCTTCTCTTTTAAGCCAATCTATATCTCGCCATGTTAAGCTTTTGTCGATAAGATTTTCGAAGTAATGCGCAAGCCCAGAATGACCACCTTTGTTTGGAAGTGAGTTGTGATCTTTGCTAAAAAGGTTGGCAATATTTAAGTGAGAAGGTAGCTGAAACTGGTTTCTAACATCTTGTTCTCTTCGTCCAAGAAAAGGTGCATCAACGGTTATTACAAGCGCTTTACAGCCTGCGTGTTTAGCGCGTTGAATGAGGTTGAGAGTGGCCTGCCTATCTTTATAGGCATAAAGTTGAAACCAAACAGATGCTTGTGTAGACGCCGTTATCTCTTCAATAGGGTAATTCGATAGAGTACTGCAGATCATAATTGTTTTGGCATTTTGAGCAGCACGCGCTACCGCAAGTTCGCCATCTTCGTGAGCCATGCCTAAAAAAGCCGTAGGAGAAAATAGGATAGGCGTACTTAACTGTTGACCAGCAAAGCTCGTGTTCGTATTAACATGGCTTACATCTTTTAAGACACGTGGTAAAAACTGGATGCGCTGGAAAGCCGAAATATTATCCTTTAATGTGTGTTCGTCTAAGGCACCGCTTTGATAGTAATCAATCGCCGATGCTTCAAGAGAAGAGGTCATGGATTTTTCAAAGTCAAATAAGTTCAGCATAGGTTCAGGTTTATTCATTTATTGTGCACGGCAATTAGGGGTGGAAACTCATTATGGGTGATGTAGTACCTTTTAAGAAAAAAACGCATGCCGAAAAGCATAAAGGAAACACCTTGTGCCGTGAAGGGCATCATGCGTGGAAAATAGATAAAGAAGGCCAATTTGACGTTAAAAGTGGGCGTTTGGTGACTATCTATATCTGTAAAAGGTGTGCTGCCATCAAAAACACCCTCAGCTAAGACAGGCATACTTGTTTGACCTTTGACAGCTTTGGGTTAGAATACACCGATTGAAAAAGATTTTTTACGAATATTTAATAAACGGAGATTAGAATGAAATTATTTAAAACATTAGCAGCGATTGGTTTTGTTGCAATATTTGCAACAGGCTGTGCGTCTGTTTCAACAGACAAATGGCAAAATTGTGCCTTAGCCGGTGCAGCACTAGGTGGCGCAGCGGGTGGCTTTGGCGATGATCACGATAGCGAAGATGCAGTTCTAAGCGCAATAGGTGGTGCTGTAATTGGCGGAACAATTTGTGCGTTGATGGCTGATGATGAGCCTGCTCCAGTTGTAGAAGAGCCTGCACTAGATTCAGATGGTGATGGCGTTATTGATAGCCTTGATCAGTGTCCTAATACACCAGCAGGCGCTGCTGTAGATAGCAAAGGTTGTGCGTTAGATTCAGATGGCGACGGTGTTGCTGATTATAAAGACCAATGCCCTAACTCTGCACCTGGTGCAACAGTTAACGAATTAGGTTGTGCCGCGGCGTTTATTTTACACGGTGTTAACTTCCACACTAACTCTGCTGACTTGACTGACGAAGCAAAAGCAATCTTACAACCGATTGCAATATCGCATCATACTCACCACGGTGATATTGATTTAGTGATTAGCGGACACACTGATTCAACTGGCGCAGCTGCTTATAACAAACAGCTTTCACAAAGCCGTGCAGAATCAGTACGTGCTTATATGATTAGCCAAGGTTGTTCAGCTGGCAAACTAACAACAATGGGTTATGGTGAAGAAAGTCCTATTGCTGATAACGCAACTAAAGCAGGACGTGCAGAAAACCGCCGTGTTGAACTAAGCGTTAAGTAATAAAGAAAAGTGGTTATTAAAAACGGGGCATTTGCCCCGTTTTTTTTTGCTTTTAAAAAACCGGCCTTTGAATACAAGACCGGTTAAATGAGGCTTTAATCGGTGAAGCCTCGGAGGGGTGTGAATTAACTAGCGTGTTTTTTATCCCACTTACGGTCGAATTTGCGGCCTTTACGGTCAAGTTTTCTATCAGCTCGTTGGCCTTTTCTATCAAGTTTACGGTTAATACGGTCACCTTTCTTATCTAACTTCCGATCAATGCGGTCTCCTTTACGCTCTAGCCTGTTGGCAGCTTTGTCATGCCCCGCTTCACGTGCTTTATCGGCTCTAGCATCATAGCGGTCTTCAATTCGATCACCTTTGTTATCTAGATGTTCATCAATTCTATTGCCACGCTTATCTAGCCTGTTTTCTATACGGTCACCTTTGTTATCTAAGCGGTTTTCAACTTTATCGCCAAAATCTGCCCATACAGGTGTAATAAAAACTGATGCAAGTAGTGTAGGTATCAAAATATGTTGTTTCATGTCTTTTCCTTTTGTTTTTGCGTTATGCACCTTTAACAACGAAGTGAAACCAAAATGGTTGACAAGAAATAATTATTTTTTAGGTAAAGACCACTTTTTAGCGATGCCGCTAGATGTTTCACTAAAGAAAAAATTGCCGTCTGCGGAAAAGGCAAGTGCGATGATGGCAAACGTATCCCTGCTGAGTAAAAAGCTTTTTGGCGGCATCCATGTCTTTAATAATGCTCCAGATTTAACGTCCCATAAGTCGATACGTTGATTCGGCCGCCCTGTAAGCAACGTGTTTGAATTAGGCGAGAATACACTGGCAGATACGGTCATGTACCTCATGGGCAGTTGGCTGAGGATTTGACCTGTTTGAGTATCCCATAATTTGGTTTTTCCTAAAGAGGCGTTGCTCATTGCGTACTGACCATCATCAGATAGTGCAACGTTAAATATTTTGAAGTTTTGGCGCCATTGATGGGTTATTGCTCCAGTACGTAAATCCCATAATTTTGCGTATTGGTCATTGCCGCCTGTTAATGCGTATTGTCCGTTGTCGGATAGAGCGACAGTATTAACAAAGCCATCATGCTCAAATGTGTGGATAATTTTTCCGTAATACAAGTCAAAGTAATACGCTTTGTTCGACTCCATCCCAATAACTGCACGTCTGCCATCTGATGATAATGCGATGCTTGTAATAGATGGGAAATCCCAATAACCAATAATTTTTCCAGAGGCAGTCTCCCAAAGAGCCAAAGAGTTACGTTCAGCAGTTATTGCATATTTGTTATTTGAAGACAGCGATGTTTTGATGATGCCGTCGTTTTGGTCAGTATGTTGCCAATGATGTAACGTTTCATCACTTTCTATTTCTATTAGACGAGCAGTGCCGCCTGTTGCTGAAACAAGCGCGAAGTTACCGTCTTTTGAGAGGCTAGCGGTAAGCAGGCCAGCTTCATCATGCGTCCATGTCTTATAGGAAATGCTTTCGTATTGGCATGCGCTGATCGCGAGCAATAGAATGCCGGTAAAGGTGGGTTTGATGAAGCTAATCATCTTAAAATTTTAGTTGAAATTTAAAAAATGTTTTTCAGTTTCAACTTTAATTTTTCTATGAGGCTTTTTTGCTTAGGTAGTGGCTCTTCATCTATTGTAGGTAAGGAATGATTCTCACTTAAAAAGCTAAATAGCACTTTATTAAAGGTCTTTGGTTTTTCAAGTTGCGGCGAGTGACCAATGTTTCTAAACGTATAAAATTGACAGTTACCTACGGTTTGCTGCATGTTTTTTAACGGCTGTAATGGAATGACGCTATCAAGTTCACCGTGCATGATTAAAACAGGGAAATTAAAATTTTTGAGGTGCTTTGTACCGCGCCATGACTTTAGGGTTTTTAAGAATCCATCAAACGCTTTTATATCCATTTTAAGGGCATCTTCAACAATCATATTTAAGAAAGGCTGATTGTTACGTAAACCAGGCATGGTTTTTTTAAATGATAGGGTATGCAGCTTTTTTCTTAGGCCAATGTTGTCGAAAAAGTTCCAAATATTTTTAGCTGAAAATACAGAGTCTTTTGTGGACAATTTTTCTAAGGAAGCCATCCCCTCTGCTGGTGCGGGGGCAACTAGCGTCAGGGTTAAAATTCGTTCAGGGTGATTACCGGCGAGTTCTTGGGCCACGGCCCCACCAAGAGAGTGGCCCACTAGATGAAAGGTGTCTAAATGTAAGTTGTCTGCTAACTGTAGGATGTCTTGGCTCAGTGTTTCAATGTCATAACCATTTTCGGTGACCTTGCTGTTCCCACAGCCACGAAGTTCAGGCGCATAAGCCGTATATTGGCTTGGCAGGTTATCTAAGCAAGGTAGCCAATGCCGCCAACTTCCAAAGTTACCGTGGATGAAAATGATAGGAACAGAACCGCTGCCTTGTTGTTGGTAGTAGATGTTCATGTCAGTAGTAAGTTGTGCATGTGGCATGTGTTTAATGACCCCAGTTAAGTTTGTTGTGAAGTGTGACGACGGTGCCGATAATTATTAGTGTGGGTGGTTTAGGTTTTAGTTCTTCAACTTTTTTTACGATACCCGACAGGTCGGAAATGATAACCTTATGCTGAGGTGTTGTGCCTTTTTGAATGAGAGCAACCGGCGTATTTTTGCTAAGCCCACGTTGAATTAGTTTTTCACTAATTTGTGGTAGCCCTATTAATCCCATATAAATGACGATGGTTTGATTCGGTTTGGCCAGTTGTTCCCAGTCAAGATTAACGGTGTTGTCTTTTAAATGCCCAGTGACAAATAGACAAGACTGCGCATGGTCTCGATGTGTGAGTGGTATGCCTGAATAGCTGGAGCAACCAGATGCAGCAGTAATGCCCGGCACGACTTCGAATAGAATTGATTCATCTACTAACGTTTCTATTTCTTCCCCACCACGGCCGAACATAAAGGGGTCGCCACCTTTTAATCTGACGACGCGTTTGCCTTGCTTAGCGAACTTGATGAGCAGTGCGTTAATACCTTCCTGGGGGACGCTATGGTCGCTACGTTGTTTGCCTACATAAATTCGTTCCGCATCACGTCGGGCAAGGTTTAGCACGGCACCAGACACTAAGCGGTCGTAAATAATTAAATCTGCTTGTTGAAGAATACGCAACGCTTTTAGTGTTAAGAGTTCTGGGTCGCCTGGCCCGGCGCCGACGAGAAATACTTTGCCAATAGCAGCGGTGTCAGCTGTATTATCTAATTGGTTTTGAAGGGCGGTTTCTGCTGAATTGTCTTTGCCTTGATAGCTCATGTCTGCGATGGGCCCGTTAAATATGCTTTCCCAAAATAACCTGCGTTGTTCAGTGTTCGAAAACTTTTCTTTTACAGCCGCCCGAAATTTTTTGCCAAGTTCAGCTAAATTTCCTAGGTTTTGTGGCAGCAACGTTTCAAGTTTTTCGCGAGTAAGGCGGGATAATACAGGAGCGGCGCCACCACTGGATATAGCAATGGTCATCGGTGAACGGTCAACAATGGCTGGAAAAATAACAGTACACAGTGACGGTTCATCAACGACATTGACAGGGGTGTTTCGTTGCTGTGCTTCATTGGATACGGCAGTATTAACACACTTGTCATTGCAGGCTGAAACGATTAAAACGAAATGGCGGGTGTCGTCGGCGTTAAAGGTACGGTTGATATGGGTGATAGCGTGTTCGTTAGTAAGATCTAAGAGTTCTTCACTGATAGTTGGCGCAATGACGGTAACATCAGCCTTAGCATCTATGAGTAACCTTACTTTTCGTGTTGCGACAGAGCCGCCGCCAATGACAAGGCATTTTTTATGAGTTAAATTATGAAAAAGGGGCAGGTGATTCATTTAAGGAGTTCTTGATGCCTAAAGCAAGTGGTTAGATGATCATTGACCATGCCAGTGGCCTGCATTAATGCATAACAAATCGTTGGGCCAACAAAGCTAAAGCCTCTTTTTTTGAGGTCTTTGCTTAGTTGTTTTGATAGCTCAGTTTCATTGGGGACTTGTTCGGGCGTTTGCCAGTGATTGATAATTGGCGTGTTATCTATAAACCCCCAAAGATAGGCTGAAAAGGACCCAAACTGCTGCTGTACTTGAAGAAAAGCGTTTGCATTTTTTATGCTGGCATTCACTTTCAACTTATTCCTAATAATGCGAGGGTCATTTAGTAAGGCGTTAATTTTAGCGTTATCGTACTTGGCTACAATGTCAGGTATGAAATTGTCGTAAAGAAGACGATAGTTCTCTCGCCGTTGTAATACGGTGGACCAGCTCAAACCAGCTTGCACGCCTTCTAAAATCAGGAATTCAAACAGCTTGTCCTCGTCTCGTAAAGGAACGCCCCATTCTTCATCGTGGTATTCAATATCTAGAGGCTTTTTAGCCCAAGAGCATCTTTGCATATTGGCCTCTGATTATCGTAGGCTTAAAATTGGCCAGTTATTTAACAAAGCATGCTTCCTCAGCTTTTCATCGGGATCAACGGCGTACGGATACGTGACGCGTTCTAATAAAGGAATATCGTTGTGCGAATCGCTGTAAAAGCTGCTATCTTCTAGGTTTTCGTTATTTTCTTTAAGCCATGCATTGAGACGGCTTACTTTTCCTTCTTGGTAACATGGGTCGCCAACATATGCGCCGGTGTATTTGCCGTCGATGAGTTCGGGGTCTGTTGCTAGCATATGAGGAATATCAAATAATGAAACAATAGGTTCCGTTACAAATCGATTGGTTGCTGTAATGACAATAAGCGTGTCATTCTTGCTGCGGTGCGATTCAACAAGTTCAATGGCAGCCGGCAATACGATGGGCTGAATTTTTTGCTGTACAAATTGGCTGCGCCATGTGGTTAATTGCTCAAGAGAATGGTCGGCTAAAAATGTTAAAGCAAACTGCAGGTATTCATCGATATCAAGTTGTCCCTGACAATAATCTTCGTAAAATTTGGTGTTCATGGCGCCGTATTCTGCTGAGTCTACCAGTTTTTGCTCAACAAGGAATTGGCCCCATAAATGGTCACTGTCGTCGCCGATTAGTGTGTTGTCTAAATCGAAAATAGTTAGGCTCATAATGCTATCTTTTTAAAAAAGAACTAGTCTGACATAAGTGGTGAAGTTGTGGCATAAAATTAACGTGTCTATAATGGGGGCAATAAATATTTAGAGTTAATTTAGCATGATTGATGATAATGGATACCGTTGTAATGTTGGCATTATATTATGCAATGGAAACAATAAGCTATTTTGGGCGCGTAGAGCGAATCAAGATGGTTGGCAATTCCCTCAAGGTGGAATTGATGATAATGAAACCCCTGATGAGGCGATGTACCGAGAGCTTTACGAAGAGATTGGTTTAAAGCCTGAGCAAGTTAAGGTTATGGGGAAGACGGGTGAGTGGGCGTATTATGACTTGCCTGAGAGATTTGTTCGCCGTAATAGTTTTCCTATCTGCAAGGGGCAAAAACAAATTTGGTACATGTTACGTTTGCTGGGTGAAGAAGGCGATATTCATTTCGATAGCACGAGTACGCCAGAATTTGATAACTGGCGGTGGGTTGATTATTGGGAGCCGGCGTTCGATGTTGTTCATTTTAAAAGAAATGTATACCTTAGTGCTTTAACAGAAATGTGGGCACTACTTTTCCCTGGAATTACACCAAGCTTACCTAAAAAATAATTAGAGCGTTGCCCGCAGAGGCATCGTTAGTAACCGATTGATGAGCTGTCTAAGCTGCTAGGGATGTTTTCTAGTCTAACGATTGATGTTTTGATATTGCCGTTATGGCTGAGTTCTAGCCAACGATACCCAGGAGCGCTTTTATCAATCGCAAATTCAACGCTGTTTGGTTTAAATTGGAAGCACGTTGAAGGTGTGCTGTAAATTGGGGTGCCATTAATATCGCCATTAAATTCTTGATGCACGTGCCCGTGTATAAGGCCTTTAATATTGTTGTGTTTTGCGAGTAGGTTTAGCAGTAAATCAGCGTTACAAATGGCCATGGTGTCTAACCATGTGCTATTAACGGGGATGAGCTGGTGATGGAGGCATATTAGCGTGTTTTTTTCGGGGTGTTGCTCTAACTGTTGTTCTAGCGCAATAAGTTCGTTGTTATCAAGCGTGCCGCCTTCTTCATTCGGCGTGGCTGTATTTAAGAACGCAAATAGCCAGTTTTTTGTGTGTAAAAAAGGTTGGTAGCTAGAAGGGGCTTGCGAGAAACATTCCTTCAAAAGATCGGGCTTATCATGGTTCCCAGGTAGTACATAACAAGGGATGTTTAATGGCTTTAGTTGATTAGCAAGCCGTTGATAAGCGGCTTTGCTTGCATCTTGACTCAGGTCGCCGGTTAAAAATATAAAATCGGGAGGCCAGCTATGTTGTTTGGCGAGCTCTAGCGTAGCGGAAAAACTATCTTGTGTATTGATGCCGACTAATTGCTCATTTTTAGAGGCAAAAAGGTGCATGTCGGAGATTTGTAAGATCCGAATGTCTGACGTTGAGCCCTTTATTTTTGAGAAGGCATTCATTCCATTGCCATTATAATGTCGTTAATTTTCATAAGTATAGACGTTTAAAGGTATTTTTCCTCTAACAAGTTCACAAAATTACGCTCGTACCAAACTTTAGTGGTTACCATTTAGGTGCTTAATTGTTTTATTAACACGTGCGAGCGGCGAGTCTGATTGTAGTTCTGCTGTTTGCTTTTGGGTAAATCTAATAAACTGGCTGCGACAAAGCCTCTTTCCAAAAACCAATGACTGGTTTGAGTGGTGAGGACAAACAATCTTGAAAGCCCTTTAGCTAAGGCTTTGTTTTCAATCATAGACAGTAAATATTCGCCTCGTTCTCCAGACCGGTAATCAGGGTGAACGGCAACACAAGCCAGTTCTCCCATTCCTTCTTCTGGGTATTCGTGCAGGGCAGCGCAGGTGGTTATAAGGCCGTCTTGTTCAATAACGTGGAAGCTGTTTATGTCTTGTTCAATGTTTTCGGCGCTACGCTGGCTTAGCAGACCTCTCAGTTCTAATGGTTTAATAAGCGCCATGATGCCTTGGGTATCTTCGATATTTGCTTGCCTTGCATCTTCGAAAGGGTGGGTGCTAATGAGTGTGCCGGAACCTTGTCGAGTAAATAATTCCAACTGTAGAGCGCCATTCAGTTTACGGTTTACAAGGTGAATGCGCTTGACACCGCGTTGACTTGCAGCGATAGCTTCACGAAGATGTAAATACAAGTCAGAATTTTCATCGTCTAACGTATTTAATAATGCTTCTGCTTGCTTGGTTGTAATTTGTTTAACTACATCTTTATTGTCATTTAATAGCTCTGTTTGTTCTGTTAATAAAATTAACTTATCGGCTTGTATGCTGGTCGCGATGGCCGTTGCTACTTCTTCGCCACGAAGGTTGAATATATCGCCTGTGGGTGAGTAAGCTAACGGAGAGACGAGTATGATTTGACCCGCGTGTAAATTTATTTTTAAACTGTTCGTATCAACTTTTCTGACCCCACCTGTATGTTGATAATCAATTCCTTCCAAAATCCCTAAGGGTTTTGCTGTAATGAAATTACCGGATGTGATTTTAACATCAGCGTTTGAGATGAATGAATTGGCTAAACAGCGGGTTAGCTCGGCTTCTATGCTAACGCGTGCGGTACCGGACGCCTCTTTAGCAAGGTTTAGTATGTCTTTTGTGGTGATGCGCAAATGTCCAACAACCGTGCTTTGAATGTTAGCTTGAGCAATCTTCTCTTCGAGCTGTGGGCGGATGCCGTGTACTAATATCAGCTGAATGCCTAGGGAGTTTAATAATGCGAAATCTTGCATTAGCTCAGAAAATAACATGTCTTCTATGGCTTCGCCATTAAAGCTAATGACAAACGTTTTTCCCCGGTGTGCTTGAATGTACGGCACGGTACGCCGAAACCAGCTTATGAATTGATGTGGGTGGGTGCTGTCGGCTAACGGGGCGTGTTCTATTAAGGAGATGTTTTGCCGATTGGCTGCTTGCCGGATCAAATGCGTTGCAGAGGAGGGGACTATTCCTCCAGTGCCACCTTTTTCCTTCGAGTACGTCCAGCGATAAATGGTTGCAGGGTCTTTGCCAATAGCTTCAGCCAACGCTTTGATGCCGCCAAATTTTTCAATAATATTTTTCGCATCCCATTGCATGGTTGAATTTTAAGCAAAATTTGCATTATTTGCAAACAAATAAATAAAATAGGATTAAAAACACAAAAAAATAGTTATTTTACGCAAATTTCTTTAATTAAACTTTGTAAAAAATTGCAATAAGGCGTTATCTGTTCACTGGGGATGTATTCGTTTGGTTGATGGGCTTGGTTGATATTGCCCGGACCTAAAACAAGCGTGTCTATTCCCAGTTGCGTTAAGTAAGGTGCCTCGGTGCCAAAGGCAACAGCTTTGGATTGAGCCGCGCTTAATGCTTCTACTGTTTTTGTAAATGCCGCATCGGCGGGTGTTTCAAAAGGGGGAACGCCGCAAAAAATAGGTTTATATGTTAAAGATAGCCCGCTGGATTCAGGCAGTAGTTTGCCCAGCACACGATTAAGATCTTCTCTTAAATCATCTATTTTCATGCCGGGTAATGGGCGTATGTCAATTTGTGTTTCACAATGTGAGCAGATTCTATTGGGGTTGTCGCCGCCGTGGATAGAACCAATATTCATCGTAGGAACCGATACGTCGAAAACAGGGTTTTGATGCTTACGTTGTAATGCTTCACGCCATTTTAATAAAGCGTTGACGACTTGGTTCATGCCTTCTGTTGCACTCGCGCCTAGCGCGGGGTTGCTTGAATGTCCAGCATGTCCTGTCACGACGATGGATTCCATCATGACGCCTTTGTGCATTCGAACAGGTATTAAGCTGGTGGGTTCGCCAATAATGGCATATTTTGCGTGCCCTAATTGTGCGTTGGTCAGTGCTTGCGCGCCACTCATCGCGCTTTCTTCATCCGCCGTGGCCAAAATGGTTAAAGGCTGTTTTAACTTGGCATTTTTAAATTTGCTGGCTGTATCGATGGCCAACGCAAAAAAGGACTTCATGTCTGTGCTGCCAAGCCCATAAAATTTATTGTCTTTTTCTGTTAATTTAAATGGGTCTTGGAGCCATTGTGTATCGTCGTAAGGGACGGTATCCGCGTGGCCAGATAAAATTAGGCCTTGGGATGTTGGTGATTTTGGGCCAATGGTGGCAATTAAATTGGCTTTATTGGGTTGGTCTACTAAGTGCTGAATATCGACTTCAAAGCCAATATTTTCAAGCCAATCCGCTAGTAAGTTGATGAGCGGCAGGTTGCTTTGGTCGTGAGTAATGTTGGTGCTGCTAACAGATGGCGTGCCAATAAGGGCACGCATCATATCGGTTATGTTAAGGGGGCTTGCCAATGGCTAATGTGCAAGTTGCCGTTAAGAAAGATGTTTATCAGTAACGGCGCCTTCAGAAGCAGAGCTAACTAATTGTGCATATTTAGCTAAAACGCCGCGTTTGTAACGCGGTTCAGGTTTTTTCCAAAGAGATAGACGTTGCTGAATAACATCATCATCTAAGTGCAAACGTAGCTCATTTTTAACGCTATCAATGGTAATGGTATCGCCATCTTCAACAACAGCAATGGCGCCCCCTTGGTAAGCTTCAGGCGTAATGTGCCCAACAACGAAGCCGTGAGTACCGCCTGAGAACCGGCCGTCTGTAATAAAGGCAACTTTGTCGCCGAGTCCACGGCCCATAATGGCAGAAGTAGGGGCTAACATTTCACGCATGCCGGGGCCACCTTTTGGCCCTTCATAACGAATGACCAATACATCGCCTTCTTTAATTGAGCCATCAATAATGCTCGCCATCGATTCTTCTTCAGAATCGAAAACACGCGCGGTTCCAGTAAACCCTAAACCTTCTTTACCGGTTATTTTTGCAACAGCACCTTCAGACGCTAGATTGCCGTGCAGCACAACAAGGTGACTGTCTTCTTTAATGGCGTTATCTAATGAGCGAATAATGTCCTGCTCAACAGGGTATGGCTTAACATCGGCTAAGTTTTCGGCCATTGTTTTACCTGTAACTGTCAGGCAGTCACCGTGTAATAACCCGGCTTCTAGCAATATTTTCATTAATGGCTGAATGCCGCCAATGTCGATTAATTCGGCCATTGAATATTTACCACTGGGCTTTAAATCAGCGACCATGGGTACGCGTTTGCCTATGCTTGTGAAATCGTTCAAGGTTAAGTCAACATCCGCACTGTGCGCCATTGCCAACAAGTGAAGCACAGCATTGGTTGACCCACCTAACGCAATTACAACAGTAATAGCATTTTCAAATGCTTCGCGCGTCATGATGTCGCGTGGCTTTATGTCGTTAGTTAATAAGTTAAGTACGGCTCTACCCGCATCTTCACAGTCTTTTTTCTTATCAGCAGAAATAGCCGCTTGTGCGGAACTGTTTGGTAGGCTCATGCCCATCGCTTCAATGGCTGAGGCCATGGTGTTTGCGGTGTACATGCCGCCGCATGAACCAGCGCCGGGAATAGCTTTCGATTCAATGGCTTTTAATTCTTCGTCATCAATCAGGTTGTTAGCGCGTGCGCCAACAGCTTCAAAAACGGAAATCACATCAAGCTTACGTTGATTGTGGCAGCCAGACAAAATGGTGCCACCGTAAACGAACACGCTAGGGCGGTTAAGGCGAGCTAACGCAATCATGCAGCCGGGCATGTTTTTATCACATCCACCGATAGCAACAACGCCATCAAACCCTTGGCAGCCAACAACGGTTTCAATTGAGTCAGCAATGACTTCACGAGATGTTAACGAGTATTTCATACCCTCGGTACCCATGGAAATGCCATCTGATATGGTGATGGTGTTGAAAATAACACCTTTTCCACCGGCTTGATCTACGCCAGTTACCGCATCATCGGCAAGGCCATTGATGTGCATATTACAGGGTGTGACCATCGCCCAAGTAGATGCGACGCCCACTTGGGGTTTTTTGAAATCAGCATCTTCAAATCCAACAGCGTGAAGCATAGCGCGACTTGGTGCGCGTTCCATGCCATCTACTACTTGAGAGGAAAACGTTCTACCAGTGTTTTTTTTGTCAGTCATAATAATTTAATTGATAAGGTGTTAAAAAGAAGATTCCCAAGAGGATTTTTTACGCCAGCTTAGTTTGGGTAAAACAAAGCCTAACAGCACGCCTAATAACAGCACGCCGGCACCTACTAGGAACCAGTCTTGTGAATCGCTGCTTTTTAAAACATCATTTTCACGTTTAACCGTTTCAAGTTCGCGTTCAATGCCAACAACACGCTGTAATAATTGGTCGCGCTCTTCTTGGGTTTTAACTGCATTGCTAGCGGTCTGTTTTAACGTTTCTAATTCACTGGCCAGTAGCCCGTTATTTTTTTCTAAGCCAGAGCTCTTGGAATCTAATGAGCCTTTTTGTTCACTTAGCTCAGCGAGTTGTTCCTTTGCTAATTTATGTGAGGCTGTTAATTTATTTAGGGCGGCATCACTTCTTGCTAAACGTGCTTTTGCAGAGGGCGTGTTAAGCAATAGGCGTGTTAGAACCCAGCCTTCACGGTTGCCTTTTAGTTGTATTTTTGAGTAGCCGGAGGCAGCATCTTTTTCAAGAATGTTTAGGCGAGTGCCGCTTTTAAGCGTGGCAATAATTCGGTGTGTAGAACTTTTGCCTGAACGCACCATGATTTCAAGTTCATCTGATACATACGCGGTGGCAGCAATGGTTGATGAGCTGACAGATAGCATTAAAATAAATAAAAATTTCTTCACGAATAGTTCCTAGGTTAATTGTTTGATAGTTGATTTAGTGCCCATTAATTAAAAATTCCATTAGCGCTTTTTGTGCATGAAGTCGATTCTCGGCCTCATCCCAAACAACGCTTTGCTCGCCATCTAAAACATCAGCACTAACTTCTTCACCTCGGTGTGCTGGTAGGCAATGCATGAAAAGAGCATCGGGTTTAGCAAGGGACATCAGTTGGTCGTTTACTTGAAAGTCAACGAATGCCTGTTCTCTCAATTTTTGTTCTTGTTCTTGCCCCATGCTGGCCCATACATCGGTAACAATTAGGTCAGCATCTTTAACGGCTTCTTGCGTATTATGATACATCACCACATGGCTTTTTGTAGCGCTAAGCAACTCTGCTTCTGGCTCGTAACCAACAGGGCATGCAATAGTCAGTTGGAAATCTAATAGTTTTGCCGCATTCATATAGGATTGGCACATATTATTGCCATCGCCAACCCAGCAAACTTTTTTGCCTTGAATGTCGCCACGCATTTCAAACCAAGTTTGTAGGTCAGCTAGTAATTGGCAAGGGTGAAAGCGATCGGTTAAACCGTTGATAACGGGAACTTTCGAGTGCTTCGCAAATGTTGTCACTGTGTCATGTTCATTGGTTCTTAACATGATGGCGTCGATCATTCTGGACATAACTCTCGCAGAGTCTTCAATAGGTTCGCCGCGCCCAAGTTGTGTATCTCGGGGTGATAGAAATAACGCGGTGCCGCCAAGCTGCGCCATGCCTGCTTCGAAAGAAATGCGAGTGCGTGTTGATGATTTTTCAAACACCATACCGAGCACTTTGTTTTTTAACGGCTCATGGATAGTGCCATTGTTACGAATCGCTTTCAGTTCTATTGAACGCTTGATGATAAAGCGAAGTTCGTCGGCGCTTAAATCGTTAAGGGTTATAAAGTGGCGTGGTCGCATAGCGGTTACTTTAACGTAAGGGTAAGGTTATCGTGCAATTATTAATTCGCTGATAATAGATACCATCATGTCGGCTTCTTCATCGCTCATAGTAAGAGGTGGAAGGAGCCTAACGATATTATTAGCGGCTACATTAATGAGTAATTTTTTTTCAAGCGATTGCATCACTAATTCTGGGCAAGGGCTATTGAGTTCGATGCCTATCATTAGACCTTTATGGCGAATGTCTATGACGGATGAGCAGTCACTCAACGTTTGTTTAAAAGACTGGGCGATGTATTCGCCCAATTGTTTGGCGCGTTCGGCAAGGTTGTCTCGCTCAATAATTTCAAGGGTCTTTAGTGCGGCGGCACTAGCTAACGGGTTGCCACCAAATGTTGATCCATGTGACCCGGTAGTTAATAACCCCGTTGCCTTCCCAGAGGTTAGACAGGCGCCAATAGGCACGCCATTTCCTAAGGCTTTCGCCATAGTAACAACATCTGCTTTAATACCATTATGTTGGCTTGCTAAAAAACGACCTGTTCGTGCCATGCCAGATTGGATTTCATCCAGCATCAATAGCCAGTTATGTTTGTCGCAAAGTGGCTGTAATTTATTAAGGTAGTCGTCAGCAGGAATGTTAATCCCACTTTCACCTTGAATAGGCTCAATAAGCACAGCAACGATGTTTTTGTTTTGCTCTGCTAGCTCTTCCAATGCGACAATATCATCGTATGGGACATGGCAAAACCCTTCGGGTAAAGGCCCAAACCCTTCTTTAACTTTTGGGTTGCCAGTTGCGGTGAGTGTTGACAGCGTGCGCCCATGAAAACTGTTTATGGCTGTCACAATAATTGGGTTTTGAATTTGCTGGCTGTGTGCGAAACGGCGGGCAATTTTTATAGCAGCTTCATTAGCTTCCGCGCCAGAGTTTGCAAAAAAAACATCGTGCATACCGGTTAATTCGCATAGCTTATCGGCTAGTTTTTCTTGCTGGTCAATATGGTACAGATTAGATGTGTGCACCAATGTATTGGCTTGCTTGCAGATAGCATCAGCAACGTCTGGATTTGCATGGCCTAATCCACAGACAGCAATACCGGATAAGGCATCTAAATATTTGTCACCTTTATCATCAAATAGCCAGGAACCTTCGCCTTTAATAAACCTAACAGGCAGGGGGGCGTAAGTGGGCATAATGTGGGTAGGTTTTGTGGTCATGATTTTTTTCTTTTTGCCAAAAATAAAAGGCAGTCTAATTCGACTGCCTATTTGTTTAATCAGTTATTATAATTATCTGTTTGTAAATCAGCAACTAAACACGCATGAATGCCATTCAATTAAGTATATTTTCTAGCCGAATTGAGTCCGTTTGCGACGAAATGGGCGCAATTCTTCAACGCGCTGCGTTTTCCCCTAATATAAAAGACCGTTTGGATTTTTCGTGTGCAGTGTTTGATGTGGGCGGAAAGTTGTGCGCACAAGCGGCTCATATACCCGTCCATTTAGGCAGTATGGCCTATGCGATGCAAGACATTGTTAGCCTTTTTGAATGGGAGCAGGGTGACGTGGTGGCGTTGAACGACCCCTATCTTGGAGGGACTCATTTACCTGATGTTACATTGGTTTCTCCTCTATTTGTAAATGATGATTTAGTTGGGTTTGTAGCCAACCGTGCCCATCACGCGGACATTGGCGCAGAGTCTCCAGGGTCAATGCCTCTATCATCGTCGCTGGATGAAGAAGGTTTGGTTATTTCGCCTATGAAAATAGTGAGAAAAAACAAAAAGAAGCCCGAATTCCATCAATTGTTAAATAAATTAAAGAACAGTGTGGAATCAACGGGCGATTTCAATGCGCAAATCAGTGCAAATTGGCGAGGCATTGAAAGGCTATCAACCATTGTGAGTGATTACGGTGTGGGTGAGTTTGCCAACGCTGTTGGTCAGCTTAACGATTACGGTGACCGATTGATGTTGGGGTTGTTAAAAACTATTCCGAGTGGTGTTTATCAATTCACGGACGTGATGGATGATGATGGGTTGGGAACAGAAAATATAAGAATCAGGTTAAAGCTCACCATTGATAATAAAAAAGTAATAGCAGATTTTGCGGGCACTGATAAGCAAGTGGTAGGTAATATTAATTGCCCGTTGTCGGTTGTTGCGGCGGCAGTGTATTACGTCTTTAGATGTTTAATGCCAGATAATACACCAGCGTGTTATGGCGTTTTTAAACGTATTGATATATTAGCTGAAAAAGGCTCGTTTATTCATGCAGAAAAACCAGCTGCTGTAGCGGCCGGTAATGTGGAAACCAGCACGCGTTTAGTTGATGTGGTGATGGGCGCGCTGAGTAAAGCTATTCCAGAAAAAATACCGGCCGCGAGCCATGGCAGTATGAACAATGTGGCAATGGGGTTGAATAGTGGGGCTGATAGCTGGAGTTACTATGAAACGATAGGTGGTGGGATGGGCGCAGGGCTGCTTAATGATGGGTTGTCAGCTGTACAAACGCATATGACAAACACGTTGAATACACCAATAGAATCCTTAGAAATGCATTACCCCTTACGAATGAAACAATATGCCATTCGATGGAAGTCGGGTGGCGGTGGTCTGCATAATGGCGGCGATGGCATAGTCCGTGAAATGGAGTTTTTAGCGCCGGCACAGGTAACATTGTTAACTGAAAGACGAAGAAATAAAGCATGGGGGCTGTTAGGCGGTGAAGATGGTGACGCTGGAAAAAACTGGTTAAACGAAAAGCCCTTAGCAGCAAAAACGAGCGTGAATGTTGAACGAGGTGATTGTATTAAAGTGATGACGCCTGGCGGCGGAGGCTATGGAGAGAGCGGTTTATAAGCTATAAATCCTGTATAATTCCGTTATTAAAATTTCAAAAGGTTAGATTGATGAGTATAAACGAAAGAATTGAAGAGCAACTTAATGGGCATTCTGTTTTGCTATATATGAAAGGCACGCCTTATTTTCCACAGTGTGGTTTTTCGAGCAAAGCAGTGCAAATTTTACAGGCTTGCGAAACAGAATTCGCGTATGTAAATATCTTTGACGACGACGAGGTGCGTGAAGGTTTAAAGGCGTACTCTAACTGGCCAACATTCCCGCAGTTATATGCAAATGGTGAGCTAGTAGGTGGCGCCGATATCATGATAGAGATGTTTGAAAATGGCGAGCTAAAAGAATTGCTTGATGCGCTTCCGGCTAAGAGCTAAACGCATCCCACTGATTAACAATTTTACAGAATAAAAGAGCCGTCTGTTCAGCGTCATAAAGAGCTGAATGGGCCTGTTCACTGTCCCACTCAATGCCTGCTGCTTTCGCCGCTTTTGCTAGAACAGTTTGTTTGTATGCAAGGCCGCCAAGCGTGGCTGTGTCAAAGGTGCTGAATGGGTGAAAGGGGTTACGCTTAAATTGGGTGCGCTCAACAGCGGCATTCATAAACCCAATATCAAAGGCAGGGTTATGGCCAACAAGAATAGCGCGCGTACAACCTTGGTCTTTAACGGCTTGCCTAACAGGCTTGAACAGATTAGTTAAGGCTTCTTTTTCATCTATCGCCATTCGAAAGGGGTGATGGGGATCAATGCCATTAAACTTCAAGGCGGCAGGCTCTAAGTTTGCACCCTCAAAAGGCACGATATGTTCTCTATATGATGCTTGTATGACAAGTTCACCGGATTCTTTCATTTCGGGAATAACGACAGCCATTTCTAACAAGGCATCAGTTGCTGAGTTGAACCCGGCGGTTTCCAAATCAACAACAATGGGTAAATAACCTCTAAATCGGTTTGCCATTGTGTTTTGCTTTGATTCGGTCATTGTAATCAGTCTGTCATGAAGTTTAATTTCATCTATAATAAATCAACTAGGGTTAACCCGTTAAAAAATATTGTTGGAGAAGTTCTTAATGTTACTTATACAAGCAAAAAGAAAAGGAATACTTGTTGCCGCACTTTTGGCTATTGTTATGTTGTCTGGCTGCGCAAGCTTAACGTCACAAAAGGAAAATGACCCGCTGGAATTAGTGAATAGAGGCGTGTATTCGTTTAATGAAACGGCCGATAAATACGTGATTGAACCTGTTGCCAAAGGATATCAGTTTGTTACCCCAGAGATAGTCGATACTGGCATTACTAATTTCTTCAGCAACTTAAATGATATTTCTGTTTTTGTTAATGATGTGCTTCAATTTAAATTAATCCAAGCAGCTTCAGATGGCGGACGTTTTTTAGTGAATAGCACAGTAGGTGTTTTAGGCTTCGTAGACGTAGCAACGGGCATGGGTATGCCAAAGCACAATGAAGATTTTGGTCAAACATTGGGTGCTTATGGCGTGGGGACAGGCCCCTATATTGTTTTACCTTTCCTTGGCCCAAGCAACTTAAGAGACACAGTGGGCATCGTTGCAGATACTAATGTGGATCCAATTTACTATATAGAAGAGTCTCATACTATGTGGGGCGTCATTGGGCTAAAAGCCATTGATACACGAGCAGATTTAATTTCAGCAAAAAAACTGCTAGATCAAGCGTCATTAGACCCTTATGAGTTTTTACGTAGTAGTTACTTCCAGCGTCGTGAATATCTAGTGTTTGATGGTAATCCACCGATGGATGACGAAGAATTTTTAGACGACGAGTAGTCGCCTTAATAAAAAAAGCCCCGGTTCGGGGCTTTTTTATGTGTTGTGGAAATAGTTTTATAAATAGCCGTGCATGAAAGCCAAGGCTTGGTTGCCTTATCCGGCTTTAATGCGCCATTGAAGCGGAGTTTCTTGCCTAAAGGGCTTGATGGTTTCTCCGGCATAGGGATAGCTATCGGGTGCTTGCCAGCTCTCTTGAATTAAGGTGATTTGCTCAGTGTTTCTTGGTAAACCATAAAAGTCTGCTCCATAAAAACTACTAAAGCCTTCAAGCTTGTCTAAAGCATTTACATTGTCAAACGCCTCTGCATAAAGCTCAATAGCTGCATGTGCGCTGAAGCAACCTGCACAGCCACAATTATTTTCTTTTGCGTTAACAGCATGTGGGGCGCTATCAGTTCCTAAAAAGAATTTGGGGCTCCCGCTCGTGGCAGCCTTAAGAAGTGCTTGTCGGTGGTTCTCTCGCTTCAAAATAGGTAGGCAATAGTTATGTGGGCGAACACCGCCGGCTAAAAGGTCGTTACGGTTTAGTAATAAATGCTGGGGCGTTAGAGTGGCGGCAACGTGATCATTAGAGAGAACATAATCAATCGCCTGCTCTGTCGTTGCGTGTTCAAGTACGATTTTAAGGTCTGGGAACTCGGCCCGGATAGTGTTTAAGTGCCGATCAATAAACACCTGTTCGCGATCAAATATATCAATATCAGCGTCAGTCACTTCAGCGTGTACTAATAGCGGTAACGCATGTTTTTGCATGGCCTCAAAAACGGTCGCCATGTTGCATATATTGGTTACGCCACTATCCGAATTGGTCGTTGCGCCGGCAGGGTATAGCTTAGCGGCATAAACAACGTTCGATTTACTCGCCTCAATGATGTCGTTGACGGTCGTATTATCTGTTAAGTAAAGCGTCATAAGTGGCTGAAAGTTGCTGTCAGCAGGTGCGGCTTTAAGTATTCGGTCGTGGTATTGTGTGGCTGCTTGAACAGACGCAACTGGCGGCGTTAAGTTTGGCATGACGATAGCGCGGCCAAATTGACGCGCAGTAAAGCTCACGGTTGTTGGTAATGCGGCACCATCTCGCAAGTGTAAATGCCAATCATCTGGCTTAGTTATTGTTAACTGTTTCATGTGATTGTGCCAAAAAGGCTATAAAATGAAAGAATATGCCGTTATTTTACATGCATTGCTTGCTATGGACGGTTGAAATCACCGAAAATACCCAGTTCACATAAAAGTACTTATACAAAATGCCAATTTATGAATACCAATGTAAAGCTTGTGGTGAGCGCCGCGAAGCCTTGCAGAAAATTAGTGATGCGCCGTTAATAACCTGTAAAGAGTGTGGTGAAGACGCGCTGACCAAACAGATCTCGGCGGCAGGTTTCCGTTTGAAAGGTGAAGGCTGGTACGAAACTGATTTTAAAAGTACCAATAAGAAAAATTTAGCAGAAAGCTCGTCTGCTGCTCCGGCAGAAAAAAAGAGCACTAAAAAGGATTCAACGAGCGGCAAATAAGCCACTCTTCCATTTACACAGTAAGGAATTAATATGCGAAGCCATTATTGCGGCGAAATAAACGAAGCTCATTTGGGTCAAGAAATTGAACTCTGTGGATGGGTACATAAAAGGCGTGACCATGGTGGTGTTATTTTTATTGACCTGCGTGATCGTGAAGGTATTGTGCAAGTTGTTTATGATCCGGATAGAGCGGAACCATTTGCTATTGCGGAAAGCATTCGTAGTGAGTATGTTGTTAAGCTAAAAGGCCGCGTACGTGCGCGCCCAGAAGGCACTGTTAACGATAAAATGAAAACAGGCAAGGTTGAAGTGCTTGGTTTGGAATTAGAGGTGCTTAACAGTTCAGAAACACCACCCATTCAAGTGGATGGTGATATTGAAGTGAACGAAGAAACGCGGTTGCGCTATCGTTATATTGACCTTCGTCGCCCTGAAATGTTGGAAAAAATACGCTTGCGTCGTGATGTGACATTAAATTTGCGCCGTTTTTTAGAAGATGAAAATTTCTATGAAATTGAAACACCTTTCTTAACAAAGGCAACGCCTGAAGGTGCGCGGGATTATTTAGTGCCGAGTCGTACGCATGAAAATAGTTTCTTTGCATTGCCTCAGTCCCCTCAGCTGTTTAAACAGTTGTTGATGATTGCTGGTATGGATCGTTATTACCAAGTCGTGCGCTGTTTCCGTGATGAAGATTTACGGGCAGATCGCCAGCCAGAATTCACACAGCTTGATATTGAAACGTCGTTTTTAGACGAAACACAAATTATGGGCTTAATGGAAGGCATGATTCGTCGTCTATTTAACGAAGTAATTGATGTTCAATTACCTGAACAATTTCCGCAGATTACTTATGCTGATGCGATGCACCTATATGGCACTGATCGCCCCGATTTACGTAATCCATTAAAGCTAATGGATGTGGGTGATTTGATGGCGTCGGTTGAATTTAAAGTGTTCTCAGGCCCAGCAAATAGTGATGATGGACGAGTGGCAGCGTTGCGCGTGCCAGGTGCCGGCTCACTTAGCCGTAAAGTAATTGATGAGTACACTAAATTCGTTAGTATTTACGGCGCCAAAGGCTTGGCGTATATCAAAGTAAATGATCGAACTGCGGGTATAGAAGGGCTGCAGTCGCCGATTCTGAAATTCTTGCCAGATGATGTAGTAGAAAACATCATGCAACGGACAGGCGCTGAAACGGGCGATATTGTGTTCTTTGGCGCGGATAAAACGAAGATCGTTAATGAATCGCTCGGTGCGTTGCGAGATAAAATTGGTCAAGACAAGGGCTTGTTAGAAGGTAAATGGAAGCCAGTTTGGGTTATTGATTTCCCTATGTTTGATTGGGATGAAAAATCAAGCCGTTGGAATGCTATTCACCACCCATTTACAGCACCTTCCTGCTCTGCTGATGAATTAAAAGCAAATACAGGCGGCGCATTATCGCGTGCCTATGATCTTGTTTTAAACGGTACGGAAGTGGGTGGCGGTTCTATACGTATTCATAAAACGGATATGCAGCAAGTCGTGTTTGACTTATTAGGAATGGATGCGGAAGAGTCACAAGAAAAATTTGGATTTTTACTCGACGCACTAAAGTATGGCTGCCCTCCACACGGCGGCATGGCGTTTGGTTTGGATCGCTTGGTAATGATTATGGCGGGTGCTTCAACTATTAGAGATGTAATGGCCTTCCCAAAAACCCAAACAGCCGCTTGCCCGTTAACATCAGCACCAGCCATGGTGAGTGATGGGCAATTAAAAGAGTTAGGCATTCGCTTAAGAAAGCCTCCACAATTAGAAGCAGAATAGGTAAATATATGTCTACATCAGCCCGTGCTATTCAAGATTACTCTTTATTAAGTGATGAAGAATGCGACCAACGTATTCTAAAAGCAAAGGAGAAGCTAGGTGACCGATGTGTGATATTAGGGCACCATTACCAGCGTAATGAAGTGTTTAAGCATGCTGATTACAGTGGGGACTCTTTAAAGCTGTCCCGCCATGCTGCGGATTCTAAAGCTGAATATATAGTATTTTGCGGCGTGCATTTTATGGCGGAAGTATCCGTTATATTGTCGCGTCCAGATCAAGTGACCATTTTGCCTGATATGGCAGCGGGTTGCTCAATGGCAGACATGGCCAATTTAAAAAATGTAGAGCGTAGCTGGAAAGAATTAAATTCTGTGCTCAATGCGGATGAAGAAATAACGCCCGTGACGTACATTAATTCTGCAGCCGATTTAAAATCCTTTTGTGGCAGGCATGAAGGCATTGTTTGCACGTCATCAAATGCGCAACACGTACTTAACTGGTGTTTTGAAAAACGAGAAAAAATTCTATTCTTCCCGGATGAGCATTTAGGTAGAAATACTGGTTACCGTATGGGTATTCCACTAGATGAAATGGTCGTTTGGAACTTTAACCAACCGATGGGCGGCTTAACAAAAGAGCAAATTAACAACGCAAAACTTATTCTTTGGAAAGGGTTTTGTTCAGTTCATCAAATGTTTGAAGCAAATCAAATTGACGATTTTAAAAAACGTTACCCAGAAACCTTGGTCATAGCGCATCCAGAAGCCAATTTTGAAGTGTGTGAGAAAGCGGATTATGTGGGTTCTACTGAAATGATTCTAAAAACAGTAAAAGATGCTAAGCCCAATACTCGCTGGTTGGTAGCGACAGAGCTTAATTTGGTGAATCGCTTAAAGGAAGAGGTTAAAGGCGAAGGCAAAGAAGTCCACTTTATGTCACCAACTGTTAGTATGTGCTCAACGATGTTTAGAACAGACCCTCAGCACTTAGCGTGGGTAATGGAAAATCTTGCAAATGGTGTTGTGGTGAATCAAATCATTGTGTCTAAAGAAGATCAGTTAATGGCGAAAAAAGCGCTTAATAATATGTTGAGCCTAGCTATTTAAGACGGTCTGCTAGTTTTTGGGTTATCAATTTTATTAATGGCGTCGTTTAGTTCTTGAATATGGATATCGTAATGCCGATCTAGTTCAGGGTTAACATTAGCTTTTTCTATTTGTGCCAATACGATTCTGGCATTATCTGGCTGCTTTAAGGCCAGAAAAATATTGCCCATTTCAAATAATGGATTAATGAATTTTTTATCTAAATTAAATGCTTGTTGGTGCGAATTAATAGCACCTAATGTGTTGCCTGTTGCCAAATAGGCTTTGGCTAAAAAGTAATGGTAAATTGAGGCTTGTCGGGTATCACTTAGTTTTTTTAATAATATTTCTAGCCATTCAACATAATAAGGCTGCAATGGTTTAAATGCTTTGTTGTTTAAGTGCTTGCTGATGTGTGCAAAAGCAATTTGTGTAGATGCTGAAAAAGGATTAGTATCAATTTTTGTTTTTACCTCGTCAGCTAGCTTGTTACTAACGGGCTTATTAAGCAGAACAGCAATCACTACACTATTTATGGCGTAAGACGTTTCAAAAGGCTGTATTTCTCTTGCCGAATTTATTGCGCTTTCAGCTTCTTCGTATTCTTTGTATTTGTATGCAGTGTTGCTCAGTAAAGCGAGGGTGGCGGGCGATTTTGGATGATGCGACGCCTCATATTTAGCCAATGTGTAATCATTTTGCCACTGGTAAGCACGAAACATGGTGCTTGCACTTAGTACAGCAAAAGTAATACAGCTGCCAATCAAAAAAAGCCGTTTGTTAAATGAAGGTCGGTGAATAAAAAGCCCAACTAAAGCAATGATAGCTCCTGTTGAAGCTAGGTGATTACGGTGTTCGTGGGCAATCTCAAGCCCAAAAATAGTGGATTCCAGTAGGTGCGCAGTAAAGAAAAATAAAATGCCGAATGAAACCAAAGGCTTGCTTGAACGCCAACGAACGGCAAGCGCTATTAAGCTAATGATAAAAAGTATTGATAGGAGGGTTGTCCACGGATCTGTTAGAGAGGTAGACAGCGGTATGTCGTCATGAAATAAACCAAAGGCATTGAGGCGTGGTAGGAAAATAAGTGAGATATAAAAAGTAACGACACGTGTTTCTGTAAGTACGCGTTCGGCTAATGAAAAGGTGCGACTGCTATAACCATTTGATGCATAGTCTAGAGCCAACGTGATAATGACGATAATTGATGCGGCTAAAATGACGTAAATAAAACTTTTCGTTTGCTTTTTTAGTGATGAAAAACATGCCCAAGGTTTTTTATCCGCAAAGAATACCCATTCAATAAGAAGCAGGTAGACAGGAATAAGCAGCGCATTTTCTTTGCTAAAAATGGCTAATAAAAAACAAATAAAACTAGCAAGATAAGTGGAAAAGCGTCTTAATTTTTTTTGATGAAATAGGTTCTGTCGGGCATTGATGTAAAGAGCCAACGTCGTCAGAGTAAATAAGGTGCTCAACGATGTCATTCTCTGCACGATATACAAGACGCTAGTTAGATTGATAGGGTGTGAAGCCCACAACATGGCGATGGAGAAAGCAATGAAAGCGATGGCTTTATTGCTAAGTTTGCTTGTTTGTTGGACGGTGGGCATGCGTAATAACTGCAGAGAGAAAATAAACAGTAGCCACGTGCATGCTACCTGAATTAGAACGTTTGTAATCTTAAAGGCAAAATATTGATAGCCACCAGCAAAATAATAATTAAGCGCAAAGCTTAGCATGGCGACGGGGCGCTGTAATGGGCCTGCTCTTCCGGACATAGCAGCATTAAATAAGGTTGTTCTGTTTAGTTCGGTAATTCTTAATTGGAGGTTGTCTTGTATGTTCCCATGGTCATCAAATACAAATGGACCATTGATGCCTTGCTGGTAAATAACAAGAGTTGTAATGGCTAAAGCAAGAAAAAAGAAAGCTAAGTAAGTTTTAGATAACGATGTGGAAGCCATGTAGGTAAGTATAGTGAATAGAAATAAAAAAGGCGGCCATTGGCCGCCTCTAATTGCTTTTTTTTACGTTGTTAGTTTTTAGGACGATATTTGTTAGATACACTTGAGCTGTCTAGATTCCATTGTAGAGCTGCGCCGTTAGATACAGGTGTGTACACAATTGTTTGATTTGCAGCGACCCCAAGTTCAGATAATCCTGTTAGGGTTACCGTAACCACACCATCAGCAGCAGCACCGCCAACTTCCACTGTAGAAACATATTTAGATTTGTAGCTGCCAACTGGAGAAAGGCTAAGAGTAGAGTTTCCATCAGCGCCTGTTAACGTACCATTTTCACTAAAGAAAATATCCACGGCTGTTTTAGCGGCACCCGATAATGATGCGCCCTCACTTACTTTTGCCTTAATGGTGTAGTCTGAATAAGCAGGAATCGCTAGCGCAGCCAAAATGCCGATAATCGCTACCACGATCATTAATTCGATTAGGGTGAAACCTTTTTGTACATTATGTACGACGTTTAAGTTTTTCATTTTATTTCCTTCTAAGTTATTTATAAAAAATTGATATTACGAAAATATAAAGGCAGAAAGTGTGCCAAATATCATGAGTTGTAAATTTATTTAGCATAATTACTTGATTTATATGGCTTTATTTTTTATTGTTAATAAACAAAGGTGGGCTTTGTTTAGAAAAAAGACAGTGAAGTCGACATTGACTGTCACAAAGTGACCTTTTTTGTCAGTCGTCCAGATCAAGTTTCTTCAATCGATAGCGTAAAGCCCTAAATGTGATGCCTAGTTCTTTCGCAGCGGCAGTCTTGTTCCATTTGGTTTTTTCGAGCGCTTCTACAATGGCTTGTTTTTCTAGGGTATCTAAATAGTCTTCCAGCTGAACGCTGTCAGTTGAGAAGGATTGTTCATGTAGATTTTGGGCGCCTTCAGGGAGGTGGATGTCGTTAGCTATGATGTCTGCCGTTTCACATAATGTAAGCGCCCTTTCTAATATATTCTCTAGTTCTCGAACATTCCCTGGGTAGGCGTATCCTTTTAACTTTTTAAGTGCTTCTTTGGAAGGCTCTTTGGCATACTCCTCAAAAGAAGCCGCGAGTTTTCCTAATATATGATTCGTTAATACGGGGATATCTTCTGTGCGGCTGCGTAAGCTAGGTAGTGGCAATTCAATGACATTGATTCTATAAAAAAGGTCTTGTCTAAATTGCCCGTCATTAACTAAGTTAGATAAATTTTTATGTGTCGCACTTAGGATACGCACATCGATCGGGATTTCACGATCTCCACCCACGGGTCTAACAGACTTTTCTTGAATGGCGCGCAGTAGTTTGACTTGCATGTGAAGGGGTAGGTCTGCGATTTCATCTAAAAATAATGTACCGCCATTAGCCGTTTGAAATAGCCCTTTTTTATCACTAACTGCGCCAGTAAAACTGCCTTTTAAATGCCCAAATAATTCGCTCTCGAGCAATTCGCTGGGGATGGCGCCGCAGTTGATGGGAACGAAAGGTTTAGCGGCTCGTGGGCCTTTTTCATGAATGAGTTTGGCGACGAGTTCTTTACCCGTACCGGATTCGCCACTGATATAAACAGGCGCTTGGCTACGGGCCAGTTTGGCTATTTTTGCCCGTACTTGAGCGATTGGTACTGAGTCACCAAGTAGTTGGTTGCGACTGCGCCTATCGACAGGCGATACGGTATCATTGATTTTTATGGCTGAACTAACGAGATTTTTTAATATTTTTAGATCAACCGGCTTAGAAACAAAATCAAACGCACCGAGTTTTAACGCATTGATGGCTGTTTCCATGCTGCCGTAGGCAGTAATAACTGCTGTAGGTAAAGAAGGGGAATATTTTTGAATATGCTCGACTAACTCTAAGCCATTGCCGTCCGGTAATTGCAGGTCTGTTAGGCAAATATCAAAATTATTGTTTTTTAGTAACTTTTTTGCGTTTGAGAGGTCTTCTGCGGACTTGCTGTCTATCCCCATTCTAGATAGTGTGATTTCAAGCAACTCACGAATATCAGGTTCGTCGTCGACGATTAGTGCAAGAGGTTGGCTCATTGTTGAAGGTTTTTGTTAGTTATAGTTAAAGTAAAACAACTACCGCTGTGCTGAGGTTGGTGATAGCTTAGCTTAGCATTATTAATCTCAGCTAGTTGATTCGAAATATATAGCCCAAGCCCGGTGCCAGTTGACGACGTTGTGTAAAAAGGGTCAAAGATCTTCTCGGCTGTTGCTTTGTTAATTCCTGGGCCCTTGTCGCTAATAGCAATGGTGGTTTGTTGATTATTGGTTTTTTGTTCAATGGTGATGGTGATTGGTTCGCCAAAACTGGAACCATGTTTGAGAGCATTGCTACAAAGGTTATTAAGAATCTGCTTTAAGTGGTTGCTGTCAAAATTAATAAAGAAGGCATTGCTGGGTAGGTTTGTCGTAAAAGATGGAATATCCAGGCCAAACTGTTCTTTAAATTCTTTTTCAAATTGCAGTAACCACTCTTCAATATTAATAGCCTCACTGTACGTTTGTTCTTGACGTGATAGTTGCAAAACACTTTTAACAATACTATTAACGCGGTCGCTATGGTTGTGAATAATGTCTAGCAAACGTTTGTCGCCATCTTTAATATCTTCTGACTCTGACAATAATTGCCCTGCGTGACTGATGGCACCTAAGGGGTTGCGAATTTCATGTGCAATACTCGCGGTAAGGTGCCCCAAAGAAGCGAGTTTTCCTTGCTGGATTTGTTGGTCAATGGCGGATAAATCATCGATAAAGATAATAAATGCGGGTTCACGGAGGTTACTTAAAGCATTGAAGCGTAACTTTAGTCGTTGATAGTTTGATTCTGAGCTAATAACGGCATTGTCTTTTTCAGAGTTTCTCAACCAACGGTTATATAAATGCCAGCATTCACTGGCCTCAGATGAAAGGGGGTTGCCCCAAGTTAAAGGTTTGCCCAAAAACTCTGCAGCAGCTTCATTTGATAAGCGGACATTGTGTTCAGCATCAACAACAATAATGCCGGATTGTAAGTGTTTAATGATATAGCTATTAAGTTGCTCAAGGTCGTAAATATCTTTGCCTTGTTGCTTGGCAATATCTTCTGATACTTCAACGCGTTTTGCCAGTACCATTGCTAATAAAGCAATCGCAAAGAAGGATGCGCTGAGGACGCCGGCATATGTGTAAGCTGTTGAAGCAAATGCGTGTGTGTAGGAGGCGTATGCCTGTTCACCCAGAACTGAAAAAGTTGCTAGGGCGGCAAATGCTAGGGTGCATTGTCCGCCGGCTAGTAAACCGCCTGCAGCGACTGTGACTGCGAGTAGCACACCTATGCCACTGGTAATACCACCAGAGCTATGCATGATAATTGTTAGAAGAAGAATTTCAGCAATAACCTTTAATTGAACTTGTGCGGCATAGCTAAGCGTGTTCTTTTTGAGAAAAAACAGGCCGGCGATGGCCACTGCAACATAAAAAATACTCGTATTCAGAAAAAGAGATGGATTTAGTTGACCAAATAAAGAAGGACCTTTTTTGCTGATAAAAAGCATTAAAAAAGCCGAGGATAATGTCAGCTGGTAGATATTGAAAACATTTAATGTTCCCCAAGCTTGAGAGGCAGGCAGGAAAAAGCCTTTGCCAAGAGGGCATGTTTTAACTTGTTTCGGATTTATTTCCTCTATGGCCATGCCACTATTATAGTGCTTAGACTGGTTTTTTTTGATATTTAGTTTACTATTAGAGCAGTTAAGGAACGTATTAAAAACACTAAGGAAACTACATGAATTTACATGAATACCAAGCAAAGCAAGTTTTTGCAGAATTTGGCGTGCCTGTTCCAATGGGTAAGCCTGCGAGATCGATTAAAGAAGCGGTGAACGCGGCAAAAGAGCTGGGTGGAGACCGCTGGGTTGTTAAGGCTCAAGTGCATGCCGGTGGGCGTGGTAAAGCTGGCGGCGTTAAGTTGTGTGATGGTTTTGCTGAAGTTGAAGAATTCAGCAAAAAATTATTGGGCTCTCGATTGGTCACCCCACAAACAGATGCTGAGGGTTTACCTATAGAGATCTTGATTGTGGAAGAAGTGAAGCCAATTGAAAGAGAGCTTTATTTAAGTGCCGTGGTCGACCGTGGTAGCAAGCGCATTATGTTTATGGCGTCAGAAGCAGGCGGTATGGATATTGAAGAAGTGGCAGAAGAAACGCCAGAAAAAATCCTACTGGCGGAAGTGGATCCTGTTGCAGGGTTGCAACCTTACCAAAGCCGTAATATGGCCTTTAAAATGGGCTTGAAAGGTAAGCAAGTAGGTCAGTTATTTAAAGTGATGAATGGCTTGTTAGAAATGTTCAAAGCAAAAGACGCGAGCCAAGTTGAAATTAACCCATTAGTGGTTAACGGCGAGGGTGACCTTATGGCGCTCGATGCCAAAGTAAACTTAGATGATAACGCAGCTTATCGCCATCCGGACATGGTAGCGATGCGAGATTCGTCTCAAGAAGATGCAAAAGAGCACGCAGCTCAACAGCACGACCTTAACTACATTACGCTAAACGGCAGCATTGGCTGCATGGTGAATGGCGCTGGTTTGGCAATGGCAACGATGGACCTTGTTAAGTTAGAAGGCGGCTTTCCCGCTAACTTTTTAGACGTAGGTGGGGGTGCAACTGCCGAGCGTGTTGCAGAAGCGTTCAAGCTGATTTTATCTGACGATAAAGTAAAAGTTGTTTTAGTGAATATTTTTGGTGGCATTGTTCGTTGTAATTTAATTGCTGATGGGATTATTCAAGCAGTTAAGGAAGTAGGTGTGAATGTTCCGGTCGTGGTTCGCTTAGAAGGAACAAATGCGGATCAAGGGCGCCAAATCTTGAAAGATTCTGGTTTAGATATTATTGCTGCTGATGATTTAACACTGGCTGCAAAAGCTGCTGTTAAAGCAGCATCTTAAATAGGGAAAGATATGAGTATTTTAATTAATAAAGATACAAAAGTAATTTGCCAAGGCTTTACTGGCAAACAAGGCACATTCCATTCAGAGCAAGCGATTGAATACGGTACTAACGTGGTAGGTGGTGTTACGCCAGGTCGTGGTGGGGAAAAACATCTAAACTTGCCCGTTTTTAATACAGTAGCAGATGCGGTAGAAGCAACCGGTGCTACAGCCACAATGATTTATGTGCCGCCACCGTTTGCTGCGGACGCAGTATTAGAAGCTGCCGATGCAGGCATTAAAGTTATCGTCTGTATCACTGAGGGGATACCCGTATTAGATATGCTTAAAGTTAAAGCGTCACTAGAGAAGTATGAAGATGTTGTATTGATTGGCCCTAACTGCCCGGGCATTATTACACCGGGTGAATGTAAAATTGGCATTATGCCAGGCTTTATTCATCAAGCAGGTTGTATTGGTGTGGTGTCTCGTTCAGGTACGTTAACGTATGAGGCAGTTCACCAAACAACGGTAACAGGGCTTGGCCAAACAACGTGTGTTGGTATTGGTGGTGATCCGATTCATGGCATGAACTTTATCGATGTGATTTCTCGTTTTCAAGAAGATGAAAATACTAAAGGTATTATCATGGTGGGTGAAATTGGTGGAACTGCGGAAGAAGAAGCGGCCGAATACATCAAAGAACATGTTACTAAACCAGTTGTTGGTTATATTGCTGGTGTCACGGCGCCTCCTGGAAAACGTATGGGGCATGCTGGTGCCATCGTCTCTGGCGGAAAAGGAACAGCTGATGCCAAGTTTGAAGCATTAGAAGCAGCCGGTGTACATATTGTTAAGTCGCCCACAGAAATGGGCGCAAAAATGAAAGAAATTTTAGGCTAAGGTTTTCTTTGTTGTTTAAAGGGCTGTTTATTACAGCCCTTTTTTTTGGCTAATAGTTAAGTAAAATAGGATGTTATGAAAATTGCTATTGTTCAGTTCAACCCCGTTGTTGGAAATATTGTTGGAAATGCCAACCGAATAATTGAGTTCTGTCGTCAAGCTCAACAAAAAGGTGCGGCTGCGATAGTTTTTCCTGAGTTAGCCATTACCGGCTACCCGCCGGAAGATTTGTTGTTAAGGCCAGACTTTATTTCTAAAGTTGAGTATGAGCTAGATAATATTGCCAATCAATTCCCAATGCTTAACGTGATATTGGGCTATCCGGAACGGGGCGAAGGTGGGTTGTTTAATAGTGTCGCCGTGCTTCATGATGGCAAATTAAAGGCAAATTACCGTAAACAACAACTACCTAACTATGGCGTGTTTGATGAGAAGCGATATTTTGACGCGGGCACGAGTCCATGCGTTGTGGAAATTCAAGGGGTAACGTTTGGAATAACCGTGTGCGAAGATATTTGGACAGCGGATGCGTGTATTCAAAGCAAAAATGCGGGTGCAGAAGTGATCATTAATTTAAACGCCTCGCCTTTTGAACTTAATAAGCTAGACAAAAGGCGAGAGACATTACGAAATAGGGCACAAGAATCACGCTTACCCATTGTCTATGTAAACCAAATTGGGGGGCAAGACGAATTAGTGTTTGATGGCGCGTCTTTCGTCATGAATGAAACAGGCGTGGTAACACAAAGCCTAAAGCCGTTTGAAGAGATTTTAGATGTGGTTGAGTTCGTCAGGCAAGACAACGTCTCCCCTGTTTCGAAAGAGGAAAAGCCCGGTTTATCAGACTTCGCCAGTATTTATAGTGCGTTGGTATTAGGTGTAAGGGATTATGTTACTAAAAACAAATTTTCTGGCGCTGTTCTTGGGTTGTCAGGAGGTATTGATTCTGCACTGACATTGGCTATTGCGGTAGACGCGCTAGGTGCAGACCAGATAGAAGTGCTTCTTATGCCGTCGCGTTATACGGCGGACATGAGCAATGAAGATGCAGTAAAGCAAGCGAAGGCTATGGACGTTGGGTATGACATTATTCCAATTGAACCCGCTGTGAACGCTTTTTCTTCAATGTTAGCGGATGCTTTTGAAGGGTTAGCTAATGATGTGACGGAAGAAAACATACAAGCGCGTTGTAGAGGCGTACTGTTGATGGCCGTTTCTAATAAAAAAAGAAAAATTCTGCTGACGACCGGTAATAAAAGTGAGATGAGTGTTGGCTACGCGACCCTATATGGTGATATGGCGGGTGGTTTTGCGCCAATAAAAGATGTGCCTAAACTAATGGTATATGCCTTAGCAACATACCGAAATGAGATATCGCCAGTTATACCGCAAAGAGTGATAGATAGGCCACCATCAGCTGAGCTCGCGCCAGACCAAAAAGATGAAGATAGTTTGCCACCTTATACGATTTTAGATGACATATTGGCCAGGTATATCGAGCAAGATGAATCTAGAGAAGAAATCATTGCGTCGGGTTTTGAACCGCTTGTGGTGGACAGAGTGTTGAGGTTAGTGGAACAGAATGAATATAAGCGTCGTCAATCACCGCCAGGCATCAAAATCACATCAAAGTCTTTTGGTCGAGAACGCCGTTACCCTATGACGTCTGGTTATAGCCAGATGGTGTTTTCTTCGAAATAACGTTATTTGTCTAACTCAAGAAATTCCCATATTTTTTCAGACGTAGTGGGTTTTCTAGACAGTACAGGGTTATCTAGCGGTGGCATGCCATTCGGGTAATTTAAGTTGTAAATTTTTTGTGCATCTGCCGCTAAATCGTTCATACCAATTTCTTTGTAAGACGAGACCATTAAAAGCAATGCACGTGGCACGGCAGTGCTTCTAGGGTATTTTTCAATAATGTGTTTAGTTCTATTTACCGCTGCAACGTGAGCGCCTCTTTTTATGTAGTATTTTGCAACATTTAAGTTGTATAAGGCTAACGTGGATTTTAATGCGACGATACGTTGTTTAGAGTCAGCAGCGTATTTGCTGTCTGGGAATCTGCGTAGCAGTGTTTCAAAATCATCAAGTGAATTTACGGCAGCACCCGGATCACGTTGTGATCTATCAGTAGGTAAATAGCGTTCAAGAAAGCCGATACCACGATTAAAGTTAATTAAGCCTTTAAGGTAGTAAAGATAATCAACACTGGCATGCCGAGGGTGTACGCGTATAAACCGATTAGCTGTGGCGATGGCAGAATCTGGGTCGTCATTTTTATAATAGGCGTACGCTAAATCTATTTGGGCCTGTTGCGCAAAGCGGCCAAAGGGATAACGTGTTTCTAAACTCTCATATAATTCGATAGCATTGAGGTAATTTTCATCTTTTAACTCAGCTTTGGCCTCATCGTAAAACTGTGAGGCAGTCCAATTGGCTTTTTCATCAACGTCTTCATCGGGTGTAACGAGATCCATCGTACTGCAAGCACTGATAAGACTAAATAAAGCAATAAGCAAAAAAAGTTTGAAAAAAGGTCGATAAGCTAAAGTCATGGTTTAAATAACAAGTTGAGACAAATTAAGCGGTTATAATGCCGCAGCACTCCAATTATTACAATGATATTAGCTTGAAAACTGAAGAACAAATTGAATTAACCATTCCGGATACGATGGCAGGCCTTAGGTTGGATCAAGCGTTAGCGGAATTATGTCCTGAATATTCGCGTAGTCGTTTAAAAAGCTGGTTGGTTGATGGTCATATTAAAATCGACTTAGGTTCGTTACGCCCTCGTGATAAAGTCAAAGGCGGCGAATTGGTTTCGATTAACCCAGTGGCGGATAAGAATTTACAAGTAGCAGCTGAAAATATTGATTTAGCTATTGTGTATGAAGATGAGTCGATGATTGTAGTGAACAAGCCTGCGGGGCTAGTGGTGCATCCAGCAGCAGGTAACTGGGCGGGGACATTACAAAATGCGTTGCTACATTATGACCCATCTTTAGAAGGCTTGCCGCGTGCCGGGCTGGTGCATCGAATTGATAAAGAAACGAGTGGTTTATTGATGGTGGCTCGTAATATAACAGCACATAAGATTTTGTCGGAACAATTACAAGCACGTGCGTTTGAAAGAGAGTATTTAACGGTTGTACGCGGTTATTTGACGGCTGGCGGTACGGTCGATGAGCCATTAGCAAGGCATCCGACAGATAGGAAAAAATATGCCGTTCGTAATGGTGGTAAAGAGGCAGTAACGCATTACCGTGTGGAAAAACGGTTTGCTAAACATACATTATTGAAAGTGAAGCTGGAAACAGGGCGTACACACCAAATTCGTGTTCATATGAGTCATATCAAACACCCCATCGTTGGCGATCAGGTGTATGGGGGGCGTTATCGAGCGATTGCAAAAGCTAGTGAATTATTGACTGATACATTAAGCGGGTTTAGGCGGCAAGCGCTGCACGCCGCACGGTTGGGTGTTGTTCATCCGGTGACGGGGGAAGACATTTCTTGGCAATGCGATATGCCGGAAGATATGGCAGAACTGGTTCGAGTGCTAGAAGAAGAGACGCCAGTAAAATAATAATGGACGTTATTACGCCAGATTGGCCTGCGCCTACTCAAGTTAAGGCGTTAACAACAACTCGTGACGGTGGCTTTAGTGAACGTTTTTACGCCAGTTTAAATTTGGGGAACCATGTGGGTGATAACGAGTTGTCTGTTCAACAAAATAGAGAAAACTTGTTTAAACACGCTGAACTCCCTTCTCAACCCTTTTGGCTAGATCAGGTTCATAGTATAAAAGTCGTTGAAAATACCAGTGAAAACTGTGTAACGCCTATTCAAGCGGATGCATCTTTTGCTAAGAAGAAAGGATTGGTCTGTGCTGTTATGACAGCTGATTGTTTGCCTATTTTGTTGTGTAATAAGCGGGGATCTGTTGTCGCAGCACTACACGCGGGTTGGCGCGGTTTGTTAGCGGGTGTGGTTGAAAACACGATTAATCAATTAGGCGAACCTGAAGAATTATTAGCATGGTGTGGGCCTGCCATTGGGCCAGGTAAGTTTGAGGTAGGCATAGAGGTTGAAAAGGCCTTTGTAGAAAAGAAAACAATAATGAAACAAGCATTTCAACAAGTTGACCAATCACATTTTCTTGCAGACTTGTATGCCTTGGCGCGTATGACGCTGCTAGATTGTGGTGTAAAAAACATATTTGGTGGTGAATATTGTACGTATAATCAGGCCAATCAATTTTACTCTTATCGACGAGAACCAATCACAGGGCGGATGGCATCGTTAATTTGGATCCAACCATAATTTCTCAATAGACTAATGACTGTTTTAATGTGGATTATTCTGTTTACCTTATTCGGCGCTGTCCTGAGCGTATTGGGTGCGTCATTGGTTTTGTTTTTACCCAAAAAAATCATTTCAAAAGCATTACCTTTTAGTGTTAGTTTTGCCACCGGTGCCTTATTAAGTGTTTCATTTGTTGGTCTTATTCCTCATGCATTAGAAGAGGTAGGCGCAGGAAACTTCCACACCTTATCGATGACAATTCTTGCGGGATTGCTATTCTTTTTTATCTTAGAAAAACTGGTGCTTTGGCGTCATTGTCATCATGATGATTGCGAAGGGCACGTTGATGTTAATGCGCATAGTCATAAGTCTGCCGGAACATTAATATTGGTGGGTGACAGCGTCCATAACTTTGTAGATGGTATATTGATTGCTGCTGCTTTTTTAACGGATATACATTTAGGCGTTGTGACCGCATTAGCTGTTACAACGCATGAAATCCCTCAAGAAATTGGTGATTTTGCCATTTTATTGCAAAGCGGCTTTACGCGAAAAAAAGCGATTATTTATAATATGATCTCTAGTGTCGCCACATTAGTGGGTGGTTTGCTTGCGTATTTTTGGCTTGCAGACTTCGAGCATATTTTGCCGTATGTTTTGGCATTTGCCGCAGCCAGTTTTATATATATTGCTGTAGCAGACCTAATACCCACCTTACATAAGCGCGTTAATTTGGCGGCCGCCGTAGAACAAATTAGTTTGATTTTGGCAGGTATCTTTTTAATTGCTTGGTTGCACAGCTTCATTCACTAAATAACTTTTTCGAAGGCGTCTAGATTCAATTCATGCTTGAAAAAATGACTACTTGTCTCCATTAATAAGTCATCAGACAAAACTAATGAGGATTAAATCATGCGAATGGATAAACTTACCAGCCAATTTCAGATGGCGCTGGCCGATGCGCAAAGTTTAGCGTTAGGCAAAGATCATCAATTTATAGACCCCGTCCATTTACTCATTGCGATGCTTGATCAGCAAGGCGCAAGTGTGCGCCATTTGCTTCAATTGGCAGGTGTTAATGTCAATAAGCTTCGTTCGTCATTAGGTGAGGCGTTAGATAGGGTGGCGACAGTGCAGGGGGCAGCGGGCGATGTGCAAATGTCCAACGACCTGGGGCGTTTGCTAAATGTTAGCGATCAGTTAGCCCAAAAACGCAAAGATGCTTATATCTCAAGTGAGTTGTTTGTATTGGCGGCATTAGACGACAAAGGGAGCGTCGGTAAAGCATTGTTAGAGACCGGGGCTACAAAAAGTTTAATAGAAAAAGCGATTGATGATGTGCGTGGCGGTGAAACGGTGAACGACCCCAATGCTGAAGAAAATCGTCAAGCGCTTGAAAAATACAGTATTGATTTAACTGAACGTGCGGAACAAGGAAAGTTGGATCCAGTGATTGGGCGTGATGAAGAGATTCGTCGCACGATTCAAGTGTTACAGCGCCGTACAAAAAACAACCCTGTATTAATAGGTGAGCCCGGTGTTGGTAAAACAGCGATTGTAGAAGGTTTAGCGCAACGGATTGTTAATGGTGAAGTGCCAGAAAACCTTAAAGGCAAACGTTTGTTGTCATTAGATATGGCGGCATTGATTGCCGGGGCAAAATTCCGTGGCGAGTTCGAAGAGCGACTAAAAGCTGTTTTAAATGACGTCACAAAACAGCAGGGGCAGGTTATATTATTTATTGATGAGCTTCACACCATGGTGGGCGCTGGTAAAGGTGATGGTGCAATGGATGCCGGTAATATGTTGAAGCCTGCACTTGCACGGGGCGATTTACACTGCGTAGGCGCAACAACATTAGATGAATACCGTCAATATATTGAAAAAGATGCGGCACTTGAACGCCGTTTTCAAAAAGTATTGGTGGATGAGCCAAGCGTTGAAGATACGATTGCTATTTTGCGTGGTTTAAAAGAACGTTACGAAGTGCACCACAGTGTGGATATTACTGATCCTGCGATTGTGTCGGCAGCGGTGTTATCTCACCGTTATATTACGGACAGGCAGTTACCCGATAAAGCGATTGATTTAATAGACGAGTCGGCCAGTCGAATTCGTATGGAAATGGATTCGAAGCCAGAATCAATGGATCGTTTAGAACGCCGCTTGATCCAGCTTAAAATAGAACGAGAGGCTTTAAAGAAAGAAAGCGATGAAGCGTCGCTAAAGCGATTCGGGTTGCTGGAGTCTGAAATTGATGAACTGGAAAAAGACTATGCTGATTTGGACGAAGTATGGAAGTCTGAAAAAGCAGCAATGCAAGGTAGCGCCCAACATAAAGAAGAGTTGGAACGCGTTAAATTGGAAATGGAAACAGCCCGTAGGGCGGGTGACTTAACGCGGATGTCAGAATTGCAATACGGTGAAATTCCTCGTTTGGAAAATTTAATTAAAGAAGCTGAGGCTGGTGATGACGACCAGGTGTTCACATTATTGCGTAATAAAGTAACGGAAGAAGAAATTGCCGACGTCGTGTCAAAATGGACAGGGATTCCTGTATCCAAAATGCTTGAAGGTGAGCGCGAAAAGCTGCTACAAATGGAAACCAATTTGGGTGCGCGAGTTATTGGTCAAGAAGAGGCAGTAAAAGCCGTGAGTGATGCAATTCGTCGTTCACGAGCAGGGTTATCCGACCCCGATCGTCCGAACGGTTCGTTCTTATTCCTTGGCCCAACAGGCGTAGGTAAAACAGAGTTGTGCAAAGCATTAGCAGAGTTTTTATTCGATACTGAAGAAGCGATTGTACGTATCGATATGTCCGAATTTATGGAAAAACACTCCGTCGCACGTTTAATCGGTGCACCTCCAGGCTATGTTGGTTATGAAGAAGGTGGTTATTTAACTGAAGCAATTCGCCGTAGACCCTACTCTGTGATTTTGATGGATGAAGTAGAGAAGGCTCATCCTGATGTCTTCAATATTTTATTACAAGTGTTAGATGATGGTCGTTTAACCGATGGCCAAGGCCGTACCGTTGATTTTAGAAATACAGTCATCGTGATGACATCTAACTTAGGGTCTGATCGTATTCAAGAGTTGGCGGGTGAGGCGAACTACGACGAAATGAAAAATGCCGTGATGGACGTGGTGGGTAACCACTTCCGACCTGAGTTTATCAACCGCATTGATGAGTCCGTTGTATTTCACCCATTAGGCCGTGAACAAATCCGTGCGATTACCACGATTCAAGTGGATGTGTTACGCAAACGGCTACTAGAGCGTGACATTGAATTGCACGTTTCCGAGGCGGCGCTTGATAAACTAGGCGACGCAGGGTTTGACCCGGTTTATGGTGCAAGGCCCTTAAAACGCGCGATTCAACAACGACTTGAAAACTCGTTAGCACAAGACATATTGGCGGGAAGATTTTTGCCAGGAGATGTCGTTAACATCGATGTTGATGGTGATGCGCTGACGTTTAAAAAGGGTTAGCGGCGTAACAATATTGGTTTAGCGGTCGTTAGTGATCGCTAAACCAAATATCACCAAACCATGCTTGCGTGGAGGCACCTGTTTGATCAGTGTCCGACATGATGGCGATTGCGTCAATATCGCTGACTTTTTTGCCAAATACTTTTTGAATGTCGTCCAGCACATTCCTGCTTTCAATGTGCCACTGACCTGTATTGTTATCACCAGGCTGTACAGCGAGCATTTGAGCATTACTCGTATAAGGGTTAGGCCAATGTTCGCCCAATTGTGATTGATTAGCCCAAACATAATTTAACGTTTTTGTTTGCCAAAAAAAGGGGCCATCGGAAAAAACAATATAAATTCTCGCCGCAAAATCATCACCTGACTTTTCACGCTCATTTAGGCTTTTTAATGTATTTTTTACTTTCCAAGACCAATGAATAACAGGGATTTTGTTGAGGTCTATATCCACTTTTTTGAATAAACCAGATGCTGCATTAGAGCTTGAGGCGTGTAAAACGTTACGGCCATCAAGATGCGTTAATCGGTACGTGGTTTTGCCTTCAAACTCTTTTTCTTCCCAACCAGATAGGTTGTTAGTAGAAAAATTGCCAACGATAACATTCTCGGCTAGCACTTGGGACGAGAAGCTGAATAGGACGAGTGCTAGGATGTTTTTATATAGCATTTTTCTATTATGATGTCTCAATATAGGGAATAACATTGTAGCATCGGCGTAGAAGTAAGTTTTCAAGGTTAAACGTCAGGATGCTTAATTTTGCCTTAAACCTGTCATGTTGTTGTCATAATAGCGATGTATTGTGTTAACAATAAATGTATAGATGGTTGTTATGAAAAAAATAAAAGTACTGTTGGTTGAGGATGATGAAGATATCGGTGAAATGCTGCTGCTGTCACTTCAATCTAACGCGATGAGTGTCACCTGGTATACGGAGGTAATGGATGCGCAAAATGCGTTAAAAGAAGCGGTTCCCGACGTTATTTTATTGGACTGGATGTTGCCCGGTATCAGTGGCCCAGACTGGGTTAAGTTTTTAAAAAAGCAAGAAGAAAACAAACACATACCCATCATCATGCTAACTGCAAGAAGTGCGGAAGAAGACAAAATAAAGGGTTTGGAGATGGGGGCTGATGATTATGTGACGAAGCCTTTTTCTATTAAAGAACTGATTGCTCGAATAAAAGCTGTATTGAGGCGTGTTCAAATAAAAAGCAATTCGAATGTGTTAACGATTGGACAGTTGCTTATAGATTCTGAAAGCCACCGTGTGGCAATTAATGGTGTGGACGTGATGATGAGCCCTACGGAGTACAAGTTACTTTATTTTTTAGCTTCTAATCCGAATAAAGTGTATTCCAGAAATCAACTGTTAGATAACGTGTGGGGCGATAATGTATATGTAGAAGACCGTACGGTAGATGTACATATTCGGCGATTAAGAAAAATATTAGATGTTCAAGGTTGCGCAGATTTGGTGCAAACGGTAAGAGGCTTTGGTTATAAGTTAGTGGGTACGGGAGATTGAAGCGTAACCTTGATTACGAGCGAAATATGCTAATTATTGGCCTTTTTATAGTGGCAATTGCAGGTGCATTGTCTGGCTTCTTTGCAGAATTAATTACCCTTTACTTGTTGGGTTTTATCATTTTTCAGTTTAGACAATTACGCCAACTTTACAGATGGGCCCTAAGTTCAGATGTGGAAAACGTCCCTTTTGATGATGGATTAATGGGGCAGCTCGCATATTATATTCATCAAAATAAAAAGCAACGTCTTGAACAAAAAGGAAGTGTTAAGTATCAGTTAGACCGATTTAAAAAATTAATTTCGGTTTTTCCAGATGGTGTAGTTATTTTATCACTTGGCAATGAGATTCAATGGTTTAACAATCAAGCGTCGACGTTGTTGGTATTGGAAAAAAGAGATATCGGCCAACCCATTAATCATTTGGTGCGGCACCCACGGTTTACTAATTTCCTTAAACATTTGTCTGAAGATGATGCAATTGTGTTGGATGCACCTGTTGCTGAGACAAATTTTTCAGCAGAAAAAATGGAAATACGCATACTGCCTTATGGTGATGACGAACGATTATTGCTGGTGCGAGATGTAACGAAAGTTGAACGTGCGAATCAAATACGTAAGGACTTTGTATCGAATGCATCTCACGAGTTGAGAACACCCCTAACTGTGATGAAAGGCTATGTGGAAATGTTGATGTCGTCTTCTTCAGAAGAGACGCAATATACTGCACCCCTTAAAAAAGTCGAACAGCAAGTGATTAAAATGCAAACGATGATTGAGGAGTTATTGGAATTAAGTCGGCTTGAGGAGGGCAAGGTTGAAGCGTCTTATGGGCTTGTTAATGTTCATAGCTTATGTAAACAGATTGAGTCGGAATTTGGATTGGTTGCACAAGAGAAGGGGCAGGCATTAACCTTCGATATATCGCCGACGATTAATCTAAAGGGCAATAAAGAATCTTTGCTCACAATTCTTAGGAACTTGGTAGCTAATGCGGTCAATTATTCATCTGTAGATGGAGATATTTATGTTGGGTGGATAGTTGAAAACAAAGGAGAAGGGGTTTTGTTTGTTAAGGACTCCGGCGATGGTATTGCTGCTAGGCATTTGGCCAGATTAACAGAGCGTTTTTATCGCGTAGCTGAAAACAGCGTAAAAAATAAAACAGGAACAGGTTTAGGGCTGGCGATTGTGAAGCATGAGTTAGAAAGACATGAGGCCCGTTTAATCATTGAAAGCATGTTAGGCGAAGGCAGTTGTTTTAAGTGTTTTTTCCCTGCCAATCGATTTGAGAGTTAATGGTTGTCATCAAACTGTCACACAGTGTTCATTATAATGCCGCATACCATCGGTAGGCTGAGTTTCATAGCAGCTCATAAGCGTTGTTAGTTACTTAATTAATTGGAAAAACATATGAATATGAAAAAAGCATTAGCATTAGGTCTTCTTAGTTTAACAATAGGCACATCAGCATTTGCCGCTAAAATCGAAGGCACAGGTTCAAGTTTCGCTTACCCTGCTTATAAAGCTTGGAGTAAGGCGTATTACGATGAAACGGGTAATCAAGTGAATTACACACCAACGGGTAGTGGTTCGGGCATTAAAGAAGTGACGGCTCGTCATGTTGATTTCGGTGGTTCAGATAAACCGCTTAAACCTAAGACACTGGCTAAACAAGGTTTGGCGATGTTTCCAACGTCGATTGGCGCGATTACGTTTGCTTATAATATTGAAGGTCTAACTAACCTGAAATTAAGTGAAGCTGCTATATCAGGCATTATGCTGGGTAAGATCAAGTTTTGGGATGATGCCATTATTGCTAGTGATAACGCAGATACTCAATTACCGCACGAAAAAATTCTATTCGTCCACCGTAGCGACAAATCGGGAACGACCTTCGCATTTACTTATTATTTAAGCAAAATGAATAAAGAGTGGCGAAAAAAATACGGCGCTAAAAAAGTAGTTGATTGGCCATCAAAAAACCGTATTGCAGGTAAAGGTAATTTTGGCGTGGCCACAGCGATTAAAAGCAACGCATTCTCAATTGGTTATGTTGATTATGCTGACGCTAAAAAGAATGGTTTAGACATGGCGACAATTGAAAACCGCGAAAAAACCTTTGTTAAGCCAACGCCTAGTTCGTTTGAAGCAGCGGCTACCTACGCTGATTTAGATCCGAAGAAGGACTTTTATGCGAACATCGCCTACCCGCCCAAAGGTTACCCTGTTGTTACAGCAACGTTTGCCCTTGTACCAACAGATGGCGAGAATTCAAAAGAAGTGATTAAATTCTTTGACTATGCGTTAACAAAAAAGAACAGTTTGATTGAAGAATTAGGTTATGTGGCTCTTCCAGATGCAGTGATTAAAAAGATTCAAGGCTACTGGGCTGAGAAAGGCTTAAAGTAAATTAGGCGGCAGTTGGTTTAAAAACGTAACCTTCCCTAAAAATGGGGGAGGTTTTTTGATAGAAAAAAGGTGGGAATGGAATTAATTTTTAAAAAATTGGCACAAATCAGTGCTAGCCTTTTGTTTATTATTTTGGCGGCGACAACCGTTGTGCTGTATTTGTCTGCAAAACCGGCTATCCAAGAATTTGGTGCTGGTTTTTTGTTTGAGTCGAGGTGGGGTGTTGAAGAAAAGTTAGAGCCGCCTATAGAGCAAGAAATTGGCGATGAATTGGTATCAGACGGCACGGACGATGACTTTATTGAAGACGAAGATGATTTTATCGATGACGATGAAGATTTTGTGACGGACGATGATACGGAGTCAGACAGTAACAATTCAAAAATGATTTATGGGGCATTAGTCCCCATCGTTGGAACAATATTTTCTACATTAATAGCGATGTTGTTTTCAATACCCATTGCTCTTGGTATAGCGGTGTTTTTGTCGGAAATAGCGAGCACCGTGATAGCGAAGCCAATAGGCATAGCCATCGAGTTGTTGGCTTCGATTCCCAGTATTATTTATGGCATGTGGGGGCTGTTTTATTTTGGGCCTTTTATTGCGAATATTTTTGGCGGTAATACGGTGTCGTTATTGGTGGCAGGGCTTGTGCTGGCAGTAATGGTTGTTCCCTTTATGGCGGCACTAAGTCGTGATGCAATTAGTACAGTGCCTGATATGTTGAAAGAGTCAGCGTATGCAATGGGGGCGACAAAGTTAGAAGTTATAAAAGATGTCGTGTTCCCTTATGCTAAGTCGGGCATTATTGGCTCTATTATCCTGTCTTTTGGTCGTGCGTTAGGTGAAACCATGGCGGTGGCCTTTGTGATTGGCGGTGTCTATCAATTCGCAGGGAAAGTTACCGACCCAACTAATTCAATACCGGTGGTTTTAGCCAATAGCTTTGCTGAGTCCAGTGGTCTGAGCTTGTCCGTGTTGTTCTACCTTGCACTTATCTTGTTCGTGATGAGCTTTATGGTGATTGCTGTCGCTAAGCACTATTTCTTAAGGAGAAAATAATGCGCCTGCTTCTGAATCGCTTATTTATCATTTTGTCCACCTTAGCGGCGTGTGTAGGGCTTTTCTTCTTGGCGTGGATTTTATACACACTCTGCGCAAAAGGGCTGGAAGGACTTAGTTTGCAAGTGTTTACGAATGATTTGATTGATGGGGGCTTGCGCAACGTCATTGTTGGCCAGCTTATTATGTCGGGCGTAGCCACACTTATTGGTATTCCTGTTGGCATGCTCGCCGGTGTTTATTTGCAGGAATACGGTGGCAATTCAAAAATGACGGAATTTATCCGTGATTTGAGTGATGTGATGATGTCTGCACCTTCTATTGTGGTCGGTACTTTTGTCTATGCGATTGTGGTGATCCCAACAGGGCATACCAGCGGTTGGGCAGGCGTATTAGCGTTGTTTATACTAATGGTTCCTATTATCGTTAGAACAACGGATGACATGTTGAAATTAGTGCCAATAGAGTTACGCGAGGCGGGCATGGCGATTGGTGCGTCTAAATATCACGTGACGATGAATATCGTTATTCGATATGCTCGAGAAGGTATTATGACCGGTATTTTATTGGCTTTTGCTAGAGTAGTAGGTGAAACAGCACCCTTGTTGTATACCAGTGGTTCAAGTGAGTTCTGGTCAACTGATTTAACAAGCACATTCCCCTCATTAACGGTTTCAATTTATAACTTAGCGACAATGCCCGATGAGGAAATGGTTCAACTGGGTTGGACGGGGGCATTTTTGCTGACAGCAATGGTGCTCATTATTAATTTAATTGGCAGGTATGCCAGCAATAAGACGAGACGCTAATTCATGAAAAACATGATGGAAGTTCAACAACTAACGTTCACCTATAGTGGTGCGCCTGAGCCATCGTTGACAAATATATCGTTGCCTGTTGAGAAAAACAAAGTAACGGCGCTGATTGGGCCCAGTGGTTGTGGTAAATCGACTTTATTACGTGCAATGAACCGTATTCACGATTTATATCCAGGTCATCAGTATGACGGCGTTATTAATTTATTAAACAGTGATGAAGAAGCCTTTACCGACATTTTAACGTTGAAAAAAGAAGCGGATTTGATTCGACTTCGCCAACGTGTGGGTATGATTTTTCAAAAACCAACACCGTTCCCCATGACTATTTTTGAAAACATTGCTTATGGTTTGAGGTTGTCCGGTGTAAAGAAAAAGGCGGCTGTGCAAGAAGTGGTCGAGCAATCTTTACGAGACGCAGCCTTGTGGGAAGAAGTGAAAGATCGTTTGAACAATGATGCGCGTGGAATAAGTGGCGGTCAGCAGCAGCGGTTGTGCATTGCCCGAGCAATTGCACTGAAGCCGGAAGTTATTTTATTTGATGAGCCGACCAGTGCGCTAGACCCCATTTCAACCTTGGCGATAGAGGAAATGATTTCTGTGCTGCGTGAAAAGTACAGTATTTGTATCGTTACGCACAATATGCAGCAAGCGGCACGAATTTCAGATTACACGGGTTTTATGTACTTGGGTGAAATGATTGAGTACGATCAAACAGATACGATATTTATGAAACCGTCCATTAAACAAACGGAAGACTACATCAGTGGTCGTTTTGGCTAAGGAGAGAATAATGAACAAAAGAAAACACATTTCACACAAGTTTGATCAAGACATTGAAACCGTTACCAGCAGTGTATTGAGTATGGGTGGTTTGGTTTTGCAACAAATAGACTGTGCAGTAACAGCGTTATTAAATAGTGATAAAAAATTGGCCGAAGACGTGATTGCTGATGACGTAAAAGTAAACACGTTTGATGTGAAAATTGATGAGCTATGTAATCGAATTATTGTTATGCGTCAGCCGACAGCAACGGATTTACGATTGATTATGGCGATTATCAAAACAACCAATGACTTGGAGCGAATGGGCGATGAGGCAAAGCGAATTGCTCGACAAGCAGTTGATATTTCTGACCGAGGTGTGATGCCCGAGCAGTTTGATAGTATGGAGCAGTTGGCAACACGGGTTAAAGAAATGCTGAATAGAAGCTTGGACGCATTTGCCCGTAAGGATATTGCTGAAGCATTTGACGTGATTGGGCTGGACCGTAAAGTGGACAAGGATTATGAAAACCTGACGCGACAACAAATTACATACATGATGGAAGATCCTCGGAAAATACCGGCATCAATGGATTTGTTGTGGTCGGCTAGAGCGCTTGAGCGTATTGGCGATCGCTCCTGTAATATTTGTGAGTATGTGATTTATTTGGTTAAAGGTAAAGATGTAAGGCATATCCAAATGGACGAACTAGAAGCGCATATTGAATAAGCGTTAGACGTAATATTTGTTGATGATAGCCCGCCTTTGAGCGGGCTTTTTTTTGTCGATAAAAAAAATGGAGTAACTGTCATAAGGCTGTCACATGTGACGGTTAGAATTCTCTCATGTTAAAAATTAATTCATTTCTATAAAAAAAGGAAAAAATATGAAAAACACAACATTATCAATGGCGGTAAAAGCGGTTTTATTAAGCGGGTCATTAGTATTAGCGCCAGCGGCTTTCTCTGCGGATAAAGAACTATTAGACATATTGAAAGCTAATGGCTCTATTACGCAAAGCCAATATGAAACACTGTTAAAGAAAGCAGATAAACCATCGGAGGCACTTTTAAAAAAAATGGCCTGGGCCGGAAAAATAAAAATCAAAGGTGATTTGCGCGTTCGTCAAGAATATCAAACAGAAGATACAGGAACAGGGTCTGGTGACGGCGAAGACCGTCAACGTTACCGTGCCCGTGTTGGTATCTATGCTGATGTAACAAATAACGTCAAAGCTGGTGTACGTTTAGTTTCAGCAGGTGGTGCGACATCAACCAATGAAACATTAGGTGATGGTTTTTCAAATGATCCAGTGTATTTTGATTTGGCATACATTAATTGGCAGCCTATCGAGGGTTTGGAAGTAATCGGTGGTAAATTCAAAAAGCCATGGCAATCTATCGGTGCCGGCCTAATTTGGGATGGTGACGTAAATCCAGAAGGTGGTACGTTACGATATACAACAAAATTAGCGGGGGCAAAAGTCATTGGAACTGTAGGGCACCTCGTGCTAAATGATGTTGACGGTTACAGTTTTGATGAAGACCAAACAGTACAATTTGGTCAATTAGCGGTTAAAGCAGGCAAAACTAAAGTGGGTGTTAGTGTTTACTCGTATGATGAAGATAAAAATAATAATCTAATATCTGGTGGTGGCAATGATTCTACTGAATTCTCAATTTCGGAAATCTTTGGCCAAACAACGATTGATTTGGGCTTGCCAATTAAACTGTATGGTCAATACGCTACGAATACTGATGCAAATGGTGTCAATGACGGCGAAGATTCTGCATGGTTAGTAGGTGTTGGTACGAAAGTGGGTGCTTGGAAAGCCAGTTACGACTATCGGGAAACAGAGTTGAACGCAGTTAATGGTGCATTCAATGATTCTGATTTTGCTGGTGGTCGTACAGATGCTGAAGGGCACCGTTTCAAACTATCATACAAGATTGATAAAAATTTCAGTCTAGCAACGACTTACTATGTGGCTGAAGTAGGTGACTTGAATGGTGATTTAGATGTTGATACTTGGCACATTGATTTAAAAGCTAAGTTCTAAAGAGCGTTATTTAAAAACAGTTTCCGTTTTTGCCCGGGCATGATGCCCGGGTTTTTTTTGTCTTTTACTAGGTGATTTCAGCATTTACATTTATATTGTGCGACAAATATAACTTAAAGAAGGTTAGATTATCATGGCATCTAAAAATTACTTATCGGGTATATTTGGCCCATCTCCCGTAGCTCCTCTTCAATCGCACATGAGCGTTGTTGATCAATGTGTTTCAAAGTTAGTCGATTTGTTTGAAAATATGGCGAAAGGCGATGATGCTGCGGTGGAAAAGGTTTACCACGAGATAGCGGCGCTGGAACAAAAAGCCGACGACCAAAAGCATTTATTGCGCGAGCATTTGCCAAGCGGTTTGTTTATGCCTATTGATCGACAAGACTTACTTGATTCATTACGGGTTCAAGACTTACTGGCTAATCGCGCAAGAGACATCGCCGGAATTGTTGTTGGACGTAAGCTTCAATTCCCTAAAAAGGCTAGCACATGCGCCATTGAGTTGGTTAAAGCAACGGTTGTAACCTGTCACCAGGCGCTAAAAGTAGTTAACGAATTGGATGAGCTGATTGAGACAGGTTTCAGAGGCCATGCAGTGAGGGTGGTTGAAGGTATGTTGGTAGAGCTGGATGATTTGGAATCTGAAACAGACCGTATTCAGGTTGAATTGCGCAACGCCTTATTTGAAGTAGAAAAGGATTTGTATCCCGTGGACGTAATGTTTATGTACCGGGTTATCGAGTCTATCGCGGAAATTGCAGATGATGCTGAGCGCGTAGGTCGTCGTTTCCAAATTATGTTGTCTAAATAAGGGTTTTACGATGGATTACGGAACAACTTATTTAGTTTTAGCGGTTATTTTTGGTTTATTTATGGCGTGGGGTATTGGTGCCAATGACGTGGCGAATGCCATGGCAACATCCGTTGGTTCAAAAGCGATTACTATTAAACAAGCCATCTTAATTGCAGCAGTGTTTGAATTTGCAGGCGCAATAATGGCCGGTGGGCAAGTTACATCGACGATTCGAAAGGGTATTGTAGATGTCACTGATTTAGGTGCGACACCTGAAATACTGGTGATGGGCATGTTGGCAGCATTACTGGCTGCTGGAACTTGGTTGTTAATTGCGTCCAATAAAGGTTGGCCTGTGTCGACAACGCACTCAATTGTGGGTTCAATTGTTGGTTTTGCTATCGTTGGGATTGGAGCTGATGCGGTTCAATGGGGAAAAGTGGGTACGATAGTCCTGAGTTGGGTAACGTCACCATTATTGGCCGCCATACTTTCGTTTTTAATATTTAGGAGCGTACAAAAATTAATACTAGAAACAGACGCGCCTTTAGATAATGCAAAAAAATACGTACCGTTTTACATCTTCTTCGTTGGCTTCATCATTGCCATGGTAACAATCGTTAAAGGGCTAAAGCATGTTGGCCTTGAGATCACAGGAATGGAGGCTGTTTACGCTGCTATTATTGTAGGGTTGGCTGTGATGTTTTTAGGTAAGTTTTTAATAAGCCGGTTGGAATTTGAAGAATCTAATGATATGAATTTTCATTACGCGAACGTCGAAAAGATATTTAGTGTACTTATGCTATTAACTGCCTGTGCAATGGCGTTTGCACATGGTTCAAATGATGTAGCAAATGCGATTGGCCCTTTAGCAGCAGTTGCGAGTATTGTCGAAACAGGTGAGCTTTCGCAAAAGTCGCCTTTGCCAATCTGGATATTGTTTGTAGGTGGTGTGGGTATTGTTTTAGGCTTGGCGATGTATGGGCGTAAGGTAATTGAAACTGTTGGCACAAAGATAACTGAATTAACGCCAAGCCGTGGTTTTTGCTGTGAAGTTTCTGCAGCCACAACAGTCGTGTTGGCTTCTGGAATTGGCTTGCCAATCTCAACAACGCATACATTAGTGGGTGCTGTATTAGGTGTAGGCGTAGCTCGAGGTATGTCTGCGTTAAACCTTGGTGTGATACGTAGCATCTTCATGTCTTGGGTTATCACTTTGCCAATTGGTGCGGGCCTTGCCATTATTTTCTTTTTTATATTGAAAACGGTATTTACATAAAACGTAATAAAATCACGATAGGTAAAATGTAAGAAATTTTCCCTAAAAACTTCAATAATTCAATTTCTCTGCTAGAGTTTTAGTATGTAAATCCGACTTGTTTGTGTTGGATACTAAAAATTATTAAGGGAAGAACATTGGATATAGCAACACTGGTGGGTTTTGTAGGTGGTCTTGGGATCATTATTGCAGCCATTGCAACGGGTGGTGATGTCGGCATGTTTGTGGATGTGCCGTCTGTGCTTATTGTGGTCGTTGGCACATTTATGGTGACGTTAATGCAGCTGTCATTAGGGGAGTTTTTAGGCTCCTTTAAAGTGGCCATTAAAGCGTTCATGAATAAAAATGATGACCCTGTTGCGTTGATTGAGCAAGCAGTCGAGCTATCTGATATAGCACGAAAAAATGGCCTTTTAGCGTTGGAAGATCAAGAAGTTGATAATGATTTCCTCAAGCGAGGGCTTAGTTTATGCGTGGATGGTCATGACGCAACAATGGTTCAAAAACTGTTGAGTCGTGATATGGATTTGGCTATTGAACGGCACGAAGTAGGGCAAAGAATGTGGAAGTCGGTGGGTGATATGGCACCCGCGATGGGTATGATTGGTACGCTCGTTGGGCTTGTTCAAATGTTGGCAAACATGGCTGATCCCGCAGCAATTGGTCCGGCGATGGCCGTTGCTTTATTAACTACGTTATATGGTGCGGTTATTGCGAATGCATTTGCTTTACCTATGTCAGCGAAGTTGGCAGGTATTAGCCATAACGAACGCCTCAACAAAGCACTCATTTTAGAAACAGTTCAAAGCATTCAAGATGGCATGAACCCGCGCGTTTTAGAAACGTTGCTTAAAACTTACTTACCTGAAAGTAAGCGTTCTGCGATTGGTGAGCCTGAAGATGAAGCGGCTTAAGCGACAATTCTGGTTTACGTATGAGTGATGATAATTGCCCAAAATGCGTAGAAGGTCTACCTGCATGGATGGGTACATTTGCTGACTTAATGTCATTGTTAATGTGTTTCTTTGTGTTGTTGTTGTCAATGGCAACAATGGATGCCAACCGGTTTAAAAAAATGGCTGAATCATTAAATGATGCATTTGGTGTGCAACGCCAAGTTGTTGCGTACGAAATAGTTAAAGGGACGAGTGTTGTTGCTCAACATTTTAGCCCTGCCGCAGGCGACCCAACCATAATTGACGAAGTTAGGCAGCAAACAACCGAGTCTGAAAAAGAGTTTTTAGGAAAAGACTCAGAATCTGACACTGAAGAGAAAAAAGAACAAGAAGCCAAACAAGAAGAGGTTGAAGCTAAAGCTCAAATCGTCACGGAATATGTGGAAGCAACTGAGCAAAAAATTCAAAATGCCGAAAACCTCGCTAAAGAAATAAAAGAATTTATGATTGAGGAGATAGAAGAAAAATTAGTCAGTGTTGAAACTAAACTTGACCGCGTTATCATAAGAATTCATGAGAAAGGCTCATTTACTTCAGGCAGTGCAGATTTTAATCCGCAATTTTTACCGATTATGGATAAAATCACAGCGGTTGTGAATGGAAGCAATGGAACAGTGACGGTTGCTGGGCACACCGATAACATCCCCATTAAATCAGGCTTGTATAGGTCAAACTGGGAATTGTCTGCTGCACGCGCTGTAACTGTAGCTCAAACGCTGCTGACTGATGGGTCAATAGATGAAAACAGGCTGGTTATTAATGGGCATGCTGATACAGTGCCTCTAGTTGATAACGATACGCCTGAAAACCGTGCGCAAAATAGGCGTGTAGAAATTATTTTGACTCAAGGTGAGATGCCACAAACGTTGAGTAATCCAATTTTAGATGTAGTGAGAGGCGAATGAGCGAACAAGAACGCAGGGACTTTTTTAGGGTAGATGATGAAATAGCATTGAACTATCGAGTGGCGACTGAAGATGAGTTGAATAATAACGAAGGTCTTCGGGTTAACGAAGCAGACAGCTTGACGCTCGCAACCACTTTAGAAAAAATGAAAGCGGCATCTCGTATACATTTTCGACATGTAGAAAAAGAAACACCTGAAGTTGCACGTTATTTTACGCACATAGAAAAGAAAATTGATTTGATTGCTCGTCATGTGATGATGGGTGCGGATGGGTTGTTTACTAAGAACACACAATCAGTAAGTATCAGTGCATCTGGTTTGGGTTTTACGACAGATGAAGCATTACAGATTGATGCGATGTTGGAGCTTAAGTTTATTTTAAATCCATCGCTAACCTGTATTCATAGTTATTCTAAAGTGGTTACGTGCGACCCTCAGGATGATGGGAAATACAAAATTGCGGTTGAATTCAGTTGGTTGAATGAAGACGATAGAGAGATTTTAATTCGCCATGTCGTTCAAAAACAAATGAATGAAATACGCGAACATAAGTAGATTTCTGATTGCTTTTTTGAAAAGGTGGAAGCTGTTATCCTGTTGCGATGGAATTAACGACAACAGAAATTAAGCTACTCCAATACCTGTCAGATGGACAGTTTTATTCTGGTAAACAGCTCGCGTTAGAATTTGGTGTTAGCCGAACCACGATTTGGAATTATCTTAAAAATTTAGAAAAATTTGGGATTGATTTTCATGCTGTGAAGGGTAAAGGGACTCGATTAGCTAAGCCTATTGAGTTGTTGAATAAACAGTTGATATTAGAGGGGCTGTCGCTTGAATCCTCTAAATATATAAGTCAGTTAGAGCTTTTAACTAGTTTGCCTTCTACGAGCAAGTATTTACTGCAAAAAAACCAATCTCAAAAACTAAATAGTGGCATGGTGTGCATCGCTGAAATGCAAACATCAGGTAAAGGGCGTTTAGGAAGGGCCTGGGTGTCTCCATTTGCTCAAAATTTATACATCTCATTTTTATGGAATTTTAAAACTGGCATTGGGGCTTTATCGGGGCTTAGTTTGGCCTGTGGTATTGCTGTTTGTCATGCTTTAAAAAAAATTGGTTTGAATGGGCACGCTTTAAAGTGGCCAAATGATATTTTATTTGAAGAAAGTAAACTCGCTGGCATACTCGTTGAAATTCAGGGAGAAAGCCAAGATGAATACACGGCAATAGTAGGCATTGGAATAAACTGCAATATGACAGCACAGGAGGCCAATCAAATTGATCAGCCGTGGACAGACATTAAAAAAGCTATATTGGGAAAGCCGTTTAGTCGAAACGCATTAGCGAGTGAGCTTATTGGTCAGGTCTTAAAAGTGCTTAGTGCGTTTGAGTCGGAAGGGCTAAAGCCATTGTTACCTGAGTGGAATAAATATGATGCTTGCAAAGATAAGAACGTTAAGATTATTGCTGGAGCGACTTCTTCTTTGGGTGTGGCGAAAGGGGTAACTGAATTAGGTGAATTAAAATTGTTAAATAGTGTGGGCGAAATTGAGCATATAACGTCCGGTGAAGTGAGTTTACGGTTAGATTAAAACGAATGTGTATATTGTTAATTGATAAAGGAAATACGCGACTTAAATGGCAGCTTAGGCAGTCAGGTGTTGTGGAAGCGACGGGTATAGAAGACAAGGATATTCCGATATCAGCCGTATTTAATGGATTAACAGATGTTGTTTTATCCGGCATATACGTTGCTAATGTCGCCGATGCGAATTTTGAAAATGAGTTTAGTGCATGGGCTGTTGATCATACGTTTCCGGCGCCTCTTTTTATTAAAAGTGCGAAGGAAGAGTGTGGCGTGATTAATGGGTATGAAAACCCAGAACAGCTAGGTGTTGATAGGTGGCTTGCTATGATTGCAGCGCATAATAAATTTGATGAGAACTTATGTGTTGTAGACGTAGGGACCGCATTAACCATGGATTTTGTTTTAAAAAATGGGCAGCACATGGGCGGTTTTATAGTCCCGGGGCCACAATTACAAAGGCAGTCACTTCTTAACAATACTCACAAAATCGCGCTAACAGACCAACTTAGTAATGGCGTGTTGGGTAAAAATACGCGAGAAGCGGTAGAGTTTGGCGTTATAAACATGCTGAGTGCTTTTATTAAACAATCTGTAGCAGATGCAAAAACAAGGTTTTCCTCACCTATAAAACTGGTGCTAACAGGTGGTGCTGCTGCTCAAATAACACCCACGTTAGATATTGAATACTCGTTAGAAGAAAATTTAATTTTTGATGGCATTGCAATGATAGCGGCTAAGCACAAATGAAATTTTTTTTACTGCTATTTATATTCTTTAATTTGTTGGTGTATTTTTGGGCGAGTCTGATGAAGACGAGTGAAGCGGGAAATAATAGTGACGTGCCGTTATACAATCAGGCCATACTGGAAATATTGCATGTTGTTCCTAGTACTATAATAAAGGGTACAAGCCCAATCAAAGATAACAAAAATAGAGAGCAGAAGAAAGAATCAGCGCTTTGCTTAAGTATCGGTGAGTATGAAAAAGATAAGGCGGTCATTGTTGGTCATTCTTTGGCCGGGCTGTCTGAATATTTATTTGTTATCCCCAACGATACAGTGGTGAAAGAAAGGTATTGGCTTTTTTCTCCTGCAGAAAAAAGATGGCAAGATTCGGTAAAAAATGCGTCGAGTATACGCTCAAAAGGTATCTCTGATATTTGGCTAATCCCAAAAGGAAAAGACAAAGGGAAGGTGTCATTAGGGCTGTATTCGCGGCAAAGCAAAGCGGAACAAAAATTACAAGAGTTAAGGGGCATGCAAATTAATGTTGAATTGTCTAATCTCACAGAAAAGAAATACAGTATCCGATTAGAGAATATAGTTAAGCCAAATGACATTTTTAAGCAACTAAGTTTGCGTTTTGAAGATAGTGAGCCAAATATACAAAAAATTAATTGTTAATTTATTGCCCAGCTTGAGCATTTAGCTTAGAATGGCCGCCCTGATGCTGGTGTAGCTCAGTCGGTAGAGCAGCTGATTTGTAATCAGCCGGTCGGTGGTTCGAATCCTCTCACCAGCTCCATATATTAAGGCCTCACTTTTGTGAGGCCTTTTTTTGTTTTAAGGGTTTAAATGGTTTGTGCTGCTGAGTGTTTGGGTAGGCCCAACGATAACAGGGTGGCTAGTAAGACGAATCCTGCAGATGTCCAAAGGCAGACAGCTAAACCATATGTTTGAAACAACCAGCCTGAAAGAATGGTGCCTATTAGTCGCCCCATGGCGTTTGCCATATAATAAAAGCCAACATCAAGGGATACGTTATCTTCATCTGCGTAGCTAACAATTAAATAGCTATGTAACGACGAGTTGATAGCAAAAAAAATGCCGTAGACTAAGAGCCCAATTAACAAGGTGTTTTCTATCTGCCAGTTGTAGTTAAGTGCTAATGCGATACAGGCTGGCACAGCACAAAGAGCGAGCGCCCATATGAATGCGTCTTTTCCATCTGGTATGTTGCTTGTTGTCTTTCCGATAATATAAGGTGCGCAGCTTTGTACAATGCCATAGCCAATAACCCAAGCCGCTAAATAGCCCCCAATATGCCAGTAGTCCCAATTAAATGTTGAGGACAGGTAAACAGGCAAGGCGACGACAAACCAAATATCTCTGGATCCAAATAAAAACATGCGCGCAGCTGATAACGTATTGATCGCCTTACTTTTGGATAAAATATCGGTAAATTTTGGTTTGGCTTTAGGTTTTCCTAGTTCTTTTTTAAGAAGGGCTAGGCTAACAATCCAAATTAAGAACAATGCACATGCCAAGCCCGCAATGGCGGCATGGAAGCCTAAAGCGGTTAATAATGCGCCTCCTAAGAAGAATCCCGCGCCTTTTAATGTGTTTTTTGAACCCGTTAGAATAGCAATCCAGCGGAATAATTTGTCTTGAGCATCGGCTGAAACCAAGAGTTTGATAGCGCTTTTAGCACTCATTTTGTTGAGGTCTTTGGCGATGCCAGAAAACGCTTGTGCGACCATTATCCACAGCACAGTTAGTTGCGTTTCTGGGATTAGCAACATGCCGAGGGCAATAATTTGTAGAAATAGCCCAGCGTTCATGATTCGATTGAGGCCAATATGTGCACCAAGCCAGCCGCCAATCAAATTGGTTATGACACCAAAGGCTTCATAAAAAACAAACAATAATGCGATATCTAGCGGTTTGTAGCCGAGCCCGTGAAAATACAAAATAACGAGCATTCTCAACGCGCCGTCGGTGAGGGTAAAGGCCCAATAGTTGCCAGTTATCAGCAAATATTGCTGAACATTAGAGGGGAGTGTTGTTAATTTTCTCATGCATTTTAGACTTTACGCGCCAACCAGTTTAACCAGTTCAACTGTGCGGTTTGCATAGCCCCATTCATTGTCATACCAAGCATAAATTTTCACTTGGGTGCCGTTCACGACCATGGTGGATAAGGCATCGATAATGCTAGAGCGCGAATCTGTTTTGTAATCAATAGATACCAACGGGCGCTCTTCAAAACCCAAGATCCCCGACAGTTCATTTTCTGAAGCCTCTTTAAAATATCGGTTAACGTCTTCTACCGTTGTCGCCCGTTCAACTTCGAATACGCAGTCGGTTATGGATGCGTTGGCCAAGGGCACACGAATAGCGTGGCCGTTTAGTTTGCCTGCCAGTTCGGGGAATATGTGTGTGATGGCCGTTGCAGAACCTGTCGTTGTCGGAATCAAGCTCATGCCGCAAGCGCGAGCACGGCGTAAATCTTTATGTGGGGCATCAAGAATAGTTTGCGTGTTGGTAATGTCATGAATGGTGGTCATGGAGCCATGCTTGATCCCCAGTTTTTCATGAATTACTTTAACAACCGGCGCAAGACAGTTAGTGGTGCAAGATGCCGCCGTCACGATGGCGTGTTGTTGTTTATCGAATAAGTGCTCGTTGATGCCCATAACAACATTCAATATGCCTTCTTCTTTAACAGGCGCGGTTACAACAACATGCTTAACACCTTGGTCGATGTATTGTTGAAGTAAGGTTTTTGTTTTCATTTTTCCGCTGGCTTCGATAACCACATCGCAGTCCGACCAATCGGTTTCGCTGATAGTGGAATGTTGAGTGCATTTAATGACCTGATCGTTAATGACGATATCATCACCTTGATGGCCTGCATCGTGGCGCCATCGTCCGTGAACAGAGTCAAACGTAAGAAGGTGTGATAATGTTGCCGCATCGCCGGCAGGGTCGTTTATCTGAATAAACTCAATCTCGTCCCAATCAAATGCTGCGCGAAGCGCTAATCGTCCCATGCGGCCAAAGCCGTTAATTCCCACTTTAATAGTCATGTTTTCTCCGGCTAGCAACAGGCTTTTGGTTGGTCGGGCCTATTGTTCATTTGTTGTAATCTCTCAATGTCATTAATGATGAATGAGCGGTTGTTTGCTAGTGTTGTCGACAGTACTGATTTTGCCCACTCAGGTAATACTGGATTGATGCGGTAATACACCCATTGGCCTTGCCGACGATCAACGAGCAGGTTGCATTTTCGTAGTTGAGCAAGGTGCCGGGATATTTTCGGTTGAATATCATCTATCGCGGCCATAAGCTCGCATACGCAGAGCTCATTTTCTTGCTGGATGAGTAATAAGCAACGCAACCGCGTTTCGTCTGCGAGGCACTTGTAAAATTGTATTGGGCTCATTTTGAGTGATGACCTTATTTATTGTTAATATGAAGAATTATATATGAATAATAATATATATGAATAAACATATGTACAAAATTGTAAGGTTTTTGTTAATTTTCTAGCAAAATGGTGCCTACCTTTTTGATATTGATGCGAGTTTTAAACGAGTAGGAATTGCAAAGTTGACTGAATTTAGCGAAAATACAAGGTTCATTTGGCCTTGCGCCGATTTAATTCCTTTTAGCCCTTTGTGTTAGTGGTTAAAAGAACTAGCTTTGGAAAGAATTATGAAAAAAACGATGTACGAAAAAATTTGGGAAAGCCACTTTGTTCACCAAGAACCGGGTCAGGCTCCTTTGTTATATGTGGACAGGCACTTAATGCACGAGGTAACAAGCCCGCAAGCATTTGAAGGCCTTCGCACGGCAAAAAGACCAGTGCGTAACCCGCACAGTATTTTGGCGACGATGGACCATTGCGTGCCAACAAAAAATCGTAACCTTCCCATCGCTGACCCGATCGCTAAAAAGCAGATTGAAACAATGGCGGATAACTGCGAAGAGAACGGCCTAAATTTATACGATATGGAAAGCCCACATAACGGCGTTATTCATGTAGTTGTTCCAGAACACGGCTTTGTACACCCGGGTATGGTCGTTGTTTGTGGTGATAGTCACACGGCAACGCATGGCGCATTTGGTGCATTGGCGTTTGGTATTGGTACATCAGAAGTTGAACACGTAATGGCGACGCAAACATTGCCGCAACAAAAGTCAAAAACGATGTTAGTTCAAGTGGATGGCAAGTTGTCCAAACACTGCACGGCAAAGGATATTGCGCTCGCTATTGTTGGCGTAACAGGTACAGCCGGTGGTACAGGCTACGTGATGGAATATGCTGGTGAAGCGATTGATGCGCTTTCTATGGAAGGCCGTATGACCGTGTGTAATATGGCGATTGAAGCCGGTGCACGTGCTGGCATGGTGGCGCCGGATCAAAAAACATTCGACTTCTTAGAAGGCAAAGAATTTGCACCTAAAGGTGAACAGTGGGAGCAAGCATTAACGTATTGGAAATCTTTAGTGTCAGACGAAGGTGCTAAATACGATACGATTGTTACGTTAAATGCAGCGGATATTGCGCCACAAGTGACATGGGGCACATCGCCTGAGCAAGTGGTTGGTGTTAATGGCATGGTGCCAGCACCTGAAAGCTTTGATGATAAAGGTAAGCGTTTAGCCTGTGAAGGTGCGCTTAAATATATGGACCTTGAAGGTTCAACCAAAATGACGGATATCGAAATCGATTACGTGTTTATTGGTTCTTGTACCAATGGCCGTATTGAAGATTTTCGAGATGCTGCAGCAATGGCAAAAGGTACAAGCGTGGCAGAAGGTGTTACGGCTATTGCCGTGCCAGGTTCGGTTCACGTGAAACTACAAGCCGAAAAAGAAGGGATTGATAAAATCTTTAAAGACGCGGGTTGGGAATGGCGTGATCCAGGTTGTTCAATGTGCTTAGCCATGAATGGCGACGAACTTAAAGACGGACAGCGTTGTGCATCCACATCAAACCGTAACTTCGAAGGCCGCCAAGGCAAAGGCGGGCGTACGCATCTTGTATCGCCTGCAATGGCAGCAGCGGCAGCAGCAGCTGGCCACTTCGTTGATATCAGTAAATTAGGTTAAGGCTATGGAACAATATAAAAAGCACGAAAGCATTGCGGCATTAATGAACCGTAACAACGTTGATACGGATCAAATTATTCCTAAGCAGTTTCTAAAAAAAGTTGAACGCAGCGGTTTTGGCGTACATTTATTTCACGATTGGCGTTATAACGATGACGGTGTCACACCGAATCCAGATTTTGAACTAAACAAGCCAGCGTTTAAAGGCGCGAAAGTGTTAGTTGCAGGCGATAACTTCGGTTGTGGTTCATCACGTGAGCACGCGCCATGGGCGATTGGAGATTTTGGGTTTAACACGATTATCTCAACCAGCTACGCAGATATTTTTTATAACAACTGTTTCAAAAATGGCATTTTGGCTATCGTTGCAACGCCTGAACAATCAGATGCGCTAATGGCTGAAATCAATACCAACGAAGGCGTAAGCTTTGTTGTTGACCTTGAAAATCAAACCATTACAACGCCGGCAGGAAACGGTTTTACGTTTGAAATTGACCCATTCCGTAAAGACAATATGTTGAACGGTTTAGATGACATCGGTTTAACCTTGAAGCACGTGGATAAAATCGGCGCGTTTGAAGAACAGCATAAACAGCAGTTTCCTTGGCTTTGGGCATAACGAAAATAACTGTATAAGACGATGGGTTCCCGATATATCCAAATAATGGACACCACCCTGCGTGATGGTGAACAAACACAGGGCGTATCGTTTTCGCCTGCTGAAAAAGTCAGCGTGGCTAAAGCATTATTAGAATCGCTACGGGTGGATCGTGTAGAAGTAGCATCCGCATGTGTGTCTGAAGGTGAGCAAGAAGCGGTTCGTAATATTAACGAATGGGCGCATGCCGAAGGGTTTGGCGATGCAGTTGAAGTGTTGGGTTTTTCCGATCATAAACGCAGCGTTGATTGGATTGTAGCGGCGAAAGGCAGGGTTATTAACCTGTTGACCAAGGGTAGCGAAAAGCACTGTCGAGAACAATTAGGAAAGACCTTAGAGCAACACGTAGAGCAAGTGTTAAACACGGTTAATTACGCCTTAGAGCAAGGCCTAAAAGTTAACGTGTATCTGGAAGATTGGTCGAACGGCTATGCTGATAGCCCCGATTACGTGTTTGCCTATATGGACGCCATTAAAGATGCTGGTATTGATCATTTTATGTTGCCAGATACCTTGGGCGTTATGTCGCCAGACGAAGTATTTGAAGCGTTGAGTGATATGTGCGCGCGTTATCCGGATACGCAGTTCGATTTTCATCCTCATAATGATTATGGCCTCGGCACAGCTAATATTATGGCAGCGGTTCGTGCAGGTGTTAGCGCCATTCACTGTACGGTTAATTGCTTAGGCGAGCGTGCGGGCAATGCATCTGTGTCAGAAGTGACTGTGGTATTGCGCGATAAAATGGGCATGGAATTGTCGATTGATGAAAGCAATATTGTTCGCTTGAGCAATATGGTGGAAAATTTTTCGGGCAAATGGGTATCGGCCAATGCACCCATTATTGGTGAAGATGTATTCACACAAACCGCAGGTATTCATGCCGATGGCGATAAAAAGGGTGGTCTTTACGAAAGTAAACTTAGCCCAGAACGTTTCTCAAGAATACGCAGTTATGCCTTGGGTAAAATGGCTGGAAAAGCATCGCTCAGTAATAATCTAGAACGCTTAGGTATTGAGCTATCTGAAGAAAATCAAAAGAAGGTGTTAGAGCGTATTGTTCGTTTAGGTGATTCCAAGCAAACGATAACGACGGAAGACTTGCCGTTTATTATTGCCGACGTATTAGAAAGCGAAAACTACAAACACATCAAACTACTAGATTGTTCTATTACTAGCCGGTTAGATGAGTCATCTGCGGCAACCATCAGAGTCAATGTAAAAGGCAATGAGCACGAGTCAACAGGCAATGGTAATGGTGGGTTTGATGCGTTTATTAATGCCGTTAATAAGGTGTTATCGGATTACGATGTGGTATTGCCAGAGTTGGTCGATTATGAAGTGAGAATTCCGAAAGGTGGGCATACTAGCGCTTTAACCGAGTGTGTTATCACGTGGGATGACCCATTTAAAAAACGCAAAACGCGTGGTGTGCATTCCAACCAAGTGTTTGCGTCTATATCTGCTGCCGTACGGATGATTAATATTCTATTACACGAAAAAACGTAAATATTAGAGTCATTTGAACTTTGCAATCTTTAATCAATGTAAGGATTTATTCAAATATCTGTTATTAGTGAACAGAATATTGCAAACCATAAAGTGATAGTATAGTATCACTTTATGAAAACTGAATTAGTGACCACACTAAAACGCCAAGCGACTAAAATTTTGGCTGAATTACATGATTCAAAAGAGCCTGTGCTCATCACTGAACATGGGCAACCATCTGCATACCTTGTTGATGTTGATGATTATGAGATGATGCAGAATCGCATGGTAATCTTGGATGGTATAGCGAGAGGTGAAGCGGCCATTATAGAAAACCGTGTTTATACTCATGCAGAAGCAAAAGCTAAAATGGATAAATGGCTCAAGTAATTTGGACGGAGCCAGCTTTATCTGATCTTAACGCAATAGCCGAATACATCGCTTTAGATAAACCAAGCGCAGCAGTTAATTTAGTACAAAAAGTTTTTTCTAGTATAGAGCAGCTTGAGCAGTTTCCAAGGTTAGGCCGTAAGCCATCGGAAATTCAAGAATCAAGATATTTAGAAATGCATGTAAACCCTTGTCGTATTTTTTATCGTATAGAAGATGATAGGGTGTACATACTTTACGTTATGCGAAGCGAAAGAAAATTACGACAATATCTACTTAATGCAAGAAAAGACGAATGATTAATATTCCATGGCATGAAAAATCATATGTGTTTAAAAGCCCCATTAAAAAAGGCTTACAAATGTAAGCCTTTTTTATACTTATTAATGCAAATTAATGCAAACGCTTATACAGTCGGCATAGCCTTTAACTTTGCAACAACCTTATCACCAAACTCAACAGTGCTAATCATATTAACGCCGCTACCAGGTTTAGACAGGTCAGCCGTTGAATAACCATCCGCAAATACACCTTGCATTGCAGCCCAAACATTTTTTGACTCATCTATCATGCCAAAGCTGTATTCAAGCATCATCGCTACTGAGCCAATCATTGAATAAGGGTTTGCCATGTTTTTACCGGCAATGTCTGGAGCTGAACCGTGTGATGGTTCGTAGTATGCTTTCTCGTCACCTAGACAAGCAGAAGGCATAAGGCCTAGTGAACCTAAAATGCCGCCGCCTTGGTCACTTAAAATGTCGCCAAACATGTTTTCCATTACCATCACGTCAAACTGTGTTGGTTTTAGGCAAAGCAGCGTAGCCACGGCATCAACCAGAATATTAATGACTTCAACGTCAGGGTATTCAACCGCCACTTCTTCCATTACTTCATTCCAAAGCACGGATGATTTCAATACGTTGCTTTTATGGATGTTGTGCAATACCTTTTTGCGAGAACTCGATAATTTGAATGCATGATGCATAATTTGGCGAATCTGCGCTTCGTCATATTCCAAGGTTTCTTTTACATAACGCAAGCCTTGCTCATTCACGCCCACTTCTTTTTCACCAAAATATAAACCGCCAACGAGTTCGCGAATCATAATCAAGTCAATGCCATCGCCAATAATTTCAGCTTTAAGTGGCGAAAAATGTGCCAAGCTTTGAGGCAATGAAACGGGGCGGTAGTTTGCGTAAGTGTTGTAACGCTTGCGCATGGGTAGCAGGGCACCGCGTTCAGGCTGCTTGTCGATAGGAATTTTCTTAGACTCTTCATGGCTTAAACCGATAGGGCCTTTAATAATTGCATCGGCTTCGTCGCAAATATCTTTTGTTTCTTGTGGAAAAGCATCGCCTTTTTCAAAGTAAGCGCAGGCGCCAAATAAAGCAGGCATTAACTCAAAACTAACATCGTTACGTTCTTCAACAAGTTTTAAAACCTTAACCGCTTCAGCCATAATTTCTGGGCCAATGCCGTCGCCAGCCATAACGGCAATTTTGTAATTTTTCATGAGCTTACCTTATTTAGTGTGTTGAAAATAAACAGCGTATTTTACGCGACTAAGCCCTTGTGCGCCATTATCGCTTAGATTGTTTTTAAGTCTGTGGGTGCATAACGTATAATCACGGCCTTTATAGAATCAAGAAGAGAAACGTATGGCTTTAAATTGTGGCATTGTGGGCTTACCAAACGTGGGTAAATCAACCCTGTTTAATGCATTAACAAAAGCAACCATCGCGGCGGAAAACTACCCGTTTTGCACCATTGAACCGAATACGGGCATTGTGCCGGTGCCCGATGAGCGCTTAGATAAGTTGGCAGCCATTGTGAACCCTGAACGTGTTTTACCAACCACCTTTGAGTTTGTAGATATTGCAGGTTTAGTGGCAGGCGCTTCTAAAGGTGAAGGCTTGGGTAATCAATTTTTGGCGAATATTCGTGAGTCCGATGCCATTGCACACGTGGTACGTTGTTTTGAAGACGATGACGTGATTCATGTGGCTGGAACCATTGATCCATTAGCCGACATTGAAGTGATTCAAACAGAGCTGGCGTTAGCCGATATGGCCTCACTTGAGAAAGCCGTGGTTAAAGCAACCAAAGCGTCAAAATCAGGCAATAAAGATGAGTTAAAAAACAAAGTATTCTTAGAAAAAGTGCTTAAGCACCTAGACGAAACAATGACGCTAAGAAGTTTGGAAGCAACGGAAGATGAGTTGTTATCGTTAGCCGGTTTCCAGCTTTTAACATTGAAGCCTATGCTGTACATAGCCAATGTTCAAGAAGATGGTTTTGAGAACAATCCGTTTTTGGATAAAGTAACAAGCCTAGCAAATGAACAAAACGCGGCGATTGTTGCTGTGTGTGCTGCAATGGAAGCAGAAATAATTCAGCTAGAAGAAGATGAGCGCGAAGAGTTTTTAGAAGAAATGGGCTTGACTGAGCCTGGGCTTAATAGAGTGATTAGGGCAGGTTACGAATTATTAAACTTACAAACTTATTTCACCGCTGGTGAAAAAGAAGTGCGTGCCTGGACAGTAAAAAAAGGCGCCACGGCACCACAAGCAGCGGGTGTCATCCATACTGATTTTGAAAAAGGCTTTATTCGCGCAGAAATCACGGCCTATGAAGACTTCGTTGAACACAATGGTGAAAAAGGCGCAAAAGAGGCCGGAAAGTTAACTGTGCAAGGCAAGGAATACATCATGCAAGACGGTGATGTGACGCACTTTAGGTTTAATGTATAGAACTTAGTGTGTATATGCTTGTTTGTCTTGACAAAATAGGCTGAAACCACGAAAATTCACACCCTTCAAAGTATGGTCATGTAGCTCAGCTGGTTAGAGCACGGCATTCATAATGCCGGGGTCGGTGGTTCAAGTCCACCCATGACCACCACTTGCAGCCCTTCCTGTTCAACATTATGCGATTTTTACGCGACTTCATGCAACTCTTAAAAAGTGATGCTGGTTTCGGTTACCTACAATCTTCTCAACAGCGACTAATAAATCCTCACGGCTTTTGCTTGAAGTGCAATATTCGCCATCAGTTGCTTTGAGCGCTAACGCCAAAATCAGCGGACAGTTTAAAGTGGAGATTTTTTTGCGGATAGCAAAAGCCGTGTTCTTTAAACTGCCCGTTGGATTTCTTTGTTATGTGGTATTTCATACACCAACAGAATATTTTACTTTCGATTGCTTTTGAATCTAAAGGGACGTGCCCCCCATCTCTCCTGGGTAGCTTACCTCTTCAAGCTTTCCTGTATCAACATCATAGATGAACCCTCGCACTGTCGAAGCATCAGGCCCCTCAGTAGGTATCCAATGATGATTTATAATTCTAGAAATTGATCGTCTTACATCCCAGCTAAGACGTTCAATTTGTTGCTCATTGGGTGGCGAATCAAGTTCTTCGAGTGGGCCGCGGAAGGCATGAAACTGGGCTGGTGTTGAAGAGCTGTGGTTACAGCTTACAAACTTGCGCCCTGTAGCGTGCCCAAGTATTTCCTCTGCTGCTATGTTGCCTTCCAGTCCAGCATGCAGCAGGTCATCTGTAAAAGCCAACATCCCACACCGAGTGTGATGGATTAATATAATTTCATTAGTGTTGAGTAGGTGATGCGAAATAATCAGACAACGAATGGCATCATCAGTTATTACACCCCCTGCATTACGGATAATATGAGCATCTCCCGTTTCTAGACCAAGTAAGTCTTCAACATCAATACGTGCATCCATGCAGGCCACAACAGCCACGTGTTTGGCTGGATTAATTGGCTGCTCTCCTGGATGAGATGATTTATGCACTTCTTTGCCACTCGCATATAATTTATTGTTTTCTAGAAATTTATCTGTATTTACGTTAGCCATAGTTCGCCTCAAATTTAAATTAAAGTAATCAACAACTATATTTTGCGTAGTTGTTTGTTTTTAACACTGTTTAAGTGTGTATTCATCTTACACTTAATGTTCTTGGCTTCAAGTATTAACAGTTCTATCCAAATGACAGCCGAATGCGAGCAGGGTTAATAAGTGGAAGCGCCGAAGGCACATCAGTTGGTTAACGAAATGAAACGGTAGGGTGGCGCTGAGTTTGACAAGCGGTATGTAAAAAATGGGCTGGCGCTTCATAAGGTTTGAGGCGCCAGAACCATATTCGTGCTAGAAATGATCAAATGCTGTCCAATCCAGCCAGATTGACAGGCCAAGATAGATGCTAATAATGGCTAGGCCTGTTCCCCACGTCCACATGTACATTTGCTTACCTTTTCTACCTAAGTAAATTAATGCGATAGCGATGAAGAAAGCAATAACGCTAGTTAAAATTAACATCTCATCGCTGGCATGCATTGCAAGTTGTTCTTTTGGAATGGTGCCTTCAGCGTATCTCATATGAGGTGGGATTTATTTGGTCTATTAACGGGTTAGCCGAGTGTTTTTTTAAGGTCATCGTATTTTGCTGTAATAGCATGTGCGTTTGCATAACCCATTTCTTTGAGCCTAGCAGCAGCTAGAGATGCGCGCCCACCGGCGCCACAATGAACGAGAATAGTTGTTTCAGGATTTGGGCAATGGCCTTGAACTTTCATTTCAAGCAATCCTCTTGGTATGTTGATAGAGCAGGCTAATTTACATTCCGCAGCTTCTGCCGGTTCTCTAACATCTAAAATAACGATGTCCTTGGTGTTTTCAATAAGTTCTTTTGCTTGTGTGGGGTTTAAGCACTTGATATTTTGTTGTGCGTCGGCAATAAAATCATTGGCGGGTTTAATCATGGTATCTATCCTATCGTTAATATTAAAAGGTGATGTTTGGCGTGAAGTTATATAATAGGCGCATGGATAACTATAAATCAATGGTTGAAAACGACGTGCTAAGTGATTTGCAAAGGCAGCAATTTTCTCGTGACGGTTTTTTGAAGGTGTCAGGCCTTGCAGACAATAATTTGTGTGAACGAATTTTAGGCGTTGTAACAGCGTCGATGGCGCCGGCGATTGGTCCGCTCGAATATGAAGCGGATGTTCATTACCAAGGTGCTCCACAATTGAGAGCAGATGACGGTGGTGACACGCCGCGACGATTATTGAATGCTTACGCGCGTGATTCAGTGTTTCGTGAATGGGCTTGTAGGCCAAATATGGTGGCGTGTGTAAAGCAAATATTAGGTTCTGATACGTTAGGGCTAACGCAAAACCACCATAATTGCATTATGACTAAGTTGCCTAAATTTAGTAGTCGAACAGATTGGCACCAAGATATTCGCTATTGGAGTTTTGATAGACCAGAGTTAATTAATGTGTGGCTGGCATTAGGTGATGAGACACCTGAAAACGGTGGAATGAAGTTAATTCCAGGTTCGCATCGAATGGAATTTGATCGTGGTAGATTAGATGCGGAATTGTTTTTACGGCAAGATTTAGATGAAAACAAGGCATTGTTAGATAGTGCCGTTAATGTGAATATGAAGGCTGGTGATGTTTTGTTTTTTCATTGCCGTACGTTTCATGCTGCCGGAGCAAACACAACGGACAAGCCTAAATATTCTTTAGTGTTTAGCTACCATGCAGCGGATAACAACCCAATAAGAGGTACGCGTTCTTCTCGATTAGAAAGTGTCGACATCGCCTAAGTTAAACATTAGTGTGCAGGTGCATCTGTTGGCAGTTGCACCGTAATCCACTTCCATTCAGTCAGTGCGTCTACATCTACTTCTACACCTTCACGCCCAAAGCCACTTTCACCTGTGCCGCCAAAAGGTACATGGGGTTCATCGTACAGTGTGGGTGCATTAATATGCACCATGCCCGCGTTGATGTTTTCTGCAAGCATTAGGGCGCTATTAATGTTGGTTGTGCAAATGGCTGCACTCAGTCCATAGCGCGTATCGTTAGCCATCTCTAAGGCGGCGTCAATATCTGCAACGGAATAAACAGAGGTCACGGGGCCAAAGGTTTCTTCGTAACAAACGGTCATGTCTTTGGTAACGTTCGTTAAAATAGTAGGTTGGCAGCGGTTACCTTCCCATTTACCACCGGTTAAGACGGTTGCGCCATTTTCTCTGGCATTCTCAATATGGTCGCGAATTCTGTCACGTTGACGCGGTGAAATAATGGGGCCTAAAATGGTGCTCATTTCACGCAAGTCTCCTAAAGATAAACCGTTAGCGGCGGCACTGAATTTTTCAATAAACTCATCGTATACGGGCGCTTCAACAATAATTCTGCTGGATGCCATACACGCTTGGCCTTGGTATAAAAACATACCAAACACGGCTGTTTGAACAGCTTTGTCAATATCTGCATCGGCTAAAATAACTAAGGGGTTCTTGCCGCCTAATTCAAGCACGGCGTGTTTCATCTGTTTGCCGCAAATTTCGCTGATATGTTGGCCAACACGACTTGAGCCGGTAAACATGACGGTTTTTACCAACGGATGGCCAGTTAAGTAATCACCAATGTCCATGCCAAAGCCAGATACCACATTCAGCGCGCCAGCAGGAAAGCCCGCTTCATGAATTAATTGTGCGAACCGATATGACAGGGACGGTGCTTCTTCAGAGCAAAGTAACACCACGGTGTTCCCTGTCGCTAAGGGTGAGGCAATTAATTTAGCTGATTTGATCAGGGGTACATTAAAGGGTGTAATCGCGGCAATAACGCCCAGAGGTTTTCTGACGCTCATGCTTAGGCGGCCTGGCGTGTCAGAAGGGATGGTTTGCCCAGTGACGCGTCGTGCAGAGCCTGCGGCAGCACGCAAATGGCCAATAGCATACTGTACTTCAAATTGTGCCTTGTTGATGGGAGAGCCAATCTCATCAATTAGAATATCAAGAAACTCTTGGCGATCTCGTTCCAGCAAATCAGCTGCTTTACACAACATGGCTTCGCGGTCTTTTGCTAAGCCTTTACCGTACGTGCTAAAACAGGCTTGAGCGCTTTCTACGGCTTTGTTTATATCGGCTTCATTGCCTTCAGCAGCAGTGCAATAAAGCGAGTCATCAATTGGGTTAAGCACGTCAAAGTACTGTCCGCTATTAGGTTTGCAATGTTCGCCGTTTATCCAAAGGTCGTATTGTGTTGTCATCAGAGGTTCCTAAATAGATTGGGGTGGCTTTTTAGCCAAAGTTTCGTTCTGGATCCAACGCTTTTTTAACACGTTTATTAAGCGTTTGTAATCCGGCGTGACGGGTTTGGTCAACAGTATCTTGAAGGTCAGCATCAGATTGGCTAACTGAATAATCTTGCGCATGAAATGCTTTAATTAAGGTATCAGCGAGCTTTTTTGCGGCGCTTAATTGGTCTTTGCCATAGCTGATGCTTAACTGGGCGAACATTGTGCGCCAAGTTAGTGCCAGCTGGGTGATAACGTTTTGCTCGCCACTATGATCTTTGATAATTGCCTGCATGGCCAGTGCGTCTTTGCCGTCTATTGGGCTAGCGAAATGTAAATTAATGACGGCGGTTTTGTCTAATTCTGAATTACGTTTATTGAACTGCCCGAGCATTATTTTTTCACGCTGTGCCCAAATAGGATGCTTGGCGGTGTCATCTTTAAGTAAGAACTTTGCACCGTCAATTTGCCCTAGTGCGCTATTAACAGCACCCCAAACAACATCCACATTACCGGGTATGCCATACAATGCGCCATAGATATTCCATGTACCCAGTTGGTGCTTTTCTGCTGTGCGGTTATCAAATGTTGCGCTAAGCCCGCCATCAACAAACTGCATGACTTCGGATTCTGCCGAGGCAATAACAACGGTATTTGGCACCAGCATGTTAATTTTAAGAGAACGTAAAATTTCCACCGCTTGCTCCATTGCAGCATCGTTCGGTAGTTGTAGCATAAAGGGTTTATAAGCCGGAGGTTTAGGCATTAGCCACAGGCCAATTTTAGTCACAATGCCCATGTTAGATTGGGTGAACAGGCCGTCCATATACGGGCCATAGCCATATTTAAACAATTGCCATGTGTTACTTTTAGGCATCGCACCCATGCCGGTTCTAACTAGGCTGCCATCAGCCAACATCACTTCCATGCCACACTGCATCATCAGTTGGTCGCCATAAGGAGTGTAACCAAAATTACGATTACAAATACTGCCCAATACGGACTGATTCGAATTTTTTTCGACATCAACAGCAAAAGGGATATTGTTGTCTTCTAAGTGTTTATTGAGTTGCCCATAACTAACACCCGGTTCGATTAGGGCGTATGCATCTTTCTGGTTAATCTCAATAATGCTATTCATCCGTTGTAGGTCGATAACAACGATATCGCCGCTAGTTGGAATCGGCGCGGTGCCAATTTCATCTGGGCTAAGTAAATTAAATAAGGAGAATTCTTGGACTACTGAAAATGCCAGTAATTTTTGTAATTCATCAAGAGTCGTCGGGATGACTGTGGCCAGTATATTGCGTTCATCGTTATTGATTCTGTCTGCTAAAAATTGGTAGTCAGACGCGTCATTGCCTTTTATAGGCACGATGTTGGAGGCGCTTAAAAAACTGCTTAGTTTGTCTATAATTTTTTCCACAGTATGGGCCTATTTGTATTGCGCTGGTGGCATGATGACGGGGTAGGGTTTTTCAGGGTCAACCCTAAAGAACTCTTCACGTAAGTTGTAATCGATGGTTCTAGCAGGTTCGCTATCTCGCCATGTAAAGGCACAGCTTTCACAGTTAAAAATAGTCCAAACTAGCTCGCCTTTAGTGTTTAGCCCTTTATGTTCGGTGCGTATTTTATTCTCTTCGGCTTGGCAACGTGGGCAAGTGCTCATGATTGACCTCCATTTTGTAATAGTTGAATAACCTTGGCGATAGCATCAATTTCTGGGCCTGCTGGTGGGGTCACTATTTTTGAATCGCCGCCTAATTTATCAGGTGGCATAAAACTGGTGGCATCAATAATTAAACGATGGCCTTTACCGGCTACTTCGGCCGCAGGGTCAATCGGAATCATTGGCATATTGGGGATAACGATGGTGTCTTCTGCACGGGTGCGTGTGGACAGCGCCCACATCACTTCATTTAAATCAAAGGGGTCAACGTCATCATCAACCATGATTAAATTCTTTAAATACATGGTGCCGTGGGGTGTGCCCAAAGCGCGCATGGCGACTGATTTTGCAAAACCAGCAAAGCGGTTTTTAACAGAAATAATACCGGTAAGACCGTGTTGATACAGTGCGTTAACGGCAACGACTTCCGGGAAGTCTTTAATTAGCGCGGCATAAATAGGCGCGGATGTGTTTAAGCCAATTAAGGTGTCGTGTTCAGTCCAGCCCCTACCAATGTAGATGTTTTCAAAAATTGGATTATTACGGTGTGAGATAGCGGTAATTTTAAAACGAGGTATTTTTCTTACGCCGCTGTAACTACCAGGGAACTCGCCAAATGGGCCTTCAAGGCTACGAACGCCATTCATCAATTCCGCCTCAATCACCATTTCAGAGTCCGCCAGAATATCCATGCCATTACCAGACTTTGTCAGGCGCATTGGGCTGCCCATCATTTGTGATGCGTAGGCGAATTCAGACTCGTCATAGCCAATAGGTGTGGCGGCAAACATGCACATTGCAGGGTGGTTACCCAGCATCACGGAAATTTTTAACGGTACGTTTTCTTGTTCGGCTGCCATAATGTGCCGCCCCATATCGTGGGATGGCACGCTCAGTAAGGTGAACTCGCCAGGTGCTTGTACTTGAATACGATAAATACCGACATTTTGTTTGCCAAAATTATCAGGGTCGCGTGGGTCGCGGCTAACAACATTGGCTTTGCCAATATAAAAACCACCGTCGTATTCGTTAATACGATACAGCGGTAGCAGTTCATATAAATTAAAGTTGCTGGTCAGTCTGTTCTCGTTAACGGGGGCTTTATCCGGTTCGATAAAATCTAATAAAGGCTCATCTGCGCCCCAACGAGAAATAATATCGTAGAACAATTCTTTAATGGTGGTGCCTTTTGGGTGGCCTAATAACAACGCAAGGTTAGTGAAGCTACCGTGTACGCCCAACACCATTTTTTTACCGGGGTAACCGGCGATATTGTCAAAAATAACGGCGGGGCCATTCATTGAATCTCTACCGGCAGCAACTGCAACATTGCGAATATCTGGCTCAGGGTAAACTTCTTCTGACCAATTAATGCATTGACCGTTTTCCTTTAGGAATTCAAGAAAATCGCGCAGGCTGCCAATGCGTCTAGCGACTTCTAGTGCTTTGTCTGACAAAGGAGGGTTCTTATCACTCATTGTTGGTGTCCTGTTGTTTGTAGGCTTTGCCTTGTTCAATCATGTATTGGGCAAGGTTTTTTAATTCTTCGTCGTTAATATCGGTTGGGCGAAATGGGGGCATTTCAAGCAAGCCATCACGCACGATATGGCTGATGTAAGCGTTGGTTAAATCAGTGCGTTGAACAAGCACAGCCATGCCTTCTGCTCGAGCAAGTTCAAGCTTCATTGTGGCAGCATGACCCAGCCCAGCTGCATGGCAACCGGCACAATGTAGGTCGTAAATTACTTTGCCAGATCGAATGCCTATATTTTTAGTAGTTGAGTCAGTTTTTGAAACAGTTTCTGTGACGATAGCAACCGTTTTTTCGGGCTTCGCAACGGTTTTTATAACGGCTGTATCATTGCTTACAGGTTCTATGACTATTTTATGAGAACTGGCTGGTTGGGCTGCTTTGTCTTCATGGCAGCCAAGTAAACTAGCTGCTATTAACAAGATGGTGAACGTTATAAAGAGCCTTTTCATGAGTCGCCCCTCATACGCTTAGGCCAAATGCCCATTTTTCCGGGTGATAAAATGCCGTTGGGGTCGAGTTCATCTTTAATTTTTTGCTGTGCTTTTAATAATGCACTATCGTTCCAACAATAAGAGTCGGCAATTTTGTCCATAAACGATAAATGAGTACGGTATTCGCCGTAACCATGGTTTGCAGCATCGTCAATAAGCACATCGAATAGATCGTGAGCACGCTTCTTTTCCTCTGCATTCATGCGGTCAAACATCAACATAAAGATATGATGTTGGTCGCGCCAGCCGACTAAAAATTCGCCGATGTAATCAAAGCCGAATTCATGGGCGCGTTTGCGAATCATGTCAAATTGGCGATAGGAGTCTTTGCCATCTACCGCCGAAATGGGTGAGAAGTTGATATGACCACCGCCACCGACCCAGTTAAGTAAGCTGAACTCGGTCATATTCGGTTTGCCGCGCATCAGTTCCACGCGGTAGTCCCAACCGGGGCTGCCTTTTCGCGTGTCATCGTAATGAAATTCAGCACCGGGAATTTTACTGAATGTATCGCGGATCAAATCCATGTTGTTTTTCATTATCGGTGGCGGGCCATACACTGCTGCATAAAAATTCCAAACACCTAAGCCTAAATCTGCGCCCAGTTTTTTCCGTGCGCTATCGGGCATTGGGCCTTTGCCGGTGTAGTACTGAGCCTTTGTGTGCGACATGGCAGCTTCCCATAGCAAATCCACCGTGGTGGCGGCATTGGGGATGACCATGTTGAGTTTTAACGGCTGAGCTAAATCAGTAATCAACTCAAGGTCTTGCTCATGCGGCAGCGTTACCATAAACGGTGTGTAGCCGGGAGGTTCTGGCATGAGCCAAATGCCCATGCGGGTAATAACACCAAAGTTAGATTGGGTGAATAAGCCATCAACCCAAGGGCCTTGCCCATATTTATACAGTGAGCTTGCTTTGCTATCGCCAGCAACACCGGTTTCAACAACGGTGCCATCAGCCAGTACCACTTGCATGCCGCATTGCATTAATAAATGGTCGCCATACGGCGTGTAGCCAGCGCCGTGGTCGGATGTATTACCAACAATGCCGCCCCAAGCAGGCGCGGCGCAATCAATCCAAAGTTTGTAGCCTTTTTCTTGAATGTAATTGTATAAATCGTAGTAGCTTACGCCGGGTTCAACAACGGCATAACCATGCTTTTCATTGACTTCAATAATACGGTTCATGCGCTTTAAATCCAGCACGATATAGCCAGGTTTACGCGGGGCAGCACCACCGTAAGCAAAGTTTTTGCCAGTAGAAATAGTCCAAACCGGAATTTTATATTGGTTTACAACCGCAAGAATTTGTTGAATTTGTTCTAGCGTTTTGGGTGCAACGGCCGCTGAAGGCGCAAAATCTTCATCACGAGTTGTGTTGTACGGATCGCGATAACTGCGCAGTTCTTTTATGTCATCAGTAAATACAAACTCATCACCAATAATTTTTATAATCTCAGCGATAGCGCCGTTAAATTGTTCAAGACTAATGCCTTGCGGAAGCGGTTTATTCATCGTTTATTATGATTGGGTTGAGTTGCTTGGAATAAGAAGCCATGAGACTAAAACATGATTGTCACCGGCTTGCGATATAGACTGGATTTGGCTGTTAGCTGTGTTGTCGGCAGCTGTTGCGTGTTGTAAGGTGGCTAAGTTGTTTGCTAGCCATGTTGGCCATTTTTCACCGGCATTACTAAGGGCTTGCGCAAGCAAAGGCGCTTTTTCGGCGCTGCTTGTTACTTGATGTGCCAATGTGTTGTTCGACACCGTGTGGGTGGCTGAATAGGCCGTGTGATAACCATGTTGACTTGCTAATTGCTGTAAAACAAAAAAGTCGGAATCACGCGTAATGCCGCTTACCCAGCCGTTAGGATTTTCTCTGCAAAATGCGTTAAAGGTATCAAAATGTAAGCCAATATCAAGGCTGATACGGGCTTCTGCTTCGCTGAATTGTTTAGAAAACAAGCTAGCGTTAGAAGAGTTCTCGTAAGCAAATATTAATAGGGGTTGTTCGCCTTGTTCATTTTTAATGGCGGTTAATGCCATTGAAGTTGGAGCGATTAGTGCAATATTGGCAACCAGTGTTGATTTGATAAACGTTCTTCTAGTAAGCACGAAGTCTCCTATGAGTTATTTTTTAATACCTTGCCAGCGCTTTACGTGTTCGGTACCAATATCTAAAGTATCTAAAATTCTACCCACGCTATGGTTAACAATGTCATCAATTGAGCTGGGCTTGGTGTAAAAAGCTGGTACAGGTGGGGCGATTATCGCGCCCATTTCAGACAGGGTCGTCATGTTTCTTAAGTGGACTAAATTCAATGGTGTTTCTCGTACCATTAAAATCAACTTGCGGCGTTCTTTTAAAATCACGTCAGCAGCTCGGGAGACTAAATTGTCGGCAATGCCGTTGGCGATGCAACCAAGTGTTTTCATTGAACACGGCGCAATCACCATGCCGTGGGTTATAAATGAACCACTCGACAAGGTCGCACCAATATCTTTTGGGCTATGCACAACATCGGCCAGCGAGGCGATGGATTGCTTGTCGATGCCCAGTTCATATTGGGCTGTTAGAGCACCCGCATTGGAAAGAATCAGGTGGCTTTCAACATCATCGATGGTTTGCAGAATTTCAAGTAAACGAGTACCGTAAATAGAGCCGGTAGCACCGGTAATGGCGATGATGATTTTTTTCTTCATGCAGGTTTTATAATTGAATTTTTATTGACCATATCGCTAAATATAAACACCGTCAACTTTAAAGAGAATAGAAGATGATTGAAAGCACAATTTCGTTAGCCGACAAAAAACAAATTATTACGGCGTTTCTTCAACAATGTAATAAATACAGCGATTCAATGTTGAAAAAATATGAGCAACAATTAAGGGATGATGAAACAAAAAATTCGGCGCCGCAAAAAATACACGATTGGAACGTGTACAAAGATTTTAATGAATATGCCATTAAAGAGCTAAAAGGGACTGAGCTAGATGAATGGTTTAGCTAATTTAATCATTTCGTAAAAGTTTAAAAATTTGATGAAATGATTAAATTTTAGGTGTAGGCTAGGGTTAACAACCACTTAGCAACGCTGAATAATGAGTAACACTGAATTTATAACACCTTCAATTGATGACCTAAAAGAACGTATTCGGTTCTCTTTCGAAACAGGGCATGTGTGGTTAGGTGAGCAACGCATGTTACTGATGCACAGCGAGGCGATGGGTTCTTTACGTAAAGAGCTGATTGAAACAGTGGGTATTGAACGTGCCAAAGGGATCTTGATGCGGACGGGGTTTCAAGCAGGCGTTGCTGATGCGAAACTAGCCATACAGCTGCGCCCAGATGCCAGCCCTGAAGAGCAATTTTTCGTTGGCCCTCAGCTACATCAGCTAGAAGGTTTTGTCCGCGTTACGCCGCTTAAATTTGAAATGGGTTTAGAAAAAAAGCAGTTCCATATGAAGTTGCTTTGGGGTAGTTCATACGAAAGTGAAGAGCACGTAAAAGCATTCGGCCCATCTAAAGAATCAGTTTGTTGGATGGAAATAGGCTATGCCAGCGGTTACAGTTCGGAATATACAGGCCAATCTATATTATTTGCTGAACATGAATGCCGTGCTAGTGGACACGATTCATGCGTCAGTGAAGGCAGGCCCGTTGCCGAATGGGATAATCCAGAAGAACTCACAAAATATTACGAATCACACAGCATCGTTGATCAGATTCTTGATTTGCGTGATGAAGTGGTGACATTGCGTTCTTCGCTGATCGATCAGGAAGAATCAAATTGCAAAGTAATAGGTACATCAACAGCCATTAAAGAAGCATTGGCCTTGTTAGGCAAAGCGGTACAAGGGCCGGTGACAGTTTTATTATTAGGCGAAACGGGTGTGGGCAAAGAATTATTTGCGCGCTCCTTACACCGTAGAAGTGATAGGAATGAACAACCGTTTATTGCTGTTAATTGTGCAGCTATTCCTGATGATTTATTAGAAGCCGAACTTTTTGGTGTTGATAAAGGCGCGTATACGGGGGCTCATCAATCTCGAGAAGGCCGTTTTGAACGAGCAGATGGCGGTACGTTATTCTTAGATGAAATAGGCGATTTGTCGTATTCGGCACAAGCTAAGTTATTGCGCGTATTGCAAGAAGGTGAATTAGAACGAGTAGGTGGCACCAATGTTGTGAATGTTGATGTACGTGTGGTGGCTGCAACGCACGCTAATTTGTTAGAGAAAGTAGAAAAGGGCGAGTTTAGACGTGATTTATTTTATCGACTCAATGTTTACCCTATTAGTATCCCAGCACTTAGAGATAGGCCGAGTGATATTACGCTTCTAGTCGACAGTTTTATCGACCGATATAAAGTCAAATACCATAAAGAAATAAAAGGCATTACCCAGCATGCCATGGCCCAGCTCGAAATTCACCCTTGGCCTGGCAATATTAGAGAGTTAGAAAATGTTATTGAACGCGGGGTTTTGTTGTGTGATAACGGAAAGAAAATAGAGCTGCAACATTTGTTTGCGATGATGGCCATTGAACAATCGCCAGAAGCGGCGGTGAGTCCAGCCGGGGACTTAAAAGATATTAAAAAAGGTGTTTATAACCAATTTGTAGATATGTTTTTTGATGCACAAAATAATTTATTTGAAATTGAAGAAACTATTTTAAAAGAAGCGCTTAACCGGTCTAAAGGCAATATGTCAAAAGCAGCAAGAGCGTTAGGCATGACACGCCCACAATTAGCTTATCGCTTGGGGAAGTTAGAAGATAATGACTAAATCTGCGATTATTTGGTCTGTTTTTTATGCCGAAACTGCTGCGGGCTAATACCGAACCAGCGTTTAAAACTACGGCGAAAATTAGCAGCGTCTCGGTAACCAAAAACCAACGATAAAGCATCAACTGAAATATTACTGTAACGAAGGTAATAACTGGCCTGAAAAGCATACACTTCATCCTTAATACGCTGAAAAGATGTGTTTTGCTGCTTTAATTTACGAATCAACGTTCTGCTCGACATATTAAATAGTTCAGCCAGCTGTTCGATGGTTAATGCGTCGCCTAAGTGGGTCGAAAGGTAATCATGGACTTCTGTGCTTACGTTAATATTTCTTAATAGTTGGTGGGCGGTTTCTCGACATTGTTCCAACGCCATTTGAAACATTTGCGGGTCTGCGTTTGGATTAAGGGTGTCCTTTAAAGTCAGCGGCAGACGAATCTCAAGGTAGTCGGCATCAAAATATACAGGGCAGTGAAAATAGTCAGCATAGCTGTCTGCATAATCAGGGGTTGCGCTATTAATATGTAGTGCGGCCTCACCCATAGGGCGGCCTAAAATGAATTCAATAACATGTTGTAACAGCATCAGCATGGCTTCAACGAACACCATGTGGGCTTCATCGAGGTTTTCAGTCAAGGTTAGCCGAATAATGTATTGATCGCCGCGGGTAATAGGGTTGTAGAAAATAAATGGCGTACGTATTTGGCTATAGCGTTGAAAAATGTCTATCGCATCAGATAATGTTGGGCTATTGATAGCAGCCCAACCAACAGAACCATGCGTGGATGGGTGAAGCAAAGAACCCAGTAATAAGCCAATGGCGGGGTTTTTAGTGGCGTTTTTGGTATTTAAAATAACCTTAACAAACTGCTCTAGGGGAATGAATTCGTTATCTAGCATGTTGTCCACAGTTAGGTCTGTTCCGTGCAAAACCTGATCAGCAGACACACCTTGATTAGCTAGGGCCCGAATGGCCATTTGGACATAACTGTTCGGCAATGTTTTTAATTGAGACAAGTGTTGACCTCTAGTAAATAGTGTAAGTATTCCACACCAGTGTCACCAAATGACACCTTCATGTCAAATAATGACACTTCATCAATAATATTTAATTTGTTTGAATGGTCGCGTAGAAAGACAAAATATAAACACTAGGAGATAGAATGAGCACAGTTCAAGCAAATTCAACCACCGCAGATGAAGAATTCGAATCACTTCGTCGAGCGCCGACCTTAGCGATGCCAACATTTATTATGTTTGTGGTGATAATGTCTAGTATTGGAGCGGTTTGGTATTATGCCTTAGCGGGTTCGCTGCCTATGTGGCAGGGTGCTATTATCAATGGTTTATTAACGTATGGTCTATTCAGCGTTATTCACGATGCGTCTCACCATTCGCTATCAAGTAATAAGTTCATTAACGAAACAATCGGTAAGATTGGGTTATTTTTCCTTTTTCCTTATGCGCCGATGGTGGCGTTAAGGTGGGTGCATAATCGGCATCATAATTATACAAATGGTCCAATGGACCCAGATCGTTTTGAGCATGAGTCACCTTGGTGGCAGGTGCCTCTTAGGTGGTCGTTGTTTGATGGTTGGTATATTTATTACTTCTTAAAACATGGCGGTAAAGTTATGAAGAGGCATTGGTTGCAATTGGTCACGTATTACACAATGCTAGCGTTGTTATTTTCCGCATCATTGCATTTTGGCTATGGCCATGAATTGTTCATGCTGTGGTTTATTCCATCACGTATTACGTTGTTTTTAATTGCGATTGTGTTTGTTATATTGCCGCATTACCCAGCTACGGTTAGCCAGACTGAAGATAAGTACATGGCATCGACTATGCGAATGGGTTGGGAATGGCTATTGAACCCTTTATTGGTTTATCAAAACTATCATTTGATTCATCATCTTTGGCCTGAAATACCTTTTTATAAGATGCATCGAGCATGGGATTTAAAAAAGGATGAATTGGAGCAATATAATTTAAGCAAACAAACTGCATTTGGTTTAGTGCCCGCGAACATTGAATCGCACGAAGGTTTTGATCATTCAAAATTTAAGCCGCAATCGTAGTGCTTATTAGCTGAATTAATTTTAGAAACAAAAAAGCCCGCGCCATTGAGTCGCGGGTTTTTTTGTGGGTGTTGAATGTTCTTTGTAGTTCCCTTCCATGAAGGATTAGATATTATGTAAATTTACGGTTTTAGTTCCCTCTCGAAGATGAAATGGAAGGTATGCGGATTTACGGTTTTAGTTCCCTCCCACTTTAAGGGGGAGGGTTAGGG
>OJBT01000019.1_pt1 | contig 85166 bp, 94 predicted proteins | sample 1591101 | NCBI WGS metagenome assembly OJBT01 (sample SAMN05416773, study PRJEB24817) | seawater metagenome | isolation source: Sea water | place: Canada:Atlantic | collected 2013-11
TTTGAAGAAGTATTTTAAAATACAATCTAGCGTCCAGTTTATTGGGGGAACTTCAGTCTGTCCCCGATTGTTTTATTTTCTCAAGATCCTTTAAGGTTCTGTAAAAGGCCTCATGAGAAAGACCAATACGATAAGCTACGTCCTTTAATGAAATAGATAATTTAACCTCACTGTTTGCATTCATTTCATTTCTTAGAAAAGCAAGCGTTCGTTCTTTTGCGGAGCGGATATTTTTTATTTCATTAATAGCACGTAAATTCTTTATTTGATTAGCATATAGCACTAATAATCGCCTCATTGCTGTAGGGTTTTTCTCAAGGTAGTTTGATAAGTCTCTTTTTCTAAGATAACTAATTTCTGTATTCGTATCCGCAACAGCTGAACAATGGTAGTCTTGTGAAAACAAGGATGCTTCAGCAATAACCTCCCCTTTAAAAGCAATGTGTTGGATGACAGTGAAGCCTTCTACTGTTTCTCTTTGTAATTTTAGTCGTCCTGCTTTTATAAAATACATGTTGAGAACTTCATCGTTTTGAAGAAAAAGCATATTACCTTTCTTGAGAGATAAACTTGCTGATTTCAAATCAGAAAATATTTCTGTAAAAAAATGATTCACCTATATTTATCCATTCAACCTAACGTTCAAGTTAACGGGCGCGGGTCTTTTCCCGCGTCCGAGTTTAACGTTTTGTTAGGGTTTTTGATAACGATTAACCAAAATGTAACACATGTAACCGCACCAAAAAAACCACTAATAAAAAAGATCCATAAATTAAAATTGAGTGTTTCATATATGCCAAATATAGGCATAAGAACTAAAGGTGCTAATCCGCCCAATATACAGCCACCAATCAAATACGATTTAAAACTTTTAAAGCCAAGTCTCTTATATATTAAGTAACCCGGGATGCCTATGATTAATGTGACAGGGTAAGCTACTACAATTGCGTAAAGGAACCAAATAAGCATCCCGAATAAATAGGTGGTTATGGGTAATTGATGTAGCGAATCGCCTAATGCACCTAACAAGAAAGCGCAGAATGCAAATATAAATGATGGGACTAATGGTGCCAGTAAAAAACCTACAGATGCATTCCTTTGACTCATAATCTTCTTTAATACCCTAACGTTTTAAATAAGCCGCCGCGTCTTTTGCGGTCGGGTTGATTTTTTTGTTAGGCGGTTTTCCATTTGCAGGTAACTTTCTCAAAGTGTTGCTGCGAATTGCAAGCCGAAGGCAGTCGCCAACAAGAACCAGCCTATAGGTGTGAAATAACGATTGAGCTTATGTGCCCGTAACACCTTCTTTTTGTTTTCTTCAGCAGGACGCATTGGGTCCAAACCATTGAAAATTATTTGTCCGTCCTTGCTGACCGTGCCGACCTTCGTGGAAAATGCTAGCACTACTGAACCAGCAATACCGAGAATCAACCCGAGTTGAGAGAGGTGACTTGAAGTGATGGTTAATCCGCAAATATCCATTTTTTATAGCCTAACGCCTACATCACCGGCAAACAAAAGCTACAGAGCGGAGCGGCGTAGCTTTTGTTTGTCCGAGTGCATGTTTTTGTTAGGCTTTATCATTATCTATATTAAAACTAAAACGATTAACTCCATAGGAGATCATGACAATAATTAACCATGAAATCATCATTGTCATATAAGTATGACTAAAATAATGGTCGCCAATCAACATTTTATAATTACCAATAGTCCAGCCAATGCTGATGGCTGAGATCAAGGCGATTAATCTATTTCGACAGCTAAAAAATAGAAAAAATAAGGACATTAATGCAAACCCGCCACTGGCATGGCCTGCCGGATAACATTTTATATTTTTTGTTTGCACAAATGTAGCTGGGTATTTTGATAAAACGGTAATGTTCGGGTAGTTACCTCCATAGCGTTCAATATCTTTGGGGCATGGCACATTGGTTGTTGCCTTTAGCAAGCCAATAAATAAAGGGACTAATACACAAGACAGCAAAACAATCATAAGCCCCTTTTGATAGTGTTTGATAATTGTTATACGCCTAGAAAATACCACCGTAATTAGAACAGCAATAACAAACACAATAAATATTATTTTAATACCATCGTAAAAAATTAATTTAGGAATAACGGCATTTCTATCGAGTATCCATTGTTTACTATTGAAGTTGTAGAAATAATCTTGGATATAAATATCAATGGGGGTCAATTCAAAAAATAAAAATGAAATCAGTAAAATGGATAATATTATCCAAGGCGAGATAATGAACTTAATCATCTTCTTCATGATTGATAATGTCCATTTTTTTATCATAAACAGTCGACTGTATTTCCATCAACCCAAGAATGGTATGAAATACATTATCATGAGATAGCCTCTTCGAGCTTTGCAACTTTAACTGTGAGAAATTAACCTCTTTTTTGATACTTTCACTAAACCACATGATCATTGGAACATGCTTTTGCGTATCAGGGGCAATAAAGTAGGGTAGTCCGTGTAAATATAAATTATTTTCACCCAATGATTCACCATGGTCACTAATATAAAATAAGGCGGCTTCAAACTGTTCGCTGTTATTATTCAGTAACTTAATCGTTTTTGATAAAAAGTAATCCGTATAAAGCAAGGTATTATCGTAGGTATTATTTATTTCCTCCTGACTGCATTGTTCTAATTGATTGGTATTACAGGTGGGTGTAAATTGTTCAAATTGTTTAGGGTAACGCTTATAGTAGGCTGGCCCATGGCTACCCATTTGGTGCAATACAATAAAAATATCCCCCGTTGGGTGCTGGTCAATATAGAATTGTAAGTTGCTCAGCATGCCAGTATCGCGGCATTCAATATCGCAATCAGGGTTGTTTCCGGGTGTTTTATAATCTTGGAAAGGTATTCTGTCTGCCACGCCTTTTGAGCTAGAATTGTTATCCAGCCAAATGACATTAACCCCAGCCTGTTGTAATACATCCAGTGCATTCTCCGTGGCTTGTGCTTTGCTTTTACTAAAATCTGCGCGTCCAAAAATAGAAAACATACATGGAACTGAATGGGCTGTAGATGTGCCGCACGCCCAAACATTCTTAAAGCTAATGACATCTTCTTTTTCTAGGTAGGGATTGGTTTTTTTATCATAGCCATTTAATGAAAAATGATCAGCTCTTGCTGTTTCACCCACCACAAATACAATAAGCTCTCTGTGTTCATCTGTTGGAGGAATGTTTGCGTCAATCCCGATAGGTTTCAGTGCCGTTAAACTGCTTTTGAAAAATGAATTGACATATTTAATGCTTGAATAGAGATAGTAAGAAGGATTGGCATAAAACCGTAAGGGTTTATGCTCTCTAAAAAATGAAGAGTAGAAATTACTCAAGCTGAGTATCACCATTATACTCAGCAATAATGCACTAGAAAATAAGATTAAATTGTTTAAAATAGCTTTTTTAGCGCTTGGTTCAATCAGTTTTAATTTGTAGATCACCAGTGAGGGCAGGACACCCAGTAATAGGAAGTAGAGCGCTTGCTTGAATGAAAAAAGATCTAGAGATTCATTGATGTCTGTTTTAACAATGTTATCTATCATTAGGCTATCAATAACGACATTGTAGCTGTCCATAAAATAAGCTGCTAATGATGAAATTATCAATACCGTAATTAACACAGGTTTTATAGTTCTATTAAAACAGAGCAATGAAAAAATGATTGTATTAATACAGGATAATAAAATGGCGAGTGATAACAAAAATAGGCTGTTTTCCCAATTAAGGGGATAAATAGTTAAGACATTATCGAAAAATGTCATGTTACCAAATAGGACTAAAAACAAGGAAATGATGATAATTAATCGAGAGTAGCTCATATTGTTTTCTGATTCCACGGCGAGTTTAATTTTTGTGTAGCCTAACGACCAAGCTCACTTGCTGACAAAAGCAGAGAGTAGCGTAGCGAAACGCCGCTTTTGGCAGTCAAGTGGAGTGCCTTGTTATACGATTTCATGTGATTGCTTAACTAACTCTTTGAAATCACTTTCTTTTAAAATTCGTATTTTTTGACCTTTAGAAATTAGTTGCTCAGCTTTAATATGTTTTGAGCTTTTCTTCTTGCCAGCCAATTTGCTTATGTCTTGGTCCCCAACTACTAGCAGTGTGGTTTTCTTTGTTACGCCAGGTCCAACCGAACAGCCAGAACTTGCCGCTAACGTTGCTGCCTCAGCTCTTGGTATAAGTAGCGCTCCAGTAAAAACCAATACTTCACCGAAGAGTTCACCTTCAGGGTTTCCCTCCCTTTTAACTGAACCATTACTAGAGCTATTTGATGGGTCTATTGGCTGCCCCACACGCTTAAGCCAAGCTTCAAGATCGAGACCAGTTTTAGCAATTGCTGATAACATTACTTGACCTGAAGCTTTCGCATCTTCTAAAGCATCATGGTGCTTGAATTCATAACCAATAATTTTACAAATATTTGCTAAGCCATACCCTTTCCATGCGCACTCTTGCCAAGTTCGCCGAGCTACCCGAGCGGAATCTAGCCAAGTTATTTCTAAATGCTTTAAGGAATATTTTTCAACAGCCCGATATACCGATACTCGATCAAAATGTGTATGACTTACACACACTGCCCCTGACATAAACTCTGATAGCTGTTCCATTACTTCTGGTAAAGTTGGTGCGTCACTAACATCTTGCTCACTAATACCATGAATACTAATATTTATAAAATCAAAATAGTCTTCAGGATTTATGAGGCTTGACCATTCTTTCTCAAGAATACCATCCTTGTATTTAGCTAAACCAATCTGACATATTGAAGCCATATCTGCATTGGCTGTTTCTACATCAATTGCCACAAATTCCATTTTCACTCCTTTATCGTATAACAGTGTTAATAAGCGGAAACAATTGTCCACGTATTAAATAGATATAGGTGGATACTACTTCCATGTATTATGATATTAAAGTACATAACATGGATAAATACAAGCAATGCGCTATAGCTCTAAAAAAGCTCCTAACTTAAAACCTTTTAAACCCCAGGCTGAAAAACTACTGGATCAGGTGGTTGAGGTGATGCGCTACCACCATTACAGCATTCGTTCTGAAGAGTCTTATGTGCGTTGGATTAAGCAGTTTATTTTATTTCATGAGAAGCGCCACCCAGTGGATATGGGGAAGGCTGAAATTGAAAGTTTTTTAAGTTATTTAGCTATTAAGAAAAATGTTGCGGTTTCTACTCAATCTCAAGCATTGAATGCAATTGTGTTTTTGTATAAACACGTGCTGGATTTGCCAGTGGCTCAAGACTTATCGCCGGTTAAATCGAAGAAGGCTTTGCGAATTCCTGTTGTTTTATCCACTAAGGAAGTCTCATTGCTTTTGTCTTGCATGTCAGGCGTTAACTTTTTAATGGCAAAGTTAATGTACGGTGGTGGGTTGAGGTTGATGGAACTGGTTAGGCTTAGGGTGAAGGATGTCGACTTTCATCAACAACAGTTGATTGTTCGTGATGGTAAAGGTGGAGGTGACAGGGTTACTTTATTACCAGCGTCGATTGTTGACGATTTAAAGGCGCATTTAGCAAAGGTGAAGGCGTTGTATGAAGAAGATTTGGCGGCGGGTACAGCGAATGTTTATTTGCCAGGCGCATTAGCTAAGAAGTACCCAAATGCTCCAAAGTCATGGGATTGGCAATATGCGTTCCCATCAGGAAAATTATCTAAAGACCCTAGAGGGGGCGAGATTAGACGCCATCATGTTAATGAATCTAATTTACAAAAGGCGATTAGGGCGGCGAAAAATAAGGCAGGTATTAGTAAACCTACTACACCACATACATTAAGGCATTCTTTTGCGACTCATTTATTAGAAGCTGGAACGAATATTCGTGTTGTTCAAAAACTATTAGGGCATAAAGACGTGAAGACAACAGAAATATATACACATGTGTTGAAGCAAAACTTAGATAAAGTGATTAGCCCTTTGGAACGATTAGAGGGCTTAACGAAGTGATGGTGCAAAATAAAGGTGCGCAAAGGATCGTTTGCTTAACAGAAGAAACCACCGAAGCGTTGTATTTGATGGGTGAGCAAGACCGTATTGTGGGTATTTCTGGCTTTACGGTACGCCCGGCGATTGCACGTAAAGAGAAGCCAAAAGTATCGGCGTTTACGTCGGCAAAAATAGGTAAAATTTTGGCCTTAAAGCCTGATTTGGTGTTGGCTTTTTCCGATATGCAGGCGGATATTACGGCTGAATTGGTACGGGCGGGCTTGCAGGTGCATGTGTTTAACCAGCGATCTGTGAGCGAGATTTTTGATATGTTACATACGTTAGGGGCGCTTATTGGTGAGCCTGAAAAAGCAGCGAGTTTGGTTGAGGAGTATCAGCAAAATATTGATAGCTGTCTTGAGAAAGCTAAGGGCTTTGATAAGCGGCCTAAAATATATTTTGAAGAATGGGATGATCCATTGATTTCGGGTATTCGCTGGGTGTCTGAATTGGCAGAAATTGCGGGTGGTGTAGATTGCTTTCCTGAATTATCTAAAGAGGCGGGTGGTAAACAACGAATTATTGCAGACCCTCAACGCGTGATTGATCGTGCGCCGGATATTATTATTGGGTCATGGTGTGGTAAAAAATTTCGGCCTCAACGGGTTGCAGAACGAGACGGTTGGGGCGATATTCCTGCGGTTAAAACCAATCAAATTTTTGAAATTAAATCGGTAGATATTTTACAACCTGGCCCTGCAGCCTTAACGGATGGGGTGCGACAATTACAAACCATTATTAAAAACTGGGTGGATTTATATGGATAAGGTGTTGTACTACGTGCATGATCCCATGTGCAGTTGGTGTTGGGCGTTTAATAAAACATGGGGCGACATTCAAGCGCTATTGCCCAATGATATTGATGTGCGGTATGTGCTGGGTGGTTTGGCGCCAGACAGTAGCGAGCCCATGCCAACAGACTTAAAAGAGCGAATTAGTTCGGGCTGGTATCGGATTCAAGAACGTGTGCCAGGTACACAGTTTAATCATGATTTTTGGACGGCGTGCCAACCGCGCAGGTCCACGTACGCATCATCTCGGGCCATATTGTCGGCAAAGCAGCTTGATAACGCATCTGAAAAACCGATGTTGTTGGCGATTCAGCAGGCGTATTATTTAGACGCTAAGAATCCGTCGGACGATGATGTGTTGATTGATTGTGCCAAAAGCATTGGGCTTGATAGCGATGCCTTTGCCGAATTATTAAATAGTCCGTTGATACATCAGCAACTACTGGCGGAGATAAAGTTTGCTAGGAATATGGGTGTGAATAGTTTTCCCAGCGTAGTATTGGAACAAGCGGGCGAGTATAAGGTGTTAAATTATGATTACAATGACCCACAGGTGTTGCTAAGTCAGGTAAGCTAATGAAAAAGGTAGGTGGAAGATGATGGATATTCAGTATTGGCATTGGTTGGTATTAGGGATGGTGTTGATCGGGTTTGAAATATTTATCCCCAGTTTTACAGTGCTTTGGTTCGGTTTGGGTGCATTAGTCGTGGCCCTTGCGTTGCTGGTGTCCCCTGATTTACCAATGGGTTGGCAATTATTTAGTTGGGCGATATTGTCTACGGCGTTTGCGTTAGCGTGGTTTAAGTATTTACGCCCTAAAATGACAGATAAAACCAACGCAGGTATTGCACGTGAAGCAATTGCCGGCGAAGTAGGCATGGTGATTAAAGCACCGAGTGATGGCACTAGAGGGCGAGTACGTTTTACAACGCCGGTTTTGGGCGACGATGAGTGGACGTTTATCTGTGATGAGCCCGTTATTGTGGGCAATAAAGTTAAAATAGAAGAAGCATCTGGCAACACATTGGTTGTTAGTAAAGCAAATTAAATTAGTAGCAAAGGAGTTAGCATGGATGATGCAGCAGTAGTGGCGATAGTCTTTTTAGGCTTAGTATTTTTAACCATTTCTATGGGGGTCAAGCTGGTGCCTCAAGGGTCGAAGTGGGTCGTTCAGCGATTGGGTAAATTTCATAAAACATTAGGGCCGGGCTTGAATCTTATTGTGCCGTATATGGACCAAGTGTCTTATAGGGTGACGACAAAAGATATTGTGTTGGATATTCCATCACAGGAAGTGATCACTCAAGATAACGTGGTGATTATTGCCAATGCGGTCGCTTACATTAATATTGTGGCGCCTGAAAAGGCTGTTTATGGGGTAGAAGATTACGAATTGGCGATTAGAACACTTGTGCAAACATCGTTACGTTCTATTGTTGGTGATATGAAGTTGGATGATGCTTTAACGTCGAGAGAAGTGATTAAAACGCTTTTAAAAGAAGCTATTTCTGATGATATATCTGATTGGGGTATCACCCTTAAAACGGTTGAGATTCAAGATATTACGCCATCAATGACAATGCAAAATGCCATGGAAGAGCAAGCCGCGGCAGAAAGGCAGCGACGTGCGGCGGTTACACGAGCCGATGGTGAAAAATCCGCTGCAATTTTAGAGGCTGAAGGTCGTTTAGAAGCATCTAGACGCGATGGTGAAGCTCAGGTCGTTTTGGCTGAAGCAAGTAAATCGGCGATTACTAAAGTCGCTGAAGCGATTCAAGATAAAGAATTGCCAGTGATGTATATATTAGGTGAAAAATACGTCGATGCGATTCGTGAAATGTCGACGTCAGACAATGCAAAAACAATTTTGCTGCCGGCAGATTTACCGGCAGCTATTAGAGGAATGTTAGGCGGTAAGTAAGCGGTTATTGAACAACGCGCGTTTTACTCGTTGCGCTTTCAATAACTTTTACATGGTCGCCTTTTCTAAAAATCGCGTTGGGGTTTACTTCTTGTACGATTGAATGAACTTGCCCATCAGTTGTTTGTACAGTAATTTGCACACCGTTAGCTTTGTTGTATACCTTGTCGGCAGCGGTGCCAACAATGCCGCCAATAACGGCGCCTGCTACGGCGGCTGCAGCGCTACCCCTGCCGCCGCCAACACTGCTGCCCGCTATGCCACCTAATAGCCCGCCCGCTAATTTGCCAACAACATTACCATCAGCATCTATGGTGACTGGCTGTACATCAAGTACGGTTGCATTTGAAACATGCATGGGTTGATTGGCTTCGCTTTCAGTATAGTTTTCTGTCGCGTTACCATATGGATTGGTGCCTGCACAGGCGGTGAGCGCAAGGGTTAATAGACTGATTAAAATGATGTTAATTGATTTCATGATGATACCTCTTTGGTTGCTTAGTTAATGTCTTCGACGGTGTATAAGTTGATAAGTTTACTTTTTCAATAGTTTTCCAAAATTCAGTGTGCCCGTTTTTTCGAAAGGAATAGCAAAAACAGATGTGGCATATTTGCGTGCTTCATAGCCAATTTTAGATGTGCCTATACTGGCTTTTCCGCTTAGTCGGTAATTAAAGCGTTGGTTTGGGTTGTAGCCAAGCTCTCTAAGTTGTTTAACGATACCAAATGTACTGCTTACTAGCGTTACGGCAAGTAGGTTTTCTGAGTAGGCAGGCACTTCAATGTGTTGGTTTGAGACGCCGGTAGCGAATTCTGAACCGTTGATATGCAAGGTATAGCTTAAGCCATTTATGTAAAGGGCCGTTTCATTAGGGTTTTGGATGCGTAATGTGAGTGCATAACTTTGTTCTAATAGTTGGGCGTCTAATAACTCAATTCCCGCGATGCTAACGTTGGGCGGTGTTGCATGATAGGTAACGCCAGCACAAGCGACGAGCAAAAAGCTGATACAGGCTAATAATAAGGTCTTAAGGTGTTTCATATAGATCTCCGTTGCTACGAATATCCTACCGTGTGTGGCTGAGTCATTGAAGCGTTAATGTGAAAAGTATGGTGCATTTAGCCTGAACAGTGGCTTAATTAGGTGAGCGCGCCTATAAAAACATAGTATCGTCTTGGGGAGACCACGGCTTGTATTTGTTCATAATGTTATTGAATACGCTTGAGTTCAAAAAACCATCCATCCATTGTATAACTTGAGGATAGGGTGTTTGCCTAAACCACTGAATATCCACATGGGCAAATTGGCGGACGAATGGGAAAATACCAATATCTGCTAAGCTCAGTTTTTCGCCCAATAGGTAAGTGCTATTGGATAGTAATTCTTCTAGATCGCGTAGAAAGAGTTCGGCTTCAGTACGGTAATGTTCAGCGGGATATTCTGGAAAACGGTCAGCGTATTTGTAATGATCTAAGTGCGTTTTAAATTCATTATCATTACGATGAATGAGTCCATCGGTGTCGTCAACTTGTTGGTCGTTGCCACGCAAATTTAATGGATCGTTGAGTTTACTTGCCCATTGAATGATATCCCAGCTTTCTTCTATTATGGAATAGTCAGGTAACTGCAAAACAGGCACGGTACCTTTCGGTGAAAGGGCCAACATTTCTTGTGGTTTGTTACGTAAAGTGATTTCTCGTAGCTCAACCGTTATGTCGCATAGCTTAATGGCAAGCCTAGCTCGCATTGCATACGGGCAACGCCTAAAAGAATATAAAACAGGGTGCTTCAACACAATAGTACGTTAGTGGTGATGCCCACCAGCACCATGGACGTGCTTGTGTGCAATTTCTTCAGTTGTCGCTTCACGAATATCAACAATTTCAATATCAAAATGAAGCGTTTGACCGGCTAGTGGGTGATTATTGTCTACTTCAGCCATGAATTTACCAGGCTTAATAATGGTCACTTGTTTTTGGCCTTGTTCAGTTTGCACGGTTGCCACCATGCCTGGGCGCCAACGCTTTGCACCCATCAGGTGCTTAATTGGCACACGTTGTGTTGATCCTTCTATGCGCTGCCCATAGCCATCTTCAGGGCTAACAATGGTGCTGAATGTGTCGCCTGCTGACTTACCTTCCATGTCAGTTTGTAAGCCAGCAATGATGTTGCTATAGCCATGAAGGTAGGCCGTAGGTTCTTGGCCTGATGATGTTTCGAGTGTCTCTCCAGCGGAGTTTTTTAGGGTGTAGTGAAAATAAACAACGTGGTCTTTGGTGATATTCATGAGAGATTAATGTTTGAAGTTTTGCTCTTTTCGTAACGGGCTGAAATTTACTGTACGTTAACTATAATGATATGTATGGTACAAACTATCAGAATTTTAACAATATAAGGTTGCTACGGGCAGAAAAAATCATGAAAATAAAATTAATAATCGTGCTTTTGCTAGCTGGGGTTTTGTCGAATTATTCTGCGTTAGCCACCAAAGCGGACGGTGATGCTGGAAAGGCGGATATCGCTTTTACGAGTCTTGTAGAGCTGGGTTACTCGAATGGGTACTTGTTTGAAGGTGTCAGCGGCTCAAATGGGCACACAATGTACTTTCCTTCTCCACGGGCGGCTGAGATTAAATCAGGTGTGTTAAATATTGACTACATTGCGTCTTCTGAGCTCAATGAAAATTCGATCTTACGAGTCGATGTTAATGGGCAACCGGTACATTTAAAAGCGGTTGATCGCAGTGGCGACAAAATTAAATTAACTGTTCCCATTGAAGCTGATGCTTTACGTAGCAATGAGTCTATCCGGATTGCCTTGCGAAGTTCTTTAATAGCGTCCGATGATAGGTGCTTAGATACACGTTTGGCAGCAAATTTTTTACATATTTTACCAACAACTGCTTTGCAACTAAGTCTGACGTCAACAAAAAACAGCGTTGCGGGCACGTATGAGTTGTTACCAAAAAAAGTAACGATCTCTTTGCAAAAAGACATTTCACCTGAGTTATATAAAAGTGCGCTGGTGCTTTCGCATCATTTAGCCAAACAGGGGAAACAGGCAAGTTTTGTGGATCTACCTCAAATAGGCGATATTTTAATTGCTTCGAATAGCCATATTCACGATGCTTTAGAAGGTGTTTATGTGGATTCGAACGGTGAACCAATGCGCTTTACGCAATTGGACCAAAAGGCAAATTTAATCAGTCTAAAGTTGCCAGATCGAACAGTGTTGGTTAATTCTGAACCCCTAGAAAACTTACCTGCTAACTTTGGTTCAGGACAGTGGGCTAGGCTTGCCGTAGGGTCGCATTATTCGGTGAATGAAATTGATTACAAGAGCGCGTTTGCGGGAGATTCTCAATATATATCGTTGGACGAAAGGAATATGGATCTTTCAACGCATTACTTTACTGATAAAACTGAATGGAACTTAGCAACGAACGCACTTGGTGTGCCTGCAAATAGGCTATTAAGCCGGTTGCAACTGAATCTAATTAGTACGCCCAATAATAGTGATCTGACCACGTTTCTTCATGTCTATTTAAATAATAAGTTACAAGAAGTTGTAACTCTGGGTAATGATGGGAAGAGTCAGGCTGTTTCAATAGCGTTAGCAGAACAAGATTTATATCCAGTCAAAAACTATATTCAAATTGTCGCGCAACGGCCTTTTGAAGAAGGGGACTGTAAAAGCAACAAAGATAGTTATCCTATACAAATAGCTAAAGGCAGCTATGTGGAAACGGTTGCTCGTGCAAATGTTGAACCAGCTTATTTTAAGGACATGCCTGCTTATTTTGCTGAAGGGCTAACCCTATTTTTACCTGAAGCAGTGCTACAAAACCCAGGGCAAAGTTTAAGTTTCATTGGCAATATGATTGCTTTAAATGAATTACCGCTAACTAAAATTAACATTAGTTATGTGAAAAAAGGTGGTTCTATTCAGGCTGCTAGTCCGTTTCTTTATTTTGGTTCCGCTGGTATGGATTTTAGTGAAGTAGGTGTGCACTTTGATCAAGGCCATGTGAAGATAGTGGATTATGCTGGGAAAAACCTTCTTGATATTGATCAATTGCCTAATATTTTAACAACGCAAATTGTTCGGAGTGAGGAGTACTATGGGGTTTGGATTCGACCTGTTGAAGAAGGTAGTATTGGGCTATCTAAACCAACGTTGTTACAAGGAAGAAATAATGTCACTTTTTCAGATGATAAAGGTACGTTGCTAGCACTTAATACGCGGAACCCTAGTCTGTCAGAAGTTGAATATGAAGGCTTTGAAACTTGGGCTGATTGGCTTGATCGCTATCGTTTTTGGCTGGCGGCATTAGCTTGGTTAGTATTAACAGTGTTATTCGTTGCAATATATTTAATGCTTCGAAGGCACAACGTTAAAACAAAATAATGTCGTACAAGTACTAACCTGGGAATGTGAGATGAAACAGTTCTTTGAGCATAAGGCTCCTTTAGGTGAACATTTGATAAAGCTGGAAGTTCTGACAGCTACTGAGCTCGAAACGGCGTTAAGTTTGCAAAAAAAATGGGGCACTCGTCTTGGAGATATTATTCTTGCAAAAGGGTTTTGTCGTGCCTATGATTTTTATTCTGCATTAGCAGACCACTTTAATTGCCCCTTTGTGGATTTGTTGAAAAACAATCCAGAGCCTTCGTTATTGAATACAAAAGACCTTGCAGAATATGCGGACTTATTGGTTATGCCTTGGAAGAAGGAAGGAAATACGACCGTTTTGGCTGTGGCAGATCCAAGTAAAAAGGTAATTGATTTTTCTATAGAGCGCTTTGGTAAAGATATAGATTTCGTTATTACTTCGAAATTTGACATCATTTGGCTTCTTCAAAATAACGCGGATGATTTTTTTAGTAAAAGCGCAGTTAATGAGCTTGCAGAAAGAAAACCGATGCACTCAGCGAGACAAGTATTTACTAACTCGCAATTGGTTGGTATAGCGCTGACTTGTTACCTATTTGTGTTATTTGTTTGCCTGTGGCCCGTTGAAACACTTGTTGTGGTTAATCTGTTAATCGCAGTGTTTTTGTTGTTAAATTTTGGGTTAAGAGCAATTTTAACTTGGGTTGGTGGCGATAGAAGTATTGACGTAAAAGTGACTCAGCACATGGTTGATATGCTAGATGAAAATACCTTGCCTACATATACAATTCTAGTGCCAATGTACAAAGAAGCAGAGGTATTGCCTGCGCTTACAAGAGCATTACGCCAACTTGATTACCCGCTCTCTAAATTGGATATCAAGCTGATTCTTGAAGAGGATGATACTGACACAATAGAAGCGGCAAAAAAATTGGGGTTAGAGGGTATTTTTGAAATTATTCGTGTGCCAATTTCACAACCTAAAACAAAGCCTAAAGCCTGTAATTATGCTTTAAATTTTAGTCGAGGAGAGTTGGTAACAATTTATGATGCTGAAGATAAGCCGGAACCTGATCAATTAAAAAAAGTCGTTGTGGCGTTTAATATGGCTCCTGATAATACGGTTTGTATTCAATCACGTCTTAATTATTTCAATGCCAACGAAAACTGGCTAACTAGAATGTTCACTCTTGAGTATTCGTTGTGGTTCGATTTTTACTTGCCGGCACTTGAGGCGTTGAAAATCCCAATACCATTAGGTGGAACATCTAACCACTTTAAAATGAAGGTGTTAAGAGAAGTGGATGCTTGGGATCCTTACAATGTTACTGAAGATGCTGACCTTGGGGTGAGGATTACCCAACTGAAGTATCGAGTGGGTGTGGTTAACTCGACAACGTATGAGGAGGAAAACAGTCAAGTTGGAAATTGGATTAGGCAACGTTCACGTTGGATTAAAGGCTACATGCAAACTTATTTAGTGCATATGCGTAACCCTGCCCACTTGTATCAGTCACTAGGACATACGGGGTTTTGGGGTTTTCAGTTTTTTATTGGAGGGACAATTATCAGTGCATTGGTGGCGCCCATTCTTCTCGGGCTTTATGTGTTTTGGTTAATAACAGATACCACTGTTTTAAACCCTATATTCCCGCCTTTGGCGCAGTATTTAAGTCTCTTTAACCTCTTGTTTGGCAATGGGTTTTTTATATATATTTCGATGTTGGGTGCATTTAAACGGCATTATTATTCATTAATTCCATATGCGCTCACTATTCCTGCCTATTGGGTTTTATTGTCTATAGCGGGTTACAAAGCATTGTGGCAGTTAATTACAAATCCTTTTTATTGGGAAAAAACAGTTCATGGAATTAGTTCATATCAGACAGGTGATGAGCAAGAGGTAGAGAAATGAGTGCGCAAGCTAAATCTAGATTGCTTGCATTGTTTGTTTTTATACCCGCTTTGGTTGCGCTGTCAATGGCCACAATTTGGATTATTGCCCACCAATATACGAACGACGTTGCTTATTTGAATTGGGCGCGAATTTCTGCAATATTGAGTGCGCCAGAAGTTAGACTTGAAGATTTAGGTTTGATTTATCCACATATCCCTTTATACCAGTTAATTCCGTTTTATTATTTGCCTGGCTTAAATAGTTTCGACGCACCTTTTTTTGCAACAGTTTTCGTCGGTTCAGCATTATTAGCTGTTTGGTTTCGCCATTTGCAACAAAGAGGGTATTCATTAACTATCAGCCTAGTGTTTTTGGTAGCTATTGCTCTTCATCCGCAATTTTTATGGGCAATTACTTCAGGTACTGAAAAAGCATTGAGCCTTTTCTTATTTTATTTGCTTTGCTATAGCTGTGTGAGAATGGTGCATGTGGGTGATGTTCGAGCATTCATTATGCTGGGTTGTGTGATGGCGATATTTTTCTTCGTTGATCAGCGAACATTTTACCTTTTTTTGGCGTTATTACCGATGATTGTTTTAATAGCGCCACAACGGATGTTAAAAGATTCTATTTTAAGTGTTTATGCATCGATTAGCCTGCCGCTGCTCATTGCATTGTGCTCATGGATGTATCTGAATTGGCTTTTTACTGGCGACCCTTTGCAGTTTATTTATGAAGAAGACTCTAGTTTTTTAGGGGCGAAACATCGGGCCAATGAGTTTCAATGGTTGCAAATCACAGGCGGGCAGTTTTTTCAGCCTTTCGTATTAGCCAGCGTTTATTCGTTGCTCTCGTATCCTGTGTTGATTTGGTTTCTGTATAAGTCCTATAGGCATAAGATATTATTCCGTGGAGCAACGGTGATTCTATTGCACCCGTTAATTGCAGCTGCGTTAGCAACACAACATTTTTTTCTTAACCATCCTGCCAACATTATTTTCCTCTATAGTGCAGGTTTAATGGCCTTGTTTATTTTGATGCCTCGATTAAGAAAAACAGATCAGAAAATCGTCATTGTATTATTGTTGTTAAGTAACTTAAGCGGCTGGGCTACTTTTTCATGGTGGTCCACTGAAGAAAGGAGGGGTTGGCAGACGGCTATAGTTGGCGATATGGTTGAACCGCGTGATGTCGCAGATAAAAACCTTGGGAAATGGTTAAGAGATAACCCTGAGCAAACAATGATAGATTTGCGAGTTGGGTATCGAGCTGTAGTCGAGCGACATAACATGGATGAATTAGTGTTGCCGTTTATGAAGGAATTTAAGGTGGCGGTGAAAAAGAGAGATGCACAAATTAAACAAATTGTTGTAATGAACCCTCAGCATGAGAAGGCCCGACGCGATCGCGTTTCACAGCATTTTAATACACTCTACTTAAATGGAATTTCAGGCTATAAAAGAGTTTATGACCAAGATTATTGGCGTGTTTATCGGCGCATTGATGTAATAAAAAAGGAAAGTTAAGAGGGGCATTCTATGCACATCCTACTGCCTATTTTATTGATAACAACCATCGTTGCGGTGCTGATGCCTGAAGACAAAATACGAGGGGTCAACCTTCTGCAAAGCCGCACAGTTCCAATGACTGATGTTAAGACAGGTGTTTCCCTTAAGCGCTTAAAAAATATTGGTGTTAATACAATAGCGGTTATACCTTTTCTTGAACAAGCGTCGATTAATTCAGCCACAATAATGATTTCACTAGTGATAACTGAAGAGCAGTTATTAAGTGCAATTCGACAAGCTAAGCGTGAATCTTTTAGAACAATATTGAAGCCCCAAATTTTGCTAAAAGAAGGTTGGCATGGAGATGTGGTATTTATGAACGATGCTGATTGGCAGGAATGGTTTGCTAATTATCAGCGTTTAATAGTTGCTTATGCGAAGTTGGCAGAGAGGGAGTCCGTTGATATTTTTGTGGTTGGGACTGAGCTTAAAAAAACAACTCATCGGGATGAATGGTCGACTTTGATTGCTAATGTCCGTGAGCATTATTCGGGCGAAATAAGTTATGCAGCACATAACCTGTCTGGTTTTCGTACTGTTAAATTTTGGCAATTATTAGATAGCGCTTCATTGACGATGTATCCAGCGTTAAGCAAAGATGATGATCTTGCTGAAGCTGAGACTGTTATCTTAAAAATGGTTGATGAGCTTGGGCAAGAAGCAAGAATATTAAATATGCCTGTTTGGGTTGCTGAGGTAGGTATTCCTTCATATCAAGGTGCAACTGCAAAGCCATGGGCTTGGAGGCATTTAAATGACATCGGGCTAGTTCAAGATCAAGATATGCAGTCGCATATCGTTGAAATATGGATAAAAGCATTAACTAAAGAGTGGAATAAGGGTGTATTGCTATGGAGCTGGTTTAACGACCCTGACGCTGGAGGCATTGGTGATACGGGCTATACCATTCAAAATAAAAAAGCTGAAGAAGCTGTTAAATGTTTATGGAAGGGTGATTGTGATGTTAATGTCTAATTACTCATTTAATAGCAGCCGGTTCTATTTAAAAGACAGTTTTAGGTTTTTTCTTTTATTGTGTGCGCTACTAACTGTTTTGCAAACTGCGAATGCCAGCCCATGGATGCGCTCATCTGGAGAGTCCCACATCGTGACAATGATGAGTCAGTCGAGGGCCGATGAATTCTGGGATAAGAACAGGCGTCTACAAAGAGATAATTGTGAATCAAAAGATGTTGATGCTTTTATTAGGTATGAGTATGGATATAGTTATTACCACACATTGTTTACCGATGTGAAATGGGAGTCGGACCAATGTGGGGGTTCTGAATCTAAAGGAATTCCAGATATAAAAATTGGACTTCGTGGGAGATTGAACCCGTATAGGAATGGCCGCACATGGCAAGCGTCTCTTACAATTCCAATACAAGGTGACATTAGAAATAGGTCGGAACCGGGTCATGGACAATTCGGACTAAATGTTGGTATGTATTTTCAGTTTAAACCAGATCCTTACTTAAATCCTGCGGAGTTAGGTCAACGTGGTTACTGGAGTTGGGCGCTGGGCACAAAGCTTTTTACTGGAGGAGTCGCCCATAAAGCATGGACTAATTTAAAGTGGTCTGACAGTTTGTTCAATACATCTTTTGATTACGGAATAAAGCTTAATGCAGAGTATTCATTTGGTGGAGACGATAACAATGATTCTTTCTCAGGCGGTGAAAATAAACGAGTTGAGGACTATGATGTTATTACTGGCACATTGTCTTTTAGCCACAAATTATCAAAAAAAGTAAAAGGACATGTGTCGTTAAGCCAAGACTTAGCTGGTAGAAACACTAACAAGAGTACTGCTTTACAAGTTGGTGTCTCAAAAACGTGGAAATAAAATGAAAAATAGAAGTTTAATAACAGTTTGCACGATATTTCTTTTATTGCTCGGTGTTACAACTCAGGTACAGGCAGTAAGTCAGTTTAAAGAAATTTACCTTGTAATGGATGAGCTGGATGCAAAGGTGTTATTTAGAAAAGAGCCCCATGATAAATCCTCTTTTTCTGTCAAGGTTGGCATTAATTCCCAAGAAACTTTTTTACCCGCTAGTATCTCTGTCAAAGGAAGCTTTACGCGTAATTTTCTGAAAAAATCGTTAATGATAAAGTTTAACGAAGGTGCTAGTTGGCAAGGAAAAATTAAAGTTTCTTTAAATTCAATGGTGACGGATGATTCCAATCTTCGTGAGTGGTTAGCCTGGGATTTGATTACTAGTTTGGGGATGGTTTCACCGAGTGTTGAGCATTACAAAGTCTTTATCAACAAAGAATATATTGGCTTGTATTTATTTGTTGAATGGATTGATAAGACACTGTTTGAACGATTTGGCATGGGAACACAAGGTGAGCTTTTTCACCCCGTGGATAGAGAGTTTTGTGGTGACATGGATATTAAGCATGTTGATAAAACGGACGATTGTTGGCTTAAATTATTTCCATCTAAACTCGGTTTTTCACCTTTAGAGCAATTGATTAACGATATTAATAATGCTGATGTTAATCAATTTGACGAATTCTTGGAGGAGAATTTTGATGTCGATTCGGTGATAAATTGGTTTGTGGTGAACACTGTTACTAGCAATGGTGATACATACAATAAAAACTATTTTTTATTCTTAGATAATAAGACATCTAAGTGGTCAATTATTCCTTGGGATTATGATTTGTCTTTTGGCCGAAATGCTGACCCCGTCTACAAATTCCCAAAAAATATTTTAAATGATAATTTCCAATATTATTATCCACCCAACTTAGGAAGCCCAAACGCATTAAAAACAAAGTTTTTTAAGAACCCAAAACTATATGCTCTCTATCAACAAAGGTTGCGGCGGGTTATGGGGCTTGATGTTGCAGAGCAAGGACTAGGAGCATACGCGTGGTTTAAGCCAGAAAACTTCTCCGAACTTGTTGCAGAACGAAAAGAAAATGTTCGAACCAGTGTATTTAATGGATTGTATGATAAAACATCAAAGAGGGCATTTGATGAGCATGTGGAAAGTATCCAATTCTACAGTCTCATGCGATATCACTTATTAAAACAGTTGGTATTAACGCCTACAGTTTTCAATACGTGGCACTGGCAACCTTATATTAGTTATCCAGTCATAAATAATCAGGGAGATGGTGCAACTATTGAGAGTAGTACGGCTACCATACATCACCCCTTGTTATTGTCGGATATACAGGCTATCGATGGTGATCAAAGGGTTGTTCCTATTGATGGTCAGTATAGTCGTCCACTTGGTGTTATTAAAATTGTTAAAAGAAATAAACCATTGCGCTTACGCATGTCAGTTGAAACAGAGCATAAACCAGCTTCTTTGCCCCCACAATTCCACTTTCAACAATGTATCCAAAGGGATTGGTATATAGATGTGTTAACGGATGAGGCGGTGCTAACAACGAATATAACGTTGGACTATATTCAAGAGAGTTCGATTCATCATGAATTAGGCGAAAAGGTCAGGAATGAGAAACTATTGCAATTATGGCTCTCGGTCGATGGTAGATGGGGAAGGTTACCGGCAAAAATTAATAGTTATGCGAATACATTGTATACGGCAGCGTTAACATTGTATGCAGGAAAAGTGTATCACTTTGTAGCTTGCCAACCGCAAACAATGAAATAACTGTCGCCTGTTATGGATATCTTATCGAGCCTAGCGAGTTCCGACTTCTTTGAAATATTCAATCAGCAAGTTTGGGATTATAGTTTATTGATTGGTATCGTGTTTTTTATTCTAATAATTTTTAAAGTGACAAAAATTGAAGCTAGTGAGCGTCTTGGAGCGGTGCTGATGTTCTTTTATTTCTTCTTAGTTATAGCTGGTTTTTGGATAACTAAGCCACTTAAAAAAGGTTTTTTTCTTGAGTACTATACAGCTCATCCATTCAGCCTATTCGGCTTTTCTTTTAATCCAGCACAGGTTGAGTTGTTAGCGAAAGAGGTTAATGTATTTGTGGCAATTTGTGCATCATTGATTTTTATAAAGTTAGTCGGTAACTATAGGAAAGAAAAGCTTAGCGTCATTGTCACATCGTTTTTTATTGTTCAGTTTGTACTGCTAGGTGGATTGTTGTCGATGCCTACGGCAACCACGGCGTGGCTTTACTATTTATCGGGTGACTTATTTAGCACAGTGATGGTCGCAACCTTTTTTGCTTTTTTGAACGCTACAAAAGCACCTGCTCAAGCAAGGAGCATGTATGCTTTTATTGGTTTAGGCGGAGTGTTGGGGGGCTTTTTTGGAAGTACTATGATTGCGAATAATGCACATTCAATTACGTTACCTAACGCCGCTTACTTATGTGCTCTGATATGTGTGTTGATTTTGGGAATATCGATGTGGTTAGGAGGTATTACTAAGGAGCAGCATATTCTTGGTGCTGCTGCTCCAGAAGAATATGGTAAAAGTGGGTGGTTACATGAGTTGTCGCAAGATATCAACATTATCATACGTTCGAAGTACTTAGTTTCTGTTGCGATAATTGTCTGTTTGTATGAGGTTATATCCACGTTGGTGGATTACCAATTCACAACAACTATTTTACATTTTGTTGAAGGTCCTGAATTAGGTGGGTATTTTTCTAACGTGTTTGGTTTTACAAACTTCGTATCGTTGGTAACCCAATTATTTATCACAGGTTTTATTATGTCTAAATTTGGCGTGCTGACGGCGCTGATGGTATTGCCTATTATGTTAGCAATGGGATCTTTGGCGTTTTTTACTATGCCAATATTAATTTTTGGAAGCTTGTTAAATACGTTCGATAATGGGTTTAGCTATTCAATAAACCAGTCTGCTAAAGAGGCTTTATATGTTACTGTCCCAATGGAGAAAAGATATAAGGCGAAAGCTTTTGTTGATATTTTTCTTATAAGATTTTCTAAAGGGTTCGCGGTTATATTGAGTTTATTTCTCACCATTATTTTTGCCGAATTTGAAAGTGTTCGTTGGCTATCATTGCTTGTTTTTATACTATTGCTGGTTTGGGTAAAAGCAGTGTTTTATGTTGGTAGAATATTTAATGATAAAGAGGCGGCGATTATTAAAAATATAAAAGTTGATGCATGAAGCTATGAAAATAGATTTACATTCACATACGTTGGTATCAGACGGTGCATTGGCTCCTATTGAGCTGGTATCAAGAGCGATATCTCAGGGTGTTGATGTGCTCGCGGTTACTGATCATGACTCCATTGGTGCTTATGACGTACTTGGTGATTTAGCGGCTTATCCCATCAATATTATCCCCGGCATAGAGTTTTCTACGCAATGGCGTGGTGTTGGTATACATATTGTGGGGCTGAACCTAGATTTAACGAACCCGTCTATTTTGCAGGGCGTGGCGAGTCAAGAAAGTGCTAGGCGGAATAGGGCTGAATTAATTGCCGAAAAATTAGTAAAAACAGGATTACCCGTTGATATTGAGCGGGTTCGTATTATTGCCAATGGATCTAACGTTGGACGCCCTCATTTTGCTCAACATTTGGTGGAGCTGGGTTGCGTAAAAGACATCGCAACGGCTTTTAAGAAATACTTGGGAAATGGCAAGGCGGGTGATGTGAAGCAGGGCTGGGCTGAATTGCCACAAATTGTTAAATGGGTGACAGACTGCGGAGGCATAGCGGTGGTGGCGCATCCATTAAAATATAAATTAACGCGCTCTAAATTATCGAATTTGTTAGATGATTTTGCTGAAGCGGGTGGCCGGGGAATAGAAGTTGTGTCCGGTCAGCAGTCGGCTGATAAGACGCAAATGCTAGCTAAACTATGTGAACAGAAGGGGCTATTAGCATCTTGTGGTTCAGATTTTCACCAGCCCAGTTCATGGAGTGAATTAGGAAAAATGTCACCGTTGCCAAAAAGTTGCAAACCTGTTTGGGATGACTGGTTTAGCTAACTGTTAGTAGCGATTTAGACGAAACTCTATTTTTTGCTTAAAGCTGGATAAAGAATTAAATTGGCTGGCAGGAAATTGCCAAGTTTTAATGGCTTTTAGTGCAGATCTGTCTAGGGCTGATGAGCCGGAAGATCGAGTAATAAGCGCATTGGTAACATGCCCGTTGTTAGCAACAAACACATCAAGAATCACGCTGCCTTCTATGCCTCGCCGTCGGGCGATGGTCGGATATTTTGGTTTAGGTTGATAGGTGGGCTGTGGTGATGCAAATGCAGCTGGACTCTTTACGGGGGTTGGTAAGGGGGATGAAGCTATTTTTTTCACTTCTTTTGGTGGCGCTGGTTTAACTACTTTTTTTACTGGTTTTGGTTCACTTCTAATAATTTTTTTAGAAGGTGCTTGAGTGACGATTTTCTTTTTTTTGATGGGCTTGAGTATTGGCTTAGGTTTCGTTATAGGCGGAGGCACAATGGGCGTAGGTTCCACTAGCGAAACACTGATAACTTTAGCGGGCATGCTATCAATATCCTTATCCGTAAACACGCCCGCTTTGTAAGCAAAAAAAAGAATAAATGCGTGAATGAGTAGTGACGTGAAAACGAAGGTAGGGATAGACGTTGGTTTATAGCGTTGAAGTGCCCAAGAATTAGCGATACTAGCCATGGCTTAATCTATGCTTTTTTAGGCGTCAGTGGCAATTCAACAATCTGTTTTCTAGGTTCTTTAATACGCTTATCAATAACGTTTTTTAGCGCAATAATTAACCCTAAGCCGATAAATGCCCCTGGCGGTAAAATGGCTAATAAGAAACCTTCGTAATCTGAAATAACGTGGATTGTTATGTCTCGAGCGGCTTCTCCAAACATTAAGTGGGCGTTGGCAAGCAACGTGCCAGACCCTAATATTTCGCGCATGGCGCCTAATATAACAAGTGCGGCGGTAAAACCTGTTCCCATGGCGAAACCATCAATGGCAGATGCGCCAACGGGGTTTTTAGATGCATAGGCCTCAGCTCGGCCAATGATGGAGCAGTTGGTGACAATAAGTGGAATGAAAATGCCAAGTATTAAATACAGTTCGTAGAAAAATGCATTCATAATTAGCTCAATTGCCGTCACAATCGACGCAATTATCAACACAAACACGGGTAATCGAATTTCATTACCAACGTGATGGCGAATGATAGAGACGATGGTATTAGACAGAATTAGCGTTAATGTAGTTGCTATGCCAAGGCCTAACCCATTGATAACTGTGTTGCTAACGGCTAATAATGGGCACAATCCGAGCAGCGCAACGAACGCTTGGTTGTTGGCCCAAAGCCCATTTTTTAATATTTGCGTGTAACTATCCATCGGTTAATTCGGCTTTATGTGCCTGATAATATTGTAATGTTTTTAATACCGCTTTGACGACTGCGCGTGGCGTAATAGTTGCGCCGGTAAACTGGTCAAACTCACCAACGTCTCGTTTCACTCGCCAGTATTTACTATCGAGATTGCTTAACGATCGGCCGTTAAATGAAAACACCCACTCGCTTTTGTTGGTGTCTATTGCGTCACCTAGCCCAGGTGTTTCGTGGTGTGAGACAGCACGGACACCCATTAGTTCGCCGTTTTCTTTAATAGCAACAAGTAGTTTTATGGAGCCATTGTAACCATCGGGCGCCGTGGGTGTAGCAATTAAGGCGATGAGTTTTTCATTTTTCTTGGCGCGATAAATGGTTATTTCATTGTTCTGCCCAAACGCTTCTGCGTTAGAAACCTGAATAGTGTCTGCTAATAAGTCGTTATCGTGTATGCTTTGAGGCACGAGTTCTTGTAGGTTTTTTAAAAGAAACAGTCGTTCATTTTCGGCAATTTTTTCATGAGTAACCGAGTAGGTAAGTGACACAAGCCCGATGCCGACGAGCGAGAACAGGCCTAGTACCAAGCCCGCTTTGATCATGGAGGTTTTTTTCTCAGCCATTTTATTTGTGCCCGTACACGCGTGGAGGCGTGTAGTAGTCAATAAGCGGTACGGTCATATTAATTAAAATAACGGCAAACGCGATACCTTCTGGGTAGCCGCCCCATGTACGAATAATGTAGGTTAATAAACCAATTAATACGCCATAAATAAATCGCCCTTTAAGTGTTGTTGCGGCTGTAACTGGGTCTGTGGCAATAAAAAATGCACCTAACATTGCGCCGCCACTAAATAGGTGAAAAAGAGGTGAAGGCGTTGAGCCAGGTTCAAAAATATAAAAAACTAAACTGATAGCAAATAATCCTGACAAAACGCCCGCAGGGATATGCCAGCTAATAACTTTTTTGAATAGTAACAGTATGCCGCCGAGTAAGTAGGCGAGGGATACTGACTGCCATCCAGTGCCCGAAATGCCGCTAAATATGGCGCTAGATTGAATCTCTGATACTGTTTTATTTAAGCCGAGTTGTGTTTTTAATTCATCTAACGGTGTTGCTGCTGTTATGGCATCAACTACGCCGCTAGCTGGCGACGAACCAAATATATACGGTAAGAGGTCGGCAAAGCTTGAGCCACTAGGAATGAGTGATTGCGGTAATGTCCATACCGTCATGCTTTTAGGGAATGAAACCATTAATACGGCAAACGCAACCATCGCTGGATTAAATGGGTTGTAACCTAGGCCGCCGTATAGGTGCTTGGCTAATACGATAGCGATAATCGCACCTACAAATGGTATCCACCAAGGCGCCAGTGTTGGTAGTGCCAACGCGAGTAACAAGCCGGTTACAACGGCGCTTAAGTCACCTATAAACGGAACAATAGGGCGGCCTCGGATGTATAGCATAAGGGCTTCCGCGACGACTGCTGTTGAAACGCAAATAAGGATGTTAAACAGTACGCCAAAACCAAATTGCCAAATCATCGTGATAATGCCAGGTGTTAATGCGAGCAACACCCATAACATCATTTTTTGGATGCTATTTTGAGGTGCGATGAAGGGCGAGTTGGACGTTAAAAAATGCACGGGTTAGTTCTCACCAATTTCGTTGGATTGTTTCTTTTGTTTTGACCGAGTGATGGCGGCATCAATCTCCTCTTTAGCGGGTTTGCTTTTCAACGCCGCTTTCTTTTTACGTGAACGTTCTGCGCGTTCCGCTTTATCTCTTGCGAGGCGTGTTTCGCGTGATTCAAAACGCTCACGCGCTATATCAGATAAATGCTTTTCATGTTTCTGAACTTTTAGGGCGCTTTTGGCATAACGAAAATGTTGAACTAAAGGAATATGGCTAGGACAGACCACATCGCAGCACCCACACTCGATACAATCGAATAAATTCAATTTTTCAGCTTTTTCTAATTGCTCAGATTGGCTATGCCAATACAGTTGTTGGGGCAATAGAGTGGCAGGGCATGCGCTGGCGCAAAGGCCGCAACGAATACAAGGCATCGCTTGCTTGCTGGTAATCGCTTCATGTTGGCTGGCAACCAATATGCAATTGGTTGCTTTTACGACAGGTATTTCATCATTAAGCAAAGCAAACCCCATCATGGGGCCGCCCATAATTAAGCGCTCGGCATGTTTAGTATAACCATCACAAAAGGTTATGAGGTGTTGAATCGGTGTGCCAATACGTACCTCTAAGTTATGAGGTTTTGTAACGCCTTCACCCGTAACGGTAATAATTCGAGAAGTAAGCGGTTTGCCTTCTATAACGGCTTGTTGAATCGCGTGTACAGTGCCCACATTGATTGAGACGATGCCAATATCTGCGGGAATGCAGCCGCTCGGTACTTCTTTACCCGTGAGTGTTTTTATAAGCTGTTTCTCGCCACCGGTAGGGTAAATTGTTGGGATTTGTACGCCTGTGATGGCTGAATTATGATTATTTTCAACCGCCGTTTGGATAGCGGTAAAGGTATCTGGCACATTGTCTTCAATAGCGAGGATGGCTTGTTTGGCACCCAGCATATGCAAAAGGATTTCTACGCCTTCAATAACGCGGTCAGCGCGTTCTTTAAGTAGGCGGTCATCACACGATATATAAGGTTCGCATTCCGCGCCGTTTAGAATTAGGGTTTCAATGTGGCGAGACCTGCTTTGGTTGTCTAACTTAATGGCGGTTGGAAATGCCGCGCCGCCTAAGCCGACGATGCCGGCTTCACGAATAATCTCAACCAATGTTGAGGTGGATAATTGTTTAAAGTCTGCGCAAGGCGTTGGTGCTATTTCATTATCCAAACCATCGGTTTCAATGGTAATAGAGGGCGCTGAAAAACCAGACGGGTGAGGAATAAGGTGATCGGCAATGCTAGTGACCGTACCGGAACTTCCTGCATGAATTGGTGCGCTAATTAAGCCTTGGGCATCTGCGATTTTTTGGCCACGCAACACGCTGTCGCCAACATTAACTAAAGAGGCGGCAGCATTGCCAATATGTTGGCGTAGGGGGTAAATAAGTTGGTGAGGAACAGTCGCTACTTCAATCGGTAAATTTACCGACTCGTTTTTATGTTCAGCTAGCGATGGCAACCCACCATTAAATCGCCAGAGCTTCATGATGCCTTCCTTTCACTTGGCGCGTCTGGTTTGTCCCACTGCCATAAGGCTAATGTTTTAGCAATGGGCTCCATCGTAATGCACTCAACGGGGCAAGGGGGAATGCACAATTCGCAGCCCGTGCATTCGGATTCAATCACGGTATGCATTTGTTTTGGCGCGCCTAAAATGGCATCGACTGGGCAGGCTTGAATGCATAATTTGCAACCGATACAAACGGCTTCATCAATAACCGCAACTAGAGTGGTTGCTTCTACGCCATTTTCTTCGTTAAGTGGCTTGGCTTCTACGCCCAACAAATCTGCCAAGGCTGCAATTCCCGCCTCTCCGCCGGGTGGGCATTGGTTAATATCGGCCTCGCCATTAGCAATTGCCTCTGCGTATGGGCGGCAACCAGGAAAATTACATTGACCACACTGAGTTTGAGGTAACACAGCATCAATTTGATCAACGACCGGATTGCCTTCAACTTTAAAACGAATGGCCGCGTACCCCAGTAAAATACCGAGGCCTGCAAATAACAAAATGAGTACAAAAAAAGACATGGCCTAAAATTTCACCAAGCCAGAAAAGCCCATAAAAGCAACGGACATTAAGCCGGCTGTAATGAGCGCAATGGCGTTGCCTTTGAAGGGTTCTGGTACATCAGATACGCTGATGCGTTCACGCATGGTTGAAAACAAAACAAGCACTAATGAGAAACCTACCGCCGCACCAAAACCATACAAGGCAGATTCTATAAAGTTGTGGTCTTCTTGAATATTGAGCAATGCAACGCCCAGTACCGCACAGTTGGTGGTAATCAATGGCAAATAAATGCCCAATACTTGGTATAGCAATGGGCTTGTTTTATGCACGATAGCCTCAGTTATTTGCACAACTACCGCTATCACGACGATAAACGTGATAGTCCGTAAATACTCTAAACCGAGTGGGTCTAATAAATATTGGTTAGCAAGGTAACTACAAATGGACGCTAGCGTTAATACAAATGTTGTTGCAAAGCCCATGCCCATAGCGGTTTCTAGCTTGTTTGAAACGCCCATGAAAGGGCACAAACCAAGAAACTTCACCAACACGAAGTTGTTAACCAGTATGGTGCTAACTAAAATGAGTAAATAGTCGGACATAGAGTCTGCGTGTTTGGTATCGAACTGAAGGCTTCAGTATAAAGTATGATGCGATTATACGTTGTTAATCAAACATATAAATGCTTCGGCGCTGTTTTGGATTATTTCGAATTATAGTCGCCATTTTATATAATTAAAAAGAATAACAAATTATTTTATTATAACAATTAGGATTAATGTACGAATGATATTTAAAATTTCCAACCTTCTAATGGCACTCATGTTTATTCTGTCAGCGCTATTGCAGCTTAATGATCCAGACTCCATTAGCTGGTTTGTAATTTATATTTGTTGTGGCGCGTGTTGTCTATTGGTATTCACAAACGTAAATGTTGTTTACCCTTGTTTGTTGCTAGCGTTAGTATCGTTGTTATGGGGTACAGGGCTTTTTTCTGACCTGCTGTTAAACCCAGCCCCTATAGACTGGCGTGAGGTAATGACCGTATCCAGTATGAAATCTATCCAAACAGAATTAACTCGAGAAGTTGGTGGCTTATTGATTTGTTTTGTTTGGATGCTGTATTTAGCGTGGAACTATCGAATTAAGTTGGCTTAGAGATAACGATTAAACTAACTTGCCATTTGTACAGAGAGAATCGGAGCGAAACGGTCAACGTTAAGTGGGTTGTTATATTTTTTTATTTGCAGGAGTGTTTGCTAAATTTAATAATCGTTCACTTCGCCATACTCTAACTACATGAATAGTTTTTCTCTCTTTTAAGTAAACGATACGAAAAGGAGGATGAATTAATTCACGGATATTGTTTTCGTTAAATTCCGGCACCTTGCGTCCGATTTCAGGGTTTATTGGTATGGTTTCAATATGTTTAATAATCTTTGTTACAAACTCAACTCCTACTTGCGGTACACCTTCATTAAAATAGTATTCATTTATTGCCTCTAAATCATGAAATGCTGAATCAGATATTAATATTTTCAAATGTTAATACCCAATTTTCTTTTTACATCATCAATTGTTTGTACTTTACCTTCCTTTACTTCCACTAAACCCTGTGCGATGGCTTTTACAAAAGCGCGTTCTTCTTCATGGTTTTCAAACTCGTCTAAGCCTTGCATAACTGCTATACCACGACCTCGACTAGTAAGTAATATGGGGCGATGAGAATCCTTTGCTTGATTTGCAATTTTACCTGGATTTACTTTGAGGTCAGACAGAGGAACAATGTCTTGGGAGAATAATGTTTTCATATGGCTAACCTTTATAGGTGCTGTTAACAGGTGCTAATTGTAGCACCTATAGCATGGGTTCAATAAAAATATAACGCCTTGCTAAGCGACGTGTTTTTTACGTCCGCTTGAGCTACTTGTTATGTGCTCTTTTGGGTGTGAACTTAATTTCAATATCGTAACCTACAGCATCCGCGTATTGCTCAATTGTAGATAGTTTTGGAGAGTTAACGGAGTTTGCATTCTCTAGCCTGGAAATATTGCTTTTTTGTGTATGTAAAACATCAGCTATTTGCTCCTGAGTTAACCCCGCTTTTTTACGTAATGCAATGAGCCTTTTACGTAAGGCATAGGCTGGAGCTAGAGATTGATACTCTTTATTAACCGCAGCTTTAGAAAGTGCTTTTGTCTTAAAGTCTGTTAGTGTTGATCTGCTCATTTTGAAACCTCTTTCATTCGCTTTTTTGCTAAGTCCAAATCCTTTTTAGATGTCTTTTGTGACTTTTTAATAAATGAATGAAGTATTACAACTTCTTTACCTTCAACTACACAATAAGCAGACCTGCCAATGCCTTCTTTGCCTTTAGCTCGGATTTCATAAAGACCGGAATCTAGTCGACCAACATAGGGCTTGCCTAAATTTGGGCCAAGTTCTTCAATCATATCGGCTACGTGTAGAAAATTAGCCAAAATACCTGCTGGAAATTTTAGCGTTTGCGCCTCAACTTTATCGCTGTAAAAGGTAATTTTCCATTTCATATGAAGTTATCATAGTTGATAACTATCTAAATGGCAAATTTTGTTGTTTTTAACACATAACGACTGAGCTCACCGGCGCGAGGCACGAGCGTCCGGTGCAGCACCTTGTTAGCTTTTTGTGTTGATTTCATTTAGATACCCGGTTATGACACTTCTCGTTCTCATGCTCTTCGATATTCTTCTTATTCACGGATGCGCCACACAATGAACAATTCACATACTCATTCATCTTTTTCTTTCCATGAACAAATTTGGCGAAGAATTTTTCTATTTCGTCAGCGCTACGGAGAGTTACTGGATCCTTTTCTTCTTCCATAACAATAAAACTATCTTCCCAAATTATAATAGAGAATAGTGGGCCTGATATGTCTAGGTAAAATGGCCATATGGGGGATATCCCAAGTTCCATTGGCGCTAGAACTACTAGAATAAAATCACATTCCTTGCTGTCAGGCACAAAGCACTCTGCTTTCCAATTTCTAGTAGAACGGTTGTATTGAGGATCAAAGGTTGGTTCTTTGATATTTGTTGCCAACTCATATGTTCGATTTGTTGCCACCTTAATCATGGCATCCGAAATCGCACTGACTTCCTCAGGCTTTCCTGTGCACGAACCAGTTAAAATTGAGTACATTTGGCTTCCTTACGATGGTTTATAAAAGCTAACTTGTCATTAAGGGGAATGGGTTTTCCCTGTAATACTTATACATAGATGGACTATAGTTCCCTGTAATATGATAATCAAGCATAAACAGGAACTATTGAAATTCCCATAGTAAAGGGCTCATTTTATTTTCATACCGACTTTTGCCCCATCATCTGGCGATAGTAACCAAATATTCTCACCACCGGGCCCAGCGGCCAGCACCATGCCTTCTGATATGCCAAAGCGCATTTTACGTGGGGCTAAGTTGGCGACCATAACCGTTAGGCGGCCTTCAAGATCTTCAGGTTGGTAAGCGGATTTAATGCCGGCAAATACTTGTTTTGTTTCTTCACCTAGGCTGAGTGTTAGTTTTAATAGCTTATCTGCGCCTTCTACGTGTTCTGCTTTTTTTATTAACGCGACGCGTAGGTCTATTTTGGCAAAGTCATCGAATTCGATGGTGTCTAGTTTCGTGTCAGTATCAGGTGCTTTTTTTGTGCTGCTCTTTTTCACCGTGGTTGGTTTGGTAGCAGTTAAGGTTTCTTTTGAAGCCTCTATCATTGCGGCGAGTTTGTCTGCATCCACACGCGTTAACAAGGGTTTGAATTTGTTAACGACATGGTCGGTTAACGGTGTTAGTTCGTTTGGCCAAGGTAGCGTTCCAATGTTTAAAAACTGCTCGGCTTTTTCTACCATGTGCGGCACAACGGGCTTTAGGTAGGCAGTAATGGCATAGAATAAATTGATGCCTACGCTGCAAATGTCGTGTAACTCAGCATCACTGCCATCTTGTTTGGCGACTATCCACGGTTGTTTGTCATCAATGTATTGGTTGGCTTTGTCGGCAAGGGCTGAAATAGCACGCATGGCTTTGCCGTACTCACGCGCTTCGTACAGTTCTGCAATATTGACGTTAGCATCCACAAATTCTTGAAACAGAGCCGGTTCGGCGCAGTCGGCGGATAGCTTTCCATCGAAACGTTTTTTAATAAAGCCACTACAACGGCTGGCGATATTGACCACTTTGTTGACTAAGTCGGTATTGACTCGCTGACTAAAGTCTTCAAAATTCAGGTCTATATCTTCAACTTGGCTGTTTAGCTTTGCCGCAAAGTAATACCGTAAATATTCTGGGTTGAGGTGGTCTAAATAAGTGCGTGCTTTAATGAAAGTGCCACGCGATTTAGACATTTTCTCGCCATTAACGGTTAAAAAACCGTGGGAGAAAATCGCAGTAGGTGTTCTAAACCCAGCGCCAGTTAGCATGGCTGGCCAAAATAACGCGTGGAAGTAAACAATGTCTTTACCGATGAAGTGGTACAGCTCGGTTTCGCTGTCTTTGTTCCAGTATTCATCAAAGTTTAGGCCGGTTTTGTCGCACAGGTTCTTGAAGCTGCCCATGTAACCCACGGGGGCATCTAGCCATACGTAAAAGAATTTACCTGGCGCGTTAGGAATTTCAAATCCAAAGTATGGCGCGTCGCGTGAGATATCCCAATCGTGTAGGCCGGTTTCGAACCATTCATTTAGTTTATTGGCCACTTGATCTTGTAGGTGGCCTGAGCGTGTCCATTCTTTAAGCATGTCTTCAAAATCTGACAATTTGAAGAAGTAATGTTCAGAATCTTTTTCAATAGGTTTTTCGCCAGACACTGCGGAGAAAGGGTTAATTAGATCGGTGGGTGAATAAGTAGCGCTGCACACTTCGCAATTGTCACCGTATTGATCTTTTGCGTGGCATTTTGGGCATTCACCCTTAATGAAACGGTCGGGCAAAAACATTTCTTTAACGGGGTCATAGGCTTGGGTGATTACTTTGCTATGAATGTGGCCCTGTTCGTGTAAACGGTTGTAAATAAGTTCTGAAAACTCACGGGTTTCATCTGAATGAGTAGTGTAAAAATTGTCAAAACCAACGCCAAATTCGGCGAAATCAGCATTATGTTGCGTCCAAGTGTCGGCAATAAGCTGTTCTGGCGTAATGCCTTCTTGTTGCGCCCGCAACATAATGGGGGTGCCGTGCGCATCGTCTGCACAAACATAATGGCAGCTATGACCACGTTGTTTTTGAAAACGTACCCAAATATCCGTTTGAATGTACTCAACTAAGTGGCCAATGTGAATGGGGCCATTGGCGTAAGGTAGGGCGCTGGTAACGAGAATTTTTCTTTTTTTGGAAGCCATAAAAACTAACTAAATGAAGTTGGGGTTTGAATGGCGGTATTGTCCCATAAAATGGGGGGCAATTCAGAGATGTAAGGGCAATTGTCAATTTGAATAAATCATAGTATGAGTAGAAATAGCGGAAGGTTTGATAATTTGAAGTGGAAAATGAGCTTAGGCTAGAGTAATGATGAGCTGTTTGTTAAACCTTACAAAAGCAGGTGGAAAGCATATAAAATATGCCGTTAATAAAAAGATAATGGTTATAGAAAAATGAGTAATTTGTCAGTTGCGGATATAGAAGAACATTTAAAGCAGTTTATTGATCCATTAACGGGCAAAACAATCATGTCTGGTAAGGCGTTAAAAAATGTAACGCTGGTTAATGACGAACTAGGTGTTGAGGTTGTTCTGGGTTACCCGGCGGCTGGTATTAAAGACGCGTTAGCGGCAGATATTAAAGAGCATTTGATGCAGCTTGGCGGCATTAACAAGGCTTCAGTAGAAGTCACTTGGAATGTTAAGCCACACGCTGCTCAAAAGGGCGTTAAGCTGATGAAGGGCGTAAAAAACATGATTGCTGTTGCGTCAGGTAAAGGCGGGGTGGGTAAGTCAACAACGTCTGTTAATTTAGCGCTAGCGTTAGTCGCTGAAGGTGCGCGAGTAGGCATTCTGGATGCGGATATATACGGGCCAAGTCAGCCAACGATGTTGGGCATAACAGGCCGCCCAGGCTCACCCGATGGTCGCACAATTGAACCCATGGAAGGTCATGGTGTGCAAGTGATGTCTGTGGGGTTTTTAGTTGATGAAGACACCCCAATGATTTTGCGTGGACCTATGGTGACGCAGGCTTTAGGCCAATTGTTGAATGATACGAATTGGGATGATTTGGATTATTTGATTATTGATATGCCGCCGGGCACGGGCGATATCCATTTGACATTGGCACAAACGGTACCTGTGACAGGGTCTGTGATTGTGACGACGCCTCAAGACATCGCGTTAATAGACGCTAAGAAAGGCCTGAAGATGTTTGAGAAAGTAGATATCCCTGTGTTGGGCTTAATTGAAAACATGAGTTTGCACATTTGTTCAAATTGCCAGCATGAAGAGGCTATTTTTGGGCAAGGTGGCGGGGAAACAATGGCAAAAGAATTCGGTATTGAGTTTTTAGGCGCATTACCATTAGATATGTCTGTTCGTATGAGTGTGGATGATGGCGTACCAACTGTTGCGGCCGACCCAGATGGTCAAATTTCTATGATATACCGTGGTATGGCAAGGAAGTTAGCAGCGACCTTATCGGCTAAAGCAAAAGATTTTAGCGGCAAAATTCCAAATATAGTTTTCAAATAAATCAAAGGGTTAGTAATGGGTATTAAATCTGACGGTTGGATTCGGCGCATGGTGGAGCAAAAAGACATGATATCGCCCTTCGAGCCAGGCCAAGTGAGAGAGTCTGATGGTGGGCGTGTTATTTCATACGGCACATCAAGTTATGGCTATGACGTACGTTGTTCAAATGAGTTCAAAGTGTTCACAAACATTAACTCGGCGGTGGTGGATCCAAAAAATTTCGATGAAAAGAGTTTTGTTGATGTGCAGTCAGATGTTTGTATCATTCCGCCCAATTCTTTTGCATTAGCAAGAACGGTTGAATACTTAAAAATCCCACGCGATGTGTTAACGGTTTGTTTGGGTAAATCAACCTATGCGCGTTGCGGTATTATTGTGAACGTGACACCACTTGAGCCAGAATGGGAAGGACATGTGACGTTAGAGTTTTCTAATACCACGACGTTACCAGCAAAAATTTATGCCAATGAGGGCGTTGCACAATTCTTATTTTTTGGTGCGGATGAAATTTGCGAAACATCGTATGGTGATCGTGGTGGCAAATATCAGGGTCAAACAGGCGTTACCTTACCGAAGACTTAATCATCAAATGAGGCTTTAATAAGCTTCATTTCAAAGGTGCCATAGGTTTTTTTACGTTGAAGCAAGATGGGTAAGTTGTGTAATTCCGGTGCGCACCAATAGTAAGTTATCAATGGTTTGTCGCCTTTTTTACGGGCAAGCTTTACTGTTTGGTAGGTTGACCCTTTAATCTTGATTTTTTCGGTACCCAGTGTTTTAAAACGATACGTTTTTAATTTTCCGCCATCTGCGATCTCATAGGTTAGCGTTTTGTCGGTGTTCAAGTCTTGCATTAGTGCTATTTGCATTAATGCCTTGTCTAAAACACCGTCGCTAATAGCTAGTTTCCATGTGGTGCCTTTTGAATGGTTTGTGACATTCAAGTCTGCCCAATTAAACGAGAGACTAACGTTTTTCCTGCCATCACCTAAATGTTCTTGATACAGGTATGAGGTTGGACGAGGCCGTTGATTAATGATCTCAAAGTTGCTGGTTTCTACTACATCGTCGTCACGGATAAACGATAGTATGCCACTGGTTTCGGTGAAGGACGTTAGTTTGAAACTGCCTGGAACGGTTTGTTTAACTGATAACTGAACGTGCCCAATTTCTATGCCGTTATGTTTGAGTAGGTATTCTGCTTGGAAGGGGGGTATTGAATAATTGTTTGCAATACTCGTTTCTAAGAAAGTAGCAAAGAAGATGAAAAAGAACAGTGAAGCGAGAATTTTCGATGAATAACGCATGCTTTATTCTTACATATAATCCATTACCACGGGACCATTCATTTTTTGATCATCCATATAGATGTTGTTATCAATTAATTTAATTCTGCCTTCTGCAAACCAGCTAATGGCGGTTGGATAAATTAAATGTTCTTTGGTTTTGATACGTAGTTCTAGACTTTCTACGCTGTCAGTGGGTAACACAGGCAGTCGAGCCTGTAATAATACCGGGCCACCATCTAGTTCTGAATTAACGAAGTGTACGCTGCTACCATGTAGCGGTTCTCCATCATTCATCACGCGTTGGTGGGTATGCATGCCTTTATATTTAGGTAATAAAGATGGGTGAATATTAATCAAACGACCTGCGTAGTGAGATACAAACTGGTTGCTTAATATGCGCATAAAGCCGGCTAGTACGACCAAGTCTGGTTGATGTTGGTCTATGAGACGTTGAAGCTCGGAGTCGAATTTTTCACGTGATTCGAAATGCTCGTGTTCGAGTACTTGTGTAGGAATGTTGGCTTCTTTAGCGCGTTCCAGTCCAAATGCATTTTCTTTATTGCTTATGACGGCAGCGATGTTAGCGGGTAGCTCAACATCTATCATGGATTGTAACGTGGTGCCTGAACCAGACAGCAACACGACTATGCGATAATCAGCGCCCATTTCTATGTTAAACGTAGTTGACGACAGGTTCTTTTGTATCGGAAGGGCCTATGTCCCCAACGACATAAGCGTCCTCATTGTTCGCCGCTAGTTCGGCTAATACAGCATCTACGTTTTCTTTGGCAACGCAAAGAACCATACCAATGCCACAATTGAAGGTTTTAAGCATTTCCTCGTCTGTTATATTGCCTTCTTCTTGAAGCCAATCAAAAACAGGCTGTGTTGGCCAACTGCCTAATTTAACGTTAGCAACAGTAAAGTCAGGCATTACACGCGGAATATTCTCTGTAAAGCCGCCGCCGGTAATGTGTGCTAATGCGTGTACAGGGTGCTTGCTAATCAGTTTGAGTAGTGATTTTACATATATGCGGGTGGGTTCTAACAGGGCTTCTGCTAACGGTTTGCCACCAACAGTTTGTTGTAAGTTATCTTGAAGCTCTAATACTTTTCTAATGAGTGAATAGCCATTGGAATGTGGGCCAGATGAAGCCAGACCTATTAATACGTCACCCGCTGCGACGTTCGAGCCGTCGATTATTTGGTCTTTTTCGACAAGCCCCACGCTAAACCCGGCTAAGTCATAATCTTCGCCTTCATACATGCCGGGCATTTCTGCTGTTTCGCCACCTACAAGGGCGGCACCAGCCAGTTCGCAGCCTTTACCAATGCCTGCAATAACATCGCTGGCCACATCCAAATTAAGCTTTCCAGTGGCGTAGTAATCTAGAAAAAACAATGGCTCTGCGCCGGTCACGATAATATCGTTAACGCACATCGCGACAAGGTCAATGCCAATGGTGTCGTGTTTATCAAGCATCATGGCGAGCTTGAGTTTGGTGCCAACACCGTCTGTACCTGATACAAGCACAGGTTTTTTATATTGGTCCATAGGAAGTTCGAATAACGACCCAAACCCACCCAGCCCAGACATGACGCCAGGTCGTTGTGTGCGTTTTGCTATGGGTTTAATACGTTCTACGAGTTGTGCACCGGCATCAATGTCAACGCCAGCGTCTTTGTAGCTTAGGCTGCTTTTAGAGTCGCTCAAAATCAGATTTTTAGAGTTAAGAAAAAGGTAATTATATCAGTTAGGGTAAATGTTGGCAGTATTGGGTCTTTCTATATTATGCTATACACATTAATTAGTTGAAATTGGTTGTTAAACGTATGCGTAATGTTGGGTTTTTTATTGTATTAATGCTGGTATCTACTCTTAGCTTTGCCGTGCAAGTGGATGGGTTATATAAGGCGATAGTGCCAGTGGCAACTCAGTCGGCCAATGAGCGAAAGGCAGCTATAAGGAAAGCAATCAATAGCGTTGCGCAGAAGGTGTCAGGTCGGCGCGAGGTGTTGAATAACGCCGCACTTCAACAGACATTGTCGAATGTAGATGCGTTCGTAGAGCAATTCCAATACATTCAGCCGGAGACTGAGAAGGCGTCTTTACAAGTAGAAATTACTTTCCAAAAAGCAGCAATAGACAGGGCGCTTCAACAGTTTGATATACCTGTTTGGGGGGCGAATCGTCCGGCCATAGCAGTTTGGTTGGCGGTGGATAATGGTAATAAACGGTATTTGATTGGCGAAGGTGCGACAAAAACAGCAGCGTTGTTACAAAAGGTCGCTTTTCAATCGGGTTTGCCTATTGTGCTGCCATTGTTGGATTTGGAAGATCAGCAGGCTGTTCAATTTAATGATGTATGGGGCCTGTTTTCTGAACGCATTGTTCAAGCATCGGCACGGTATGGTGCTAAACAAGTGTTGTTCGGGCGGTTGTTGAAAGAACAAGGAAGTGGTTGGAAGCTACGTTGGGTGCTGGTCAACACAAATGGTAAGTTTGAGGGAGAGAGCCGGCAAACTTATTTGAGCGAAGCTTTTAGAGAGAGCTTAAGTTCAAGTTCGGAAATGCTTGCAGATATTTATGCGCCTCGGGGTAATACGCATGTTAGTGAGGTGACATTAATGGTTGATGGTATTACTAATTTAGCTGAATTTTCACGTGTTTCACAATACTTATCGTCGCTTGATGTAGTGAGTAAGGTTAGTTGGCAACGTGTTGGTGCAAATAAAGCATCTTTTGTGATTGGGTTGACCGGTGATGTGCAAGGCTTAAAGGAGCAAATAGCGCTAAATAATGTGCTTGAAGAGACATACCGTGTTGAGCCAACGGTTTCTTTACAGAGACAAGATGTACAAACAACGGGCCAGCCAGTAATGCCTTACGCACCTCAACAAGTGCTTTCTTTTAGAGTTAGGTAATGACAAGAAAAGATCTGCCCAATGCAATAAGTGTACTAAGGATTGTATTGGTAGTGCCTATTGTTTACTTGCTTCTAAATAAGCAATTTAACCCTGCTTTGGCCTTGTTTGTGATTGCCGGTGTATCTGATGCATTAGATGGCTATTTAGCTAAAAAGTATAATTGGACGAGTCGCTTAGGGTCATTTTTAGATCCGCTAGCAGATAAGCTGTTGTTAGTTTCTTGCTTTGCTGTTTGTGTGGTTATTGAATTGATACCAGTGTGGTTGTTTGCGCTTGTGTTATGTCGCGATTTACTCGTGGCTTTTGGAGCGTTAGCGTGTCACTTTTTGCTCGAAAAATTCCAAGGAGACCCACCATTTTCAAGTAAGTTAAATACCGCGTTGCAAATTGTTTTGTTGGTTATGGTATTTTTCAGTCAAACCTTAGTTCCTATTCCAATCACCTGGATTGAGTTTATGTTGTACTCAGTGGCGGCAACAACAGTAGTAAGTGGTGCTGAATATATTTGGACATGGGGTTTTAAGTATTGGGATACAACATCAGAGAATAAGGAACAAGATGAACAGTAAATGGTTGATTGTTTTTGCAGCTTTCCTTGGAGCGCTTTATGTGCTGGCGCCGATATTGATGCCCTTTTTAGTTGCCGCGTTATTAGCCTATCTAGGGACTGGGTTGGTTGATAGCTTGACGATGCTAAAGTGGTCGAGAACATTGAAAGTAACGCTTGTTTTTTCAATTATTCTATTAGGATTGATTTTAGCGTTATTAGTGGTTCTACCTCTCGTTGAACAACAAATTAGTGCCTTAATTGCAAAATTGCCAGCAATATTAAATTGGTTAAAAGAAACATTGATACCTTGGCTGCAATCTCGTTTAGGGGGCATTGTTTCCATAGATGCTGGAAAAATTCAGCAGGGTTTACAAAACAATGTTGGAACAGCGGGTGGCTTTGCTGTGGATATCCTGGGCTCGCTGAGTGCAACTGGCATGGCCTTTTTTGCGGGGCTAGCAAATGTTGTATTGATTCCCGTATTAACGTTTTATTTTTTACGTGACTGGCACACGATCGTAGACCGTATTTATGATGTGGTTCCACTTAAATATAAGCAGCAAACGGCGAGTATTGCAGCGGATATCGACATAGTGCTAAGCGAGTTTTTCAAAGGGCAACTTTTGGTCATGTTTTCGTTGGTTATTATTTATAGTATTGGGTTAAGTCTAATAGGCTTGGAGTTTGCGCTCATTATTGGATTGGTGGCGGGTGTGGTGAGTTTCGTTCCTTATTTGGGGCTAATTGTCGGTATCTTGTTGGCAAGTGTGGCTGCCTTGTTCCAGTTTCATGATATTACGTTACTGGTGCCTGTTTTATTGGTGTTCGTCGTTGCTCAAGTGCTTGAGAGTGTCGTATTAACCCCATTATTAGTTGGTGATAAAATTGGCCTTCATGCTGTGGCTGTTATTTTCGCGGTAATGGCAGGTGGCCAGCTGTTTGGTTTTACAGGAATTTTAATAGCCTTACCCGTTGCTGCGGTATTGATGATTTTCTTACGGTATGGGGTTGAGCGTTATAAAGACAGTGATGCGTATCTTGAGAAGTAACGTTTTAGAGTACAAAAGTTAAGCATAAAAAAAGGCGCCTAACGGCGCCTTTTTACGTAGCAGGGTTTGTTACAGATTAGATCCAACAAAGTCCCAGTTTACAAGTGCCCAAAATTTATCCATATAAGCAGGGCGAGCATTACGACAATCTATGTAATAGGCGTGCTCCCAAACGTCACAGGTTAAAAGAGGTGTTTGGCCAGACGTTAGTGGTGTTCCAGCGTTGCTTGTTTGTACAATTTCAAGAGAGCCATCGGCATTTTTTACTAACCAGCACCAGCCAGCACCAAATAAGTTGATTGATTTATCGGTGAATTCTGCTTTAAATGCATCAACAGAACCATACGCGCCATTAATTGCAGCTAATAAATCGCCAGAAGCTTCTGTGCTCTTCGGTGTTAAACAGTTCCAGTAAAAGGTGTGGTTCCAGATTTGTGCTGCATTATTAAAAATTGGGCCAGAAGATTTTTTAACGATATCTTCTAAGCTTGAATTTTCAAATTCAGTACCGCCAATCATACCGTTTAACTTAGTTACATAAGTTGCGTGGTGTTTGCCGTGGTGAAACTCTAACGTTTCTTGAGAAATGTGTGGTTCTAATGCATTGATTGCATAAGGTAAATCAGGTAATTCATGTGTCATGATGGTGATCCTTATTGTTTAGTTATGCGCGTCGCGCAGGAGAAATTTGATTTACTAAGATAGTGCTGTTGAGTAAAAAAATCAATATTATTCAATAATAAGCTTATTTTTCAGACGGTGAATTGTGTAAGTGAAGGTCTTGTTGAGGGTAAGGGATGCTGATGCCGTCTTTGTCAAAACGAAGCTTAATGCTTTCCAATAGGTCGAAGTGCACGCCCCAATAGTCTGAAGATTTAACCCACGGCCGAACGGCGAAATTAACGCTGCTGTCAGCCAATTCTAGTAATCCAATGATGGGTGCAGGGTCTTTCAAAATACGTTCATCATGTTGCATGAGTTCATCTAATACATTTTTTGCCTTTTTTATGTCGTCGTCATAACCAATGCCAATAACCAAATCGAGCCGGCGAGTTGGTTTACTAGAGTAGTTGATAATGTTGTCGTTCATTAAGCTGCCATTCGGGATGATGATGGTTTTATTGTCGCCCGTACGCATAATAGTATTAAAGATACGGACTTCTTCTACTACGCCGGATACCCCGCCGCCTTCTATAAAATCACCTTGTTTAAATGGGCGAAGAATAATCATCAAAACACCGGCTGCAAAATTCGCTAAAGACCCTTGTAATGCTAAGCCAATGGCTAAACCCGCTGCGCCTAAAATGGCAATAAAAGAGGTAGTTTGTATGCCAAGTTGGCCTAACGCTGCAATAATGATAAATGCTAATAGTGCGGCGTAAACCATATTGGTCGTAAAAGAAATCAGAATAGGGTCTGAGCCAGCTTTTGCCATGGTTTTAGCAATACCAGCCTTGACAAGTTTGGCGATAATTTTACCGACGATAAATATTGCTATAGCGGCGATAGCTTTTAAGCCATACACGGCCAATATTTCTTTGATTTGGTTAATGGTTTCTTCGGAGAAAAGGTTTAATAGAAAATCCATGTTGATTCCTGTGTGCTGTCGATAAAAGGCGGTTTATTTGGGCCGGCGATAATATTTTATCGATAGCGATAGTTTTTAATTAGAGTTGCAATGTGTTTTTTAAAAAAGGAATAGTTAGTTTTCGCTGCTCTGTCATGCAGGCCTTGTCTAGTTTTTCTAACAGAACCCATAAAGAAGCGAGGTCTCTAGGCAGTCTATTGACCATATAACTGGCCGTGTCTTGGTTTAATTCCAAGCCTAATTTAAGGGCGCGGTTTTGTAATACTTGTACGGTGCTTTCATCGTCGAGAGGGGTTAGATTTAAAGCGAGGCCACTGCTTAGGCGACTTTTTAAATCGTTTAATTGAATGCCGAGTTGTTGGGGCGATTGCGTTGAGCTAACAACAAGGTGTTTACCTTGTTGTTTGATTTGATTAAATAAGTTGAATAGCGATACTTCCCAATCACGTTTGTTGGAGATGAGCTGTATATCGTCAATACAAATTGTGTCGATGCCATCCATGCCATCTAAAATGTCTGATGACAGTGTGTGTAGGTCTATCAGTGGAAGATAACAGACTGTTTTTCCTTGCAGGGCCTGTTGTTGGCAAGTGGCTTGGAGTAAATGGGTTTTCCCAGTGCTGGAAGCCCCCCAGAGAAAAATAAAAAACTCGTTCTCAATGGTGTTAAGTGATTGAACGATTAACTCGTTGCCAGTCGCAATAAAGTTATTGAAGTTATATTCGTCTTGCGGCTTAAAAGGTAACGGAATTTGTGGATGCATTAGGGCTTGTTGAGGCGGCGAATATACAACGACGTGCTAAAAAAGACCGTTATGCTAATAATGATTTCGATAATGCCAAGGGTTCTGGTGGCGGGGCTTGCAAACACTTCCGTGGTGCCATGAATGAAATACAATAAACTCAGGTAAGCTGCCCAATTTACGGGCTTGTCTCTGCCATGTAATACACCCATTAATGGCAGCAATAATGGCACAACGCAAACGATCAACACGAGTGCAATCGGAAACGTTTGAGGTGGCGCTAATATTGTTATCCAAGCGGTGATAAAGGCAATTAAAGCCAAATAACTTAAAAGTTGTAACCAGTAGGCGGTTTGTATATTGGGTAATTTCATGCGGATAATTGCTTTGCTAGGGTTGCAATGCGTTTACCAAGTGCGATGCATAAGTTGGCTTCATGCTCATCAATGTTACGAGAGTTATCCGCGCCGGCAAGATGGCTAGCGCCATAGGGCGTGCCGCCGGTGCTGGTTTCAAGTAATGCGCTTTCAGAATAAGGCAGTCCAGCAATCAACATGCCGTGGTGTAGTAGGGGGAGCATCATGGATGTTAACGTCGTTTCTTGTCCGCCATGCAAACTGCTGGTGGAGGTGAAAACGGCTGCAGGTTTCCCAATGAGTGCGCCTGATAGCCAAAGGTTACTGGTGCCATCAAGAAAATACTTTAGAGGCGCAGCCATGTTGCCGAATCGTGTTGGGCTGCCGAGGATTAATCCGTTGCACTCTTTAAGGTCGTCTAAGCTTGCATATAGAGCACCAGCATCTGGAATGCTATCTTCAGTCGCTTCACAAACGGTTGAAACAGCAGGAACAGTACGAATTTTTGCTTGAACGCCGTCAATGGCTTCTACGCCACGGGCAATAAGACTGGCCATTTGCGCAGTAGCGCCGTGGCGGCTGTAGTATAAAACGAGGACTTCAGTTGTCATTTATAGAATATCCAACACGCTTTCTGGCGGCCGGCCAATGGCTGCTTTGCCGTTGGCTAATACGATAGGGCGTTCAATTAAAATGGGATTCTCAAGCATAGCATTCACTAGTTGCTCATCGCTTAAACTGTCATCTTTTAGGTTAAGCTCCTTATATATAGCCTCACCCTTTCGCATCAAATCACGCGGGCTTAAGGCCAATAAATCTAACACAGATATCAACTCGTCCTTACTTGGCGAATTTTTCAAGTATTCAATAATCTCTGGTTGAACGCCGTTTTCTTCCAATAATTGGAGCGTTTGGCGAGATTTGCTGCAACGGGGGTTATGGTAAATTTTAATGGTCATCGATTTTTCCACTGTGTTTATATATCGGGATTATAAATTATCTGAAAATATAGAGTAGGCTTTTTCTGCGGTACGCCTCCCGTGATATCATATTAATGATATTAAATAGTAAGAATTTAAAAGATGAAACTACCTGATTTTACTCAAGCATCTGTATTGGTTGTTGGCGATTTAATGCTAGATAGAAATTGGCAAGGTGATACCTCTCGTATTTCGCCAGAAGCACCTGTGCCCGTGGTGCATGTCCAAACAGTTGAAGATCGCCCTGGTGGCGCGGGTAATGTCGCATTAAATATTGCTGCATTAGCCTCATCAGTTACATTGTTGGGCTATACAGGCACGGATGATGCGGCGGAATCATTGAAAAGCCAGTTAGAACAGGCGAATGTTGATTGCCGTTTTCAACAATTAAAAAACCAACCAACAATCACTAAATTACGAATTCTTAGTCGTCATCAACAGCTGATTCGTTTAGATTTTGAAGACAGTTTTCATGATTTGCCGGTAGAAAAGCTACTGGGAAGTTATTCTGAAGCGTTGAAAGACAATGATGTGGTGATTTTGTCGGATTATGGGAAAGGTACCTTAGCGTCTGTTCAGCAGCTGATTAGTGAAGCGAAAGCAGCCGGTAAAAAGGTGCTTGTTGACCCAAAAGGGAATGATTTCAAAAAATACCGAGGAGCCACGTTAATTACGCCTAATTGGAGTGAGTTCCAAGCGGTTGTGGGCGAATGCGAGTCTGATGAAGACGTTGTTTCTCGCGGTATGGCATTGTTGGATGAATTACAGCTAGAAGCGTTACTGGTGACCCGCGGCGAAAAAGGCATGACATTATTGCAGCCGGGTTTGGATGCAATACATTTACCCACGCAAGCGCAAGAAGTGTTTGACGTGACCGGGGCGGGCGATACGGTTATATCAACCTTGGCCGCGTGTTTGGCCGCAGGTTCAAGCTTTTCTGAAGCGACAGTGTTAGCTAACCAAGCAGCTGGCCTAGTGGTTGCGAAATTGGGCACGGCAACCATTAACCAACAAGAGTTACAAGCAACATTGCACACGCTAGAAGATATGCCGCGTGGTTTTTTGAGTGCTAATGAACTGGATGCGGCGATTCAAACTGCACGTATAAATGGTGAAAAAATAGTATTAACGAACGGCTGTTTCGATATTTTACATCCCGGCCACGTTCGTTACTTACAACAAGCAAAAGCGCTAGGAGATAGGCTCATTATTTTAGTGAATGATGATGCTTCTGTTGGAAGACTGAAAGGACCAGAACGGCCCATTAATACCTTAGAAACACGCGCAGAAATGTTATCGGCATTAGCGTGTGTCGATTGGGTTTGTGCGTTTACTGAAGATTCTCCAAAAGAGCATATTTGCCGCATCTTGCCCGACGCCTTGGTAAAAGGCGGTGACTATCAGCGCATTGAAGATATTGAAGGCCATGACTGTGTAGCGGCGGCTGGCGGCGCTGCTTATGTATTGGACTATGTCGATGGTTGTTCAACCACTAACTTAATTAAAAACATCCGTGAGACAGACGGTAAAAGGTAAAAAACATGATAATCGTAACAGGCGGCGCAGGTTTTATTGGCAGTAATATTGTTCAGGGATTAAATGCCCGAGGTATTGACGATGTTTTGGTGGTGGACGATTTAACGGATGGAACAAAATTCAAAAACATTGTAGACGCCCGCATTGCTGATTACATGGATAAGGACGACTTCCTCGATGGTATTTTGGGTGGTGATTTTGACGATATAAAAATTGAAGCGATATTTCATCAGGGGGCTTGTTCATCAACCACCGAGTGGGATGGCCAATTTATGATGGAGAATAATTACGAGTACTCGAAAACATTACTGCATTTTTGCCAGTCGAAAAACGTGCCGTTTATTTATGCCTCTAGCGCATCTGTATACGGTGGCGGCAGCGTGTTTAAAGAAGATTTGGCGAATGAAGAACCGCTTAATGTTTATGGGTATTCAAAATTCTTATTTGACCAGTATGTTCGAAAACTGGAGTCATCAAATCATCAAGAAATGGGAAGCCAAGTGGTGGGTCTGCGTTACTTCAATGTATATGGGCCTCGCGAGCAACACAAAGGCAGCATGGCGAGTGTCGCTTTCCACTTAAATAATCAGATATTAGAAAAAGGCGACGTTAAGTTGTTCGCCGGTTGTGATGGCTATGGTGATGGTGAACAGGTTCGCGACTTTGTTTATGTGAGTGATGTGGTGGATGTGAATCTATGGTTTTTAGACAACCCAGCGGTGTCGGGTATCTTTAACTGCGGCACAGGGAAAAGCCAGCCTTTTAATGATGTAGCAAAGGGTGTGCTTGATCATCATAAAAAAGGCAGCCTAAGTTATATTCCATTTCCAGATCATTTGGTTGGGCATTACCAAAGCTTTACTGAAGCAGATTTAACAGAGTTACGTGCTACCGGTTGTAATGTCTCATTTAAAACGGTTAATGAAGGTGTGGCGAGTTATATGGAATGGTTAAACAACAGTAAATAAACGATCTATATGCGTTTAGCCTATTCAGCATTGCTGTACTTGGCGTCACCTTTTTTGGTGTTGCGCTTATTAATGCGTGGTCGTAAAGCCCCAGCTTATTTAAACCGTTGGGGGCAGCGTTTTGGTTTTTATGGAAAGGATCAGCCGCAAGGTGTTATCTGGTTTCATACCGTATCGGTTGGTGAAGCCGAAGCCGCATTCCCGTTAATTAATAAGGTGTTAGAGCAAAACCCAGATACCCCTTTTTTGGTCACCACTACAACACCTACGGGTTCAGCGCGTGTAAAAGCCTTTTTGGGTCACCGAGTACACCATGTGTATCTGCCGTACGACTTGCCGGGCGCAATGCGGCGGTTTTATCGCCGATTTAAACCTAAAGTGGCGATTATTTTAGAAACAGAAATTTGGCCAAACCTGTTGTATCAAGCAAAACGTAACCATGTGCCAACGCTTATCGTAAATGCTCGACTGTCCGAAAAATCCACCAAAGGTTATGCACGTTTGGGTGCTTTTATGAAGCAGACGTTAGGTGATATTACGCACGTTTGTGCACAAACGGATACGGCAGCAGAACGATTTGTTCAGCTTGGCCTGTCAAAAGAACGTGTGAGTGTATTGGGCAATATTAAGTTTGATATTGATATGCCAGCATCATTAAAAGAACAAGCCGAAGCGATTCGGCGTGACTGGTTTCAGCAACGCCCAAGCTGGATTGCAGCAAGCACACATGATGGCGAAGATGAACAAGTGTTAGCAGCTTTTGCATTGCTTAAAAAAACCATACCGAATGCGCTGCTGGTGCTAGTGCCTAGGCACCCAGAACGGTTTAATAATGTTGCTAAAATTTGTAAGCTTAAAGGTTTTAGTGTGACACGCCGCAGTGAACATACAGGTGATGTAGTAAAAAGTGATGTGTTTTTGCTTGATGCGATGGGTGAACTTAAGTTGTACTATGCCACTGTTGATGTGGCCTATGTTGGAGGTAGTTTGGTGCCAACTGGCGGTCATAATATGTTGGAGCCAGCGTCATTGGCAGTGCCAATTGTATTTGGGCCACATGTCTTTAACTTTGTAGAAATTAGTGAGCGTTTATTGTCCTACGGTGCGGCGATTCAAATAAGCAATGCAGAAGATTTAGCGCGTGTTGTCACCGACTTGTTGAAGCATTCAGAAAAGCGTTCATCGATGGGCGCAGCAGGAAAAAAATTCGTAGAACAAAACAAAGGCGCTGTGAATGCGGTGTCCAAAAAAATACAAACCCTATTGAAGTAAGGCGCATGTCAGTAAATAAAACGTATCAATAATAATATGAGCCGATTAAAGGTGATGAGTTCGGGCATATTTTGTTTAGTGCTAACCATGGGCATTGCTCGATTTTCTTACACACCCATGATTCCTATTATGTTTGAGCAAGTTGGGTTGAGCAAAGTATTAGCTGGCTGGCTGGCAACCATCAATTACATGGGTTACATGTCTGGCGCATTAACGGCTACATTGGTCAGTAGCCTAGTAGTTAAAGACAGGCTTTATCGTTTAGGCCTCGTACTGGCTGTTGTTACTACTTTTATGATGGGCGTATCGACAGAACCCTGGGTTTGGGGGATATCTAGATTCTTAGCAGGATTTGGCACGGCGGCTGGGCTTTTGATTGGTGCAGGGCTTATGCTTAATTGGCTTATTCGGCATAATCACCGTAGTGAAATGGGTATTCACTTTAGTGGGGTTGGTATAGGTATCGTTTTTGTCTCTGTGCTAATTTGGAGTTCAAATCAACTGACGTGGTCTGAGCAATGGTTTCTTATGGCCTTAGTGGGTATTTTAATGGCTATCCCTGCTTGGAAATGGCTACCTAAGCCTGACACATCTGGGCTGACTGAGAGTGGGCAAAGCCTTGAAGATAAGCCCCCTAGTCAACGTTTTTTACGACTGATGATGTTCGTGTATTTTTGTGGGGGCTTTGGCTTTGTTATCAGTGCAACGTACATTGTTGCGATTGTTGAAAGCCAACCTATTATGCAAGGGCAAGGGGAAATGGCATTCCTTATTTTGGGCTTATGTGCGGCACCCGCCTGTATAATTTGGGACTTGGTGTCGAGAAAAACGGGTATTCTAAATGCGCTGTTATTGGCGTATTTTATTCATGCGGTGGGAATCGTTTTACCGGCCCTCAGTAACTCGCTTGAGTTTGCTTTGCTAAGCGCCTGTTTATACGGGTTCACGTTTGTTGGTATTGTTAGCATTGTGTTGACCATGGCTGGGCGATTTTATCCGACAAAGCCTGCCAAATTGATGGGCATGCTAACCATGAGTTATGGTGTTCCACAGATTATTGCACCGACGATTGCCGGTTATTTAGCCAGTGCATCGGGCAACTATAATAGTGCTCTTTACATGGCGTCAGGATTTGTGGTGCTGGGTTTGTTTGCGATTATTGCCATCAAAAAGTGGTCTTCGGATGATATGAAGCTGCTAGAAAGTTAACGCACCAACCATTGGTTAATGTGTTCAATATCACTGATAGACAATGAACCAGCGGCACTTTTAAGATTAAAAACGCTGAGGATATAATCTTTTTTAGCGGCAATAAGTTCTAGTTTTGCTCTTGATAAGTTACTTTGCGCATCAAGTACATCCACAATAGTACGCGTTCCAACCTCTAAGCCTACTTCGCTGGCGTCTAAAGAGCTTTGATTTGAAATGATAGCCTGTTCAAGTGCTTTAATTCTTAATAAGTTGGATGTGACGCCTCGAAAGAAATCTCGGGTTTCTCTTAATGTAGAACGCTGTTTTGATTGGAGCAGGTCTAGACTTTGTTGATGATTAAACGCTGCTTGCCGTGTTAATGACAGTGTTTTTCCGCCAGCAAAAAGGGATAAATTTAATTCCAAACCCAGCTTGTCCGACTCATTTCTAAAGCCAGTACCAAAACTGCCGCCGCCGGTTTCGCTGTAGTCGTGAGATGCAACAATATCTACAGTGGGGTAATGCCCAGCCCTATTGATATTGACTTCTTTTTTAGCAATCACCACGTCATTTTTGGCTATTTCAAGCGATAAGTTTTGTTGCGCGGCTAATGTTTCCCACTCAGCGATATTGTTTGGTTCAGGCGGTGATATCGGTAGTTCATTTGCTAACGGTGCAATCTTTATTTCGTTAGTTTGAATAATTTCTCGTAAGGCTTCTTTTTTCGAATGCAAATTATCTTGAGCGGCTATTTGAGTCGCTACAGATAGGTCGTATCTTGCTTGTGCATCATGTACGTCTGTAATGGCAATCAGGCCAACATCAAAACGCGTTGTTGCTTGATCAAGTTGGCGTGTAAACGCATTAACGTCATCATTTGTTAGGCCTAAGTTCACTTCGGCTTCCAGGGTGTTTAAATATGCTTCAGTCAAACGAAGTATGAGGTTCTGTTCTGCTAATTTATATTCTGCTTCGGCATTTGATACTTGCGTTTTGGCTTGTTTAAACCGTTCAAAACTAGCCCAATTAAAAAGCGGCTGCCTTAGTGACACTGAAAAACCTTCTTCACGAAATTGCCCAGTGCTTTTGCCTGTGCCTGAAAAACTACTTTCGCTTTCTTGTCTAACATCGTTGGTGCGTGCAGAGGCATTTATGCTGGGTAGTAGGTTGGCCAGCGCTTGAGGTTTGACTTCTTTTGATGACAATAATTTATTGTAAGCGGCGTGAATACCAGAATCTTGCTCTAAGGCAAGCTTGTACGCAGCTGTTAAATCAAGAGGTTGGGCGTTACAAAGCGCAGGAGCACTTAATAAAACGGAATAAATTAAAGATTTTCTTAACAGGTTCATAGAAAGGCTTTTCAGTTGAAGATTATGTGGCACTTTATCATACAAGTGCGGCGCTATTAAGCTTAGGCACTTTTTGTCTTGAGAGTAAATGTGACGGGGCCGTTATTACATAAAGAGACATTCATGTCAGCTGCAAATTTGCCACAAGAAACAGTGTGATGAGCCTGCTTAGCATAATGTACAACATACTCAAATAATGGTTTGGCAATATCAGGTGGGGCAGATGAAGTAAAGCTGGGCCGCGTTCCTTTTTGAGTATTAGCAGCAAGCGTGAACTGGGGGATGAGCAATAAGCCGCCGTTTATATCGCGCAAACTGAGATTCATTTTGTCGTTATCATCAGCAAAAATTCGATACGCCAACATCTTATCAACCAATTGTTGTGCTTGGGCCTCCGTATCGCCCTTTTCAATGCCAATAAGCGCAACGATGCCTTGCTGTATTTCTCCTAATACAACGTTGTTAACAACAACATTTGCATGCGATACACGTTGTATAACCGTTAGCATGCTGGCCTTAGTGCTAATTGTTGAAACATCGCTTGGTAACTGTCGCTAATATCTTTTAAAGAATAAGCAGCATTCGCCGGGCTAGGGTTTGGGGTGATAAATACAGGGTTGTTATTCAATAACCACGGTTGTTTGCCCCAAACAATAGAGCGGTTTTTATTGGCACTGTATTGAACGTATTTTTGGCACGTTAACTTGCCATGAAACCAAACGGCTTTTGCGCCGACATCTTCAATCATTGTGTCGAGTCGTTTGCTTCCTTCACGATAATCCGCAGCATTAAGGTCTTTGCAGCCCGCCGTTGGACGTTTAACTAAGTCTGTAAACCCTATGTGAAATCTATCAACAAGGTGCTGGCAAGAATCCAAGCTGGGTTCGAGGGGCTCAGGAAAAACACCACTTAAGTTAAGTGCCGTCCAAAATCTATTTCTAGGGTTTGCAAAATAAAAACCAGCGTCAACAGAAGGAAGCGAAGGGTTTAAGCCGATGGATAATAAATGGGTGTCATCATTTATTAAATCAGGCAGGGTGTTCATGCGTCTTAATAAGTGGGCATTGTGTTGTCAACATCAGCCGCCCATGCGTGCACGCCGCCTTGTAAATTAATAATATCGGTGAAGCCATTTTGTTCTAGAAACTGAGCGACTTGTTGACTGCGCATACCATGATGGCAAATGGTAATAATCGTCTTGTCTTTAGGTAGTTCATTTAAGCGATTGGGAATAGTTTGCATAGGCATTAGCGTGCTGTCGGTAATATGACAGTACTCAAATTCGTTTGGCTCGCGAACATCTAATAATAAGGCCGAAAAATCCGGTTTGTTGATGCGTGATTGTAAATCGATTGCTGAGATCTGTTGCATGCTTATTTGCCCGTGTAATTCAAAAAGGATTATAGCAGTATGTGATAAACTAAAGCTCTAATTAAGCGAAACCCCAAGCATTAAAGAGGCTGATATGAGCGCAATCCCAGAAGATTTTCAAAAAACAACAGAAGCTATGCAAGAGGCAGCTATACAGCCTTTACCTAATTCCGAAAAAGTGTATATCAAAGGCTCGCGAGACGACATCAATGTGCCGATGCGGAAAATTTCTTTGGAAGATACGGCCAGTAGTTTTGGCGCAGAAAAAAACCCAGATGTGTATGTGTATGACTGCTCTGGTGTTTACACAGACCCTACAGCGGAAATCAATTTACGCAAAGGCTTGCCGGATGTTCGCCTACCGTGGATTTTAGATCGAGACGATACTGAGCTGTTAGACGGTCCCAGTTCAAAATTTGGCCAATTAAGGCAGGGTGATCCAGAATTAGCCAGCCTCCGTTTCGAACATATTCATGCGCCACGTAAGGCAAAGCCGGGCGCTAACGTCAGTCAAATGCACTACGCGAGAAAAGGGATTATTACGCCAGAAATGGAATACATTGCGATTCGCGAGAACATGAAACGTTCAGACATTAATGCGGAACAACACCCAGGTGAATCGTTTGGAGCCAGTATTCCAGAAGAAATAACCGCCGAGTTTGTACGTGAAGAAATTGCCCGAGGCCGAGCCATTATCCCTGCGAATATTAACCACCCAGAAGTCGAGCCGATGATTATTGGCCGTAACTTCCTTGTAAAAATTAACGGTAACTTGGGTAATTCAGCCGTTACCTCATCCATTGAAGAAGAAGTCGACAAAATGGTCTGGGGCATCCGTTGGGGTGCCGATACCATCATGGACTTGTCCACGGGTAAAAATATTCATGAAACACGCGAATGGATTTTACGTAACTCACCGGTGCCGATTGGCACAGTGCCCATTTACCAAGCGCTAGAAAAAGTAAACGGCAAAGCTGAAAACCTAACGTGGGAAATTTTCCGCGATACCTTGATAGAACAAGCAGAGCAAGGCGTTGATTATTTCACCATTCACGCCGGCGTACTATTACGTTACGTACCGATGACGGCTAAACGAACAACCGGTATCGTCTCCCGTGGTGGCTCTATTATGGCGAAATGGTGTTTAGCGCACCATAAAGAAAACTTCCTTTACACGCATTTTGAAGACATTTGCGAAATAATGAAAGCCTACGACGTATCGTTTTCCTTGGGTGATGGCCTACGCCCCGGCTCATTGGCAGATGCAAACGACGAAGCACAATTTGGTGAATTAGAAACACTCGGCGAGCTAACAAAAATTGCCTGGAAACACGACGTACAAACCATGATAGAAGGCCCAGGCCACGTGCCCATGCACATGATTAAAGAAAACATGGACAAGCAATTAGAATGTTGTGATGAAGCACCTTTCTACACGCTTGGCCCATTAACTACGGACATTGCACCGGGTTACGATCACATCACTTCAGGCATTGGTGCGGCGATGATTGGATGGTTTGGATGTGCCATGCTGTGTTATGTGACGCCAAAAGAACATTTAGGCTTACCGAATAAAGAAGACGTGCGCGTGGGTATCATCACCTACAAAATTGCAGCACACGCCGCGGATTTAGCCAAAGGCCACCCCGGTGCACAAATACGCGATAACGCCCTATCAAAAGCACGGTTTGAATTCCGTTGGGAAGATCAGTTTAACCTAGGTTTAGACCCAGATAGAGCACGTGAATATCACGATGAAACGTTACCAAAAGACTCCGCAAAAGTAGCGCACTTTTGTTCTATGTGTGGGCCGCATTTTTGCTCCATGAAAATTAGTCAGGATGTTCGAGAGTATGCGGCTAAAAAAGGAATTAACGCAACGGATGCGTTGGCAGAAGGGATGGCTGATAAGGCGAATGAGTTTAAGAGTAAAGGTTCGCAGTTGTATAAGAGGGTTTGATGAATTGGTTGGTCATTATTAGTTTGTTTTAGCAAAGAGATGGTTTTATACAGAGATGAATAAATTAAAGAGTGCTTTCTCCTTTGTCTCCTTGGTTCAGGAATTGCTCTGTTGTAATAGAGTTTTTATGTCAGTTTTCTTTACAAATTAATCATGCTTATATCTATAAGTTATTGATTTTATTAGATTGGCATGTTTCATGCTTTAATATTAATGAATGATTTTATTAACTATTTAAAAGGAAAAAATAATGAAAAGAGCATATTTATTACTAACTTTAATGGTTGGTTTACTGATTAGTGGTACTGCTAGTGCATCGCTTATTTTTAGTAATCTCAGCTATACCGCTTCAAGTGTAACATTCACTATCGATGGCGATATGACTGGTTACGCCTCTCCATCAAGTAATACTTCACAGTTTAGAATTTTTTATGATGGCGACCAGTTTATAGGTGATAACAACTTTGAGGATAATACTTGGTCAAGGTCTTTGTTCGATAATAGAACAATAGCTTCGAATGGTGGTACGGGCTCTGGTGGTCTTAGTGCTGCCTCATACTCTTGGGTGAATCTTTCATCTTCTCTTGTCGGTGCTACAGTTACTAATGCGCTTATAACTTTGACATTGGCAGAGGCTGATTTAGATGTTAATGCATTAAACCCTTTGTTTACTTTTGCATGGGGAAGTAACGAAAGAAGTAGCCAAACCATTTTGGGTAGAGCGCTCCCTAGTGTTTCTAACCCAGTACCATCTCCAGCCCCTTTAGCCTTATTAGGCATAGGCATAGCTCTTATTGGCTTTACAAAAAAACGTAAAGCTTGATCGCTTAATTAATCGCCTATAATAGTGAAGCCCGCCTAGTGCGGGTTTCTTTTTGCAGGTATATAAAGTTAAAGGTGGTATTGTTCTTTATTAAAAAAATTAATTAGGGTCAGACTCGACTTAATTAGATGTATTCTAGTGTTTGCTGCCACAAGGGCGTTCATTTCTTTTTACGACAAAAAGAAACGAACCAAAGAAAAGGTCGCCTAAATCGCAGTAATTAATTATTTTTCGGGATTGCGCTAAACTCGCTTTGCTCAGACAAAGCGCTCTCTAATCCAAAAAGAATCAATGACTAACGCGATAAAAGGGAAGGCAAATCAAAAGCGGGTGGTTTTGATTTGCCGCCGTTCACATTTTAATGCACATGCTCATCCGGTGGCGGTAAAATCTCTGGTTCTGCCGCTAACTTTTTAAGCTCATTGATGAGCAGTGGAAAATCAGTCCAATGACGGGTATTGGCTTCCGGAAGCCAGCGTGCACGTAGGTAGCCAAATCGATCGATAATAAATTCAATGTGCTTTAAAGGGCTGGTGATGCTGAAATCACGGTTACTCATTTTGCTGCGTCGAAACAGTGAGTAGGTGTTTATAATCGATTCGGTTTGTTCGGTGACGACAGTAAAGGGATAGTTGGGTTTGTTGTCTTTTACGGTGTTATTGGGCTTTGTTATTTCAACTGCAATAACCTCTGCATTGGCGGCGGTAATGTCTTTATAGTTATTCTTAAGTTCATCTAAGCGCTTTTTATCTTCTGGCCATGAGAAGAGCACCAGCAAAATAGCTTTATTTTCTCTAAAGTCTTTAAGGTTGCCGCTTGTTGTGTTGGTGGCGAAATAAAAATCGGGCGCACCTAGAAAAGGTTTATGGGGTTCTATGTACGTGTATAAAGACAGGCCGGTGTAGCTTGCCGTATGTGCGTTTAGGTAATTGATAAGCTCCCATGTTTCATCTTCATCTAAGGGGGTAATGGCTGAATGGAAAGCATCTTTAAAGCGCTCTTGGGTCAATGACCAATACATATCGCCTGCGGTGTCGCCGGCTGAATGCATGTGATTTAGGTCCATTAGCATCACATCTAGCGTATCAGCCAGAATGCCATCACCTTTGCCTTCAACACCGTGGCAACTAGCGCAACGATTGTTAAAAGTGTCGCCCCCGTTACCTATGGATAGTGCATCGTAAGGCACGGTTGAGTTGCGGTACGTGTCTGGGTAAGCAGTAATCGCCAGTGGTTGTAGGGCAACGAAAACGCCGGTTAGTGATAAGCAAATACCGCTAATAAGCGCTGTATTTTTGTTTCGTTTGAAATACACAAAATAGATGCTTAACCCAATGGCTAACGCAACGAGAAACAAGCCGAGAGCCACTTGTGTTTGCACCGGTGATGACGATGCCCACGTGGCATCTAAGGAAAAACGAAAGTTAAATGGCCACGTAATAATGTCATCATGCGCAGCTGGTGTGGTGTTTTTTATGGCATTGGCGAAACCTAATAAAACTAAGCCAACAGAGGTTTCAAAGAGTAGCCATTTTGAAATGGATTGGCTAATGAATGGTGAAGGCTTATTTGTTTTAAGTTGGGGTAAATAATGCTGACGGATAACGAAAGCAATCAACAACATGATGGTGAATAGAGCGACTTTAATCAGTAAATATTGGCCGTAGGTTGTTGCGAATAACTCGCCCCAGCGATTAATTTGTAGGTAGCCAATTAAAACGCCACTTAGCAAGATAAAGCCGACCATCGTACTGGCAAGCACGGAAAAACGCGTTAATAGGTGAACAGTTGGTTGAGGCGAAGGGGCGTTGGCGTGCTGCTTGTTTGAGGTGTGTAATAAAAATAGTAAGGCGGGTAACGCGCCTAACCAACTGCCAGCGGCCAGTATATGTATGCCGTGCCCTAGTAGACCTGGCCACGCAGGTTCTAGGCCGGCCGCATGCCCTTTAAAGGCACCGGTGAATAATAAAATAGAACTAAGGGTAATAGCGCAGGCTAAGAAAGGTCGACTACCAACTTTTTCAATTAGACTTCCCCTGCTATACAAGCTTAAGAGTAACAGAAGGGCTATGCCTTCTTGGGCGGCCCAAACAGTTCCAAAGCGCGTAGAGAACAGAACCAGCTTGAGTGCCGTAAGGTCAAAAGCAGCGGCAGCATCACCTGCTAGTGAAATAGCGATTAAGGAAGGTAAAAATAGCCCGGAAATCAGTAATATAACTGCCATGATGAACGTGGCGTTTAACAATTTATGTTGAAAGGGCGCGGGTGATTTGTCGGCAGACAGAAGGCTTATGACTAATGTGCCGAGAATAAGAAGACTGGTTGTGGAGTACAACCAGTCTATTGCAAAACCAACGTATTCCATCAGTTAGCTAATGGAGCGCCCTGTTTAATACGGAACGTATAGGTGGACTTGACCACGTGGCCGTCTAATGACAATACTTTATATGAGACCGTATATTTGCCCGATGATAATGGCGGCAAGGTCAGCGTAAGTCGCTTGTTGTTGCTTGGGTCAACAATGGCGGATTTTTCAGTGACCGACTTGCCATTGCTATTCGTAACGATAATCGTTGAATAGGCAGGTTCTAGTTGCTGGTTGAATAGTACGGTAATGCGCTCGGGTGAACGAGTAACAACTGACCTTGGCGCAGGGTCGGCGCTAACAGATTTGGCATGGGAGAACGCAGCAGATGAAAAAAGTAACAGGGTGATGATGGTGAATAATTTTACAAACAGTTGTTTTGTCATAATCAATATCGGGTTTAAACATGTAAATAGTGAAGGTTCATTCATGATATTCGATACGATGAGTACAATCCAGTAAGGTTAGGAGAGAAGAGCACTAAAAGGTGTGGTGTCTCCCTCTGTTTGATGATGCTTTTTGATATAAGCTATTTGCTATGGCAAAAAACTTAATAATACTCACACTACTGCTTAGCCTTTCTGGCGGTGCTTATTTTTCATTCGACGTAATCGATAAATTAAAAGGGACGATAGTAGCTCTTACTATTAAACATAAAAAACAAATAGTTAAAACGAAAGTCAAAGAGCGAGGGAAGAGGTTGTTAGCGGCTATCCCTGTGGTAGGTTTATTAGCTATAGGTTGGTTTGAGAAAGAAGAGTATGACGAATGGAAAGAAGAAAACCCCGATGGTACGCTTGAGCAGTACACAAGCGAAATGACCGAAGCATCTCAAGAAGTTGCCAGTGAAATGTCTGCTGAATATTGTGATGATATAGGAGAGTATTGCCACTATATAAAAGATAAAATAAGCGAATCAAATGTAAATCAATAAATTGATTTATCCCTACTAGAAATCATTAAATTTATAGGCTGTAACATGAACAAAATTATTAACGGTTGTGCTTTATTGCTCGTTTTAAACGTCACCATTACCCATGCCACAGAGGTGATTTTAAGTAATGGCGATATTCTTAATGGTGAGGTTATCGAAAATGACAATGGAGCGGTTACGCTAAAACACCCTGCGCTAGGTACTATTGTTTTGGCCAATGCAGTTATAAAACCTATTAAGGTTGAAGAGCCGAAGCCTGTGGATGCCGGTGTATTGAACACGGGTTTTCTCCAAGGCTGGAAAAGGTCGGTTGAAGTTGGGGTGAATGGTAGCGAGGGGAATACCCGAAATATGCATATTCATGCAGGCACACAATTAAGCTACGAAAATGACACTAAGCGTTGGAATGTAGAGGCCGCATATAACAGCACAGATGATTCTGGAGAAACCTCTAGAAGTGATTTCTTTGCTCAGGTCACAAGAGATTTTTTAACACCGGGCGATTCACGTTTTTACTTTAGCCAAGGCCGCTATGATTGGGATGAATTTAAAGATTGGGACTATCGCATAAGTTTTGGTGGTGGTGTGGGTGAGCAACTCATTAAAGAAGATGACTGGCGTGTTTTAGGGCGTTTAGGCTTAGGCTTTAGCAAAGAATTTGGCGGCGAAGATGCAGAGTGGGTGCCAGAGGGTTTGATAGGTGTTGAGAGTGATTGGAAGATAGCTGATAGGCAGTCATTAGTGTTTAAGAATACGCTTTACCCTAGTTTTAGAGAGCTTGGTGAGTTTCGCAATATATCTGAATTAAGTTGGGTGATTGGTTTAGACGAACTTAAAGGTATAGACCTTAAGTTGGGCTTGCTGAATGAGTTTGATTCAAATGCCTCCGGCGATTCGCGTAAAAACGATTTTAAATACAACTTGTCTTTAGTATTTGGCCTTTAAATTAACCAAGGCGTGCGAGATTATTCGGCTGAGTAAGGTCTTATTAATAAGGACGCTATCGCTAAAACGTGTTGAAAAAACTTAATCGTACGTTAATTATTTTGCAGTAGTTTCTCATGTAGAAAGGCATATTCAATGCCTTATTAATGATGAAGGTATTGTGTATGAAAAATTTTATTTTTGGTTGTTTGGGCGTTTTTTCTTTTGTTGCCGCACAAGCAGCGCCCACTGTTTTTTCTAGTGATGAAAAACAAACGACAGTCATAGAGCTATTCACATCACAAGGTTGTAGTAGTTGCCCGCCGGCTGAACGTTGGTTAAACAAGCTTGTTGAACATCCTGGGCTTTGGGAAGACTTCATTCCGCTAGCCTTCCATGTTGATTATTGGGATCGGTTAGGTTGGAAAGATGTTTATGCCAAACCCGAACATACTAGCAGGCAATACCAGTATCAAAAGGATGGCAATGTTCGCGTTGTTTACACCCCAGGTTTTTTCGCTAATGGGCAAGAGTGGCGAGATTGGAATAATTGGTTTGAGACGACGATGCCTAAGACAGGTAAACATGTTGGTACGCTTGTATTGGAAGTTGATGGGGAAGACGTAAGTGCTACGTTCGATAAGGGGCTCAATCGCAACATGGTGTTGAATATTGCTGTATTGGGTTTCGACATTAAAACACCCATCAAAGCAGGTGAAAATAGGGGTGAAGATTTGCCTCAAGAATTCGTTGTGTTGGGCCACCATCAAGCGACGTCAATTAATGGTAAATGGCAATTAGGCCTGCCTTCCGTTGAACATAAAGCAGGTCGGTACGCGCTAGTCGGTTGGGTAACGGGTATTGAAAATCAGGCGCCGATACAGGCAACAGGTGGGTGGTTGAATGATAACGTTGTTATTTTTTAGTCGCGATGTATTTAAGCCTGACTAGTTGAATTTCTTTTGTAAGAAAGTGCATCTAATGAGGGTCATTTAAAGCAGGTTAAACAATCAAACCGGTGAGTGTGAAATATGGGTTTGTAGAGTTATTTTCGTATAACAATTAGGAGTTAGAGATGTTTGTGAGTCGTTTAAAGAAATTATTAGTGGGTGTGTTGATATTGCTACCGGTTGCTCATGTTGCACAAGCAGATGGCTCCGCTCCTTTCCTTGACGGTTATAGCCCGGTGTCTTACTTTACGGTCAATATGGCAGAAAAGGGTTCTGAAGAATTTCCGGTTTCTCATAAAGGAAGGGTCTATTACCTAACATCAGCAAAACAAGTAGAGCTGTTTAATAAAACCCCTGATAAGTATTCGCCTAAGTTTGATGTGTGCCCATACAGCCTAACGTTAGGAAAGGTATTACCATTAGACCCAATGAACTTTAAAGTGTTTGGGAATTCATTGCTACTTTTTCATAAGTCAGACGCCGGAGATGGCCGAGCAGCTTGGGAGAATTCTGATTTAAATGATGATGAATTGATTAAATTGGCTAACAAACAATTTAACTTATTAAAGTTTTAGATGTGTTGTTACTAGTTTAGTAATTTAGTTTTGAAACTAGCCCTTCTTGAATCCAAGTTTGTAAAAAAGTAATGGCTTTAACAGGTACTTCGTCTTCGCTAAAGTAATCCAACAGTGCTTCACAGATAGCGGGAAATGACTGCCCTTGGCGAGCAAAAGCCAAGGCTGTCGCTTCTTCATTTAATAGGGGGCGGTAACGTGTAATCAGTTGGCTATCGCGCCACATTAGCCATGTTTCTGGCGAATCGTATGGAACGGTTTCTGGTGGTGTTTCTTCATCAGATAATGCTTTCCAAACAGCGAAACTATTATAGTTATACGTTAGTAATTGTAAGGACGGGTGAAGTTCAAAACTAAGTGTTTCCCATGCTGTTTCAGGTAATGATGCTAGATCAGTTATCGTTAAAATAGTACTGTCTGCGGCATCAAAACTATCAGCAAACGCGGCTTCAATCTCGGCAATTTCCGCTAGTATCGGTAGGTTGTTAAACGGTTCTTCACTGCGTAACAGCGTTGGAATATTGATGCTGTAATAGCGTAAATTCGTTTCTTCAGAGGGATATTTCTCTATAAATCGTTCTAGAAGTTGATCAAATTGTTCGTCGCCTAGGTAGCCGTGTAATTGTTCGTAATCGGTGCCAATGGCTTCTTTTAAACGTGCTTTATAGGCATAGGCGTAAATGTTAAGGCGTTTTTCAGCAGACAGGCCGGGCGTGGATTGAATGTGTTGAGCAATGTTTGACGGTTGGCCTAATAAATAGTCTATAAAGTTATGTTGTAATTCTTGTAATGCGGACACTAAGCGACTCCTTTTAATACGGGTTGGCCAGCAATGTGTAGTTGTTCAGCGCTCAAGGCTTTTGTAGCGATATCTTCTGCAATGGCAAGCTCTTGCCTTAGTTCGGCGAACTCTGGAATATTGTCATCGCGTTCTATCATAGTGCTAACTGCACCAAAGCGTTGTAGCGCGTATTTGTACAAGTCCCATACAGGGTCGCATACGTCGTGATCGTGTGTGTCTATAATCATGTCGCCTTGGTAGCTGTGGCCTGCCAGGTGAAATTGCATAACCCGTTTGTTATCAATGCCGTTGATATAATCTTTAGGTTTGAATTGGTGATTGTGTGCGCTGACAAAAATGTTATTGATGTCGAGCAAAATATAACAACCTGAACGCTTTGCGATTTCGTTTAGAAACTCCCACTCGCTCATAACTGATTCGTTGTAGGTCACGTAGCTGGATAAGTTTTCAACTAACATGGGGCGGCCAATAAAATCTTGTACTTGGCTGATTCTACTGGCTAGGTGATTAATAGTGGCTTCGTTATAGGGCAACGGTAACAAGTCGTGACTGTTGGTGTTGTGTGCGTGTGTCCAACATAAGTGGTCAGAATACCAATACGGCTCAACACGGTTAATCAGTGTTTTTAAATCGTTAAGGTAGTTTGTATTGAGTGGGTCGGTGCTACCAATAGACATGGAAACGCCGTGCATAACCATCGGGTAGTCGGCGCGAATTTTATCTAAATTGGCCAGTGGTTTACCGCCAGGTACCATATAGTTTTCAGAGATAATTTCAAACCAATCAACTTGAGGCTTATGCTCAATAACATGTTGATAGTGTTCTGTGCGTAACCCTAAACCGAAACCTAAAAATGGGCGTGAATTATCATTTTCCATAACGTGTTTGGCACCTATAAAATCTAAAAGAATTTGCTGTGCCTTATATTAAGGCACAGCAAATATTTAAATACGCTAAATTAGCAAGTATTTATTTTCCTGCTGTACCACCAATATCCGCACATGCTTTAGCAGACATTGAAACATAACCAGTGGCTTTACAAGATGCTTTACCAGCACATGCGTTACCCGCTGTAGAACAACTTGCTTGACCTTTGCATGAGTTTTTATCTGTTTTGCAGCTGTTATAGCCTTTGCATTTATGCCCTTCTACTTTACAGTCGTTATGGCCTTTACAAACATTAACGCCGTAACAATGTACGTCCGATCCTGCGGCAACTGCGCTAGTAGAAACTAATGCTGTTGAAGCACCCATCATGCCTGCTGCTGCAAGCGCTAAAGCAATACCTGTTTTTTTTGGTAAATTCATTGTAGAACTCCTAATATAATTAAAAAGATTTAAAACACTTAAACTAACTTACTTAACTGTACCGCCCACATCACCACAGGCTTTAGCCGTTACTGAAACAAAGCCAGTACCCTTGCATGATGCTTTTCCTGCACAGGCATTGTTTGCTGTTTTACAATCGTTATGCCCACCACATTTATTAACACCATGGCAATGCACAAGCTCTGCAGATGTTGCTGGTTTTGTATCATTCATTCCTGCACAACCAACAAGCGCGGCTGCAGCAATAGCTAAAGCAAGCCCAGATGTTTTCTTAATAACATTCATATTACTCTCCATTAAATTTAATATATTTCCCAATAAGAAAGTTTTGACCTTCTTGTATCTTTAGACCTAGGGCCTAAGAAAAATCTTGCAGAAATAAAAAAATAATGCGAAAGCTAAGTAGTAAGAGCGAGTGAACGAATAGAATTATTGCGTTGATTCGTACTGTTTGATGGCGTCAATTAATTTACGCTTAAGCGGGTGAATGCTGTTGATACGATTGATATTGTAAACACTGTCTTTTGCGCTATCAGGCACGTTCGTGCGTAAAAAATTGATGCCAGAAGCATAAAAAAGCTCAATAGCTTTTTCTTTATCAATGGCAACACCTTGGCCCTTTCGGTAAGCTAAGGCAAGATTCATTTGTGCAAACGGGTGTTCTTGTTTATTGGCTTGGTTAAACCAATAAATCGCATCGCTGTAATCGCCATTATCTTTTTTAGCGCGTTTAAAAAGCAATGTGCCGAGCTTGTTTTGCGACTCGCTATTGCCGGCATCAGCTTCAACCCTTAATTGGTTTTCAACCTCTGCAGAATTATAGTTTTTAGTGGAATCAAACACGCCGAGCCAAAGTAGAATATTCATAGCCACAACCATAATGGCGATGGTAATAACGGCTGTTTTTGTATTGTTGTATATGCTCATTTTTTAGGGCTCGTTTCGTATAGTTTAATAGCATTAATTAAGTCAGCTTTACGGGGGTGTTGCGCGTCGATGGTTGATATATCGTGAACGCTGTCTTTAGCATCCATAGGAAATTCAATCTCTAAAAACAATAAACCGGCTTTATAAAATTGCTGAATGGCTTGTTCTTCATTTTTCTCCACACCGTTACCAGCTTTATAGGCAAACCCAAGGTTCATGGTGGCGATAGGGTGTTTTTGTTCAGCGGCTAATTTAAACCACTGAGTGGCTTGGGTGAAGTCGCCATTTTCTCTTTTAGCTGCCGTATAAAGCAGTGTGCCTAACTTGTTTTGAGCATCAGCATCACCTTCGGTAGCTTTGCTGCTTAGCTTAGTTTTAATGGCCCCAGCCTGGCTTTTTTCAAACGAAGCAAATGGGTTAATAACACCTAGCCACGTTAGTATAGATACGGCGATAACCAAGAGCATGATGCCCGTTAAAAGTTGTTGTAAGCGTTTTAGAAACTTCATTTATGTATTCCTGATATTCACGTTATCATAATGTATGTTTGATATTGACCCAAGTCTCAAGCCAATAATCGTTGGCACTGTTTTGATTGGCCTTATGGCCTTAGAGATGGTTGCGCCTATGTTTCGTTCTTATGACACGTTAAAGCAGCGTTTGTTGCACGATGCATCCAATATTATGTTGGGTGTGTTCAATGCTGTCGTGGTAGGGTTTTTATTTGTGAGCCTGGTGTTGTTTGTAACTACGTGGGCAAATGATCATCAATTTGGTGTGTTGAATTGGCTGGATTTAAATCCATACGTAGAGTTATTGATTGGTTTGTTATTGTTTGATTGTTGGCAATATTGGTGGCATAGGATTAATCACTTGATACCATTTTTCTGGCGTTTTCATGCCGTTCATCATTCAGATGCGGCGATGGACGCGAGTTCTGCCGTGCGTTTTCATACGGTAGAAATTATTTATTCCAGCCTAATCAGATTGCTTGTTTTACCGTTAATTGGCTTGTCTATTGAGCACTTATTAATATATGAATTAATTTTATTACCGATTATTTTGTTTCATCACAGTAATGTTGCTGTGCCAGCAATGATAGATAAAGCACTTCGTGTGTTTATTGTGACACCGCGTATCCATTGGGTACATCATTCGCATATTCAAGAAGAAACAGATTCTAACTATGCTAGCTTGTTATCGGTTTGGGATCGGTTATTTGGTAGTTTTCGTTTGCACGATGACCCGAAAAGTATTCGTTTTGGTTTAGGTGATAAGTTTGATCAATTAACGTGGGATAGGCTAATTGGAATGCTTGGACAACCTTTTGTTAAAGGCTTATATAAAAAAATTAACCCCGCTGGCAGACGATAGCTAACCAAGGCTGCTTGTTTCTCGGCTGCCCCTCTGGGCGGTAATAATGCTGTAATACGTTAAACCCTGCTTGTTCTAAAAACGTCTGACAGGCTTCTAGCTCCATATAATGGCCATAGCGTTGCCCTTGCCACTGTTCCCCGGTTCCTCTTGGATTGGACATAAATAAAACACCGTTATGGGGCAAGCTGCTGTGAATTGTTTTAAGTACGTTGGGCAGTTTAATTTTAGGCACATGGAATAGAGAGGCATTAGCAAATACGCCATCGAATTGATAGGTTGATAAGTCTAAGTCGCTGAAATTCTGATGGAGCGTTGGACAGCTGGAGTATTGCTGAGCCATGTCGCAAAATTGTTTTGACCCATCGAGCCCAACGGGGTTATGCCCCAATGATTTGAAGTACTGCAAATCACGGCCTGGCCCGCAGCCAAAATCTAGAATGTTTAGAGACCTTCCTTTGGGGAGCGCGTCTAAAAAAGCGTCGATATTTTGGGTGACATCATGGTCTTTAGTGCCCTGCCAAAACGCATCTGCATTATTGTCATAGTGTTCAATGGTTAAGGTTTCTTTTTTAACAATGTCTTCCATTTAAATAGCATATATTTATGCGACTAAAAGTCAATCCGTTAAACGAAAGCAGTGTAGACGCGTTAGAATAATTGTATGGATATTACACACATTTTAGATGGCTTAAACGACGCCCAACGAGACGCAGTTAGTGCGCCCGAAACATCAGCGCTTATATTGGCTGGTGCGGGGAGTGGTAAAACGCGGGTGTTGGTTCACCGAGTTGCTTGGTTAATGCAAGTGGAAGGCGTTTCGCCATTTGGTATTTTGGCCGTAACGTTTACGAATAAAGCAGCGGGTGAAATGCGCGAACGTGTTCAATCTATGCTAAAAACGCCAGTGGGCGGCATGTGGATTGGCACGTTTCACGGTATTGCGCATCGCTTATTGCGGATGCATTCCCAAGAACTGGGTTTGCCGGACGCCTTTCAAGTACTGGATTCAGATGACCAGTTCCGCATGATTAAGCGTTTATTAAAAGCCATGGATGTGGATGATTCACGTTGGCCGCCACGTCAGGTGCAATGGTTTATTAATGCACAAAAAGATGAAGGTAAAAGAGCAGGGCATATAGCGCCATCAAGCGATCATTTCGAACAGAAAATGTTAGAGATTTATGCTGAATATGAACGCGCTTGTCAGCGTTCAGGCTTAGTTGATTTTGCTGAATTATTATTACGGGCTCATGAATTAATACGTGATAACGATGAGGTAAGAAAACACTACCAAGAACGTTTCAAGCATGTGTTAGTGGACGAGTTTCAAGACACCAATACCATTCAATACGCGTGGTTACGTTTATTAACGCAAGAAAATGAAAACCTCTATGTGGTGGGTGATGATGATCAATCTATTTATGGTTGGCGTGGGGCTAAAATTGAAAACATACACCGTTTTCAAAAAGATTATGCCAGCCATAAAATCGTTCGTTTAGAACAAAATTACCGGTCTACGAGTACTATTCTTAAAGCCGCGAATGCGCTGATTGAAAAAAATGACGGGCGCATGGGTAAAGAGCTTTGGACCGATGGTGAAGATGGTGAATTGATTTCACTTTATGCCGGTTACAACGACCAAGATGAGGCGCGTTTTGTTGTTGATAGAATTAAAGACTGGGCGAGTAATGGGCACGCTAGAGCGGAAGCGGCTATTTTGTACCGTTCTAATGCACAGTCACGGTTATTTGAAGAATACTTAATGTCAGCCGGTGTGCCTTACCGTGTGTATGGTGGCCATCGATTCTTCGAGCGAATGGAAATAAAAAATGCATTGGCCTACATGCAGTTAGCAACACATTTTGAAAATGACGCGGCGTTTGAACGCATCGTCAATACGCCAACGCGTGGTTTGGGCACGCGCACCTTGGACATTATTCGTGAACAAGCACGGGCGCAAGATATTCCCTTGTGGCAGGCGGCCAATAAATTATGCGAAGGCTTGGAGCTGAGTGGCCGGGCCTTAAATGCATTGACTGGTTTCTTGGCGCTTATTCGACAAATTAAAAATGATTTATCATCGATGGCGTTATTTGAACAAGTTGAACAAGTGATTAGCCGTTCGGGCTTGATTGAACACCATAAAAAAGAAAAAGGTGAAAAGGGCGAAGCGCGAGTAGAAAACTTGGAAGAATTAGTGAATGCTGCTCGTCAGTTTTCATATGAAGCGGATGCGGAAGAAAATCTCAGCGAATTAGACTCCTTCTTGGCGCACGCAGCATTAGAAGCAGGCGATGCACAAGGCGATAAATTTGAAGACTGTGTTCAATTAATGACCCTGCATTCAGCAAAAGGCTTGGAATTTCCGTTGGTTTTTTTAACGGGGATGGAAGAAGGGTTGTTTCCAAGCCAGCGTTCTGTAGATGACATTAGTAAGCTTGAAGAAGAGCGTCGTTTGGCTTACGTGGGTATTACACGCGCTATGCAGCAGTTATATTTAACGTATGCCGAATCTCGTCGCTTACATGGGCAAGAAACTTATCCAATGCCATCACGTTTTATAAAAGAAGTGCCAGCGGAGTTAATGCAAGAAGTGCGTTTAGGGACGCGTGTTTCGAGGCCGGTATCGTCGGGCTATCAATCATCGATTAAAGAAACGTCAGACAGTGGATTTAAAATGGGCCAACGAGTGGCGCACGCAAAGTTTGGTGAAGGTGTGGTGTTAAATTATGAGGGCAGTGGCGCACAAGCGCGAGTGCAGGTTAACTTTGCCTCCACCGGCAGCAAGTGGTTAATGCTAGCTTATGCAAAATTAGAGACGTTATAAAATAAAAAAGCCGGCTAAATTATTTTAGCCGGCGAGTTTATTTATACTGTAATTTTATTAGAACGGGTAGTGCTGCTCGTTAGCGCCGATTGTAATCCAACGTAATTCGGTGAATTCATTAATCACGGCACGTCCGTCAAAGCGTCCGTAGCCAGAGGCTTTTGAACCGCCGTAAGGTGCTTGTGATTCGTTTTGTACGGTTGCACCGTTAATATGGCAAATACCGGATTCAATTTTCTTGGCGATTTTCATGGCTCTTGGAATGTCGCGGCTGAATACAGCAGCCGATAGACCATATTCGGTGTCGTTAGCGGTATTTAGCGCCTGTTTGTCACCTTTTACACGAATAACTGCGATAACAGGGCCGAATGACTCTTCATGGTAAGCACGCATATCGGATGTAACATTATCAAGAATCGTCGCGGGCATTGTTGCGCCATCAGCGCCGCCGCCAGTAACAAGTGTTGCGCCTTTGCTGACGGCATCATCAACAATGGTGTTAAGCCTGTCGCCAGAAGTGTTTTCAACCAACGGGCCAATAATACATTGTTCATGACCTTGAATGGCAGGGTTGCCAGCACTTAATTGTTGGGCGGCAGCGTTGAATTTTTCAATAAATTCATCGGCTACCTTGTCATCAACAATAATACGGCCAGTGGTCATGCAGATTTGCCCTTGATATAGGAAACAACCGAAGATAGCGGCTTTAACAGCCTCTTCAATATTGGCATCATCAAGAATTACTAAGGGTGATTTGCCGCCTAGTTCAAGCAAACAAGGCTTAAGGTGCGTAGCGGCTTGTTCGGCAATAATTCGCCCAACGCGAGTAGAGCCGGTAAAGTTAATTCTACGAACGGCTGGGTGAGCAATCAATGCAGAGGTGATTTCCCCGGCATCTTCTGATGCATGAGTGACAACATTCAATACACCAGCAGGTAAGCCTGCTTCTAATAAGGCACTTACTAATAACATATGTGTTTTAGGGCTGACTTCTGATGCGCGAAATACAACCGTATTGCCACAAGCAATTGGGTAAGCAATACAACGTGCTGCCAAAACCACAGGGCCGTTCCAAGGTGCCATGCTAAAGATAACGCCAACCGGTTGGCGGAATGTCATCGATAATGTATCTGGTTTGTCGGTTGGAATGGTTTCACCTTGAATTTGCGTCGTCAGGCTTGCAGCTTCACGAAATAAAGCAGCAGCTGCCATCACGTTAAACCCAGACCACAATGCAGAAGCACCAATTTCGCCCGCCATTACGTCAATGAATTCAGGTGTTTTGCTTTCTAAAATGTCGGCCGCTTTTAATAACAGCATGCGTCGTTCAGTTGGCCCAGTTTCAGACCATGTTTTGAAGGCTTCTGCAGCTGCATCGGCTGCTTTATTTGCATCATCCACACTGGCGGCAGCGCCTTCAGTAATCACGTTACCGGTTAATGGATTGATGCGCTGGAAGGTTGCGCCCGTTGAAGCATCAATGTTTTCATTATTAATAATAAGTTGTGTTTTCATGGTGTCTTAATCGCTTATTTTTTTGATTTGAATAACCAATGTTATACTAATTTTTAGGTATTTGAATTGCTTTATTAGGAAATAGTGATTCTTGCCATATTGACAATGGAATTGAATAATATTTTAGGACCTGTTTATGAATGCTAAAAAACAAAAACTAAATATCAAGGCTCAGTGGTGTCTTGTTGTGGCAGTGTTTTTATGCCTATGCTATTCGAGTGCGTTAATGGCAGATAGTCCATCGAAAAACATCTTATTCAACCAGCCTCAACAAGTCACAGATAACGTTTGGTCCGCTATTGGTGCAACAGCGCCACCAACGTATAAAAATTCTGGCCACAACAATAATTTAACATTCATTATTACCAGCGAAGGGGTGGTGGTGATTAACGCGGGTGATAATTACTTGCTAGCTAAATCGTTACACCAAACAATTAAGGCAATAACGGACCAACCCGTTAAATATGTAGTGCTTGAAAATGGCCAAGGCCATGCAGCATTAGGCTCGAATTATTGGAAGGAACAAGGCGTACCGGTTATTGCCCACATAGAAACCAAGCAAGAACTTGAAGCGCATGGCCATGATAGCTTCGATAGAATGAAAAGAGGCCGAAAAGATAAATCTATTGGCACAGAATTGGTCCTGCCAGATATTACGTTTGAAGAAAAAAAAGTACTTGAACTGGGTGGAGAACGAATAGAAATATTGCATCTAGGCCCATCCCATAGTCCAGGTGATGTGGTGGTCTGGTTGCCTCAACAATCGTTAGTCATTGCGGGTGATATGGCGTTCCATAAACGCATGTTGCCGGTTATTGAGCACACGGATACGGGCGCCTGGGTTGAAACATGGGAAAAATTTGCAGCGCTAGACGCTAACATCGTTATCCCCGGCCACGGTGGCCCTACCAATATGCAAGAAGTGACGAAATATACGCGTGATTATTTGGTGTATATGCGTGAACAAATCACGTTGCTTTTGGATAACGATGGCACCTTGCACGATGCCACTAAAATTGATCAAAGCGCCTATGAACATTTAGATGTGTTTGATGAATTAGGGTTAAGAAATGCCAGCACCATGTTTCGGCAGATGGAGTTTGAATAAAGGCTTCTTTATATTATCAAGTTAATAGCTAGGGCGATAAACACTATTCCAGCTATACGGTTGAGTGATAGCTGAACATTAGGTGTATTGTTCAAACGTTGTTGTAATGAATCGCCTGCATAGGCAATACAAGTAAATACACAAAACCCTGTTACTGCAAACAAGCCGCCCAATATAAGCACCTGGTTAATAGTCGAGCCTGATTCTATAAAAATAAATTGCGGTAAAAAGGCCAAGAAGAATAGCGAGACCTTAGGGTTGGTGCTGTTCATGATGATGCCGCGTCGATATAAGGCAATATTCGATAATGGTACTGGGGCTTTAAATGTAGCGATTGTTGCGGTGAGTGATTTGAAGGCAAGATAAAGCAAGTAACAAGCGCCCAATGATTTCAATGCGACCAATGCCCATGACGACTGCAAAATAATCGCAAACCCAAAAGCGACTACACTGGTGTGGAAAATTAACCCTGTACATAAGCCCAAGGTTATTAGCAGCCCTGCTTTTTTTCCATACAATGCTGATTGAGTGAGCACAAACAGATTATCAGGGCCGGGTGTTATAGCCAATAACAGTGAGGCCAATATAAATACAGTGTAGCTATCCATAAGTGCGTTGAGTCAGGCTGTTTTCATTTGGCGAGTAATTCTGCAATGCGTTTTTTCAGAGGCGGTAATAAAGCGGATTCAAACCAGTCATTTTTATGTAACCAAATGTTATTCCGAGGGCTAGGGTGGGGTAATGGAATGTGGCTTGGCCAATATTTTTCCCAATCAGATACGAGCGTTGTAACGTTAGGGTTCTTTATTTTAAAGTGAGAGGCTTGTGCATATTTTCCAATCACCAACGTTAATTCAATATTGGGCATTAATGCCAGCACTTGTTGGCGCCAAGCGGGTTCGCATTCTGGACGAGGGGGTAAATCGCCGCTTTTACCGGTTCCTGGGAAACAAAAACCCATTGGCAAAATGGCTATTTTTCTAGGGTCGTAAAATATTTCTTTGGATATACCCATCCAGTCTCGTAATCGTTCTCCACTGGCATCATCGAATGGTATGCCAGACTCATGCACTTTTCTACCGGGTGCTTGACCAGCAACCAAAATGCGTGCATTAGGGTGCACTTGAAGGACGGGTCGAACACCATGAGGAAGTTGTTTTTCACACAAAGTACAGGCTTTAATTTGTTGTAATAAACCATCCATGGAGCGTTAAAAACCTATATTAAAAAACCCTATATACCTTAACTGATAATATTCTAGGTATACAGGGCTTCATAATTACATGTCTTCTAATGCAAGGCCAAGAGCCTTTGCTACACCTGCTCCATACGCTGCGTCAGCTTGTATGCAATGTTTGATATGCTTCCTTTGTATATCGACAGAAGCGCCGCCCACGGATGCTGCCGTATTGGAAAATAATGCCTGTTGCTGTTCTGCGTTCATTAATCTAAATAAGTTACCGGGTTGTGAGAAGTAATCCTCATCAACTCGATGGTCCCATTGGCCAGCCGAGCCGGTTAGATTTAAACTTGGTTCTTTATGTTCCGGTTGTTCTTGCCATTCTCCTTTACTGTTTGGCTCGTAACCAATGGTGCTACCAAAGTTGCCGTCAACACGCATGGCGCCGTCTCGGTGGTAACTGTGAACGGGGCAACGAGGTGCGTTAACAGGAATGTGTTGGTGATTAACACCTAAGCGGTAACGTTGCGCATCACCGTATGCAAATAACCGTCCTTGAAGCATTTTATCTGGCGAAAAGCTAATGCCTGGGACAACACTGGCAGGGTTAAATGCCGATTGCTCAACTTCAGCAAAGAAATTTTCTGGGTTTTTGTTTAGCTCCATTACGCCAACATCTATTAAAGGGTAATCGCCGTGTGGCCATATTTTAGTTAAATCGAAAGGGTTATAAGGTGAGTTTTCAGCTTGTTCTTCTGTCATCACTTGAATTTGCACATTCCAAGAAGGGTGCTCTTCATTCTCAATGGCATTATATAAATCAGCGTGATGGCTTTCCCTATCTTTACCAATAATAATTTCAGCTTCTTGGTCGGTTAAATTTTCAATGCCTTGGTTAGATTTAAGGTGAAACTTAACCCAAACGCGTTCATTATCGGCATTAATCATACTGAAGGTATGGCTACCAAACCCGTGCATATGCCGATAGGTTGCGGGAATGCCTCGGTCGCTCATAACGATAGTGATTTGGTGTAGCGCTTCAGGTAATGATGTCCAAAAATCCCAATTGTTTTGTGCGCTACGCATATTGGTGCGTGGGTCACGTTTAACTGCGTGGTTTAAATCAGGGAACTTTAGTGGGTCTCGTAAAAAGAAAACAGGGGTGTTATTGCCCACTAAATCCCAATTGCCTTCTTCGGTATAAAATTTGATAGCGAATCCACGAATATCACGTTCAGCATCGGCAGCACCACGTTCACCTGCAACGGTAGTAAAGCGGGTAAATAGTTCTGTTTCCTTGCCTATGTCCGAGAATATTTTGGCTTTCGTATATTGAGTGATGTCATGGGTAACAGTGAACTTTCCGTAAGCGCCGGAGCCTTTCGCATGCATTCGGCGTTCAGGAATCACTTCACGATCAAAGTGAGCCATTTTTTCTAAAAACCATACGTCTTGTAGTAATTGAGGCCCATTAGGCCCAGCAGTCATAACGTTTTGGTTGTCTGTAACAGGGCAGCCCGCATTTGTTGTTAGTTTCTTTTTCATATCAACGTCCTCTTCAATTAAAATTAATTTAGTTATGACGTATTCTCATAACGTAAGTACATGATAAGGAAGGTATTGATATAAGTATAATCGATAGTTTTTATGAGCTTAATAGATAAAAACTATTTACAGTATTGCCGCCTTTAGACAAGGCGATGCTGAAGATTAATCCGTCGTTGGGCGAATTTTTATTTGCATACCTTGAAGAAAGTTCCGTAATATTTGATCCTTACATGCGCGGAAGTGTTTATGGCCAGGCCTACGGAAAAAAGCGCTCAGCTCGTGTTTACTGATAGTGATAGAGGCTAGGGACAATAGCTCTAAAACATCTTCATTTTTAAGGTCTAAGGCAATTTTTAATTTACGAAAAATAATATTGTTGTTCAACTTTTTTTCGGGCTCTGGTACAGCGCCGTCTTGTTTGCCTCTATTGGTAATAATTAAGCCGTTTAAGAAAGTAGCCAGTTGTTTGTCGCCACAACCTACATAACCTTCTTCATCATCCTTCTTTAACCAGCCTTTTAATTCTTCACGGGTAATGTCTAAACCGGCATGGCCGAATATTTCAATTACTTTTGGGTCGCTATAATCGAAGGTATAGCGAATTCGGCGTAAAACATCGTTATTGGTCACAAAATTATCCTGAATTGGGAAAGTCGCTTATTGTACCGCGACGATATGCCTGCTGCTGAAGTTAAAATGGCATGGGGTATTGCTTTCTTATGGCTTTGATGCCGTCCATAACGTCTTTAGATAGCTCAATATCAATAGACGCAATATTGCTTTTTAACTGTTCCATTGTGGTTGCGCCTATTAGATTAGACGTCATAAAAGGTTGCTGATTAACAAAGGCTAGGGCCATTTGGCAAACATCCAAGTTATGTTCTTTTGCTAACGCCATGTAGGCTTCAATGGTAGCGTCAGTCTGTGGGCATGCGCGGTGCTCGCCCCTTGTTTCAAGAGACAGCCGACTACCTTCTGGCATCGCCCCATTCAAATATTTTCCGCTAATCATGCCACGCGTTAACGGCGACCAAGCTAGAAGGCCGCAATCTTCATGAATCGCAATTTCGCTTAAATCCGGCTCAAAGTGGCGCGCCATTAATGAATATTCATTTTGAATAGAGGCCATGCGTGGCAAATTGTGTTTCTCCGCCAATTCTAACCACTTAGATGTGCCCCAAGCGGTTTCATTAGACAAGCCAACATAACGAATTTTCCCTTCTTTAATCAGCCCTTGTAGTGTCTCTAGTACTTCAATGAAATTGTCTTCAACGGCTTGTTTATCGAAATCTGGCGCATAGCCCCAAACTTGCCCAAAGTGGTAAGAGCCACGGTTTGGCCAATGCAGTTGATATAAATCAATGTAATCAGTTTTAAGGCGAGTCAAGCTGTCTTCAAGCGCGGCCAAGATGTTTTTTCTATCAATGGTGTAATCGCCACCCCGAATCCATTTAAGGCCAGGCCCAGCAATTTTAGAAGCAAGAACTACTTTTTCGCGATTGTTACGCGATGCAAACCAATTGCCAATAATAGCCTCGGTTTTTCCGTATGTATCAGGCGTGGGTGGAACGGCATACATTTCAGCCGTATCAAAAAAGTTAATGCCTTGCTCAAGCGCATAATCCATTTGTTCAAAGCCTTCGTCTTGGGTGTTTTGTCGCCCCCAAGTCATGGTGCCAAGGCCAATTAAGCTGACATCAAGCCCCGTTCTTCCTAGTTTTTTGTATTTCATCGTATTTTTAATGTTGGTTCATTTTATCGACCCACGCCATACCAATGGCTGATAGCACAAATGTCATATGAATGATTACAAACCACATGAGTTTTTCGTTGTCGATTTGTTCTGCATCCATGAATTTTTGTAATAAATGAATGGATGAAATAGCCACAATAGAGGCGGCCACTTTTTGTTTTAGCGACCCCGAGTCGAGCTTGCCAAGCCAAGATAATTTTTCTTCGCCGTCTTCAATATCAATGCGTGATACAAAGTTTTCATACCCACTCAGCATAACCATCACGATTAAGCCGCCGACCAAAGCCATATCAACCATGGAAAGGATAACGAGAACCAGTTGAGATTCATTAGAGGCAAGAATAAGGGGGAAGAAATGAATAACTTCTTGGAAAAACTTTATAGATAATAAAATTAGCGCAAGGCTTAGCCCTATATATAAAGGTGCTAATAGCCAACGTGATGCATACAGTGCTTTTTCTAGTTTTGCTTCGATTGTGTTCATTTATAGAGATACCGGTAAGTTTAGGTGACGTTTGCGTCAATATCGATTAGCCTATCACGAAACTATTTTAAATTGGAGGGGCTTGATGGAACGTCGTGACTTTATTAAATCAGCGGGTGCAGGCGCACTGGCAACCGGGGCGATGGCAATGGGTTCGCAAGTACACGCAGCCAAGCCAGAATTCAAATGGAAAATGGTGACGACGTGGCCAAAAAATTTCCCCGTACTTGGCACAAATGCAAACTATTTAGCCAAAACCATAGAAGAAATGACCGGTGGTCGAATTCGCGTAAAAGTGTATGGCTCGAATGAGCTGGTGCCAGCATTTGAAGCATTTGATGCAGTTTCAAGAGGGACAGCACAAATGGGCCATGGCGCGGCGTATTATTGGAAAGGCAAGAATGAAGCAACACAGTTTTTCTCAGCTATTCCCTTCGGGATGACGGCGCAAGAAGTCAATGGATGGCTATATTACGGCGGTGGTTTGGCGCTATGGGAGGAGTTATATGACCAATTCAACTTGGTTCCGATGGCAACAGGCAATACAGGCGTACAAATGGCCGGTTGGTTCCGTAAAGAAATCAACTCGGTTGATGATTTAAAAGGCTTAAAAATGCGTATCCCCGGCTTAGGTGGCGAGGTGCTGAAGCGGGCAGGTGGCACGCCTGTGAATATGCCGGGTGGTGAAATATTCACCTCCTTACAGTCAGGCGCTATTGATGCAACAGAATGGATTGGCCCATATAACGACTTGGCCTTTGGTTTGTATAAAGCAGCAAAAAATTACTATTACCCGGGGTGGCACGAACCTGGCTCCACGCTAGAAACGTTCATAAATAAAGAGGCGTTTGCAGCCTTGCCAAAAGATTTACAAGCGATCGTGAAACACGCCTGTAAAGATGCCAATATGGATATGATTTCAGAATTCACTGCAAAAAATAATACGGCCTTAGATACTTTGGTAAACAAGCATCAAGTTAATTTAAAGCCGTTGCCCGATGATGTGTTGAAAAAACTCCATACCTTATCAAATGAAGTGGTGCAAGAAGTGGTGGACAGGGATGCGTTTTCGCAAAAGGTCTATGCGTCTTATAGTGAATTTCAAAAGCAAGCGATGAAATGGTCAGATGTGTCGGAGTATGCTTATTTGAGGGCTAGAGGACTGTGATTTAGCGCTTCACGTAGGGAAGTAGGCGCAATAGCAACTGCGTTAGCTGGAAAGTCTTATCATATGTTTGTAATAAACTTCTTATTTATATAATCACACCACTGTGTGGATTCTCGCGGTGGGACGTTAGGGTTGTCTCTAAGTTCTAATTTGAATTCAATGACTGAACGCCATTCTAAAGAGCCAAGGTCTGGCCCATGTCCTTGGCCATCATCGGTTGCAATTTTCTTTTCTATTTTTGTAAACCAATCATTGGTACAGAGTTGGAATGGTGTTTCTTTTGTTTTGTTACCCGAACATCCAATATTTATTATGGTTATAAAAAAGCACAGTAGTATTGAATATTGAATGTTCACTTTAGTAACTGTGTTGGGTGCAACGTTTGATTTAAGGCACACGCACCTTTCGTCCTATGAGTTAACAGCTTGTAGTTTGCGCGGAGTTATTGTTTAAGCAAGGTAAAGCGGGGTTAGAGGCGAGGCCTGATGGTTGTGAGGTTTTCTCTGCAGTGAATACCCCCCAGTATTCGTTAGCCAGTTTTCGTACCGCAGCTTGCGTGGCTTTCCAGCTAGGGTGCTCATTATTTTTAAGAAGTAGTATAGCTTTATCGCTGAATTGGGCGATGCTGGGGCGGAACTTAAGCCTAAAACCTGTCCACTCAAAGATGTTGCCAAGTTTTTGATCTTTCGTAAAACGACGATGAAGTTCTTCACGTGTTGCGATATAAAGTTGAATTTCTCGATAAGAGTGATTATGGCTTAGTGTGACAATATGTTTTTTCGGATCGATTAATGAACCGGCTTGGATAACGGTTTTGTCAGTTATTTTTAGCCATTCATGAACAATCTTAAGAGATTTGTTTTCTCTGTAAGGGGTTAGTTTTTGTTGTGTCATTCCCCCCGCTTTTAATGCTTCCAATACAAATTCGGTGCAGTAGAGCTTTTCGTGATTTAGACTGTTCATGTATGGGTCGAAGGGTGTTTCATGCTGATGGTTGTAAAGTGCAAATTCAACAACCTTACTTCGATCAATCGTGTCTGGCAAATCATAGATAGAAGTATAATTTTCAACCTCCAGGTAGTGGTTAAGGTGGCGCCGGTGTATTTTTCCTGTAATGGCATCTGTTGGCGTATCCCCCATGAAAATAGGAAGACTGCCTAGGCCTTCGTAGACATAAGGTTCCCCATCAACAAATACAAGAATTCCAGCATGAATAAAAGGACTATATCGCTCGGGAAATAGGGCGAAAAAAAGACTGTAGTCATTGCCTGACTCACTGACAACAATTTGCCCAGATCGGAGTATTGGGTGTTGCTTATTAGAGGTTGAATAGTGTGTTTTAAGTTCTAAAGGGAGCTTGTAGTCTTTTTTTTCTTGCAAGGCGGCGCAGCCACTTATCATAATTATTAATGCAGGTATAAATAGAAAAATAAAAGAAATATTCATGGATTTTTTGTTGTTGTTTTTCAATTAGAAGTGGTAATTCGCTTATAGTGGTTGTTTTGTTTTGAGTCGGGCTCTTCGAGTTCAGCGGCAACGTTACTAGGGAGACTAATGCAGGCTGATAGGAGGCAGAAGGCAATGATTAAAACAATTCTAAAAGGAAGCTTCATCTATTAGGCTAAATAAATTTCTTATTGATGGGATTCATTATTTCCTATTAGTGTAAAAATGTAAATGATTTGGGTAGCCGTAGGTTATTGACATAGTTAGCGTTACATGCTAAATGTATTAATCGTTAAATTTATGAGGGGGTAGTATGTTATTAATTTTAAAAAGAAAAGAGTTTCTAAGCTCTGTTTTAGCAATAATGCTATTGGGTTTTGTTGGTGGCTCACAAGCAGGTGGTTTTGGATCAAGCTCTGAATCATCAATGATAGGCTCATCAATGGCATCACAGGCTTATTGGTGGGCTGGGGTCGATCTTTATCGCCCAATCTCTAGATCAAGAAATGTTCTCCTAGAGCAAAATGGTTCTCTTCAAGGCCGCGGCAAGTTTGATGATAAAGACTTTGATATTGGGGTAAGTCTTGTTCGGTATTGGGGACCATTGTTTTTAAGTGTTGGTCTAGGAGGGCCTACGTCGTCAACAGAAACAGCGCTTAGAGAAGCATTGCATGGAAGCAATAGAGATACATCTGTAAAACTAAAACGGAATGTATTTAGTACCGTTATGTTGGGTTATGCCTTTAATCCATACAAAGCCGCATCATCTTTGAGCCTTGGTAGCAGTCTCAGCCTCGAGAGTTTCTCGTTTTTGCAACAGCTTACTTTTGAGTTGGCAGGCGGTGTGATGATTTCTAGGGATGAATTAACGCTCAGAAGTGATGAGACTGCAGGTGGCGGTGTACCAGAGAGAAAACGTGAAGACGATACTGAGTTTGAACCTGTGGTAGAAGCGGCTATTAAGGTCCCAACTAAAGCAGGTGGAGATTTTAAGCTTGGCGTTATTGGTTACAGAGTAGGTGGTATGAATTTGATGCATAACTCGAGTACTTTCAGTTTTCCATATGATGTAAAAGTGAATGATGATTGGCAGTGGGATTTAAAAGCTTCATACGGGTATAAATTTTAATATTTAAACAATCGCTGTGCTTAAAAGCCCTGCCTTTGGTAGGGCTTTTTTGATGCTTGACCATTAGAGTTGAAGTATAAGCTTGGCCAAACCTTCATTGATCAATCAAGTAACTAACTAAGTGGTCTAGATTTTAGAACAAGGTGTCTTAATGTAAAATCCTATTTATGAAAAAGAAAATTCTTAAACCTATTCGTCCAGAAAATGATGACTGTTGTGGCGGCGGTGGCTGTTGCCCGTGTGTTTGGGATACGTATTTCAATGCGCTAGATTTGTGGGAAGAGCAAGAGGCCAAACAAAAAGCGTTAGCGGATAAAAAAGGCTGTTCTACAGATAAGGAAGAAGCTGACTAGCGCTATATCTTCTTTGCTGTTCAGTGTAAAATCCACCGTTTCAAAACCTGTGCGCTAGGCGCTGGTTATTACACTTACTTTAATAAGCAAAGACAATGAGCCAATCCCCCTCACGCCAAATGCTGGCTAATGCCATTCGTGTCCTTAGTATGGATGCTGTTCAACAAGCTAACTCAGGCCACCCGGGTGCACCAATGGGGATGGCGGATATCGCTGAGGTATTGTGGAATGACTTTTTGTCGCATAACCCGGCTAACCCACATTGGGTGAATCGTGATCGTTTTGTTCTTTCAAACGGCCATGGTTCGATGCTGCTTTATTCATTACTGCATTTGTCGGGCTACGATCTAGACATTGAAGAAATTCGTAATTTCCGCCAATTACATTCAAAAACACCGGGCCATCCTGAATACGGTTATGCGCCGGGCGTAGAAACAACGACTGGGCCATTAGGCCAAGGCATCACCAATGCTGTTGGTATGGCGATTGCCGAAAAGGTGTTGGCTGCACAATTTAATAAACCAGCGCATTCTGTTATTGATCATTACACCTATACCTTTATGGGTGATGGTTGTTTGATGGAAGGTATCTCTCATGAGGCATGTTCTTATGCGGGCACACTGGGCTTAGGCAAGTTGATTGCGTTTTGGGATGACAACGGTATTTCGATTGATGGTAATGTGGAAGGCTGGTTTACTGATGATACGCCTGCGCGTTTTGAATCGTACGGTTGGCATGTGGTTCGTGGTGTTGATGGACACGATGCTGATGACATTAAGCAAGCAATTCAACAAGCCCAAAAAGAAACGAATAAGCCAACATTAATTTGCTGTAAGACAGTGATTGGTTCTGGTGCGCCAAATAAAGAAGGTACACACCACGTGCATGGTGCGCCGTTAGGTGCGGAAGAGATTGCAGCCACACGAAAAGCATTAGGTTGGTCGGCGCCCGCATTTGAAATCCCTAACGACATAAAAAATGCTTGGGATGGCAGTGATAAAGGTGAGCAAGCCGAAGCAAAATGGGATGAGCTACTAGAAGCGTATGTGGGTGAATACCCAGAATTGGCAGATGAGTTACTGCGCCGTTTATCAGGTGAATTGTCAGATGATTGGGCTGAGAAATCGTCAGCATTTATCCAAGCAACGCAACAAGCAGGTGAAACGATTGCCTCTCGAAAAGCATCACTGAATACACTGAATGGTTTTGGCCCATTACTGCCAGAGTTTCTAGGCGGTTCTGCGGACTTAACCGGTTCAAACCTAACAGAATGGACAGGTTGTACTGATGTGGACGGTAGCAATGCTAATGGTAATTACCTGCATTACGGTGTACGTGAATTTGGCATGAGTGCTATTCAAAATGGTATGGCCCTGCACGGTGGGTTTATTCCTTACGGTGCAACGTTCTTAACGTTCTCTGATTATGCGCGTAATGCGGTGCGTATGGCGGCGTTAATGAAGCTGCGAAATATTTTTGTTTATACGCATGATTCGATTGGTTTGGGCGAAGATGGCCCAACGCATCAGTCAGTTGAGCATGTTTCTAGTTTACGTTTAATTCCAAACTTAGATGTTTGGCGCCCATGTGATGCGGTGGAATCTGCGGTGGCCTGGAAGTGTGCAGTAGAAAGCGAAAACACACCATCTGCGCTTGTGTTTACACGTCAAAGTGTACAGCACCAAGATCGTTCTGCAGAACAAGTGGCAGCAATTTCTAAAGGCGGTTACATTTTGCGAGATTGTGATGGTGAGCCACAAGTTATATTAATGGGCACCGGTTCAGAAGTTGAATTGGCCACAGCAGCGGCCGAGCAGTTAACAGCCGATGGTATTAAGGTTCGTGTAATCTCTATGCCGTGTACAGATATTTTCGATAAACAAGATGCCGCGTATAGAGAGTCTGTATTGCCATCATCAGTGACTGCAAGAGCAGCGATTGAAGCGGGAACAACAGGGCTTTGGTATAAATATGTAGGTTTGAATGGCGCAGTTATTGGTATGGACTGCTTTGGCGAGTCTGCACCGGCTAAAGAGTTATTTGAACACTTTGGTATTACGTCCGCTAAGTTAGTGAATGCTGCAAAAGGCCTTATTTAAAAAATCATTAAGAGTTTGTTATGACTGTTTTATCGATGCAAGAGTTGGATTTATCCGGAAAGCGTGTGCTTATTCGCCAAGATTTAAATGTGCCAATAAGAGATGGAAAGGTGATGAGTGACGCGAGAATTCGTGCCAGTTTGCCGACGATTCAACAGGCACATGATGCTGGCGCAATGGTGATGTTAATGTCTCACGTAGGTCGCCCAACGGAAGGCAAATATGATGAAGCATTCAGCTTGAAGCCAGTGGCTGAGCATTTGTCTAAATTGTTAGGTAAGCCAGTACGTTTAGAAAAAGATTGGCTGAACGGTGTTGAAGGTGTGGCTGGTGATATTGTTCTGTGTGAGAACGTGCGCTTTAATGTGGGCGAGAAAAAAGACGATGAAACACTATCAAAAAAAATGGCTGCATTATGCGATGTTTTTGTGATGGATGCGTTCGGTACAGCACATAGAGCACAAGCGTCGACACACGGCGTGGCCAAGTTTGCTCCAGTTGCATGTGCAGGGCCCTTGTTAGCGGCAGAGCTGGATGCACTGGGTAAGGCACTATTCGAACCTGCAAAACCAATGTTAGCCATTGTGGGTGGTGCGAAAGTATCAACGAAGTTAACGGTTTTGGATTCAATGCTCGACAAGGTAGATCAGCTAATTGTTGGCGGTGGTATTGCTAATACGTTTATCGCGGCACAAGGTCACTCAGTTGGTAAATCATTATATGAGCCAGATTTAATTGAGCAAGCAAAGGCGTTGATGCTGAAAGCTGAAAAAAACGGCGCAAGTATTCCAGTACCAATTGACGTGGTATGTGGCAAGGCGTTTTCAGAATCAGCAGAGGCGACAGTTAAATTAGTACAAGACGTTGAAGAAGATGACTTGATTTTAGATGTGGGTCCTCAGACTGCAAAGCAATACGCTGATATTGTAAAAACATCGGGCACAATCGTTTGGAATGGCCCATTAGGTGTTTTTGAGTTTGATCAATTTGCAGGTGGTACAAAAACGCTTTCAGAAGCTATTGCGGCTAGCGATGGTTTCTCAATAGCCGGGGGCGGCGACACGCTGGCGGCTGTAGATAAATATAATATAGCCGAAAAAGTGTCGTACATTTCCACTGGAGGCGGGGCGTTCCTTGAGTTTTTAGAAGGCAAACAATTGCCGGCTGTTGCCGTACTCGAACGCTTATAGCCCAAAGCTTCTTAAGTTTTACCCCTTTTGGCCGATGTAAAGGTCAATAAACAAACAATTTTTGTTTGGCACAAAATTTGCCATTAGGTTTACTAACAGTATTCTAATTGGTTACGAATTTAAGGCGGGTAAATGCAAAAATATTTTAATTTAATATCATTGTGCGTGTTAGCACTGATTTTTGCGTGCCCCCAGTCTTTGGCTGCAACGTTTGGTAAAGAAGCAAATAAAACATTAGATGTTCGTATTTTAGTGGATGTTTCTAAAAACATGGAAACATCAGATATTGAAGGGTTTAGGCAATCTTCAATAAAACTGTTTTCAACGTTATTACCCAATGGCGCTAAAACAGGCATTTGGATGTTTGATGACCGTGTAACGGAATTAATGCCGATTTCCAAAGTAAGTGATGGTTGGCGGGCAAAAGCGTTAGAGTCGGTTAAAAAAATACATGCTAAAGGTGAACTAAGCCACTTAGAAAAGGCATTGGCAGTTTCAACATTGGATTGGGTTGCTCCAGATAATGCCGCAAAAAGACATGTTGTGGTGTTGACGGATGGGCAGGTGTCAGTCGGTAGCAGTAAGAGAAAAAACCTCACATCTAAAGAGAGGGTTCAAAACGTTCAATTAGAACGGCTTAAAACACTAGGTGTTTATGTGCATGTTATCGCATTTTCTGAAGACGCAGATAAGGTGTTACTTGAAAAGTTAGCGATGGATACAAAGGGGTGGTATGACTGGGTAAAGACCCCTGCCCAACTAGACCGAGCCCTATTGAGAGTCAATAAACGGCTGGTTCAGAAAAACAGCATCCCAATAGTCGCCAATAAGTTTGTGATTGACGATGCAGTTAGGCAGTTTACAGCGGTGGTTTTTAGAAAAAAAGGGTTTGGTGCTACTCAGCTAGATGATCCAGAAGGCATGGATTTTGGGCGAGATAACAAACCTAAAGGTGTCGATTGGCACCGTGAAAAACGCTATGACATTGTGACGGTGACAAACCCGATGGAAGGTGATTGGCGACTAATTGCACCTTCTAGCCCAGATAATGAAATTTTCATCACAACAAAATTACAAATGGCTGTTGATCAGTTGCCAAAAAAAATCATAGTAGGTGATGATTCTAGAATAAAAATGCTATTAGCTGAGAATGGTAAGTTGGTAACCAATAGCAATTTTTTAGATGTTGTAAAAGCGACCATTGAATTAAAAAATAAGCGTGGTAAAAAGACGGTAATTGATATGGAGCAAGACATGATTGCGGGTGGCTACTTTTTTGCAGATATAGGAAAGGACTTAAAAGAAGGCGCTTATGAAATGGTTGTACGGGCAAAAGGCAATACATTTGAACGTGTTGAAACAATGACAATTCATGTGGGGCCAAAGCCAAAAGAAAAAACAGTTGAAATTAAGCCAGAATTTCGGAAAGTACTAACAGATGCTGGAATAGAAGTGCCAGAAGAGGTGACCGATACCGAACAGGTTGCGTTAAGCTGCCCTGAGGCGGTTGGTGAGGACAAGGGAAAAGATGAAGCTACTGGAGAAGAAGTGGCGGAAGTTGAAGAGGCTGAAGAAAGTAATTGGATGGTAACAGCGGGCATTATCTTATTGGTTAATCTCTTGCTAGGAGCAGCTGGTTTCTTTGGATTTAGGTTCTTTAAAGGAAGAGCTGCAAAAGCTGACGAAGCGCTAATTAATAAACTATCGACATGAATTCAGATATGTTGACATGGTTACTCGCGGCCGAGATTTTAATACTTGCGTTGGTATTTGTTGGTTTTTTCTATTTTATGAGTGAAAAAGGCAAAACAAAGGAACGGGAGGCTGTGTCGGTTTTACTTAAAAAATTAAAAAAGAAAAAAAACAACCGAAAAGATGACAATATTGAAATGGCAGAGCTTCCCGCGTTTGATGAAGAGTCCTTAGAGCTGTTGTTAGATGAGATACATAAAAAAGAAACGAATCTTTATCAGCATGTGGTGAAAATATTTTTGCAAAAAGAGGCTGCACACCTTAAGTCTTTGGATAAGCATGTAAATTCGTTATCAGAACCTTATTGGGACGCTATTAAAAACTTAGCTACAAATGAAGTAGGTGCTATTGAGAAAGATGGGGAATCCTCAGCTAAGCTTCAAGCAGCGCTTAACATTGCGGTTGCTGAAAAAGAAAGATTGTCTGAACAGTTATCATCGGCATTAGAAACACTTGATGATGTGTCTACGGAATATACGCGGATGTTTTCAAGCTCAAGAGATGTAGATGACTTAATGGAAAGTAAAGAGATTATGCTTGAGTTGTATGGGCATGCTCTAAATAACAAGGCAACGGATAAGGGCGATGATATTCCCGTAGCGTACGAAAATATGGAGCAAATTTAGATGAATACAAGCGTATTGGTTATCTTAAGTGAAGTGTTGTTGGTGTTGCTAGTTGGAATAGGGTTTGTTTTTTTTATGGCTCAAAAGAAAAAGAAGGTACGTCGAGAGGCGCTATCTTCGTTACTTCATAAAATGGAAGAAGGGCAAGACGATAGAAAAAAAGCGTTGCATCAGAAGGTAATTGCCATCGGCGTATCTGAAGATAAAGCGAGTGAATATGTGGCGCAAATTCTCGATGGTGAAAAAGCCTGCGTTAAAAATTTCGTTAAGACGCAGCTAGGAAATGATTTAGACGACATTTCATTTTTTCACGAGTCAGTGGGTGAGTTGTCGGATATCTATTTAAGTCAAGAGACGTTCCAAGTTATAAATGATGAGTCAATAACCGACGTTGAAACTGTGCCAGAACCTCCAGTAGAAGAAGCGCTGGATGGAGTTGACGATGATGATATTGAGGTTTCTTTAGATATGGATGAAGAAGAAAGCGTAGCAGAGCCAGAACCAGAACCAGAACCAGAACCAGAACCAGAACCAGAACCAGAACCAGAACCAGAACCAGA
>OJBT01000023.1_pt1 | contig 75384 bp, 58 predicted proteins | sample 1591101 | NCBI WGS metagenome assembly OJBT01 (sample SAMN05416773, study PRJEB24817) | seawater metagenome | isolation source: Sea water | place: Canada:Atlantic | collected 2013-11
GACCATTAATAAACGCTTGTTGTTTGAAAAGTTTTTTATTTTTAATATGCATAAAGCTTGTGTTGCTTTTTATAGTATTAGAAGCTAATAATATAACCCATAAATAATGAAAAAATATAATTATTAATTTAGTGGTAGTGTTTGAAAAATGAAAAGCTATAAAATTTCGGTTATTCCTGGGGATGGTATTGGTAAGGAAGTTGTGCCGGCTAGTATGCATGTTTTAGAAAAAGTAGCACAGCAGCATGGCTTTAATTTAACTCGTAAGGACTATTCGTGGAGTTGCGAAACATATCATGCAACAGGCAAAATGATGCCAAACGATGGTATCGCTCAGTTGAGTGATTCTGATGCTATTTATTTAGGTGCTGTTGGCTTTCCTGGTGTGCCTGATCATGTTTCTTTATGGGGTTTGCTGATTCCCATTCGCCGCTCGTTTGAGCAATACATTAATTTACGGCCTATTCGTTTGTTAAAAGGTGTTGTCTCACCGTTGGTAGGTAGAACTGCTGAAGATATTGATTTTTATGTCGTTCGAGAAAATAGTGAGGGTGAGTACTCGTCTATTGGTGGGCGACAGAACGAAGGGACAAAATTTGAGACGGTGATGAAAACGGATGTGTTTACGCGTAGAGGTGTCGATAGGGTAATGAAATATGCCTTCGAATTGGCGAAGACACGAGATAAGAAACACCTAACCTCAGCAACAAAATCGAACGGTGTGTTATATACGATGCCTTTTTGGGATGAACGTTTTGCAGACTTGTCTAAGCAATACCCTGATGTTCACGTTGATCAATATCATATTGATATTTTAGCAGCTAACTTTGTTTTGCACCCAGATTGGTTTGATGTAGTGGTTGGTAGTAATTTATTTGGTGATATTTTATCCGATCTAGGCCCCGCTATTGCCGGGACTATTGGTATAGCTCCTTCTGCTAATATTAATCCAGAAGGAGATTATCCATCTATGTTTGAGCCGGTTCATGGTTCAGCTCCTGATATTGCAGGTAAAGGCATTGCAAACCCGATTGGTCAAATATGGTCTGGGGCTATGATGCTAGAGCATTTAGGTGAGCAAGAAGCTGGTAATAGGATTGTAAGGGCGATAGAAAAAGTAATACAAAATAATGATAGCCTCACTCCTGATATGGGTGGTAAAGCGACAACAGAATCATTATCAATCGCTATTGTAAATGCATTATAAAGTTGAATTAAGTGGAAATTGTTAACTTCCGCTTTAATGAGATTTATGCCCTTTGGGCACAAGAAGGATAAATGACCGTAACTAGGAGTAGAGAATGAATTATACAAGAGAAACAGCTAAACAATGGGCAGGTGAAAATATTAGGGGTCTGTTTATGTGCCCGATATCTCCCATGAATGATGATTTCACGTTTGATGAGGATGGTATCCGTGAAAATATCGAAGCATTTATCGATATGGGCGTGGATGGTTTGGTTGTCGGCGGTTTTATTGCCGAGTGTTGGAATGCCACTTTAACGGAGTGGTATCGTTATCATGAAGTAGTGGCCGATGCGGTAAATGGTCGAATTCCCTTGTTTTCAATTTTGTTGGATCCCAGCGCCTACCAAACCATTGAAAAGATGAAGCGTTTGGAAGAATTGGGTTATGACGGTGCAGAAGTCATCAATCCCATTGTCCAACTAAAAAGTGATAATGAAGTGTACGACTGGTTTAAGTTTATTACAGACCACTCTGACTTAGCTGTTGTGTTGTATAGAACGCCTGTATCAGGCAAAGTGTTGGGTTGGGATTTGATGCAACGTTTGGCAGATATTCCTACCGTTGTTGGCACTAAACAAGGCGTTATGAACCGTGTTGAAACGTTGAAGTTAAGAAGCATTATCCGCAGCGACTTTATTGTTGCAGACCCATTTGAAGCGGTTTTTTGTGATGATTTACGCAAAGGTGGTCAAACGGTATTTGGTGAGTTGTCTTATATTTTGTATGGCAAAAAACGTCATATTGTTAAAGATTATATGGCCTTGTCAGCAGCCGGTAAGTGGGAAGAAGCATATCAAGTAAGTGAGCAGCTTAATGATATTAGAGAGTTTTATAACGAAGTGTTTATTTGGGATGTGGTGCAAACATTCACTTATGCCAGCGCACTAGCCAGCATGAAAGCTTGGTTTGAGGAAATAGGCTTGAAAGCGGGCCCCATTAGGCCACCAGTACGGCAATGTACGCCTGAGTTAAGGCAGACTATCCACACTAAATTAAAAGAATTAGGTGTTAGTTAAAGGTGATGAACAAACAGTTGCACATATGTATTCATGGTGCCGGTGGTTTAGGTTCTGTGATAGGTGGTTATCTTGCAAAGTCAGGTCACAAAGTAACGCTGATTAGTCGGCAAGCGCATGCTGATGCGATTAATAATCATGGATTGAATATTTTTGGTCGACTTGGTGATATGGTAATTAAAGATAACTTAATAGCAGTCACGCAGCCTGGGCAGGTGGTTGGTGATATTGACTATTATGTTTTATTAACCAAAGCAAAAGATGCAGCCGGGGCAATTGCAGATGCTGCTGTAATCTCAGATCAAATTAAATGCGCGCTAACGATGCAAAATGGTGTCGGCAAAGAATCGTTATTGGTTGATATGTTTGGTAACGAGCGCGTGATAGGAGGTTCGATTATAGAAGGTGCTACGTTGATTAAACCAGGCCGAGTCAATAACCATGTTACGGCACCAACAACCGCTTATTTTGGTGAGTTGGGTGGCGGTAGCACGCAAAGAACAGAGGTGTTGGCGCAGGCGTTTACGAATGCAAATTTAAATGCAAAATCGGTAGAAGACATAGATAATGTTTTATGGGAAAAGGTGGTGCAAGTATCGGGAGCGTCTTCATGGTCTGCAAGCACATTAGGATCTATTCCAGCGTTAGATTATTGGGATGGTATCTCAGTAAAAGAAGGTGCAGAGCACTATGTTACGATTGCTCAAGAGCTGATTAATGTATACAAAGCAATGGGATATGAGCCGCAAGATTATTACGCGCCTTTTTCATTTTTAAAAATGATTGATGAGTCACCATTTGAAACAGCAGTACAAGCGTGTATTGATATGGGTGTAACGATGAAGCCTAAAACACCGGGTGTAAGAACATCTATGCACGAAGATTTGGTGAATGGCAAAGAAACAGAAGCGGATACGTTGTTTATGCCGTTGGTTGAACAAGCTAAAAAATATAATATTGCGATACCGACGTTTTTGGGTGCGTATCGAGTGATAAAAACAATTGATAGTAATTTAGATAAAAGGAATTAATGGTGACAATACAAACACAGAAAGATACCGTCAGAGAATTTTGCTCTGCTTGGGATCAGTTAGATACCAATAAAATTATGTCGTTAATGAGCGAAGATGCGGTGTATCACAATATGCCATTAGCGCCATTAAAGGGGCAGCAAGAAATATCAAGCTTTATTGGAGGTTTTTTACAGTTAGCAAGTTCGTGTGAATTTAAAATATTGAACCTAGTGGCTGACGAGCACTGTGTCGTCACAGAGCGTGTTGACACCTTTGGCATGAAAGACGGGTCTACTATTGATGCGTTACCTGTAGTGGGAATATTTGAATTTGATGATAATGGGAAGATTTGTTGTTGGCGCGAATATTGGGATTTACAAGATTGGGTGGCTAGAGGCGGGCCTGCTCTTTAAGCTTTAAATAACGGAGTCCTCTATTGTTTGCATAAGATTCTTGATGATGAGAGCTGAATCGTTGAACAATTCGATTGAATTGCTTTGTGATTGTGGGGCGTTATAGTAGGGGCTTTTTTGCCAACTATCACGTCCTGCATCGTCAAATAACGTAGCAAGTGGCAACGTTATTTCTGGGTGGAATTGGAGGGCGATAACGCGATTGTCGTAGATGAACCCTTGGTTTTCACAAGCTTCGCTTGAGGCAATTCGTATAGCGTTGTTTGGTATGTCAAATGTTTCGCTATGTGAGTGAAAGAGCAACATGTCTTCTTTAAAGACATTGGCCAGTAACGTATTTTTAATATTGTTAGACGGCGAAATAGTGTGCCAGCCAAATTCGCTCACAGGGTTTTGTTTAACGACGGCACCTAAGGCATTGGCAATTAGCTGCGCACCAAGGCAAATGCCCAGCACAGTTTTACCAGCGTCAATGACTTGTTTAATAAATACTTTTTCAGCTATTAAATAAGGGTGCTCGGCTTCATCGTTGGCGCTCATTGGGCCGCCCATAATAATTAGCCAATCGATGTTTTCAACGTCTGGAAAGGTATGGTCTTCAAAAACGTAAATATGATTTATATCATGAAGGCTATCATCAAGGTAGGTACTAATACCGTGTTTGATTGATAAATGAACGTGGTGTAAGACGTGTATTTTCACTTTGATGTGATGGTGGCTAAAAACATGAAACTAAAAGCTAATTTAACAGTTGATATATTAAATTCATACTAGCATGATAAGAGTCTAATATTAGGCCATTAAACACAAAAAAAATAATATGAAAGAATTAGATAACCTAGTTCAGGCAGGACGTGTTCACCGTACGGTTTATACGGATGAAAATATTTTTTCTGTTGAGCAACAAAAAGTGTTCTCTGAAACATGGGTGTATTTAGCACACGCGAGTGAAATCAAAGAACCGAATAGTTTTGTTGCACGGAAGATGGGGCAACGGTCAGTTATTGTCACGCGTGATAAAGAGAATAAAATTCACGCGTTACTCAATCGCTGTACACATAGAGGCGCTACTGTTTGTCGGGAAAAGAAAGGTGATAAAACACCTTTTTTTACGTGCCCATATCACGGATGGACTTTTCGGAATACGGGCGAATGCGCAGCCATTCCGCATCAAGATGCCTATGGGGAAGATCTTGATAAGCAACAGTTTAATTTAAAAAAAGTCCCTTTTGTATCGGAATACCGCGGTTTTATTTTTGCCACATTGAATCCTGAGAAAGGTAAAAAAGGGATTAAAGAGCACCTTAAGTCCGCAGCTAGTCGGATTGACGAATGGATTGACCACAATGGTGGGGATCATCGGGCTATTCGTATTAGTGGCGCTCAACAATATACGGTTCATGCTAATTGGAAGTGCTTATACGATAACGCAGGTGATGGCTATCATCCTGAGTTTTCACACCAATCGTTACTTAAAATGACGCAAGAGCGTTATGGTTCTGGTATGGATTTGGACTACTTTTCCGGTGGAATTGATTCAACACCCATGTATTCGCAAAGTTTAGGTAATGGCCATTCTTTTTTAGATCAACGCCCCTGTATGTATGAAAATTCTGCCTTCGAGCGGCAGCGCCCCCAGCCAGGTAGAGAGGCCATTGTTGAACAATTAACTAAAGAGGTGGGTGAGCAAAAAGCCAAAGCGTATTTTGAAATGGCCACGGGTGCAGGAATGAATTTAAATATATTCCCAAACTTGTTGTTTATTGGGAATCAAATGCAAGTCATTACGCCTTTATCCGTTGGTTTGTCGGATATGACGTGGTATTCAACGACAGTAGATAATGTGCCCACAGTAGTGAATACACTTCGAATACGCACTCAAGAAGACTTTACCGCGTTTGGTGAGCCGGATGACACCGCTAATTTTGAGGCTTGTTTTAAAGGGATGCAGGAACGTGAGATTGATTGGATTGATATCAGTAGACACCTTGGTAGGGCAGAAGACAGCACGGATTACAGTGGTGTTGTAACGTCCGTTATTTCCTCTGATATTCATATGCGAACTTACTATGAAGAGTGGAAAAAATTGATGCAATCCAATGATGCATCACGGTTAGGTTGAACGATATGGTAGATACAAAAAATTCAGCAGGACATCAAGATTCAACGTATTTAAATGAGGCGTATTACGATCAATTAATGCATTTAAATGAAGATTGGCAGTTAGATGGCCCAGTGCCGGCAATCAATCAGCCGTCATTAGCAGATAAGCTAGCCTGTGAAGCACTTGTGTTTGCTGAGGCACGTTTAGCTGATGACTTACGTTTGGAACAGTGGTTGGACTGTTATAGCGACAAAAGCATTTATTGGATACCGGCGAACTACCCTGCGGGTGACCCACGGCAGGAAATTACCTTAGAGTTTCATGATAAACGACGATTAGAAGACCGCGTGGCACGTATACGGACGGGGGTTGCCTATTCCATGTTGCCGGTTATTCGTACACGGCACGTGTTAGGCAACATTGAATATTGGCAAGGCGAAACCAACGAAGTACGTGCTAGAGCCAGCTTTATAATAGATGCTCTATTTAATGAAAAACACAGAATTCTGTCGGGTTGGATAGGGTATTCATTTGTGAAAAATGATGGCGACTGGAAAATTTCTGTAAAACAAATCAACTTAATAGATGCGGATTGTTTGCAGGAAAACAATACGTTTTTCTTATAGAGAGATTCTGAACATAAGGCGCTTATAAAAAAACCAAAATGGGGTAGAGCATGAGTAAGCAAAACATAGTGTCATCTATTGGTTTGGATGGTTTTATTGCAAAGAATAAATTATGGAACAAAGAGCAAAAGCAAGCGGCCAAAGAGCTTATTCAACGTTTAAAAAACGACGACATTACTTACGTTCGAGTGACGTATTGCGACCAACACGGATTAACGCGCGGAAAAATGCTGCCTGTTAAACAGTTCGTGTCGGTGTTAAAAAATGGACTAGCCAGTACACACGCTATTTTTGCGATGGACTCGGCTAATAATATTTTCTTGCCGGTGTTTAGTGAAGATGGCGGTTTTGGTAATGATGAAATGGGCGGCGCAGGCGATATGATTATGGTGCCAGACCCGGCAACATTCCGGCTGCTTCCGTGGGCAGAAAAAACAGGCTGGGTATTATCCGATTTGTACCTAAAATCAGGCGCGGTCATGCCCTTTTCTCCAAGGGCCATATTGGCTACCCAGTTGAAAAAACTACATGCAAAAGGGTTTGAACTGTTGATTGGCCTTGAAGTGGAGTTTCATGTTTTTAAAATTGATGATCCACAATTAACTATGGAAGCGTCAACTCAACCGGCTGAGCCACCCAGCGTATCGCCATTGGCACACGCGTATCAATATCAATGTGAACAAAACTTGGACGAAGTGACACCATTGATGGAGTTGTTTCATCAGAATTTACAAGCTTTGGGCTTACCCATTCGAACACTTGAAGATGAGTGGGGCCCAGGCCAGTGTGAAATAACCATGGAGCCGCTACCAGCAATGCAAGCAGCAGACGCGATGGTGTTGATGCGTTCCACCTTAAAACAACTCGCGCGCCGGCATGGCTACTTGGTTAGTTTTATGTGCAAGCCAGGGTTACCGAATGTGTATTCATCAGGTTGGCATTTACATCAATCGTTGGTTGATTTAAAAACGGGTGATAATGCGTTTGCGACAACAGATCAGAAACAATATTTATCCGAAGTAGGGCAACACTATGTCGCTGGGTTAATCGAACATGCTAGAGCGTGTACGGCCTTTTCTAACCCCACTATTAACGGCTATAAACGAATGAATGCGAATGCGCTGGCACCTAATAGAGCAGTTTGGTCAATTGATAATAAAGCGGCGTGTTTAAGGCTAGCAAATGCGGGAGACCGATCTGTGCATATTGAGAATCGCTCTGGTGAGCCAGCGGCAAACCCTTATCTATTTTTCACTTCACAGTTAGCAGCCGGTATGGAAGGCATCGAAAGCAAACGTGATCCAGGCCCCCCACTAAGTGACCCTTATGCTCAAACGGACAAAACAGCGTTACCAGCGAGTTTAATGGAAGGCATTACAGCATTGGACGAGTCTGAATTATTAAGAAAAGAGATGGGTGAGCCCTTTGTGAATTATTATTTAATGCTTAAACGGCATGAAATTCATCGTTTCTTATCCACAGTGACGGATTGGGAACATAAAGAATATTTTGAACGGTATTAATCTAAGAAATGAAATAACATGAAAATAGATCCTAAAACGCAAGATAAATTTTTTAACATCCTCAAAGCAGTGGTCATTCCAAGGCCCATTGCTTTTGTATCATCACAGTCAAAAGACGGCGTGCTTAATTTAGCACCATTCTCATTTTTTAATGGTGTATGTTACGCCCCACCAACGATTAGCGTTGCAATTGCTCGTTTTGCTGGCGATAAACGAAAAGACAGTTTGGTGAATATTGAAGAAACGGGTGAGTTTGTCGTGAATTTGGTCAATCAAGATATTGCACAGGCAATGAATAAAACAGCCGCAGAATACCCTGCTAATGTTAACGAGTTTGAAGTCGCAGGTCTAACACCCGCGGCATCTGAAATAGTGTCTGCTCCATGCGTATTAGAATCACCAGTGAGTTTAGAGTGTAAATTAATACAAGTGGTACCAGTTAATGAAGGTTCGCCTAAAGAGTGTGGGCTTGTTATTGCTGAAGTGGTTTATTGTCATATAAACGATGAACTGTTTGATGGCCGTTATGTCGATATGAAAGGACTTGATGTGGTGGGACGTTTAGGCGGCCACGAGTATTGCAAGGTGAACGATTTATTTGAGATGCGTTTGCCAATCTATAAAGAAGAGTAAAGCAAATTAGCTTTTGTCACCGGTGTAAAATGTCGGGTAAAGTCGCTTAACCTGCTCACCATTTGTATCCCAAGCATGGCAACCATTAAGAAAAAATGGTCTTGGTTGAACAGTAGACTGTTGCTTTTTGCTCATGCTCGACATGGTTTGAAATATGGTCGTCGTAGCAGGGCCCAGTAAATCAGCTAAATGTGTACACCCTTGCAACCCGCCGACTAGTTTTTTAACGCGCATAGTCCAGCCCGCCGCAATTTTTTCACCAATCAATTTTTTAAATATCGGTGTAATATCAGGGCAACAAGCGAAAGGGGATTTATCGGTCACTGCGATGCAGTCGTGCACAACCAATTGGTCATCAACGGTAATGCGTATCCACATGTCATGTACGGGGTCGCCAGCTTCTACAGTACCTCGGTGGGCACTTTCAAATGAATAAGTTTTAACGTCGGTAATATGCGCATCAACATCCCATAAACCATCGTCGCGTTTAAAACCGGTACAGGTGATTTGGCGTGTATGGAGTTCTTGTCTTGCTGTGCTGTTTGGTAATGGCATTTAATAATTGTCTTCAGTAATTGAGCAGGATTTAAGTGAAACTTTTATTGGTGTCACGTGGACTAAGTATAAAATGAAAGAAGCGGAAATGATGTGCTTTTCGCATCAAATAAATTTATGCCCTTTCGGTATAGTAATACGTTAACCCTAAATAAGGAATCAGTGTGAGTTGTTGTCATTCAAGTGAGCCGAAAGGTATCAAGAAATTAGTCGACCCAGTATGCGGTATGACGGTGACTAAAGAGGCAATGCATCACACGGAATATAACGGCCAGTGGTTTGGCTTCTGTTGTGAAGGCTGCCTAACGAAGTTTACTAAAGACCCCGAGTTTTATTTATCTGATGAGCCGCGCCCCGAGCCTGTTGCGATACCGGGCGCTAAATATATATGTCCGATGTGTCCGGGTATTGAAAGTGATGGGCCTGATATTTGTTCAAAATGTGGCATGGCCTTAGAGCCAGAAACATTCGTACCACCAGAAACGCATACCGACTATATATGCCCTATGCATCCTAATGTGGTGGAAGAAAAGGCGGGGTCTTGCCCCATATGTGGCATGGCTTTAGAACCCAGAACAGTGGTGCTAGAAGAAGATAATCCTGAATTGGATGATATGACTCGACGTTTTAATATCAGCTTGTTTTTCACCGTACCGCTTTTTATTATTGCGATGTCGGAGATGGTGGTGGGTGATGCCATGTTGAAAGTGGCCACAGCTCAAGCATTGCAATGGGTTCAGTTGTTTCTAGCCGCGCCTGTCGTTTTGTGGGCCGGTTGGCCATTTTTTGAACGCGCGGTACAGTCGGTCAAAAGTTGGAACTTGAATATGTTTACGCTAATTGGTTTAGGGGTGACTGTGGCGTGGTTATACAGTTTGGTGGCGGTATTTGTACCGACGTTGTTTCCTGAAACAATGCTGAACACCCACGGTGTTGTGGCTGTGTATTTTGAAGCCGCAGCGGTGATTATCACCTTGGTTCTTTTGGGGCAAGTACTGGAGTTAAAAGCGCGCGGGCAAACCAATAAAGCCATTCACTTGTTATTGGGGTTGTCTCCCAATACTGCAAAAAGGGTTGATGGCAAAGGCGATGAAGAGGACGTTCTTCTGGAAGATGTTGTGGTGGGGGATTTGTTGCGCGTCAGACCGGGTGAAAAAATTCCAGTGGATGGTGTGTTGATTGAAGGAAATAGTTCCATTGACGAGTCAATGGTGACTGGGGAGCCCATTCCAACAGAAAAATTGATAGGGGATTCCGTCGTAGGTGGAACCGTCAATGGGACGGGCTCATTTATATTTAGAGCGCAACGTGTAGGTGAAGAAACACTACTGTCACAAATTATTCAGATGGTAAGCGAAGCACAACGTAGTCGGGCGCCCATTCAACGTGTGGCTGATGTTGTGGCTTCATGGTTTGTGCCCATTGTCGTCAGTATTTCGGTTATTACCTTTTTTGCGTGGTATTTTCTGGCAGCTGAATATGCTTTGGGGCTAGCAGTTGTTAATGCGGTCGCTGTGTTGATAATTGCTTGCCCATGTGCGCTGGGTTTGGCGACTCCCATGTCGATTATGGTGGGTATGGGGCGCGGCGCGAGTATGGGTGTGTTAATTAAAGATGCAGCAGTGCTAGAGGTGATGGAAAAGGTAGATACCTTAGTGGTGGATAAAACGGGTACGTTAACGGAAGGTAAGCCAAGCGTGGCAAACGTTAAAGTGTTGGCTAACCTAAGCAAAAAAGATGCGTTGCTATTAGCGGCTAGCTTGGAAAAGGTAAGCGAGCATCCTTTAGCAGAAGCAGTTGTACGTGCAGCGAAAGGAGAAAAGTTATTCGATGTGTCTGACTTTGAAGCGACGCCGGGTAAAGGTGTGTCTGGCACAGTGAATAAACAAACTGTACTGCTCGGAAATATGCGCTTCTTAGAAGAAAAAGGCGTTGATGTGAACGCGCTACACGCCTTGCAAGCAGCGCGCGATTCAAATGGCGAAACACCACTTTATATGGCGGTGGACCAACATCCGGCTGGTATTTTCTTCCTAAAAGATGAAATTAAAGCGTCTACGCACGAGGCGATTAAGCAGTTGCACGACAGCGGTATTAAAGTCGTTATGTTAACGGGCGATCAACAAGGTGCTGCAGAGCAAGTAGCAAAACAACTCAATATTGATGATTACAAAGCCGATGTATTACCGGCTGAAAAAGCCGATGTAGTGAAAGCATTACAAGCAAAAGGCCATATTGTTGCGATGGCGGGGGATGGTGTGAACGATGCACCTGCTTTGGCGCAAGCCGACGTCGGTATTGCAATGGGTAACGGGTCTGATATTGCTATTGAAAGCACCGGTGTTGTTTTGGTGAAAGGAGATCTCAATGGCATTGTGCGTGCACAAAAACTCAGCAAGGCGACGATGAAAAACATCAGGCAGAATTTAGTGTTCGCCTTTCTTTATAACAGTTTGGGCGTGCCAGTAGCGGCGGGCGTGTTATATCCGTTTTTAGGTGTGTTGTTATCGCCTATGCTTGCGGCAGCAGCGATGAGTTTAAGCTCGGTATCGGTCATTGGGAATGCGTTGAGGCTAAAAAGCGTTAGGCTTTAATTGACCTCACCCAATAATGTTTCAATTGGAGTGGGTTTAGCAATGTGGTAACCCTGAGCATAATCAACACCGATTTGTTTTAGAAGCCTTAAAGTCTCTTTGTTCTCTACAAATTCGGCGATAGTGCTTATACCCATGACATGGCCAATTTCATTGATTGATCGTGCCATAGCAAGGTCGATTGGGTCTGTACATATGTCTCGTATAAACGAGCCATCAATTTTTAAATGATCTACAGGTAGTTGTTTAAGGTATGAGAACGATGACATGCCTGTTCCAAAATCATCCAGTGAAAAGGAGCAACCTAGGTTGTGCATATGGGTCATAAAACTCATGGCTAAGCCCAGGTTATGAATAGCTGATGACTCGGTGATTTCGAAACAAATTTTCGAACAATCAATGTCATATTTTATTAGGTACAGTTTTACGTAATCTGAAAGGTCTTTATCGGACAGCGATAACCCGGATAGATTAATGCTGCATAATTTTGTTTTCTCAAGAACTTGAGGGTGTTCAGATAGCCATTTAAGTGTGTTTTTTATAACCCAACGATCAATTTTATGTATCAGTCCAAACCGCTCAGCAGGTGGTAAAAAAGCGCCTGGGTTAACTATTTCACCCTCATCGTCGAGCATTCTAAGTAAGATTTCGTAATGAAGTAAGTCGTTACTCCCCGGATTAGTCGGAATTATTTTTTGTTGGTAAAGTATGAGCTTATTTTGTTCGAGCGATTGGTTTATGCGTTTAATCCAGGACACTTCGGCATGAGAATGGTCAGTTTCAGTTTGGTCATCGGAGATATCAATTTCATGAATTTGATTCCTGCCGTTTTCTTTCGCCTTGTAACATGCAGTGTCGGCCGTACTTAACGGGTCATTATCCTTGTGGTTGCTTGAGGAAAATATGGTTATGCCAATACTCGCACCTACGTCAAACACCTTATTTTCCCAAGAAAAACGATAATCTTGAATAATCTTGAGGAGTTCTTCCGCTACTTTCCTAATAACATTCGGCGGGCAGTTTTCTAGTAATACAGCAAATTCGTCTCCTCCCAGCCTTGCTAATGTATCCCGACCACGAATTTTAGATGTAATGAGGGATGCTAGTTGCCTTAAAAGTTGATCACCAGCCTGGTGACCGCATGTATCATTGACAATTTTGAACTGATCTAAATCAATATATATCAATCCATGTTTGATATGTCGGTTATGAAGAGACGACAGGCAGTTTATTAAGCGACGGTCAAACTCAAGGCGGTTTATTAATCCGGTCAAGGCATCGTGGGTTGCTTGATGGGTTAGCTGGTTTTTTAAATGATGAGCATCAGTGACATCTTTAACCGTAAAAACAATACCTTGAGGTTGGTTTTTTTTATTGAGTATTAGGTTGCTAGACCATTCGATGATAATTTGTTCGCCAAGCGGGGGCTTGAAAAAGCCTATTTGATGTTCTAGTTTATTATTTTCAATGTGCGAGTTAATTAAATCAACGGGTATAGATTCATCGGTTGTTATTAATAATACGTCTTGTAGCTGCTTATTGAGTAGGGAACCTTTTTGGGTGCCTAAAAGTTGATGGCCAGCAGGGTTGCAAAAACGAATAATGCCGCCTAAGTCAGTGACAATAACAGCCTCTCTGAGTGAGCTCATGGTTGTGCGCATAAAATCACGCTCAATTTCCAGTTCTTTCCTACTTAGTGCTGCAGATTGGCGTGCAGTAAAGAGTTGAATGTCGTTGTTTTGTGGATGTTTTTCTACAGGTTGGGTTGCTTCTTTGGAAGCGAGCACTTCGTCGTGTGCTTGAGAAAGCTTTTTAATATCAGCGTTAAGCGAGGCAATGGTGTCGTCTTTAATTGCAATGGCTTTTTTTAACTCGGCAGTGGAGTTGTTCTCGCTCATAGTGTTGTTATTTGTTTATTGGTGAAATTGATATTTTCTAAAACTAAGCTTGCCTGAGAGTTGAAAGATTGTTTAACGTAGGGATGAAGGCTAAGTATTTTGGCAAGTGACGTACGATATAAAACCATATTTAGCCCCTTTGTGTGTCAAATTATCGATAGAAAAAGTATAGCAGAATTAATACCACGCTTTTGTGTGCTAATGCTAAGTTTGCAAAATGGCTTGTTAGGGTTGAAGCCTTACGTTTATTATAAAAACATGAGGTTATCAAAGTCTAAAGAACTATCCCAAGAAGTTAGTGCTGTTTTTCAGGCATTGTCAGAATCGGTTGATGTAGACAATGGTTTTTTTGATGCCAATGAACAGGCGGATGTTAGTCGAATATTGTCCTGTAGTTTGTTTATTCAAAAGCAAGTCGCACGCTTCCCTTGCGTCGCAATGGAATTAATTCAAAAACAGCCCGATGTTAATGATGTTGAGTTGTTGGCAGAGTTGACAGAGAAAGCGAAGTCGGTCATTGAAGAGCATGATTTGATGTGTATTCTTCGGCAGTTTCGTCAGCAAAATATGTTACGCATTGCTTGGGCCGATCTATCGGGTGCTAACGTTGATGTAATTCTGCAAAAATTATCTTATTTAGCAGATATCTTAATTCGCCATGTGGTTGATTGGACATATCAATTTGCGTGCAAGCGATACGGTATTCCACGTGACGTATTGGGTGTTGAGCAAAAACTTATTGTTATAGGTATGGGTAAGTTAGGTGCGTATGAGCTAAATTTTTCATCGGATATTGATTTGATTTTTTGTTATCCATCAGCGGGTGAAACGGATGGGCGCCGAACTATTAGTAATGAAGAGTTCTTTACTCGAATGTGTCGCCAAGTTGTTAAGTTGCTTGACCAACAAACGGCTGATGGATTTGTGTTTCGTGTGGATACAAGGTTACGTCCTTTTGGGGATAGCGGTGCGTTGTCGTTAAATTTCGATGCTATGGAAAATTATTACCAAAGCCATGCGCGCGAATGGGAACGTTATGCGATGGTCAAAGCGCGACCGATTACGGGTGATGAGGAAGAGTGCCGGTACTTAATGTCGATGTTACGTTCGTTTGTTTACCGGCGGTATTTGGATTACGGGGTGTTTGACTCGATTCGAGTGATGAAGCGGCAAATAGAAGAGCAGTTAGGCAAAGAGGGTGTTGAACATAATGTGAAGCTTGGCCCGGGCGGTATTCGGGAAATTGAATTTATTGGCCAGGCTTACCAGTTAATTCGAGGGGGCCGCGATAAATCATTACAAGTTCTGAGTATCGTTAAGGTTCTCCAATTACTGGTTGAAAAAGGGCATATTGAATCAGAAACAGGGGAATCGTTAATAAATGATTATTATTTCTTACGTCGACTTGAAAACCATATTCAAGAAGTAGACGATAAGCAAACGCATGATTTGCCCCAGGATGGGCTAACGCAGCAACGCTTAGCGTTATCTATGCAGTGTGAAGACTGGCCAATATTATTAGATCAAACAAAAGAAACGATGGGGCGGGTGCATCATTACTTTAATACATTGGTCGATTTTGCACCGGTATCTGACAAGCGTGATGAGATAGATTGGTTAGAGAGTGATGAAGGGACTCTGAAAGCGTATTTTGATAAGAAAGGTGTCCGTGTTGAAAATTCTGCCCTTATTGACTTACTGGCTTTTTGTCATAGCTATCCTGTGCGTCAGTTACAAGAAAAAGGTCGGCAATATATCGCGCTGCTCTTGCCGATGCTAATAGACGCTTTGCTGATAGAACGTTCTTCAGGCCGTACGTTTTCAGCCTTTTTGAATATGCTTGAGAAAATCTGCAATCGCGTCGCTTATCTTGTATTGTTGGTTGAGAATAAGGCCGTATTTAATCACTTGGTGCAATTGGCTGTTTTAAGCCCTTGGATTGTTACGCAGGTTACAAGAGCTCCTGTTTTATTGGATGAGTTGATAGACCCGAATAGCTTGTTCTATGTATCAACGAAAGCGGAGCTGGAAAAAGAATTAGAACTGGCGTTGAGTCATGTGCATAAAGACGATACAGAAGGTCAGATGGAAGCGTTGCGTCACTTCAAGCAAGCTAATGTGCTGCGGGTGGCCGCATCTGACTTAACGGGCGTTATTCCGGTGATGATTGTTAGTGACAAACTAACTGAGATTGCCGAGGTGTTGGTTGAAAAAGCGTTGGCTTTAAGTTGGGAATCTGTCTGTTCAACATTTGGTGTGCCGGCGGGTGCAACTGGTGATGTTGTTAGCGGATTTGCAATCATTGGTTTTGGAAAAATGGGTGGTATTGAGTTGGGCTTTAGCTCAGATCTAGACGTGGTTTTTATTCATAAAGAAACTGATATGAGTGAGCATACGGTGGGTAGCCGCGAAGTGACATTGGTTGAGTTTTATATGCGCCTGGCCCGTAAAATCATCACAATGGTTAACACGAAAACATTTTCTGGACAGCTGTATGAGTTGGATTTACGGTTGCGACCTAATGGACAATCAGGCTTGTTGGTGACGAGTGGGTCAGCGTTTGAGCAATATCAAATAAAAGAAGCATGGACTTGGGAGTTGCAAGCGCTGGTTCGCGCTCGTTTTGTGGCAGGCTGTGTAGAAACAGGACGAATTTTTACAGATATACGACGAACTGTTTTATCGGTGAAGCGAGAGCGCGATACCTTAAAAAAAGATGTGCTGGAAATGCGTGAAAAGATGCGAGAGGCCTTGTTAAAAAAGAAAGATGGCTGTTTTGACTTAAAACATGGTGTTGGCGGTATTGTAGATATTGAGTTTATTGTACAATTCGGTGTATTGGCTAATGCAAGTCAGCACAATTCATTATTGGTATATACGGATAATGTTCGTTTGTTAGAAAAGCTGAATGAAATTGGTTTTCTAACGGATGAGCAGCAATCGATATTAAGTGATGCGTATAAGTGTTATCGCGAAGCGTCGCATCACGCCGCATTAGCAGAAGAATCAACAGAATTAGAGAAGGGGCTTTTTAAACAGTCGATCCAGAAAGTTGAGTCGATATGGAATGAGCTCATATTAGACAATTAACGTGATATTTAGGAGTAGATTATGGGAATGGATGACAAAGATGGCGTCATCTGGTTGGACGGTGAGTGGGTGGATTGGCGTGAAGCCAAAGTCCATGTCTTAACGCATACCTTACATTATGGCATGGGCGTGTTTGAAGGCACGCGTGCGTATGAAAATAGTGAAGGGACGGCTATTTTTAGGTTAAAAGACCATACCGATCGCTTGTTTAGATCAGCTCACATCTTGAACATGAAGGTGCCGTACGATAAAGAAACACTGAATCAGGTTCAACGCGAAGCAGTGTCTAGAAATAATTTGAAATCAGCGTATTTACGACCCATGTGTTTTTATGGGTCAGAAGGCATGGGCATTCGTGCTGATAGCTTAAAGACTCATGTAATGGTGGCAGCTTGGGAATGGGGCAAGTACCTTGGTGAAGACGGTATTGAAAAAGGCATTCGCATTCGTACGTCATCTTATGTTCGTAACCATGTTAATAGTGTGATGTGTAAAGCGAAGGCGAACGGCAATTACATGAATTCAATTTTGGCGCTGCAAGAAGCTATTTCATGCGGTTACGACGAGGCCATGTTATTGGATCATGAAGGCTACGTAGCTGAAGGCAGTGGAGAGAATATCTTTCTTGTGCGTAACGGTAAATTGATTACGCCAGACTTAACGTCAGCGCTAGAAGGCATAACACGTGAAACAATTTTTCAGTTGGCTGAAGAGTGCAATTTAGAGGTGGTCGAAAAACGTATTACTCGAGATGAGGTTTACGTGGCTGATGAGGCTTTTTTCACAGGCACAGCGGCAGAGGTAACACCTATTCGTGAGGTGGATGATCGTACCATTGGTAATGGAGGCCGAGGCCCGATTACAGAACGCTTGCAAACGCTTTACTTTGACGCAGTTCATGGTCGTTCACCTGAGCACAATGATTGGTTAACGCAAGTTTAGCTTAGCTTGATAGTGCCTTATCGGATATTAGTCGTTGGCCCTTCTTGGGTGGGTGATATGGTAATGGCTCAAAGCCTGTTTATGGCGCTAAAACAGCAGCATAAACATTGTGCAATTGATGTGCTGGCGCCTAATTGGTCGTTGCCTATATTGGAGCGAATGCCTGAGGTACGTAAAGGTATTGCTATGCCTTTTGTGCATGGACAGTTTGATTTCAAAGGCCGTAAAGAACTGGGTATATCATTACGAAGCGAGCAATATGACCAAGCGATTTTGTTGCCTAATTCATGGAAATCAGCCATAACACCCTATTTCGCTAATATTCCTAAACGTACGGGGTATGTGGGAGAAATGCGTTGGGGTTTGCTCAATGATTCAAGAAAGTTAGATAAAAAGCACCTAACAAAAACAGTTCAGCGTTTTGTAGCATTGGCAAGGCCGCCAAATAATGAGTTGCCTGAGATACCACTGCCCCGGTTGTTGATTGACCCGGTTAGCGTGGAAGATACAAAAAAAGAATTTTCTTTGGATGCAATCGAAGGAACGGTCTTGGGCTTGTGCCCGGGTGCTGAGTATGGACCTGCAAAGCGCTGGCCAGAAGAACGCTATGCTGAAGTCGCAAAACAAGCTATACAACAAGGTTGGCAAGTGTTGTTATTTGGTTCAGCAAAGGATGAACCAGTGACTAAAGTTATAAATGATATGGTTGGTGGAGAATGTCATGATTTTGCGGGTAAAACTAGCTTGCCACAAGCGCTTGATCTAATGTCTTTGTGTGATGTTGTGGTGAGTAATGATTCTGGGTTAATGCATGTTGCTGCCGCATTAGATATTAAAACGGTCGCAGTGTATGGTTCATCAGACCCACATTTTACGCCACCTCTTCATGCAGAGGCTGAGGTTGTTAGCTTAGGGTTATCTTGCTCTCCTTGTTTCAAACGCGAATGTCCATTGGTGCATTTGGATTGCTTGGTTAAAATACCGGCTAGTCGTATTAGTAAGATAGTTTTCGATTCATAAGAAAAAAACTTTTTATCTGCTAAGCTTACAAAAAATAAAGGGCTGTGCGACCTACAGCTAACGAGTGTAAAAATTTAATTCTTTGTATCTTATATGGTACGAAGTAGCTAAAATAAGTTATGTATTTGATTAATAGGGAGAATAGATCGTGAAAAACAATAAATATATCGTAAAGTGTCTAGTTGCTAGTGCAGCAGTTATAGGCTTATTGGCTGGTTGTGCAACAGCACCGGCCCCTTCGCAACCTTCTCAAGAGCTTGCGAGTGATTACAATTACATCATTGGCCCTGGAGATAATTTAAATATCTTTGTGTGGGGAAATGATGAATTGACAATCAGTGTTCCTGTTCGTCCAGATGGAAAAATCACCACACGTCTTGTGGAAGATATTCCTGCTAGTGGGCAAACGCCAACACAATTGGCAAGGTCGATTGAAAAAGCTTATTCTGAGTATGTGAATAGTGCGGTTGTTAGCGTTATTGTAGAGGGTTTTTCAGGCGTGCCGTCACAAACAGTGCGTGTTGTTGGTGAGGCTTCCGAGCCTGTTTCTTTGCCCTTCAGAAAACATATGACATTGTTAGACCTTATGATAGATGTAGGTGGCTTGACAGAGTTTGCAGATGGCAATAACTCAAAACTTATTAGAAATATTGATGGTAAGCATCAAACGATACCGGTTAGGTTAGATGATTTATTGAAAGACGGTGATATCTCTGCTAACACTGCGATTATGCCGGGTGATATTTTAATTATCACTGAAGCTTGGTTCTAAGGGAAAAAGAATCAATAACATTAAAGTATGTGGTAAGAGAAATTAGGGATGAATGAACTTTTTGCGATAGCAACCCACTATTTACACGGGATTGCGAGATTTAAATGGACGGTGCTAATTGTCGCGTGGCTCTTGGCTTTGATCGGCTGGTTGTTGGTCTACCAATTGCCAGATAAGTATGAAGCAACAGCGCGTGTTCACATTGACAGTAATAGAGTGCTTCGTCCATTGATGCGGGGCTTAACGATACAAACTAATGTGGACAACCGTGTTAGCCTTTTAAGCCGAACGTTGATGAGTCGTCCAAATTTAGAAAAGCTAGCAAGAATGGCAGATTTAGATTTAACGGTGGAAACGGATGCTGAAAAAGAAGCAATGTTGTCAGGGTTGGCTAAAAACATTAAGTTGTTAGGGGATAGGCGAAACGGCTCTTTATATACAATTCAATATACACACCCTGAAAAAGAGACGTCTAAGAAAACAGTACAAGCACTAATTTCAATTTTTATTGAGCAAATACTGGGTGATAAACGACAAGAAAGCGCTGAAGCGGGCGACTTTTTAGACCAACAAATCAGTGAATATGAAAAAAGGCTGATTGACACTGAAAGTAAACTGGCTTCTTTTAAACAGAAAAATGTAGGCATTTTGCCAGGTGAAAATACCAGTTATTTCGGTCGTCTAGAATCAGCAAACAGTGTGTTAAAGGTTGCTGAATTAGAATTACGAGAAGTCACTAATCGTAGAGATAATCTTAAAAATCAATTGTCTGGGGATGATCCGGTGTTTTTACCCAGTGGTGAAAGCTCTGCACCAGACAGTGCAAGAGTAGCTAATTTAAGGCAGCGTTTGGATGGTTTACTGGTTAGGTATACAGATAAACATCCTGAGGTGGTACAGATTCGTGCGACGATACAGCGCTTAGAAGAAGAAGGGCTGGCGACTCAGGCTGGTAGCGGTTTTGATGTGAGCGGTGCTGTTGGGAGCTTGTCGTATCAGAATATGCGTACAATGCTCGCTGAGGCAGATGGCCGGGTTGCAGAATTATCAATTAGGGTAAGAGAATATCGGAGCCGTGTTAAAACATTAAAAAGTAAGGTGAGTAGTCTTCCCGTTATGGAAGCGCAGTTAAAAGAATACACTCGAGATTATAGTATTGTTAAAGAACAATATAATGCATTGTTAAAAAGAAGAGAGTCTGCGCATTTGTCGGGTGAGATGGAAAATAATGCGGATGATGTTAAGTTTAAGGTTATTGACCCCCCATTTGTTCCTTCAAAACCAACGGCGCCCAATAAGTTATTATTGAACGCGGGTGTTTTGGTAGGTGCTTTAGTGTTAGCAATAGGTGTAGGTTTGTTAATAGCGCTAGTTCAACCAGTCATAACGAGTCGGCACCGTTTGGCGCGTGTTACAGGTCTTCCTATTCTAGGAGCAGTTTCTCTAATTGAAGACGTTTCAGGCAAAAGAAAATTGTTGAACGCGATTATCATTACATTGCCAGTTGCACTATTACTTGCCGCCTTTGCGGGTGTTAATTTTATTGAAGGTTTATTACCTTAAGTAGTCATTTTAAATATGGATATTATTCAAAAAGCAGCTAAAAAAATATCAGGGGCTAAACCAAGTCAAAAGCCTTTGGTTTCGAGGGTTCAGGCGGATCGGTTGGGTGAGGTTGATAATATAAAGAAACATAGTGTTCCACGTCATACGGAATCGATAGTTTCAAAAAAATAACTTTACCGTTGAAAGAGCTTCAAAAAAAAGGGTTTCTAACGCCTACGTCTTTATCAAGTCGTTTATCAGATGAATATCGAACGATTAAAAGGCCATTACTAGAAAACATTAGCGGCAAATCAGCTAAACAAGTTCCCAATACGAATTTAATCATGGTGACTAGCTCTGTCTCTGGTGAAGGGAAAACATATACAGCAATAAACTTAGCGATGAGTATTGCAATGGAGCAAGGTAAGTCTGTCATGTTGGTTGATGCGGACACAGCAAAAGCATCGGCCACTAAGGAAATGGGTGTTGATTCTACTACTCTGGGACTATCCACATTATTAGAAGCACCGGAAACAGCCTTTAGTGACGTGATGTTGCGTACGGATATTGAAAATTTAACGTTCTTGCCGGCTGGCAAACCTCATGAGCGTTCAAATGAGTTGTTTGCCAGTTCAGTTATGACTGATTTATTAAATGAATTATCGCAACGTTACTCTGATCGGGTCATTATTTTTGATTCGCCACCATTATTACAAACAACTGAGGCGGCTGTTTTAGCAAGCAGAGTAGGGCAAGTGGTTTTCGTGGTTGCTGCAGAATCAACGTTGGAAGGCGCGGTCTCTGAAGCAATTAAGCAGTTGGGTGATGATAAAATTATTGGTTGTGTGCTCAATAAGTATGAGAAAAAGTTAGGGGATGCATCGTCGTATGGTTATGGCTACGGTTATGGCTATGGTGCAACGGAAACTACAAATTAGAAGAAAAAAATGAAAAAAATAATCTTGCTGTTAACGTGTTCGGCTTGGGTTACTACGGGTTGGGCAATTGACAACCGGTTTGAAAAAAGTGTTAGTGCAAATCTAACGTATACAGACAATGAAGGTTTGCGTTCGAGTAATGAAAAAAGTGCTTTTATTGCTTCAATCACGCCGAGCTTTTCTCTGCATAGAGAAGCCGCTCGTTCTAATATAGATTTAACCGCAGCATTAGAACTTAATAACCAAGATGGTGGTGGTGAGAACTTTAATCCACGGCTGCAATTTGATTCTAATTGGGAGCTGTTCGAAGATCATTTCTTTATAGATGTGGATGCAACTGCTGGACAGAATTCTTCGGACCCATTTACGTCAACATCGATAAATTCAATCAACAGCGGCAGTGATGTGGCGACCACTTATGATTTACAAGTGAGCCCATATTTTATAAATCGCTTTAGACGTTACGCGGACTTGGAAGCAAGGTATACGCGAGATAAACAAATTAATAAAGGTTCTGTAACCGATGGAAGCAGTTCGGATATTATTAGTATTTCACTAAATAGTGGCGAAGCATTTTCCAGAGTGTTTTGGGGGTTAAATTATACAAAAGATGAAATATCATCTGAGCAAACCACAGATAGTAATTTTGAAAGTTACACTGCTAATGTTGGCTTTGCTGTTAATCGTTCTTGGCGTGTAAATGGAAGGGTTGGCGCTGAAAATAATGATTTCACATCTACACGTTCGTCAAATGATGGAGATACGTGGGGTGTCGATGTCATATGGACGCCATCACCTAGAACATCATTAACCGTTGGCTACGACGATCGGTTTTTTGGAGGCACACCAACGCTTGATTTTACACACCGCTTTCGCCGGTCTGCGATTAATTTAAGTTATTCAAAAGAGGTTACTAACTCAACTAGGTTGTTAAGGGACCAGCAAATTTTTCAGGTGGTTGACGCGTTTGGAAATACAATAATAAACCCTGCGACAGGCAATCCATTTTTGGTAACATCAAATTTGGCCACATTAAACGACATCACGTTTATTGATGAGCGCTTAGATGGTTCATATTCCTATCAAGGGCGTCGTTCGAACATTACTTGGAATATCAGCCACTCTCGCCAATCTGATGAAACAGGTGCGGTTGGGGGTTCATCGTCTACGTTATTTGATACAGGCTTAACCTACACTAGGGAGTTATCACGAAATAATTCACTTAATACCTCTATTCAGTTTAATAAAACTGAACAAGCAGGCGGAGCTGATTCGGACCGACACCAATTTAATATTGGTTTGTCACGTCAACTGGTTCAAAATACATCAATTGACGTAAACTACAGTTACAGCAAGCAGGATTCTGATAGTAGTACTGTGCTAGCGACAACAAGAAGTGAATATACTGAAAACAGAATTACAGTTGGTTTTTCACACCAATTTAAATAAATAAACCTATGACTATAGATATATTGTGTATCGTAGGTGCACGTCCAAATTTTATGAAAATTGCGCCAATTATGGAGGCAATGAGTAATCCAGCAATTAATCTTGACGTGCAACTATTACATACAGGCCAACATTATGATCAAAAAATGAAAGATTCATTTTTTGATCAGCTAGGCATTCCTGAACCTGATGTGGATTTAGGCGTAGGGGCGGGTAGTCATACCGAGCAAACTGCAAATATTATGCTCAAGTTTGAAAAAACATTGGATGAGTTAAAGCCCAAAGCGATTCTTGTTGTGGGTGATGTTAATTCAACCATTGCTTGTGCCTTGGTGGCGGTTAAGAAAAACGTTCCCATCATTCATGTTGAAGCCGGATTGCGTAGTGGTGATCGGCAAATGCCAGAAGAAATAAACCGTGTGTTAACGGATCAAATATCAGATATATTGTTCACAACAGAAGCCGATGCAGTTGATAACTTGACTCAGGAAGGTATAGCAAAAAATAGGGTTCATTTTACTGGTAATGTGATGATTGATACGCTGATGAATCATGCGGATAGAGCGGTTCCCGTTGGAGAAACGATCAAAAAGGCGTTAAACCAGGCGACCTGGGAAGACGGTCAAAAATTTGGTTTAGTGACGTTGCATCGTCCTTCAAATGTAGATGATAAAGTTTGTTTAACTCGGCTTATTGATGTACTTGTTGAGGTTAATAGCCATTTACCATTAATATTTCCTGTGCACCCACGAACGGCTAGTAAATTAGAAGAGTTTGGCTTGGTTAAAAAGCTAGATGAAGCGGGCATTGTTCGCCTGCCTCCAGCAGCATATTTGGAGATTTTGGGTTTAATGAAAGGTGCAACAATGGTGTTGACTGATTCAGGTGGTATCCAAGAAGAAACAACAGCTTTTGGCACGCCCTGCATTACATTACGTGAAAGCACAGAACGTCCTGTAACAGTAACTGAGGGCACAAATACCGTAGTTGGCACTGATCCGGCAAAAATATTAGCCACTGCACTACAAACACTTGAATCAGGTGGTAAAACAGGTAGACGCCCTGAACTTTGGGATGGCAAAGCAGCTGTAAGAATAGCGGAAATAATAAAGAGATGGCTCGCTACCCTTTAAATGACTCAAAAGCTCATCAAGGATTGATGTGACTATCAAAAATGCAATGACCATTGATGTTGAAGACTACTTTCAAGTGTCAGCATTCGAGCACCATATTGATAAATCAACCTGGGAAACGGTTCCATGTAGGTTGGAAAATAACATGGATAGAATCCTGCAATTACTTTCTGATCATAATACGCAGGCTACTTTTTTTACTCTGGGCTGGGTGGCAGATAATTACCCATCAGTGGTAAAGAGAATCGTCTCAGAAGGGCATGAACTAGCTAGCCATGGGTATCAACACGTTAGGGTAAGTGACCAAACAGCAGAGCAGTTTTTAGCTGATATTTCACATACAAAAGACTTATTGCAACAGATTGGCGGTAAAGAAGTAAAAGGTTATAGAGCAGCCAGTTTCTCTATGGGTGAAAAAACGCCGTGGGCACACGACATGTTGGCGCAAGCAGGCTATATCTATAGCTCTAGCATTTACCCAATTCAACATGATCATTATGGAATGCCTTCCGCTTCTCGATTTTTATACTATCCTTTAAAGGAAGAAAGTCAGGGTTTTGCTGAAATTCCGATTAGCACATTAGATGTGTTTGGACGGAGGATGCCAGTAGGTGGTGGTGGATATTTTAGGTTCTTTCCATATAAATTTTCCAAATGGATGATTTCTAAAATAAATGAAGATGATAAGCAATCGACTATCTTTTATTTTCACCCGTGGGAAATAGACTCTGAACAACCACGTCAAAAGAATATTGCTCTAAAGACGAAGTTTAGACATTACGTGAATTTATCAAAAATGTTTAATCGTTTAGATAAGCTACTCACTGATTTTGAGTGGGGGACGATGGAAGAAATTTTTATAAATGACCAAAATAAAGTCCATATTGGAAAGGATTTTGGATGATAGCCATAAGGAAAAAAAGTGCCGGAACTAGACAGTATTATTGCAGAGGATTTTGCAGAAAGTAGTATCAGCATATCAGAACTAACAACATCTGAGTTCTCTAACTGGGACGCGTATATAAACCAACATCTAGATGCCACGTTTTTTCATAAAGCAGGCTGGAAACAAGTCTTAGAAAAAGCGTTTGGGCACACTTGCTATTTTTTAGTAGCAACACAATCAGAGAAAATATGCGGTGTATTACCATTAGGACGAGTTAAAAGCGCTCTATTTGGTGATGCGCTTATATCTACTCCATTTTGTGTATATGGTGGTGTGTTAGCTGACAATGAAGAGGTGGCTGAGTTACTAGAAGAACATGCTTGCCTACTAGCAGATTCTCTACAAGTCGATTACTTGGAGTTACGTAATAAAACGCAGCGGCATCCTGACTGGCCAAGTAAAGATATGTATGTGTATTTTCGCAAGGAAGTTTCCGCAGATGAGGAACAGAACTTAAAGGCGATTCCTAGAAAACAACGTGCTGTGGTGCGTAAAGGAATTAAAGCTGAATTAGATGTTTCTAATGAAGTGAATTTAGATAGCTTATATTTTGCTTATTCAAGTAGCGTTAGGAACTTAGGCACACCTGTTTTTTCAAAAAAATATTTTGCCACATTGCTGGATGTGTTTGCACAAGACTGTGGTGTAACAACCATTTCAAAAAATAATGAAACGATTAGCAGCGTCCTTAGTTTTTACTTTAAAGATGAGGTACTGCCATATTATGGTGGCGGAACAAGTGCTGCACGTGGTTTGAAGGCAAATGACTTTATGTATTGGGCGCTATTGAAACAATCAGGAGAAGCTGGTATTAAATACTTTGATTATGGTCGAAGCAAACAAGGTGCCGGCTCATACAGTTTTAAAAAGAACTGGGGGTTTGTTGCCGAGCCTTTGTTTTATGAATATTACCTAGTAAAGAGCAAATCAATACCTGAAGTGAACCCGAATAATCCAAAATATAAATATTTTATTGATATCTGGCGTCGTTTGCCATTAAGTATTGCAAACTTCTTCGGCCCTTTTATTTCACGCTCATTAGGCTAAGCGATATGTCAAACTTAACATTCAACGACCCTTGGAAGAAAGCACTCATATCATGCTTTTTGGTGCTGACAGTAATAACTACGGTTTTTTATCAGACCCTATGGTCAATGATTGATACCTGGTGGAATTACGGAACGTATACACATGGTTTCGTTATATTTCCTATTACTATTTATCTTTTATGGCAGCGTAGTGATCAGTTAAGCCGAATTGCCCCTACATTTAGCTGGTTGGGCGTTATCTTCTTATTGTTGTCTTCTGCCTTGTGGCTGGTAGCAAGCCTTGTTGGGGTAATACTGTTTATGCAAGTGGCTTTTATTAGTATGGTTATTGCGACAGTTTGGACGTTATTTGGAACTCGTTTTTTCACGGCGTCATTATTTCCGCTGATGTACTTGTATTTTTCTGTACCTTTCGGTGAGCAACTAATACCAGTGATGATAGATTTAACAGCAGAATTTACTGTATGGGCGATTAATTTAACGGGTATTCCAGTCTACCAAGAAGGGCGTTTTTTAACATTGCCTACAGGTAATTGGGAGGTTGCAGAGGCTTGTAGCGGTGTGCGTTATATAATTGCTTCTTTCGCGTTGGGTAGTATTTTTGCGTATTTAAATTATCAAAGTTTTACCAAACGCACAATTTTCATTATTTTATCTTTACTTGTGCCCATACTGGCTAATGGTCTGAGAGCTTTTGGCATTGTGATGATTGGGCACTACAGTGATATGGCTTTGGCAACCGGGGTTGATCATCTTATTTATGGTTGGGTGTTTTTTGGTTTGGTGATGTTTTTATTGTTTTGGCTTGGTATGTTTTGGGCAGATGATGAGTTCGAGTTGGCAGACTCGGAACAGCTTGATAAGGGGCAACAACAAGACAAGAATATGGTTTTCCCCGTTGTTATCACCATTCTTGTAGCGGTTAGTGGCATTTTGATGGAATCATTTTTACGCAGTCAACAAACCCAGCATCAACATTCAATTTCTTTGCCTATGCTAAATAATGTATGGAAGGGACCAATTGATATAACTGCACATTGGCAACCAGTATTCCCTGGCGTACAAGAGCTAAAAGCAAGCTCGTATTTATCAGATACTGGCAAGGTGAATGTTTATATTGCGCACTATGAAAAAGAAACAGATGCCGAAGAGTTAATCAGTTCCACAAATAGAATGTTTAACCTCGAAAAGTGGGAAGACGAATCAACTCATTCGTATAAAGTTAATGAAGGATTCAAAGTAAAAGAAATTATCTATCGTGGCTTGGGTAAAAAAATACTTGCATGGGAATGGTTTGAAATTGGATCGAATAAAACGACTAATGTATTGGTAGGGAAAGCCTATCAGGCGAAAAATATATTGATGTTAAATAATCAAGGGAACAGAGCGATTGCGTTAACAACACCCTATAGAGGTGATTTAAATCATTCACGACAAACACTCATTAAATTTGTGAAAGAAGTGCCCAATGTTGCTGAGCCTCTGGGCTTGGTTAAGCATAAGTAAGACGTGATGCTACAACCAATACATATCTGCCATATTATTTATGCACTTAAAACAGGCGGCTTGGAAAATGGTTTAGTAAATTTGATTAATAATTTGCCGGCTGAAAAATTTAAGCACAGTATTGTCTGCTTAACAGACTTCGATGACTTCGCAGAACGTATTAAGCGTAATGATGTTGAGATTGTATCGTTACATAAAAACCCGGGGCAAGATTTTGGTTTATATTTAAAGTTGTATAGAGTGCTTAGACGGATTAAGCCTAATGTCGTACATACAAGGAATATGACAGCAATTGAGATGCAAATACCTGCATTTTTCGCCAAGGTAAAAGTACGTGTTCATGGTGAGCATGGTTGGGATATTAGTGACCCACAAGGGAAAAACAAAAAATATCAGTGGATTAGGAAAGTGTGTGGCTTAGTTATTAACCGATTTATTCCATTATCTAAAGAATTAGAAAGTTATTTACAGCAAGTGATAAAAATACCGGAAAATAAAATTACGCGAATCTGCAATGGTGTTGATGCAGAACAGTTTTTACCTCGTAAAAATAAGGAAACTAAGTTTTTACCAAGTCAAGAAAGCAAAGAGAAGGTTGTTATTGGCTATGTTGGACGTATGGAACTTATTAAAAACCCAGAAAACCTCGTACGTGCATTTATTCAATTAGCAAAAAATAATAAAAATAAGGTTTTTTTGGCCATGATTGGTGAAGGTAGTCAATTAAATAAAATGAAGCAAATATTGCTTGAAGAAAAGTTAACAGACCATAGCTGGTTGCCAGGTGATTGCTCGAATGTTGCTGAATTGATGAGGGAATTTGATATTTTCTGCTTACCATCAAAAGCTGAAGGAATTTCAAACACATTATTAGAAGCCATGGCCACCGGTTTACCTGTAGCGGCAACAATGGTGGGTGGTAATGCAGATATTGCAGAAGACAATAAAACAGCGTTATTTGTAGAAAGTGAAAATACAGCTCATTTGGCTAAGGCACTTGATGCTTATGTCAAAGATGAAGGCTTAAGGAAACAGCACGGTAATGCGGGTAGGCAATTGATTGAGCAACGCTTAAGTTTGAAACAAATGGTTTTAAACTACGAAACTATGTATCTAAAAGAAACGAATAATTTACACCAAGAGGTAGCGTAAAGATGTGTGGCATAGTCGGTATTTTTGATTTACACAGTAATAGCGAAATAGACCGTGAGCTGTTATCTCGAATGAATGAAACACAGTTTCATCGTGGACCGGATGAAGGTGGGATTCATGTTGAAGACGGTTTGGGTTTTGCTCACAGACGCTTATCTATTATAGATTTATCACACGGACAACAACCTTTGTTTAATGAAGACAAAACCGTCGTGGTGACCTATAACGGCGAAATTTATAACTTCCCAGAGTTGTCAGATGAATTAAAAGCTAAAGGGCATATTTTTGAGAGTCATTGCGACACTGAAGTCATTGTTCATGCATGGGAAGAATGGGGTGAAGCTTGTGTTGACCGATTTAGAGGCATGTTCGCGTTTGGCATATGGGATAGAAATCGACAAACACTATTTCTTGCGCGTGACCGCTTAGGTATTAAGCCACTGTACTATTCATTACTGGATAATGGACAATTGATATTTTCATCTGAATTAAAAGCGCTTAAGGCGCATCCTTTACTTCCAAGAGAAATAAACCCTCAAGCAATAGAGGATTATTTTACGTTTGGTTATATCCCTGATCCAAAAACGATCTATAACGGCGTAAATAAACTCCCTCCTGGTTACAGATTAACCGTTAAAAAAGGCGCTAAAACACTTCAAGCAGAACAATATTGGGACCTTTCGTTTAAACCTCATGAAGGAATGAACGAAGAGGCATACAAAAAAGAATTAATGAAACAATTTGAAACAACCGTTGGAATACGTATGGTTGCCGATGTGCCTCTCGGAGCCTTCTTATCAGGCGGGGTTGACTCAAGTGGCGTAGTAGCCATGATGGCAGGTTTGTCAGAGGACCCAGTAAATACTTGTTCAATCTCATTTGGCGATCCTAAATTTAATGAATCTCAATATGCCAAGCAAGTTGCCGAACGATATAACACAAACCACAGGGTCGAACAGGTTGAGGTTGAAGATTTTGAACTAATTGATGAGTTAGCAGGTTTATACGATGAACCGTATGCAGACAGTTCGGCTTTGCCTACATACCGTGTATGCGAGTTGGCAAAAAAACAAGTAACAGTGGTTCTGTCGGGTGATGGTGGCGATGAAAGCTTAGCAGGATATAGACGCTACCGATGGCATATGATTGAAGAAAAGATGCGCTCGCTTATTCCACTTGCGATTCGTCGCCCGGTGTTTGGTTTATTGGGCAAGCTATATCCTAAAGCGGATTGGGCGCCAAAATTTTTACGGGCTAAAACCACGTTTGAATCAATAGCTAGGGACTCAGCAGAAGGCTATCTTCATAGTGTTTCACTGATGAGTGACAAGATGCGAGCCTCGTTATTTAGTGAGCAGTTAAAAAATGATTTAGGTGGCTATCAGTCAATAGAAGTATTTCGGGAGCATGAACGAAAATCACCTACAAAAGATTCATTATCGTTGGTGCAATACTTAGATTTTAAAACTTATTTACCGGGCGATATTTTAACCAAGGTAGATAGAGCCAGTATGGCGCATGCGTTGGAGGTTCGTGTTCCATTGCTTGATCATAAGCTAGTTGATTGGATGTCTGGAATACCACCAGAGCTAAAGCTTAAAGGTGCAGAAGGTAAATATATTTTAAAAAAAGCACTCGAACCTCACTTAAGTGATGATATTTTGTATCGCGATAAAATGGGTTTTTCCATTCCAGTTGCCAGTTGGTTTCGAGGGCCATTAAAAGAGAAGTTACAAAATAAAATATTGCACGGAAAGTTAGCCGAAACGGGTTATTTCAATCAATCCTATTTGGAAACATTAATTAAAGATCACCAATCAGGCGTTAGAGATTACAGTGCCGGTTTGTGGTCTTTGTTGATGTTTGAGAGTTTCTTGGAACAATAAAATGAAAATTTTACATGTTCTTGATCATTCCATTCCTCTGCACAGCGGCTATACGTTTCGAACACGGGCGATATTGAATCATCAACGAGAATTAGGCTGGGAAACGTTTCATGTGACGTCAGCGAAACAAGTAGGTTCAACTGAGTTAGAAGAAACGATTGATGGGTTGGAGTTTCATCGCACGTACATCAACAACAGCTTGCTAGAAAAAATGCCGATGTTGAACTATTGGGGCATCATCAGCAGTTTAGAGAAAAGAATTTTGCAAATTTGTGATGATATTAAACCGGATGTTATTCATGCGCACTCACCTGCTTTAAATGGTGTGGCTGCTATTCGTGCGGGTAGAAAGCTTGGTATTCCTGTGGTGTATGAATGCAGAGCCTTTTGGGAAGATGCTGCTGTAGATCATGGTACAAGTAAAGAAGGTAGTTTCAGATATAAAGCAACGCGCTGGCTAGAAACGTGGGTTTTCAAACGAGCAAATGCGGTTACAACCATTTGTGAAGGTTTGAAAAAGGACATTATTGAAAGGGGTGTTGCAGAGCAAAAAATAACAACCATTCCAAATGCTGTTGATATTAGTGCTTTTAAATTTGCCCAACCAGCCAAAGAACATTTGAAACATGAGTTGGGCTTGCAAGGAAAAAAGGTCATTGGCTTTATTGGATCTTTCTATGCGTATGAAGGACTGCCATTGTTGATTGAAGCTTGCGCTACCTTATTTAAAAAAGATGACAGTATTCGTCTATTGTTGGTTGGTGGCGGGCCAGATGAGGTCGTTATCAAACAAAAAATAAAACAACATGGTATTGAAGATAAAGTTGTATTAACAGGGCGTGTGCCCCACAACGACGTACAAGACTACTACAATCTTGTAGAGATATTTGTTTATCCTCGTTACGCCATGCGTCTAACAGAGTTGGTAACACCATTAAAACCATTAGAAGCGATGGCGCAAGGTCAGCTTGTTGTTGCATCGGATGTGGGCGGGCATAAGGAGCTTATTAATCACGGTAACAACGGCTTTTTGTTTAAAGCTGATAACGTAGACTCATTAGTAGAAACAATATTAAACGTTTTTGACTCAGCGAATGAATGGGATACAGTTCGCCAACAAGGCCGGCAATATGTGGAGCAAGAACGAAACTGGGCCGCCAGTGTTGAGAATTATAAAAAGGTTTATCCATCCATCACTTAAGTGATGCGAACATATGAGCATCAAGGTACTCAGCTTTACAACGCTTTACCCTAACAAGAAACAGCCGCGTCACGGTATTTTTGTTGAACAAAGGCTAAGGCAGCTCGTTCAAAACACCAATATCCAACTTAAAGTAGTTGCACCAATCCCTTGGTTTCCTTTAAAAAACAAATGCTTTGGGCAATATAGCTTATATGCGGATGTGCCAAAAAGTGAGCAAAGATATAATATCGATGTGTACCACCCAAAGTACTTAGTTGTTCCAAAAGTAGGAATGTCGGTTACACCCTTATTTCTAGCACTATCTGGCGTAAAAAAAATTAAACAATTGATTAAAGAAGGCTTTAAGCCAGATGTGATAGATGCACATTATGTTTATCCAGATGGCGTTGCGGCTGCATTAATAGGTAAGTGGTTAAACTTGCCAATTATCATTACCGCCCGTGGTAGTGATATCAACGTATTACCGCAATATACCTTGCCAAGAAAAATGATTTTATGGGCGACAAAGAAAGCCGTTATGAACATTACGGTGTCTAATGCTTTAAAAGAAGAAATGCAAAAATTAGGTGTTCCAGCTAATAAGATTGAAGTTTTACGTAACGGTGTGGATTTAGAAACGTTCAAAATATTGCCGGAACTTAGAAAAGCTAAACAGACTAATTTTAAACAGTTGGTTTCTGTTGGGAATTTAATAGAGCTTAAAGGCCATCATTTAGTTATCGAGGCGTTAAAAAATCTAGCAGACATTGAACTGACTATTGTTGGTGAAGGCCCAATGGAAGGTCAACTTAAGCAACTAGCCATAGATTGTGATGTTGAAAATAGAGTGAACTTTGTAGGCTACAAAACGCATCAAGAACTCGTAAAACTATACAACCAAGCGGATGCTTTGATACTTGCTTCAAGCCGAGAAGGTATGCCAAATGTTTTACTAGAGTCAATGGCTTGTGGAACTCCCGTTTTAGCCAGCTCAGTGGGTGGTGCAGTTGAAGTTGTTACAAGTCAACCAGCAGGTTTATTACTTGAAGAACGTTCAGTTAAGGGTCTTACCAACGGCGTTACGAGTTTGTTTCAATCAATGCCAAGACTTGAAGAAACAAGAGATCATGCTGAACAATTTTCGTGGGAAAGGACTGTGAAAAATCTTAATAAAATTTTAATGAAAATTAAGAGTGTGTAATTAAATTTATTCTTTTTCTTCAAAGTCCCTTAACGTTTTTACTAATGCTTTTATCTCAGCATCTTCCAATATATTTCCCCAAGGTGGCATCATCGGGCTTAAGTTTGCTGCACTGCCGCCATCACGAATGATTTTTTCTAACTCAATATCAGTTCGGCGTTGTTGAAAAGAAAGTTGCGAAAAATCGGCTATAGGAACGCCAAGAATATCAGAATCCGGACCATTAGCTTTTCCTTTAGCGCCATGACATCGTGCGCAGTTTGTAACGAACGTATCTAAAGCTTCTATTTTACTTATAATGCGTGATTTAGTTGGTTTGGTTTTCTTTACGGTTGTTTCGCTGGCGTGAACTAGCCGAAGAACCTCACCCGTTGCTATTGCTGATCGCCCTAATGTTGTAACTAATATATCGCCATTATCAAGCATGTTGACTGAGCTTACACCTCGTTGAGCAAACTGATCTGCTTTTGTGATTTCTTCAACAGTATCCACGCTGATAGCTTCACTTGGCAACGTAAATAATTTGGAAGAATAATTGTCTGCAAAAATATACGAACCTTTGAGCTTAGGAAACTTTTCTCCTCGATATACATTGCCGCCAATAACTGCTCTATCATAGGCTGTGTGTAGATATGTGTAGACAGGGGGGGCCTGTTTGTCAGATGGTAATAGCGCTTCTCCTTTACCTGTTTCTTCTTTGCCTTCAATATAGGGAAACTGGTAATCACGTCCCTTTTTAATACGATTAACTTCTTCCCATTTTGTTGACCCCACATCACCAGCCCACAAATCTCCTGTTTGTGGGTCAAAGTTGATTCGAAAAGGGTTTCTTAAACCTATGGCCCAAAATTCGTTACGAATATTAGAATTGTTAACAAAGGGGTTATCTATCGGGATGTAATAATTTTGCACTAAGCCGTTGGCAGGTTGGTCTGAAACGGGTTGGCTAATACCATCACCTTTTTGGTCTACATCTATTCGTAGGATTCCTTGCCTCAATGTTTTTGCAATTGATTTTTCATCTGGCAGGTGAATACCTTCGCCAAGTGCTATGTATAAGAAGCCATCAGGGCCAAACTCTATACTCCCACCATTGTGGAATCCGCTTGTTTCTCGATTCAAAACGAAGAGGGGGGTTTCTGATGACTTAATGGCATCAGGCGATCCTTGGTTTAAATCAAATCTGGATATCTTATTTATTTGCTTGTCGTCGTAAGCAGCTGTGTAGTAAATATAAATGTAACTAGAGTTGGCCGACGATTTGTTGCCAAATTCCGGATGAAAGGCTAATCCGAGAGCACCGTTTTCGCTTTCTACTTCACCAACGTTGTTTTGAAAATCGATAATTGTTTTACTTACGCTATTATCAGTTGGCGGATAGTTAATTGATACGAGCTTTCCGTGTCGTTCTAGAACATATAGGGTGTCTTTATCATAAGGCGTTAACTTAGCAAGAAGCGGTTGTTTAAAAGTAAGCCCTTCCTTAATATTAATGAGCTGATAGTTGGTTTTCTCAGTTAACAAGTCATTTGCTTTAATTCTGATTTGTGTAATGACATTTGCAACATCTCTATCTTTAGTAAAAAAATAAGCTAAAACAGGTGGCGTCATTGCAAGAATTAGGACAAAAATACCGCCGATAGAGAGAAACTGTTGAAAAAAGTGTTTCCAAAATTGGTTAGGTTCGCTGTTGTTAACGATTGGTTTTGTTACATAGTGGGCAAGAATAAATAAGCTAACACTACAAATACCGATGCCTGCAAAAAAGTCTGGATCGAAGTTAACGGTCGTGGTTATAAAAATAACTAAGGCTGAAACTGAATATGCGGCAACCAAGGCAAGTATTTCTTTTGACAAGCGTTGGCCATTAGAAAGAACTAAAGAACCATGACGCATTTGAGTAATAAGAAAAGCAAAAAGGTGAATGGTGATGGAGTATTTAATAACAATCCAGAAGTCAGAAACACTATAATCAACCTGCGGCAAGTGAATAAAGTTTCGTGGGATAATATTGCCTTGTGATTGCCAAAAATCGGCAATAAAAATAGCAGCCATCACCAAGAGAAGTTCAATCAATAAAATTGCAAGTCGTTGCATTGTCACGCTTAAAAGTATTTTAGATAAACCAATTATAAACCATCTGCTTGTATATTCTGCAGGCGGAGCAAATTAATAAACACATTAAATAAGGGGGGTATTGAGTGTTAAAAAAAGCTTTCATGGTGATTTTTTGTATACAAGCTACGTATGCATTATCGGAACAACAATTAGCGCCATTGATAGTTTCAGGTTCGGTTATTAAGGATGCAGTATCGACGAGTGTTCTATCTGATTACACAGTAAGTAGACAACAAATACAACAGGCTGGTTACTCAACAACAGTCGATGCGTTAAGGCAAATACCGGGTATCAACGTAACGCAACAAGGCGGGCAAGGAGGCTTAACCTTTGTCTCCATGCGAGGCGGTGATCCAAACTTCACCTCTGTCATAATTGATGGTGTGCGGGTAAATGACCCTACAAACTCTCGAGGTGGTGGCTTTGATTTCTCAGGGCTTGATCATCAATTGATTGAGAAAATTGATGTATTTTTTGGGGGATATTCACCTGTATTCGGGTCAGAAGCATTGGCTGGAGTGATAAGCATCACAACGCTTGGAGTAAGCGATAAAAATAATGCTAGTGTTGTTGCTGAATTAGCAGAGCAAAATGGGCATGCAGAGTCATTTCATGTGTCAAACACCGTGGCTAATATCATTGATCTCAGCCTTGCCGGAGCTTACAGAAAGGGTGGCGACGTTATTGAAGGTGATTCATTAGAAAGGAAACAAATTATTTTTAAGGCCCAACCCAAGTATTCGGATAAATTTGACTGGGCCTTCTCTTATTTTGCATCTGATGGTGATGCGACGTCATTCCCTGAGGATAGTGGGGGTGATCAATTAGCCGCTATTAGAACGGTTGAGAAAAGAAAGTTTAAACAGAATAACGTCGCCATTTCAGGTAGTTACATTGTTAACAAGAATTGGCTCATTTCTTTAATTGCAACACAGGCAGATCATGAAGAGGCGATTAATAATCCTGGAATTGCTGCGGGCATAATTAGTGGAACACCACCGATTTTAAGTGATAGTGACTATCAAAGGAGAGATATAAGTTTAACTAACTCCGTTAGCTTGAGGGATACAGTTAGTGTTGGCTTAGGGGTTGAGGTAACAAGAGAAGACGGTCAATTTGATAGTATTCTTGACTTTGGCTTCCCATTACCAGCGAGCTTTAGCCTAAAAAGAGACACAAAAGCGGCTTTTACAGAATTGTCGTGGGAGGCAGCTGATAACTTAAAGCTTGTTGCTGGTCTTCGGTATGACGATGCTGAAAATATCAGTGAAACGACAGCTAGATTTATTGTTAACTATACACAATCAGCAACAGAACGTTTTTTCTCATTTCAATATAGCGAGGGCTTTAAGCTGCCAAGTTTTTTTGCACTTGGCCACCCGTTAGTCGGTAATCTAAATCTGAAACCAGAACTTAGCAAAAACTTGTCTTTTGATGTCAAACAAAGTTTCTACAATGGTGCGGCCACAGCAACTTTAAGTATTTTTAGAAATGAGTTTAAGGATCTGGTGGATTTTGACCCTATATTGTTTACGTCCGTGAATAGGTCATCTGTAAAGGCAAAGGGCGTTACTGTAGAGTTATCTCTTCGACCAACCCCAAAATTAATGGTTAATTCACATGTCACCTATACAAACTACAAGACAGATGCCGGTATAAAGCTTAGAAGGCGGCCAGAATGGAAGGCTGGCGCATCAGTAAACTGGCAGATACAAAAGTCATTGTCACTTAATATTAATAGTAGATATGTGGGCTCATTTTACGACAGCTCAATACCCTCAGGCTTAGTCAAATTGGATAACTATACTGACGCCGATGTTTCAGTGAAAAAGGTATTTAGTCAGGGTTTAAGTATTTCATTAATAACGGATAATGTTTTTAATAATGGTTATCAAGAAACAGTTGGGTTTTCTAACGCTGGTCGCCAAGTGCGTTTAATGACATCATTAACATTTCAATAAATTGGTAGATGCTTATATGCAAGGGTTTGGTTTAAAAAATATTGTAGTCTGTGTAGTGTCCATATTGTTAACAACAATGTCACAAAACAGCATTGCTTTAACTTGGAATGACGGAGTAGGAGGCGCAACGCGCGATTATTACAGTTCAGCGGCTAAATTGCCCTGGGATAAAAAGTTAGGTGATTGGCGGGATGCCAATGGGGATGCTTGGGGAAAAGTCCCTTTTGCGAAGGCACGACTAACACCGAAATCACCAAAGCACTTAACATTAAATGTAAAACAGCTAGTTTCTGCTTGGCAACAAGGTCAGTATAAAAATGCAGGGTTTTATTTACGAGGTGTTAGTGGTGGTGTGGTTGACCTTTACAGTAAGGAATACGCGAATGGGGAAGATCAGCCTCAACTGTATATTGAAACAAATGGCCAAAGTTATCTGTTTGATCCAGTTTCAGATACTTTTTTGGACTCATCAACCACGAAATCATTAGGTAGCTATCAAGAGTTAAAAGTTAGCACAGGGCAGCCGACGTTGATAAGTTTTGATATTAGTCAGCTACAGAAAAGTGATGTGATAAAAAAAGCTGAGTTACGATTTATAGTAAAGAAAGTTTATGGAGGAAAAGTAACTATCGGCGTCTTCAGATTAGACCCCGCTCCCATAGCGTCAAAAAAAACGGTTGTACTAAAAGGAATAGCTGAAAAATATCCAATGGACAAAGAGATATCTACAGACGCTGATGTTTATTTTTCAACTGGTTTTGAAGATTTCTGGTGGGAAAGTGATTGGGTTGATGGTGGACGAATGGGCAAAGCTATTAGCTCGGACGAGGATAATAAATTTGAACCACTTTATGGTAAGGCGTTATCTGCGACCCTTCCAAAAGGGCAAACATCAGGGTTAAATCAACGTTTGAAATTTAAATCGTTAGGTGTAAAAGAGCCTGAACGAGCCTATTTTAGATATTATATTCGGCTAGCAGATAATTGGGATCAAACGGTCACAGGGGGCAAACTACCGGGGTTTGCAGGTACATATAACCGTGCTGGTTGGGGTAGTAGAAAGCCAGATGGTTCTAATGGTTGGTCAACAAGAGGGGGTTTTTTAAAAACAATCCGCTCTAATAATAAACGTATGAATCCAATAGGTAGTTATGTCTACCACCTAGACCAAGGTGGCAACTACGGTAGTATTTGGACTTGGTCTAATGGCGGTGGTGCTTTATTGGAAAATAACCGTTGGTACTGTATAGAACAATTCGTGAAATTGAATGACCCAGATAAAAAGAATGGGGAATTGAAAGCATGGGTTGATGGACGCCTTGTTTTCGAACAAAAAGGGTTACGTTTTAGACTAACAAAGGACCTTAAAATTGAAGAGGTATGGTTTGATATTTACCATGGTGGTACTGCACCTTCACCTAGGGATCAAACTGTTTACATGGATAATTTGGTTGTGTCAAAGAAGTATATTGGCCCTATAAATGACCATGGCCTTGTTACAACCCAGCAATAAAACCTATGTAAACTGCTACACTTTATTAATTATTAAATAATAAAGTATTTATTGGCCGAAAAGCGGTAAACAATATTAATACTTTGGAGTAAGTAGTAGTGGATGATTTAGGACTAAGGGATCTTTTAATAACAACAATTGTGTTTGGATCCATCCCTCTGATTTTTAAGAAACCGTATATTGGTATTTTGATGTGGTGTTGGTTGGGTTACATGAGTCCACATAGACTGTCTTTTGGTTTCGCATATACCATGCCATTTGCAGCAATTATTGCAGGTGTTACGATGGTAAGCCTTGTTCTTCATAAAGACCAACGCCAATCAATACCGTATCAAAATATAGTTATATTATGGGTTTTTTTCATAATATGGACGGGGATAACAACTTATTTGGCTTTTTACCCAACGTCAGCTTGGATTATTTATAAGAAATTTTTCAAGATTATTGCAATGACACTAGTTATGCTGATGTTGATTATAGATAAGGATAAACTAAATAAATTAATTTGGGCCATTGTCTTATCGTTAGGCTTCTTCGGGGTGAAAGGTGGTGTGTTTACCATCTTAAAAGGAGGGTCCTCTATCGTATGGGGCCCGCCTGGTTCCTTTGTTGAGGGGAATAATGAGTTGGCATTAGCATTATTGATGATTATTCCTTTGGCTAATTACCTTAGAGTTATATCAAAAAACAAATGGATAAAGCTTGGGTTTTTAGGGGCAATGGTTTTAATTGGTGTATCTGCAATAGGGTCTCAGTCCCGAGGTGCTTTTTTAGCTGCAGGTGCGATGATTTTCTATTTCTGGACAAAAAGTGATAAAAAAGTGGTGTCTGGTCTTGCGCTATTGATCGTTGCAGGAAATATTTATGCATTTATGCCGCAAAGTTGGCATAACCGGATGGATACTATTGCAACTTATGAACAAGATGGTTCTGCAATGGGGCGAATTAATGCGTGGTGGGAAGCATACAATGTTGCTAATGATAGGTTTTTTGGCGCAGGATTTAACCACTATTCGGTAGAAACATTTGCGTTATATGCGCCTAACCCTGAAGATGTGCATGCAGCACACAGTATATACTTTCAAGTATTAGGAGGCCACGGCTGGGTTGGTTTTGCAGTTTATATGATGTTTTGCATTTTAAGTCTGCGCTTATCTAAAAAACTAACAAAAAAAACAAAAGGTATTGAAGAGTTAGCTTGGGCAAGTCTACTGTCGAAGATGGTATACGTTAGCTTGATTGCCTATGCGGTTGGTGGAGCATTTTTAAGCCTTGCGTATTTTGATTTGCCCTATCATTTAATGGCTATATTAATACTTACAAACTTAATTGTTGATCGTGCTCTGAAAGAACCTATTGAAAGTAAAATAAAGATAGGTAAAAGAGTTAAAGAAGAACTCATGCCTGAGTCAGAAAACTTGGGCAAAGGTCTTACTAACAAGGTTACTTATAGTAAGTATTAGCATGATATGTATAGCGAAATGGATTCTTGCATATGCAATATTTAATTAATAAAGCAATAGCATCCTCTGCCTCTATTCTTTCTTTAGGAGATAGTCGGCTGAGCATTCTTATTTTTCATCGTGTTTTAGATGCCTATGATTTTATGCGGCCTGATGAAATTTCAGATACTGAGTTTGATATCAAAATGCAACTCATTGCACAACACTTCACTCCATTATCCTTATTAGATGCAGTTGAAATGTTGGAGAATGACACCTTACCAAATCGAGCTATTTGTGTGACGTTTGATGATGGATATAGAGATAATGCGGATATTGCATATCCTATTTTAAAGAAATGGAATATTCCAGCTACCTTTTTTGTGGCAAGTGGTTTCCTAGATGGTGGTCGTATGTGGAATGATACGGTGATTGAAGCAGTTAGAGGGTACGGTAATAAAAAATTAGACTTATCGGAAATAGACTTAGGTGTGTTTCACTGTGCTACTGAACAACAAAAAGAACAAACTGCTCAGGCAGTTATTCAACAAATAAAACATTGTGACCCCAAAAAAAGGAATGAGAGCGTAGATTACCTTGCATCGCTAGTGGCACGATTACCGGATGACTTGATGATGTGTTCTGAGCAAGTAAAGCAAATGAGTGAAAATGGAATTGAAATTGGTGGGCACACTGTTTCACACCCTATTTTAGCAACCTTAACCACTGAACAAGCTGAGGCTGAAATATCGGGCGGTAAAAAAGCCTTAGAAAATATCATTCAAAAACCGGTTACGTTGTTTGCATACCCAAATGGGAAATTAGGGCAAGATTATTTGTCTGAGCATGTGGAAATAGTTAAAAAACTTAAGTTTAAAGCAGCAGTTTCAACAAACTGGGGTGTGTCTAATTCTAAAAGTGATGTTTATCAATTGAATAGGTTTACCCCTTGGGATAAGCAAAGCAACAAGTTCATGGTTAGGTTGGTAAGAAATTTAACGAACCTAGGTTAGCTTATATTGGTTTTATTATAATGAAAATACGTTTATTATTATTCGCATCATTCTTACTTTTTTGCCAACCTTCGATAGCTTTAAAGTCTGGCGCTAACCTACCAGATTGCGCGGCTAAACTAGCAGCGGGTGAATGGTGTGAAATAACAGGCAGTGAGTTATCTAATTTCACGCCCGCTAAAGACGAGCAAGAACCCCACACATGGGGGCATGGTGGCGCTAAATCCATTATCGAAGCATGGACAGGCATGGCAACCGATGGGTTGTATTATTATTTAACTGGCGGTGGCCATTCTGATTACGGTGGCAATGAAATCTACCGTTTTGACCCTATCAACAACGTGACTATTCAGTTAACACCGCAGTCATCTATGACGCATGCAATTTTGTACACGCCGAATTATAAGGGCGATGCAAATATTGATAAATATTGCCGTGCGCCTAATGTATTTAACGTGCCATCATCAACACATACATACGATGGTATTGAGTATTCAAAAGCGACTAATGAATTAATTGTGGCGGTGTACGGTTTGTCGAATCACTCATGTTTTTTAGTAGACAAAACCGACTCTGAATCATTGAAGCAACTTGACGATTATATGGTTACCGAGCAAGTAAATGGTGGCGGTATTTATGCGCTTAATTTAGATACATTGAAGTGGCGTAAGATTTACACTTATTCAGATCAAAAAGACTACGTTATTCGTACTGAGTTCCGTGATGATGGCCTTTTCTATTTTGGCAACCGTATCCATTTATATTATGGTTATATAGACCCGAATAAACCGATTGAAGTGCTTGGAAAAACAGCGGCCTTGGCCAGTGCTGGTGACGGCGTGTTGGTTTGGGATGATAAACGTAAACACTTTTGGTCAGATCATTCCAATATTGTTTGGAAAATGACGGATGAAGCGCATCCCATTGGTCGTACCGACCCACCGATGACAAAACGTGACAATAGAAACTTTGTGATGGATGAAAGCAATGGTCAGTTCATAAAATGGAACGGTTCAGAATTGCTACGGGTTTACACACCTGAAACAGATTCATGGTGCGAAGAACAAACAAGCGCAGGTAGGCAGTACCCGTCTGATTACACGACTGTAGGTCGTTCTTGGATGGTCTACGAGTCTATGCAACGCCTTTATACAAAGTTTAAATACGTGTCCGAATATGATGTATTCATCGGCATAAATAAGTTCGATGAACCTTGGATTGTGCATAAGAGAAGCCATTCATGTGGATTAGAAAATGCATCGTCTGAAAAAAATAGGAGTCCACGCTTAAAAAAACAACAGGTAGTGCCTGAAAAGAAACTGACGCTAGCTCAACGAGTAAAAAAGTTGAGAGGTGGCGCAGACTCTTCAGTTAAAAAAACTGCCCCAAAAAAATTTCTCGTACCACAAAATGATATTCCCTATGGCAACGTCGTAGCGCTTCAAGAAAAAGCATTGTTACCTAAATACGGTCTAGCCACCCATGCTGCAAAACCTGATTTAGACCTAGATTGGGGCGGACAAGGCGGAGAGCGTGACGAAATTGGCTTGTTTACAGAGCAACACGCTGCATTTATCGCCGGTCAAACGGCTTTAAAAGACGGTATTCTACAAAGAGCTTTAGCACCACCACCTGATACACGCTCGGACTTCGCGCATCACCCGAATGAATTCTGGTTGCCTTACCTATTAACAGGCAATCCTGTTTATATCGCAAACCTCGAAAAAACCTATAAGCAATACAGAGCATGGCGAGGCCAAAAACTAGACAGCGCTATCGTGTATGGAACAGAACGCGAGGGGGCTTGGAATTTACGCGACTTAGTTCAGCTGGCTTTTCTGGAAGAACGAGGATTAACAACACAAAAAGTTTACATTGCGGCGCTTAATACGACCCGAGACCGATGGTTAAATAAAATTGCCAACCCTAATACAGAAATGGCAATGTTCAACACGCTAGACTTTAATACAATTTATTCAGGCTCATATGGTTTTACTGGTTGGATGCAATCCATGCTAGGCCAAGCAGTCAACTATACCGCCTATATGACGAAAGACGATGGTTGGAAACAAGTTGCAGAGTTTCATTTTCAACACCTATTAAAAGCATCGGGTGACGAATGGCCTTTAAAAGCGCTTGGTTATAGCCATGTATTCTTTTCTTGGTATACAGACAAAGGCACATCGGCGAATTGGAATGAGGTTGGCGCGGTAACAGCACAGGCCAACTGGCAAAACATTCACCCATATTACCCCGTTATTTACAACACACCAGAATATCAAGCATTAGACCCTAATCACATAGCACCTAAAGAGTTCAGAACCAGTGCTGATAAGTATCTGATGGTTCCTATTAATCGTTTGCAGTATGCCTATGGTTGGGCTAGGTTGGCTTGCTATAACGCAATAGACAGAGCTTGTGAAAAAGCAGATCAAATTCAAAGTGAACTGGATAGGGTGGGCTATGGTTGGGCTTATAAGAATGGATTTATGAATTATTAAAACAAATGGAATATTGAAAATGCAAAAAACTGCAAATCCACATGTCGTTAAAGTTTCGGTGATAGTCCCTTACTTTCAGAATGATGAGGGTATTTTAAAAAGTGTGGTGCAATCTGCTTTTAATCAGCTTGGAGATATTGATTACGAGGTGATTGTGGTAGATGACGAATCTCCAGTGCCCGCAGAGATGGAGTTAAGTGACTTACTCGAAGCTTACCCCAGTCAACTTAAAATTATCCATCAGAAAAATGCTGGCCCTGGTGCGGCAAGGAATAAAGGTATTGAAAACGTTAGAAAAGGCACGGAGTATATTGCTTTTTTAGATTCAGACGATCATTGGGTACCCGGTCACCTAGAGAATGCAGTACACGCCTTGAATAGAGATTTTGATTTTTATTTATCTGACTTCTATTTTGCAGACTATAAAGAGGAATCTGCTTTTGAAAGAGGTGGCAAAATTAAGAAAGAAGATCATCAATGCATTGATGAGGGTCGGCAGCTATACCAGTACATGGATAGTATGATGGATCAGATATTAATAAAAGGGAATGTGATTGGGACGCCAACGGTTGCATACCGTTATAAGAAGTATCCTGATTTACGTTTTCGTGAGCAATTTTATAATGGGCAAGACTACGTGTTTTGGATGGACTTTGCTCAAACAGGTGGAAGTATTGCCGTTTCTTTTCAAAAAGAGTGCGATTGCGGAGTGGGTTTGAATATATATGCAGGTGCTGGCTGGGGCACAGAACGATCTATAGAACGTTTGAGTAATGAACTGTATCTGTGGAGCTCAGTTAAGAAAATGTACGAGCTAACGAATGATCAGAATAGCCACAATAATCAAAAAATTGCTTCTATTAAAGAGGCTATAGTAAGGGATATTTTTCATCGTTTGACTCACCTTAAGAAGGTAAAAGTAAGTACTTTAAAAAAATTGTATAGGACTTCCCCAAGCTTGATTTATAAAATTCCTTTAGTTTTTTATAAAATGTTAAAAGAAAAGCTAATGTAGGAAAAATTCCTATGCTTTTTAATTCATTTGTATTCATATTTTCTTTTTTGCCAATTGCCGTATTGGTTTTTTTTGCAATTGGTAAGCAAGGTCATCATCGTGTTGCAATAGCTTGGCTCGTCGCGGCGTCTTTATTTTTTTATGGTTGGTGGAATCCCGCTTATTTGGGGCTTATTCTAGCCTCAATTTTATTTAATTATGCCTTTGGCGTTTTGCTAGGGAGGCAAGAAAGTAGAAGCAAGGTGCTGCTGATTGTGGGTGTTGTTTGTAATCTATCGTTGATTGCTTATTACAAGTATGCCAACTTTTTTATAGATAATATGAATGTGTTGACTGGCACAGACTATCAAGTACGTTCAATTCTTTTACCATTAGCGATTTCGTTTTTTACGTTCCAACAAATTGCGTATTTAGTGGATGCGTATAAAGGTGAAACGAAGGAATATAATTTTTTACACTATTGCTTATTTGTAACTTTTTTCCCCCAGCTTATTGCAGGACCCATTGTTCATCATAAGGAAATGCTTCCTCAGTTCGCAGAGGACAAAAATTACCGGCTCAATTATTCCAACCTAAGTGTCGGCCTCACTATTTTTATAATAGGTCTATTTAAAAAAGTCATCCTTGCTGATGGCGTTGCGGTGTATGCATCACCCGTTTTCAATGCAGCAGAAGCAGGAGTTGCACTAACTGTTTTTGAAGCATGGGGTGGTGCACTAGCTTATACATTACAGCTGTATTTTGATTTTTCGGGATACTCTGACATGGCGATTGGTCTGGCTAGAATGATTGGTATTAGATTACCTTTGAATTTTTCATCTCCTTATAAGGCAAATAATATTATTGAATTTTGGAGACGTTGGCATATGACCTTGTCTCGTTTTCTACGGGACTATTTATATATTCCATTAGGTGGAGCAAACAAAGGTAAGTGGCGTAGATACCTTAACTTAATGCTTACAATGTTGCTTGGTGGCCTATGGCATGGCGCAGGTTGGACGTTTGTCGTTTGGGGGATGCTCCATGGGAGTTATTTAATTATTAATCACGCATGGCGTGCAGTATGTAAGGTATTACCAGGTTTTAATAGCGGGTCATCTTATTTTGGCCGATTTGTAGCAAGACTTATAACATTTATAGCTGTTGTTGTAGGGTGGGTGTTTTTTCGTGCTGAAAGTTTTGACGGAGCTGTTAACCTCGTATCAACAATGTTTGGCAAACATGGTCTGTCTTTACCTGAACAATCTGAAATATGGCTGAGTGCTTGGTTACCAGAATTGTTAGCTAACCAAGTTAGTTATGACGGGATGTTTAATCATAACCTTGTAGACTGGCAGCATGGGTTGGTGAAGATTTTTGTGCTTTTAGCGGTGGTGATGTTGATGCCAAACACGCAACAAATGATGTTCAAATATAAGCCTGTTTTTGAAACCTATAAAGGGGAATTAAAGCAATATAGTTACTCAGCTTTTGAGTGGAGCCCTTCATTACTTCATGCGCTGATAACGGGATTGATCTTTTATTACACCTTATCAAACTTGGTCAGTGAATCTGAGTTTTTGTATTTTAATTTTTAATTACAAGTATGAGCAACCTCCATTCAAAAAAGTATTTTTTAATATTACTCATAATCGGTGTGGGCCTATTTATTGGAAAGGTCGGTTTGTTGTTAGTGGTAGATCCGTTACAAATTTTCCACAAACCTTGGGTGAGGGAGGAGTACTTCATACCAAAAATGCGCTTTCAAGCAGCAGGTATTATTAATCATAATTCATTTGATTCAATCATTCTTGGAACAAGTATTGCGGCAAATTTTTCTGCGAAAGAGGCTTCTAAATTATGGGGAGATGAGTTTGTAAATATTTCACCAGATGGATCATTATTGTCTGAACGGTCATTAATTCTTAACTACGCATTGAAGAAGAAAATCCTAAAAAATGTCGTTATATCTTTAGATGGTTATGCTCCTGTAAATGAATATAATGCAGATTTTAGTGAGTCTAACTTTAACTTTTTATACAACGACTCAGTACTGGATGACATAAAAGTCTATCTAAATGATAAATATATTAAATATATTCGCTGTAAATCCATTTTCCCTAGGCAATACTCAATAAAATGTTCAGAAACAAACTCAATAGAAAAAGTGACTAGTTGGTCTTGGAGTAATGACCATATGGACCGGTTTGGTGGTATAGATAAGTGGTTTAAAGCTAAAAATAACGAACAAATAAGGAAAGCATTTTCACAAATTGTCAGTAGTGCGCATTGTATTGAATATAAATGTGAAGAACTGCGAAAAGATCAGTTAGATCTAAAAAGGCGTTTAAAAGCAGCGCCTAATGCTTTCGATAGCTATATTTTTGCGATAGCTAGAAATTCGCCAGAAACAAATTTCTATTTATTTTTCCCTCCTTATTCACGTTTAGTTTATGGAATGTGGAAACAAGAAAACCCAGAAGTTTTTGATTTGTATATAACGTATATTAAACACGCTGTAGAGCGAGCTGAGGAACATAAGAATATACAGATTTTCGGGTTCGATCATTTATCATTTCTTGATAATTTGAAAAATTATAAAGACCCTCTTCACTACCATCCAATCAGAAACTCTGAATTATTAGAATATATGGAGGCTGGAAACTTCATGCTGACTAAAAATAATTTAGACACGTATTTAACTAAAATAAACGCTTTGTCAGAAATGTATGATGTTAACTCTATAGGTTTAGCAATTGAGCGTTACCTTGACAATGAATAAGAAACGAACCCAATTTAAAGTAGCCTATATTCTTGATAGCTTCCCTAATACATCTGAAACTTTTATTTCAGATGAAATTTTATCTGTAATGGAGCTAGGTATAGAGGTTGTTATATTCAGTCTAAATAGACCAAAATCGAATGTACAGCATTTGAGAATAAGTGAAATACTCAAAGAAACGAAAATAATATACCTGTCTCAACAATCAAAAAAAAATAAACTTAAAGCACTATGTCAGCGTCTATTGCTGCATCGATTTAAAACAACCACTGTGCTAATGAAGTTAATGCATAATGGGCAAGAAAGCTGGAAAAGTAGTAATGCCTTTTCTTATGCTTCTTTAATTGAGAATGAGGGTGTCGATCACATTCATGCACATTATGCGGATGTAGCCAGTCAAACCGCAATGGTCATTAGTTCTATGACGGGACTGCCATATACCTTTACCACTCATGGGTATGATGTATTCGTTAGCCCTCCTCTGAACTACCGTAATCTTGTGCTAAATTCGAAAAAAATGATTTGTATTTCTGAATTTAACAAGAATTACTTAATGACTAAGTATGATTTACCTACTTCGAAAATAGAAGTCGTACACTGCGGGATATATGTAAATGATTATATAAAGCATAATAAAAAACAAATATCCACGAAAGGTCAATCCGTTAAAATATTAACAGTAGCAAGATTATTGAAAATTAAGGGGCATAGCTACTTATTTAAGGCGCTCAAGAGACTTTTTGATGAAGGTAAAATTTCTAAGAGATTCACTTTAACCTTGGCAGGAGATGGGCCCGAGTATGAGTCTCTGGTTAAGCAAGCGAATAAGTATGGTTTTGAAAATAACATTAAATTTTTAGGTTTTCAGACCCAAGACCAAGTGGCAAAGTTACTTGCTCAATGTGATTTTTTTGTGTTGCCAAGCCTTTCTGAAGGAATTCCAATCTCTTTAATGGAAGCGATGGCTTCAAATAAGCTCGTTATTGCCCCTAATGTTAATGGTGTGTCCGAGTTAGTTGTCGATAATGAGACGGGTTTTCTTTTTCAACCTGGAAATTCTAAAGATCTTGGAGATATTATAGGAAAAGTTATTAGAAGCCCTGACGGGTTTTCAGAGATAACCACGGCTGCAACTGAGAAAATAAGGCAGAACTTTTCTCGAATTGAAAATTCGAAGAAACTAATTTCTTTATGGAGAGCTTCTAAATGACATGTTTTGTAAAAAGATAAGCTAATACATAAAAAAGCAGAAATAATTTTAGAACAATATAAAACGGAATCGGAGAAGAAAATGGAGTTTATTTACCACGGTCGTAAAATAAAATTAGAAGGTTTTAGCGATAACGACCATATATATAAAATGATTAGTGCCAATGAGGCCTTCTACGAAATAGACCTTTTAGAGTACATAAAATATATAACCGGTAACGATAAAGGTGTTTGTATTGATGTGGGAGCAAATATAGGAAATCATTCGGTATTTTTTGGTACTTTTGTTGGTGATAAGGTCATTTCTTTTGAGCCTAATCCCGCTGTTTTGCCAACGTTAAAGAAGAATTTATCTAATAATTTAAAAAATTACACACTATATGAATGCGGTCTTGGAGAAACAGAAGCCTATGGAAAATCTGTTATGCCAGATAGTAGTTCAACCAATGTTGGTATGGCCCAAGTAGCAGTATTAGATGAAGCTGGTGACGATACCTTTATGGTTAGAACGTTAGATAATGTGTTTGATGAGTGGAGAAATGAAAATAATGAGAATATAAAACTCATTAAAATTGATGTGGAAGGGATGGAGTTAGATGTTTTAAAGGGAGCATCTAAAATTTTGGAAGAACAAAGGCCGCATTTTTTTGTAGAAGCATTAACTTCAGTTGAGTTAAAGAAGCTCGAAGATTACTTTTCAGCGATAGGGTACGAATGGCTGACACACTGGGCATATACACCTGTTTATCACTTTATGTATAAACCAAGCATTAAGCTAAAAGCTATCTCTAAGTTATATAAGTTTAAATACAACATAAAACTTTCCTATTGGGGTTTGCATAGGAAGATTGAGAAGGTAAGAAGAGAGCTTAATTAGAGCTGATTGTACAAACGCCCGATTTTTCTTTGAATTTTCCCCCATATAGACCAGTGTTTCTCTCTTTTTTCGAAACTATAACCTAGTGCTCTTGGTCTTAATGATTTATCTATTGAGACGGGTTCATTTTTACTAATTTCTAAGAAGATTGGATTTAAGCAACTAGCATTTTTCTTCCAATTAAATTGATTTAAGCTGGTTTCAACGGCATTTGATGAATACTCCTGAATTTCCCCAGGGTTATCGACGAAAAATTGCATCGCTTTAGTTAGTGATGACTTACTACATATGCTCTCTGGCCAATAATAGCCGTCTGCTCTTGCGATATGCCTCTCGATGTCAACAAGTACGCCAGTTTTTCCATCTTCAACAAACTCATTCATTGGCTGAGTATTAGTTGTAATGGTTGGAAGCCCGCAGGCAAGGGCCTCACATATTGTTAAGCCAATACCCTCTAACTTTGAAGGGTAAACATATACATTACCTAAGTGATATAGCCCTGGTGGAGAGACTGTTTTTTCGATGAACTTTATCCGTGAGTCACTTTCAATAATTTTTCTTATTGATGGATATGACTTAATGGGTGATTGAGAGTGGATGATTAATTGAGCGTTATCAGATTTTACATGACTGAATGACTCAACGAGGATATCAGTTCCTTTTCTTAAATTTATCCCGCCCATTCCAGCTGAGTGAAAAAAAATAGGTGCATTTAATGATGTTGTATTTTCTTTTTTTGGTTTGAAAACGTCAGTATCTGTACCCCAAGGAATATAATAAGCATTTGGATGCCCATTTAGTGCTTCAAGGTGCCTTTTGGTATTACAAATGACGGCATCGTAGAGCTGAAAAAAAGGAATAGTTTCCTGTGTATAGTAATCAATATATGCGACAGTTTTAATATTTAAATTTTTTGCATCGGCAACAATTTCCCAGTCTTGTTGTTCATTAAATAAAACAACGTCGATATTGTTATCCTCGACCCAGTCTTTAAACTGAGGCCAATTTATCCTTGTACTTCCACCTGCATACCTTTTAGACCAAGTAACGGGGTATTGTTTCCAGTAAGAAGAAGATTGGTCATAAGACTCACCACCACGTGCAAAAATGTATACTTTATTATCGTTAGACAAAACGTCAGCAAACTGTTTAGAAACAAAGGCCGCGCCTCTATCAAACCAAGTTGTAACTATACCAATGTTCATTATATTAATTTAGGTTGTCCACGATGATTTCGGCTGCATCGCCATCACCGTAAGGATTGGTTTTTATATTAGTATTTTTTTGTGATTGAAGTAATTCAATTTGATTCGATACGTGGTTAATAATGTTTTCTTTTTCAGTGCCGATTAACAAGCTAACACCTGCTTCAACGCCTTCAGGTCTTTCAGTGTTATCTCGCATGACTAAAACCATTTTTCCAAGGCTGGGTGCCTCCTCTTGAATGCCACCAGAATCCGAAAGTATAAGATCACTTTTATCCATTAGCCATACGAAAGATTTATAGTCTAGGGGTGGTAACAAAGTGACGTTTTTTGTTCCCTCAAGAATTTCATTTACAGGTTTTTGCACATTTGGGTTTAGGTGTACAGGGTAAATAAATTGACAATCTTTGTAGTTGATAGCAAGTTCTTTAATAGCGTTACAGATGTTTAAAAAACCATCGCCAAAACTTTCTCTTCTATGACCTGTTATAAGGACAATTAGTTGTTTTTTATTAATAATGTCCTCCACTTTATTAGGTAAATTAGGTGGGGATTTTTTAAGTATATTAATCATCCAAAGCAAAGCATCAATAACTGTATTACCACTAATAATGATATCGTGAGGATTAACATGCTCACGTATTAAATTGTCATATGATTTTTTTGTTGGTACAAAATGTTTATTTGCAACTACGCTTATTACTCGCCGATTAGCTTCTTCAGGAAAAGGTTTTGAAATATCGAAGCTTCTAAGTCCAGCTTCGACGTGACCTACTTTGATTTCACGGTAAAACGCGCATAAAGAGCCAACCATTGCAGTTGTTGTATCGCCTTGCACTAAAACCCAATCGGGCTTAGTTTTGTTTATTAAAGAATCTACACTGTCGAATAGCTTTGAGCTCAAGCTTGCTAAGGTTTGACCTTTTTGCATTAGTTCAAGGTTGTAATCTGGTTTTATTGAAAAGTCGCTTAAAGCTTGCGTAAGCATTTCATGGTGTTGCCCTGTTGAACACACTAGACAATTAAACTCTTTGTCTCTTTCTTTAAGTACTTTTATGACAGGTGCTAATTTAATTGCTTCAGGCCTTGTTCCTATCAGTAATAAAATTGTTTTCATTGACCTTCCTTGGGCTTAATTGGGGCTTCGAGTATGAGTATAGCGATATAAAATATTTAAATTGAATTTTGTTTTAGCCAAGATTCGAATTGGACGATTCTAAATAGTCGCCCACCAGCATTTATATTCCCATTTTTGTGCGCTTCTAGCTGTTTTTTTACTGTATCAAGGTTGAATATGCCTCTATTTGCCGTTGATTGACTATTAATAATATCGGAAAAAGGCTCATATAAATCCCCTCGCAACCAATCATCTATGGGGGTAGGGAATCCCATTTTATCTTTACGAGTCCTTACGAGCTCGGGTATTTTATCTTTTAACGCATTTCTTAGGATAGATTTATTCCAAAAATGATGCATTTTTTCTTCATCGGGTAGTGAATAACCTAGCTCTACGAGCCGGTAGTCCATAAAAGGGAGCCGTGCTTCAACCGAGTGTGCCATTGAGTTGCGATCCTCGATTCTTAAATATAAGGGTAATGGGTATTGGTTTAGAGAATAACTTAGGGCGTCGCTTAGTGTCTCATCGTGTTGATATTTTATTAGGTGTTGATATTGGTTTTTGTATTCGGTGGTGTACCAGTTATCTTGTTGGAGCGCATGTATTTGATTTTTCTGAGCCTTTTGTTGATAAATTTGAAACCGACGCGCCTTAATTTTGAGAAATGTTGTGAACAGTTGTACCAGTGTTTTTTGTTTGTTGCCGCCGTTTTCTTTTATAAAACCATCAAGTTCGTTGTTTAATTTTGTAAATTTCCCACTGGAGAGTAGGCTGTACCAAAAATTTTGAAAATAAGTGGGATAGCCTGCAAGAGCTTCGTCTGCACCTTGTCCATTTAAGATAACCTTAACGCCGTCGTTTTTTGCCATTTTCATTAGTTTAAAGCCAACGAGTGCAGTTATAGAATGCATGGGCTCATCGTGTACCTTTAGTGCCGAGTCAAACTCATCCCATAATTCCATAGGGTTTGATGATAGGTACTGTATATCAGCTTGTGTTTGGCTAACAGTTTGGTCAATGTAGTTTGTTTCATCAAATTGTTTAGAAATAAATGAGTAGGCGTGTAGTTTTTGCTGGTTGTTACTTTTATCTAGTTGCCTTTTCATTTCACAGATGATGGCGGTTGAATCCATACCTCCAGAGAGAAACACACCGACGGGTACGTCGCTTCGGAGCCGTAAATTTATGGAGTTAGAAAATAGTTGTGAGTATTGTTCAGCGTAATTTTCAGAGCTTATTTCTTTTTGTTCTAATTTCCAGTATTGCCACTGTTTGTATTGAATCGTTTTTGTATTTATTTCAAATGCATACCCAGCAGGGATTTTTGAAATATTGGTAAAAAATGTATGGTTGGTATCTTCAAGTGTGCCATAGAACAGGTAGTCTGAGGCTATTTGTGAATTAACTTCTTTTGCTATTTGATGGCTAGCAAATAAGGCTTTTATTTCTGAAGCTATGAAGATGCTTTCATTTGTTTTATAAATGTAAAGTGGCTTAACCCCAAAGCGATCACGAGCACCAAAGATCTTTTGATTTTCTTTGTTGTATATCAGGAATGCAAACATGCCATTAAGTTTTTGCAGGCAATCATTTCCCCATTCAATATAAGCGTTCAGTAGAACTTCGGCATCTCCATCGGAGGAAAAGTGATGCCCAAGCTGGATGAGTTCTTTTTTAATTTCGAGGTAATTATATATTTCGCCGTTAAAGACTATTAAAAATTGATTATGTTTATCCCACATGGGTTGATGAGAGGCGGTAGACAGATCAATGATAGACAGGCGACGAAAGCCAAAGCCCATGTTGTCTATCACTTCGTAACCGCTGTCATCAGGGCCACGATGGATAATGCTATCCATCATGTTATTGATGCATTCGGTTTTATTAAAATTATTTGTATTATCAATAAAAAAAGCAAATCCGCACATGAGTTGTTATGTTCCTTTTATCAGTACTTTGGTGTCTTTATAAATATTTTTATCGATTAACAATAGACATATTATAAAAACAAGGCCACCAGAAAGTATTTCTGCAATGAGGTTGATGATGTCATTTTCGATAACTACATAATGTTTTTGTAAATACACAGTCATTACCATAATCAAGGACGCTATCGCAGGCGCATGTGTTTCCTTGAATAAAATATATAACGGTATTTTGGCAGCTCGAAAGGTGCGTATAGTTTCAATGGCAAATACAATTGGATACGACAATAGCCAGGCATAACAGATGCCTTCAAGACCCCAGCGTGTGCCTCCCAGGTAGAAGCTTAAAGGCATTATTGCCATGGATATTAAAAGGTTTGTTAAGCTTATCTCTGGTTTACCTATACCCCTCAAAAATGTTGGATAAATATTACTTAACATTCTGATTGGCATAACGAGTGATAAAATCATTATGGGTAAGGTGACGTCGTTCCATTTTTCACCTAAAACGGTCGGTACAAATTCTTCTGCGGTAATAAATAGACCAAAAAATATCGGAAACGAGAGTAGGCCGATATATCGAACAGAAGTAGACATTGCGTATGACAGTTGCGATGTACCTTCCTGGAGTTTGGAGAAAGCAGGAAACGCAACCTGATTGATAATGGCATTGAGTTTTTGCATTGGTAATGAAGATAAGTCCATTGCAACTGAGTACATTCCTAATGATTGTTTACCGAGTAATTTACCGATAATAATATTGTCAGCTTGTGAATATAAAAACCATAAGATTCTTTCTAAGGTAACAATTCCACCGAAATACATATGCTTTGTTATTTTTTTAAAATTAAAACTAGGGGTTTCAAAGTATGGTCTTACGTAATAGAGCCCCGCTAATGCGATTACGCTGCCAATAATATTTCCGCCGATTAATGACCAAATGCCAAATCCAGACAAGGCGAAAATTAAGGTGGTTATGCTACTAGTTATGGCTGCAACTAAGTCTACAAGTGATTTCTTTTTAAAATCCATTTCCCTAATTAAGAGGGAGCTGGGTATCACAGAAAAAGCGATGAGAATGAATTTTATTGATAATACATGGATCAGAACCACTAATTGAGGCTCATTAAAAAAAGCCGAAATAGGGTAGGCAAGGGCTATTGATAAGAGCCATAACAGCGAATTGATTATTAAGACGAAACCAAATATGTTTTTGAGACTATCTTTGTTTATCTCCTTGGCTTGAATGATGGCTGAGCCGAGGCCCATTTCATATAAAATCGATAAAAAACCGATTAATATGGTGGCCAATGCCATTAGTCCATAATCTTCGGGAGATAGAATACGGATTACAATGAGTGTTATAGACCATGTAACCAGCTGTGAGAGTGACTTGCTAAAGGTCGCCCACTTTAAGCCCGAAATGGTTTTTTTTCTGATATTCAAGAGATTGTTAGCGAGTTAAAAAATTTGTTAAGTGGGAGAGTGTGTAGAGTGGCTTTGCAACCATAATTCAAGCATCATCAATACCCAGACCAGTTCACCATAATAGGAAGCATGACCAGATTTATGTTGAGAGATTGCATTTGTTAAGAAGTCGGCATTGAAAAACGTTCTATTTTTAAGAGAGCTAATATTGTCGTAGGCAAGTGCTTGTAAGTCTTTGTTTGTTTTCATCCATACACCAAAAGGTAAGCCAAAACCATGTTTGGATTTGTTTAGAATTTCATTGGGTAAGAACCCTTTTGTTGCTTCCTTATAAAAATTTCTAAGCTTGAGCCCTTTAAGTTTGATATCACTGGGTATGGAGCAAGAAAAATCCACCATTTCATTATCTAAAAAAGGGAACTTTACTGACATGCCAGCCAATTCGCACATGTGGCTAACTTTTCTTAAATCGTTATCAGCCAAAGTTCTTTTCCAGTCCATGTATTGCATGCGATTTAGAGCACTAGCTTGTTGTGGCGCATTGTAGTAATTTGATAGATGATTGAGTGGTTCAGCGGGATTAATTGCTTCGAGTAAATCTGGGCTAAAGACTGTTCCTGGGCTAATCTGGTGTAGAAAATTATAATTTTCCATGCGCTCGGGAAGGGGTGTGGCTGCTTGCTTTAAGAAGCTGTGACCTTTAGCAAACAGTGCTTTGTTTTTTACGTTGTTGGAAATTTTATAAGGAAAGTTTGCCAAGGTCTGTACTAAAGACGGTGCGCTGTTATAGACTTCAAAAATTTTCTGTTTTGCATAGCGCTCATTCCCTGCGAACAGCTCGTCGCCCCCATCTCCGGCCAAAAGAGTGTCGCAACCACTTTCTTTAGCGAGTTTGGCGCAAAAGTAAGTGGGAATAGCAGAGGAATTTCCAAAAGGTTCATCATATGCCGCTGCAATTTTGGGTACGGCATCAAGTACGTCTTGTGGTGTCACATAATACTCGTGGTGCTTTGTGTGAAAATGCCTTGATGCAATACGTGCGTAAGGTGTTTCATCATATCCTTCAGCATCAAAGCCGATGGTAAAAGTTGACGGGTTGGATTGAAATGAGGCGAGTGACCCGCTAACGCTCGAGCTATCCAAACCGCCACTGAGAAAAGCTCCTGCAGAACTATCTTCGCTTAGGCCACGCCGAACAGCATTATTTAGGTGCAGATGAAGTTTATCTTTAAGCTCGTTTTTGTTTAAAGTGGTCTGTTCGGAAAATGTTGGCTCCCAGTATTTAGTTTTACAAAGTTTTCCATTTTCGTAGGTTAAATAGTGAGCAGGTTCTAGTTTATTAACGCCGGTGAAGAAACTTCCGGGGCTGGGCACCATATGGAAATAGATATAATTGTATATGGCCTGATGGTCGATGCTCAGAGAATTGGGTGAAAACTGTTGAATGGTTTTAATGGAATTGGAAAACATAACCCCATCTTTTTCTTGATAAGCTAAGCGGCCAATACCCATTTTATCAATAGCAATAAATAATTTTTGGGCTTCAATGTCGTATATGGTTATTACAAAACCACCTGTCAGTTTCAGCAAAAAATCTGCGCCAACTTGCTTGTAAGCAGTAGCTATTGAGCAGCTAAAGCCTTGTTGTTTTTTTAGTTGGCACAGTTCACGTTCTAGCCAAACAGGAGCTCCAGAGTAGCTAATAATATATTGGCCATGTAGCTCAGGTGCTTGAGCTTGGTTAATTAATAAGCAGGGTTTATTTTGAATGGCTGCGATGCCCCAATCGGAGGTTTGTACAGGGACACTTTGATTATGCTTTTGTGTAGAAAAATGACCAAAATATACAGACATATTTAATTATTTATTTTTGGGCTGAGATGTCGATGGGTTTATTTTTTCTACCGGCTCAGCAACTTTTTTAGGCGGCCAATATTTGACTCGTTTAAGTTTATTTTTTAAGCCACTCAAAGGAAAATTAGCGTCATAGGCTAGGACTGCCTGTTGTTGAGCTAATGGGTATTGCTTTTGCTTGAAAAGAAACAAGCCGTAGTTATAACGAATAACAGGGTTTTTTGGAGAAAGTTCAATTGCTATTTTATATTGTGTTTCAGCGGAATTTTTATGGTTTGTTTTTTGTAAAAATATAGCGTACAACATGCGTAAAGTTGCATCATCAGGACTGAAATTAATGCCACGTTGGAAATAACACTCAACAGGCGATAGGGGGTTACGTTTACGAGGGTAAAGTAACTTGTACCGCATAATAGAATTTAATGCTCTGTGGTGGTTGGGCCAAGCGCGTAGTGTGTAGTCCAAATCTCCTACTAAGTGCCCCGTATGGTTCTGGAAACTTAAAAGATTTTCCATATTCGGTAGAAAATGCGTTGATTCCACTAAGTGAAGCTCTTTTGGGTAATTGGAGCGTGTTAGGTAATCAAACGGGCCATAACCTTGATTTCCACCTCTGCATGGTGCGCTCTTAAATGATTCGCCAACCCAGCGCGCGTTGGCAGCGTAACTATTTATACTTGAAGATAACAACAATAAAACAATCAAGAAGAGGTACTTAAATGATAGTGTTTTCATTTTTATTCCTTAAAACCGTTTGTAATTAACATGGTACATGGTTCTAATTTCTTTAGTCCACTTGGTGTGCCAGTGCATGACTTTACCGTAAAATTCAATTGTGTTAGATCTTTTTTCTTCAAAAATAGGCACAAAAGTTTCTTTACGCATTAGCATAGCAGGCGATGAAGTAGCTATTTCTTCGTTATAGGTTGTTTTTAGAATAATAAATTGGTTTTCATTTCTGATGCATAAATCAGTGGCGACTAATTCGTTATCGTAGAAGTATTGATATATAAAACCATTATTGTTGTCGCAGAACTGTTGCATCATTTCACTATAAAATTTGCCTTGGCTATTAGCAATATGAATAGCTGTTCCTTGATTGCTTTTCCAGCCAGCAGTTTCTAGCTCACCGTATTGAATGATAGCAGCAACAACGTCTTCAGGTTTTGTGATGGTTTTGAGTGTTCTAGAAACGCCCTCACGCTCTAGGCGGTTTCTCTGGCGGTTGAGATTTTGGCGTAAGTTTTTACCGCGTTCCGCCCAATACTCGTCAAAACTTTTGTTTAGGCTAACACGGCCTGTGTCTATATAGTCTAAGGTTGATATACGGCCGTTGGCTGGTAGCCTTTCCATTAAGTCAGGGTCTTGTTGAGTAAGGCCAAAGACCATGGTCGTAAAAGGGAGCCTCTTAAATATTGCAGCTAATAACTCAGATGTGCACTGATTTTTTTCTTGTACCCATAGTCCGATGGGGGCTTGAGAAGGTTGAAAGGTAATAAATGAGCCGAAGCGGTCTTTCGTGATAATGCTTAAGGCTTTAGGTTGGTCGTTATTGCCGAAAATCACGAGCTGTTCTTTGCCTGAGCCAAAATGTGTTAAAAGTGGTTTTATAAATTGGCTGCTTAAGACGGGTGTGTTTGGCCCAGAAGTATTGATGGCATCCCATGTATCAGCATATTGGTCGAAGGATGATATAGGCAGTAGTTGGCAATCCATGTGTTAGCTCTTTACGGTGTCTTTGATAGTTGTAATCATCCACTCGATTTCATCTTGAGTGAGAGATTGGTGGCAAGGAAATTGAAAAACCGTTTCAGAAAGTTCGCAACTGGTCGGAAATTCTTCTGGTGTTATCTCTTCATCTAAATACTCACCAAACCGCCAAATGGGTACGCCTTTTTCCTTTAAAGCTGAAAAATATTGTTCAGGTTTTTTGAATTTGAGTGGATAAACAAGAGGTGTTACATGGCTAGGAAGTGAGTTAAAAAGGGGGGCGCAGTTTGGTAGGTCTTTCAATGCAGTGTGTAGTTGGGTGTAATGTTGTTGTCTCTTTGAGTGCATATGGGAATAATTTGCACGTGTAGTAATTTGGGATGAGAACCAGGTTGATTTTACATTAATCCAGTTTTCATCTAATTGAAAGCCGCCTTCAGAAGAGCCTGGCCCGCTTGTTAGTTTTGCTGAGCCAGCATTTGATTTTTTTACCTCATTCCAGAGTTTGCTTTTAATGCCTAAGAGTATGTTTAGGAAGGTTCCTTTTTTACCTAATCGTTTAAATGAAATGGCTTTTTCAATAGAATTAATGGCTGATTTCAGTTGAAAAGCTATGGGTGGTTTTCTTAGAGAGATGTGTGATAGTTTGTGTTTATTTGAAGCAAGGAAGCCACCGTCCAATACAGGAAAAAATTTCATGGTACTTGCAATGGCATAGTCACCTACTGTCCCGACAGATGCACCGTTTATTTGCCCAAAAAAAGCATGAGCACAATCTTCAATTAAGAAGATATTATGTTCGTCGCAAAGGGTTTTAATAGTCGTTAAGCTTCCTGTGAATCCAAAAAAGTGTGTTACTAAAATAGCTTTGGTTTGAGGGGTGATTTTACTCTTGATGTCTGTAATATCGGCGCTGGTATCTTTATTTATCTTGTAGAAAGTCACGCCTGCCTTGAGTCGACGTGCGGGAGACACCATTGATTCGCAGTGATAGGAGGGTATGAGGACATTATCCTCTTCAGTTATGCCGCATTGCTCTAGTGCAATAGCTAAGGCTGCCCGCCCACTCGTTGTGTTTACTTTATTTTTGGCATCAAAAATAGAATGAGTTTTGTGCTGATGTGGTTTCGCCCAATATCCATCACCTAAAACAGGTGATAAGGGGATGAGCGGAGGCGGAAAGTTGTTAATGTCCATGTAAAAAGCGATTATTCCATCAATGTTTTCTTGAGCAGAAGTATAGTTGAGAATTGAAAAAATTGTCGTTTCAGTTTTGTGCTAAAGTTTAGTAAATTTGTTAAGGAATACCCCTTAAGTTCAATGGATAACCTGCTTTTCTTAGTACACCGAATTCCTTACCCGCCTAATAAAGGGGATAAAATTCGTTCTTTTCATTTTTTAAAGCACCTTTCGCAGCACTTTAATATTTATGTAGGTGCTTTTATAGATGATGCAGAGGATTTAGCTTATATAAATACGGTTCAACAATACTGCTCAGATGTTAAGTTAATACGCATTAACCCATTATTAAGAACGGTTATTAGTGCAAAAGGGTTGCTGACTGGAAGGTCGTTGAGTGTGCCTTATTATGATATTGATTCAATGTATCAATGGGTGGATGAGGTTGTTGAACGGCATCAAATAAAGAAAGCCTTTATTTTCTCTTCAGTGATGGCACAATTTGTAATTCGACATAAGAGCTTGGATGTTATTGCAGATTATGTCGATATCGATTCGGATAAATGGCGCCAGTATGCGGAAAAAAAACCATGGCCGATCAGTTGGGTTTACAAAAGGGAATCAAAATGTTTGTTGGATTTTGAAAGAACTACTGCGAAACTGTCGCGGCAAGTGTTGTTTGTATCAAAAAAAGAGGCGAATCTCTTTGTAAGCTTGTCAGGCGGATTAAAAAATATTGATTATGTTAACAACGGCGTTGATATTGATTATTTTACGCCCGATAAAAATTTTGTTAGTCCTTATAAAGAGGATGAAATAGCAATAGTATTTACCGGAGCTATGGACTATTGGGCGAACGTGGATGCTGTTGTTTGGTTTGTAGATAAGGTTTTGCCAGAGTTGGTTGCGAAAAAAAGTACTGTGATGTTTTATATTGTGGGTTCTAAACCTACTTCTAAAGTGAAAGGGCTTGAAGCACATAAAAATGTGACGGTAACAGGTCGTGTGGAGGATATGCGACCATTTTTACAATTTGCTAATGTCACTGTTGCGCCTTTGCGTATTGCAAGAGGAATACAAAACAAAGTGCTCGAGGCAATGGCCATGGGTAAAGCCGTGGTTGCATCCCCGCAAGCAATGGAAGGGATTGATGCAAACACCAGTGGCGTATGCGTGGCTGACACCCCAAGCCAGTTTATTGATGCTGTTATGGATATGTCAGCATTAGATGGCTTTAACCCAACTAATAGGCTGTTTGTAGAAACTGAGTTTAGCTGGGCTGAAAGTAGTAAAAAGCTAGTTGGCATAATAAATCAGAATGCTTTGTTAAAAGAGAGCTAACTTAATGGGTGCATTTTTTTTATCTAACTCACAGTCAGATAGTGAACATCGCAAGAGCGCTGTAACAGAGGTGTTTGAGAAGCTAGGGTTTTCACATATTGTGAATTTATCGACTAAGCACCACACTCTTTTTTATTGCCGAAAAATCAATGTTCAGGAAGATTCGTATTACGTTCTAAATGAGCAAAATTTTTGCGTAATAACTGGTACGTTAATATATAAAAAGTTAATAGGTAAAGCGGCGGCCAAGCGCGTTTTCGAAGATTATCATCAAAATAAAATTGATACGGATGAGCTCTATGGCAATTTTGCAATCGTTGTTTGTCTCAATAACGATATCCAAATTCATACAGATGCCCAAGGTGTTTACAACGTATGGCATGATGCGACGTTAGGTATGGCAAGCAGTTCATTTTTAGCAGTTGCAAGCGTAATAAAAAACCCTTCAATTAATAAAAGTGCTGTTTACGAATATGTCTTTCAAGAAGCCACATTTGGTGGAGATACTGTTTTAAATGAAGTTAGGCGATTAGAGGTTAGCCACGGGTTAAGTTTTGGTTTAAAGAATAGTTTAACTAACAGTTTATTGGGCGCAAAAATACAGAATGACTTTGTTGATATTGACACCGCTTTGGAATGTACTAGTAAGGCTCTATTTAAACAGTTTGACGCAATAACTCATTGTTTTTCAGATAATATTGATTCTGCTCTTTCAGGTGGATATGACTCCCGGTTGTTGTTAGCACTATGTTTAGAGCATGACGTTACACCTCATTTGCACGTGTATGGTTCAGAAAAAGATGCTGATGTTGTTGTCGCAAAAGGTGTGTGTGCGGGTGAAAATATTGAATTGTCTCATGAGGACAAGTCTGGTTTTCGAACAGTCTTACCAGAACAGTTTGCAACGATTGTAGAGCAGAACTTTTACGCTTTTCAAGGCATTTGCCCTGATGGAATTTTAGATAATGGGTCAGATTTGCTGACTCGGCAACAGCGCACTAAAAGTGGTCGGTTATTGTTAAATGGAGGCGGTGGTGAAGTATTCAGGAATTTCTTCTATTTGCCAGATAAAAAATACACAGCGCTAAATATTTTGTGGTCGTTTTATAGTCGATTTGACCCAGGTGTTTGCACAAATGAGTTTGATGAGGTGCGCTACTATCAAATTTTTGAGAATAAAGTACATACATTATTAGGTATTGATGGAGGCCAGCTATCAAGACAGCAAGTTGAGTATTTATATGCGGGTTTCCGCTGCACGTATTGGATGGGGCTTAATAATTCGATAAATAATCAATTTGGCTATTTTTTAACCCCCTTTGTTGAACAACTAATTTCAGACACAGCTTTAACAGTGCCTATTGAATGTAAAAATCATGGCTTTTATCAAGCTAAATTAATTAATAAGATTTCTCCCTCTTTGGCGGGTTATATGTCGGATTATGGGCATAATTTCAGCGGGGGTATTCCTTTAAAAAGGAGGCTTAAAGATTGGGCCACGCTGGTGCGCCCTACTTGGTTGAGAAAATATATGTATAGGTTAAAAAAACAAAGTCGGCAAAATTGGCCTTATTATTTGAATAATGATTATCTTGGATATGTGTTGCCAAACGGTTGGCAATTTATGTCTAAATTTTTTGTTCTGGAGAAGGTGAATGACCCAAGTCAATTTTCGAGGATTGTCACGCTAGAGTATTTGTTTCAAAAGCTTAATGTAAAATTTTGAGTGCGCTTATGAAAAACTCTTTCGTCATATTTTGTTTTGCTTGTGTTTGTAATGTGGCGGCTGCTAAAACGATTTGGGTAACAAACTCAGGCGAGTTGATTAAAGGGCTAAATGCGGCTGTAGCAGGGGATGAGGTTATTTTGTTACCGGGTCAATATAACTTAGGGCGCTTTGAAAGTAGAACAGGGGGTACATCCAAGGCGCCAATCACCGTTAAAGCAACTATTCCCGAGACGGTGTTTATACAAGCCAGTCGGGTAGAAACGTTCTCAATTTATAACCCGTATTGGGTTTTTGAGAATCTGACCATTAGGGGTACAGGCGGTACTCACCACGCTTTTCATCTCAGTAAAAATGCTGATCACGTTATTATTAGAAATAACAAATTAATTAACTTCCATTCACATATCAAATCCAACGGTAAGGGTGACCAATTTCCCGATTTTGGATTAATTGAAGGCAATGAAATGCGGAACGATGCTATTAGGCAAACTTCTGAGCCAACGAGCCCCATTGATGTAGTGGGTGGGTATGGTTGGATTGTTAGGAATAATGTTGTGGCTGATTTTGGTCGTTCTTCTGCGAAATCTGTTTCTTACGGTATCTTTTTAAAGGGAAATTCTACGAATGGTTTGATTGAGCAGAACTTAGTGATCTGTAGTCAGACGCATGAAAGTGGCTATAGAATTGGTGTTTCATTAGGCGGCGGCGGTACAGGAAAGGCTTATTGTGAAAAACAGAGCTGTCAGCATGAACATCGCCATGGGGTTATTAAGAACAACGTGGTGCTGAATTGCTCTGATGCGGGTATTTATTTAAAAAAAGCTTCAGACAGTAAAGTCTTTCATAATACATTAATTAATACCTTGGGGATTGATGCTCAGTTGGCTCCCACCTCAGCTATAGTGGAAAATAATTATGTCGGGGGTGTTATTCATGCCCGTAAGGGAGCGTCTATTCAACGCAGTAATAACATCACCAGTGCTTGGGGCTGGGTTCCCTATGCGGAAACTATTGCGAAGTATGGCGTACGTCGCGTCTCTGACTACCATGTTAAGTACCCTTCTATTATAAAAAAATGGCAGGTAGAGTTTGCACAAGAGGGGATGACTTGGTTAGGTAAGTGGGTTGCAGATTCACCGATGGGGCTTGGTAGAAGCAGGGCGATAGATGACTTCTCTAATGTAGGGTATGGTGATTTAACGCCGCCCAGTTTGAGTTTTTTAAAAACAGATAAACGAATCAACTCAGTAATGAAAGACTTTTGGGGGAATTTAAGGGGTACGGATGGGGCTTTTATTGGTGCCGTTGATTTATTAGTATCTAGTTGTAATGTTGCGCAAAAGATAGCCGATAGAGTTGTTACACCAAATGACAAGTGCCAAATTGAAGAATGATAAAAACTAAACAAACAAGCATTACTCAAACGTGTTGCCGTGCTGTGGTTTTAGCAAGCTTGTTCATTAACTTGAGCACGGCGCAAGCAGCTCTGCCAGAAAGTATTCAACTCATTAAAAAAAGTGTGGTATCCATCGCAACGGGCATGTTGGCGCGATCTCCGCGGGTTATATTTTACGGCACGGGTTTTGTCGTAGCCGATGGTCATTATGTAATAACAAATGACCATGTAGTGCCAGATAAAATAAAGCATGAAAAAAACGAAGCATTGGTTATATTCGTTGGTGAAGGGAGTAGGCCGGAGCCGCGTGAAGCAAAAGTCGTCATGCGAGACAAGATTCATGATCTTGCTTTATTGCGTATAAAAGGTAAACCTTTACCTGCTGTAACGTTAGGGAATTCAAAGACAGTGCGCGAAGGCGAGCGCTATGCTTTAACAGGCTTTCCAATAGGTATGGTGCTTGGGCAGTACCCAGTAACACATGTAGGCATTGTTTCTGGCAAGCCGCCAATCGTGACACCAGCGCCATCATCAAGACAACTAACGGCCGAACAAATAAAACGTAATAGGCACCCGTTTAGAGTGTTTCAGTTGGATGCGATTGCCTACCCCGGTAATAGCGGCAGTCCACTATATAATGTGGATAACGGTCAAGTGGTGGGGGTTGTTAATAGTGTTTTTGTAAAAAAATCAAAAGAGTCAGCCCTAACGTCACCTAGTGGTATTACTTATGCAATTCCTTCTGAACACATTAATAAATTACTAAAAAAAGCGGGCTTGTGATGTATCGACTATAATAGTCCTAACAACAATATGAGGGATGGGTTTTGCTAGAACTAAAACAAATAAGAGCAATTGTAATCACAGTGCTGGGTATAAATGAAAATGATCTAGAGTTAAATGAACACAGTGCTTTGTTAGGGGCTATTCCGGAATTTGATTCAATGGCGGTGGTGTCAATTTTAACCACAATTGAAGATCAATATGATGTTTTTGTAGAAGATGATGAAATTAGCGCCGAAACATTTGAAACACTGGGTACATTGCATCAATTTGTTATCGAGAAGTTAGCGGCCTAAATAAACAATATGCTCCAACCCTATTTTTTAGAAACACCGCAGGGTCGTATATTTATTCAAACATTTTCGCCAACCGGTCCAACGACTGAGGCGGTTATCTTCGTGCCGCCATTTGCTGAAGAAATGAACAAGTCCAGGCGAATGATGGCCTTGCTTGGCCATGCGTTGTCAGCCAACGGGGTGTTAATGGCGATACCTGATTTATATGGCACAGGAGATAGTGAGGGCGACTTTGCTGAGGCCAATTGGGTGATTTGGTTGGCTAATATTCAACAACTTATCCAAAAACTAGAACAACAGGGTATAAAAACCATAAGTTTCGTTGGTTTACGTATGGGGTGCTTGCTGATCATTGATTTTTTGAGAGAACAAAAGGCTAAAGTTAAACGAGTGGTGTTATGGAAGCCTGTACTCTCTGGGCAGCAAATGCTCAACCAATTTTTACGGTTAAGGGTCGCAAACAGCATGATGGATGGCCAAAAAGAAACCACGCAAACTCTACGTGCATTATTAACTTTAGAAGGTGAAATAGAAGTAGCGGGCTATCGGTTAAATGCCGACTTAGTTTCCACATTAGATGAGAAAAAAATAACTGCCGAAAACTTTTACAAAACTATTCATTTGAACTGGTTTGAAGTGCTGGCGAATGAAAACCAACCTGTACCGGTTGCAAGTGGCCGCCTTGTTCAAGAATTAAAACAACATGGTGTGGCTGTTGATTTGCAGACGAAGGTAGGTGAGAGTTTTTGGTCTAACCAAGAAATTGCAGAAATACCTGAGCTGATTACTGACACCTGTCAGTTGTTTTGTGAAAGTGGAGCTAATGGCCATTAAAGAAAAAGCCGTTGTTTTTAACTGTTGTGGAAAAGCGCTTTCGGGCATTATTCACGAAGCTGAAAATCCGTTAAGTATTGGTGTTTTAATGATAGTGGGTGGGCCTCAATACCGAGTAGGGAGCCATCGCCAATTTGTGATGCTCGCCCGTTACCTTGCCAAACACGGCGTGACAGTTTTTCGATTCGATTATCGTGGTATGGGTGACAGTACAGGCGCAATACAAGAGTTTGAACACGCCAATGCAGATATTAATGCAGCAGTTGATGTTTTTTTAAATGAGGTTAAAGAGATACAACGTCTTGTCTTGTGGGGGTTGTGTGACGCCGCGTCTGCTAGTTGTTTTTATGCCGCACAGGACGAACGTATAGTGGGTTTGGTTTTGTTAAATCCATGGGTTAGGACAGAGAAGGGCGAAAGTGAGGTGTTTTTAAAGGACTATTACCTTAAACGTTTTTGCTCATGGGTTTTTTGGCACAAACTATTTTCTGGTGATGTGAATTTTAAATCTTCCATTGTGTCACTCAGTGAAAAGGTACTAAAGGTGTTTACAAAGCAGTCGCTAGGTGAAACACAACCCACACAATCGTTAACATTACCAGAGCGCATGTTAAGGAGTGTAGGACAATTTAAACACCCGATTTTGTTTGTTTTAAGTGGTAAGGATTTAACAGCTAAAGAGTTTATTCGGCTGGTTGATACGGATGCAAAAGGGCAAGCTCTTATTAAACGAGAGAATGTGTCGCGGGTGGATTTGCCTGATAGCGACCATACGTTTTCTCGAGACAAATGGAAGAGCCAGGTGAATATGGCAACGTTGAATTGGTTGAAAGCATTATGAAAAAGGTTTTGTTAATTGCTTATCATTACCCACCGGTTAGCGTTAGTAGTGGTTTACAGCGCACCTTGAAATTTTCCCAATATCTGCGTGATTTTTCCTGGAAGCCTTCTGTGTTAAGTATTAACCCAATGGCGTATGAAAGACAAAGTAACGGCCAGATGGCAGAAGTGCCTGATGATATAGTTGTTAAGCGTGCATTAGGGTTTGATACCGCTAGACATTTTTCGATTCAGGGTAAATACCCAGGTTTTCTCGCTTACCCTGACCGTTGGATTTCTTGGTGGCCAATGGCTGTGCTGTCGGGCTTACGGTTGATTTGGACAGAGAAGGTGGATGTTATATTTTCGACTTACCCAATAGTCACGTCACATTTAATCGCTTGGGCGTTACATAAAATAACGGGCAAACCTTGGGTTGCTGACTTTAGGGACTCGATGACTGAAGATAATTACCCAGTGGACCCTACGAAAAGAAAAATTTATCAATGGATAGAAAGTCAAACAGTTAAAAACTGCTCAAAAGCTATTTTCACAACGACTGGTGCATTAAAAATGTATGCGGAGCGTTACCCTGAATATTCCCCAGAAAAATGGGCAGTTATTGAAAATGCATTTGATGAGGGCAATTTCAAGCAAGCTACCGTGGGTAATGCAAAGGTTGGAGTTAAAGGCGATTGTATTCGTTTGGTACATAGTGGTGTGTTATACCCATCTGAACGTGACCCTAGGTGTTTCTTTGATGCGTTGTCTGAATTAAAAAGTGAAGGGACGATAAATGCTGGTGAGCTAAAAATCATTTTACGTGCGACAGGGCATGATGATTTATTTTTACCGATGGTTCAAGAAAAAAATATCGCTGATATTGTTTTTCTTGAACCCAGTGTGCCGTACGTTGATGCACTACAAGAAATGCTTGAAGTAGAAGGCTTGATGATTTTTCAAGCTGCAAATTGTAATCACCAAATTCCCGCAAAAATTTATGAGTATTTACGGGCTGAAAAACCTATTCTGGCATTAACAGATGAGGTGGGTGATACCGCTGGTGTGCTTAAACGCGCTAATGTAGGCATGGTGGTTGCTTTAGATAACAAAGATGGGATAAAACAGGGTTTACTTGATTTTGTTCAACAAATAAAAGCGGGTAGGGCTACTAAAGCAGATAAAACTGTTTGGTCTAAACATTCTCGTTATGCTCGTACCGAGCAGCTTGCGAAACTGTTGGATGAAATAATCTAAAGCAATTTAAGGTTATTTTTGGTCTTGGTTTAAGACATTATGGCAAAAAACTAAGGGGTACTTTGTGCGGAGTTAGGACCCCCATCCCAGCCTTCCCCCTGCCAGGGGGAAGGAGTAGAAATTGTACGACTTTCTGGTTTTAATTCCCCCCTCCCTTTCGCCTTTAAGAAATAGAAAGTCTGCGAAATCATGGTTTAATCTTCCCCCACTTTAATGGGAAGGAGTAAAAAGTCTGCGAGGTTTTGGTTTTAGTTCCCTCCCACTTTAAGGGGGAGGTAGGGTGGGGGTGAAATGTTAGATACTCAGTGATGATGTGTATATTCGAGTTTACGCTCCCCCCGTCATGGTGTAGAAAGTCTGCGATATTCTCGTTTATTGTAGTCTAGCTAAACTAAAACTTCCTTAACCATCGGTTGGCTTAAAAATCCATGCGGGCTGGCTGAGAAACCATACGCGCCAGACTGAAACACGGCGACTAAGTCACCCCTTTGTATATTTGGTAGCAACATGTTGTCGGCAAGTATATCTAAGGGGGTACATAATGGCCCCACAATGCTGACTTCTTGTTTTTCTTGTGAGTCCATTTTATTAGCGATAGCAACGGGGTAGTTTTTACGAATAATTTGCCCAAAATTACCGGATGCGGCTAGGTGGTGGTGTAACCCACCATTAGCGATAACGTAAGTTTTTCCTCTTGATTCTTTAATGTCTGTGACTTCGCAGATATAAACGCCTGCTGGCCCGACTAAAAAACGCCCTAATTCAATTACTATTTCTGCATTCGGTAGTTGTTTTTTGACATCAGGTAACAGCTTATTCATATTGTCCGCTACCGGTCGTAAATCAAGTTCTGACTCACCCGGAAAGTAGGGAATACCAAAGCCGCCGCCAATGTTTAGCAATTCGACAGGGGATGGCGCATGTTTTGATAATGCTAACGCTAAGTCAAATGTTTTTTGATGGGCTTCAATTAACGCCTCGGGCTTTAAATTTTGTGAACCTGAGAAAATATGGAAGCCACGAAAGTGAACGGGTAAATTTTTCATGCTTTTCAATAAAGTAGGGACGCGTTCGGCATCAATGCCAAAAGGTTTTGGGCCGCCAGCCATTTTCATACCAGATGCTTTTAGTTCAAAGTCTGGATTGACTCTAATAGCAACACGCGGCTCACGGCTACCTTGTTGAGCAATACTAACGATTTGTTCTAGTTCAAATTCAGATTCGATATTAAGGGTAACGCCAGCTTCTATAGCTTGAGCAAGTTCTGTGCGCGACTTTCCTGGCCCTGCAAAGCTAATTTCATCAGCGGTTGTTGATGAGGCGAGCGCCACCTTCATTTCACCGCCAGAGGCGATATCTAAGCCATCTACAAGAGTCGACATGTAATTAACAACATCAGGCATTGGGTTCGCCTTCATGGCGTAATGTAGGCTGATGTCGGGGAAATGCTGTCTAAAAGTATCAACTTGCCTAGCCATAATATTTTTGTCATAGGCGTAAAAGGGCGTTTGGCCTACTTGTGTAACAACGGTATCAAGAGAATGGCCATTAATTTCAAGCATGCCATTATTGGTTGTAAACGGAATGGTTAGGCAGTGTTCAGGACGTTTTGTCATGTGTTTGTGTTGTTAAAAAGTTCAAGATGTTGGTTTTTCAAAGAGGACCGGTCAATTTTACCGTTGGCATTCTTTGGTAGGGGGTTCATGTGTATCAGTTTGTGCGGCACCATGTACAGAGGCAGGTTCTGTTTGCAATAAGAAAGTAATTGATTTGCCTCATGTTGCTCATCTTTGGCATGGTAAACCAATAAGATGGCTTGCCCGAGCGTTGGGTGAGCTAAGCCAATGGCGGCAGCCTCGTGAATTAAGTCCGATGTATGAACAATTTCTTCAATTTCCCCCGGACTAACGCGGTAACCGGATGTTTTTATCATCTCGTCATTTCGTCCGAGGAAATAAAAATAGCCTTCGCTGTCTTTTTTAACAATATCACCTGACCACACAGCCGTTTCCGTTAAGGGTAATTCTGCCAGTTGGGAAGGGCAGAGCTTGAAGCGTTCTTGAGTTTTTTCAATGTCATTCCAATAACCCTGAGCAACCAGTGAGCCTCGATGTACCAGCTCGCCAGGTTCATCGGCATCACATTCACTACCGTCCGCTCGAACGACCATTAAGTCGGCATTAGGAATCGGCTTACCCATAGATTCGGGGCGAATGGCAAGTTGCTCAGGTGGTAAATAAGTAGACCTGAACGCTTCGGTTAAACCATACATAAGAACGATGTCTGTTTTAGGTAAGCAGGCTTGAAGCTTTTTACTGAGCGTAGTGGGGACTGCGCCACCCGAATTGGTGATATATCGCAAACTATTTACAGCATCATCAGGCCATTGTTTGTCGCATAGTTGGTTCCATAGTGGCGGTACAGCAGCTAGGCCGGTAATTTTATATTTTGCAACGGCTTTAATAACATCATTAGGCAATAAATAATCCATTAAATAGGCGCAGGCACCCACAGAAAAGGCTGTGGTGAGTTGGCTTAGCCCATAATCAAAACTAAATGGTAAAACGGCCAGCAAGCGGTCTTCATCTGTATTGTTTAAATAGCTGGCAACGCTCTTTGCGCCTTCTACCATATTGCGGTGAGATAGTGAGACACCCTTGGGTTGGCCAGTGCTGCCAGAGGTGTAAAGAATGCTGACAGTATCTTGATCGATTCTTGAATGCAGTGAAGGTGTTTCGGTTGAATGAATATAATCGTTCCATAAGGATAGTGAGTAGGTTGCCTCTTTTTCAATGGAAGGAAGTTTGTCGGCCAATACTAAAGATTGAATAGAAGGGCAGTTTTCTAATTCGTCTGCGAGAATTTTTGTACGTTGGCTTGCGGTAATTAATGTAGTGGCTTGACAATGGTTAAGTATATAACTCACTTGTTTGGGCTTTAACAACGGATTGATGGGTACAAAAATTCCGCCGGCTAATGCAGTGCCAAATAGGGCAATAACCGTTTCAAACTGTTTTGGTAAATAAATAGCTACCCGGTCATTAGGGCGTAAGCCATTGCAGATGAGCGCGCGGGCGAACGCATCAATAGCCGTTGCCAATTGTTGATACGTTAGCGTGTTGTCTTTTAAACAAATAGCAGGTGCGGTGGGTGATGACTTAGCGCTATTAAAAATAAAATCAGTTAGTAAAAACAAAAAGACTCCGTGTATGAAATGCTTGCCTTAACAAAGTATAGCTAACGCTTTAAAGTGCATTATTTTAGCGTGCTTAATAATTTTTTAGCATCCACCTTTTCAGCAAAATCATCAGGCAGTGAAACTAATTTTTCTAAAATAGCAGATGCATTCTCTTTTTTATCGAGGGCAATGAGTATTTGTGCCTGATGAAATAAAATAGATGGGTTATTAGGGTCAGGTTTTAGCGCCTTTCTTATCGCTATAAGCGCATTATCATTTTGTTGGTTTGCTAAATACACTGATGCTAGTGTGTCGTTTACTGCAGCTGCATCCGGTGCAATAACAAGCGCCTTTTGGATAAGCTCTAAGGCTTTCTTCGGCTGCTTGTCTTTATAGAGCCATGCGAGGTTGTTCAAGGCAAGAATGTTGTTGTCTTGAAGTTTTAGGGCTTTTTCATATGAATTAATGGCCTTAACATTTTGTTTTTGGCTTAACTGATAATTAGCTAAGTTTAATAAAACAGAACTGTCTTTTGGGTGGTCGGTTAACCAGTTATTCAGTAATTTTTCAGCGTCATCAGACTTGTTCATTTGGAATAATTGAAAAGCAAGTTCATTAACACTTTGAGAAGACGGGTATTTAGAATGCAATGTTTGAAGTGTGGCTAACGTTACCTCAGGTTGTTTGGCTAGTCGTCCTTCCGTTGCTTGAAGTTTCAAAACGCTAGGATGGTCAGGGGCAATCTCCTTTAAATGAGCCAAGTGCTTTTTAAATATCGCTGTGTCTTTTTGTTGAAGGGCTATGCTTGCCAACTCAAGGTGTGCAGGTAATATTTTATTGTTTTCTGTTACAACCTTGTTAAGGTCTTTGATGGCCGCTTCAAGCTTGTTTGAAGCACGAAATGCTTTTGCACGTAATAGTAATGCCTGCACCATCTCGGGTGATTTTCTTAAAATTCTGCTGGATTCGGAAATGCTGTCTTCAAATTTACGTTGCTGAAGGTGAGCCATCGCTGTAATTAATAAAGTAGCCGGGTCGTTGGTATTGGGCGTCGCATTTTTATTAATAGTGAGTAGGGCTTTATCCGGTTGATTCAATGTTAAGTAATAACGTGATAGCACTAATTTAGGCTGTATAGCATTTGGGTGAGCATCGATGGCTTGGTTCAGGTGTTTCACAAAATCATCTGAATTTTTATCTAGCGCATCCAGTGCTGCCAAGTTTATCAATGTTTGAAGGTGATTTTCATTGTGCGTTAGTATGTTTTGGAAATACTGACGTGCGCTTTTTGTATCTTTATTTTGTACAGCAATTTGCGCCAGTTTCTCATTAGCTGTACGATTTCCTGGTTCAGATTTAAGTACAGTATTGAAGGTGTTCTTGGCTTCATCAGTGTCGCCTTTTGCCAAATAAACGGTGGCTAGTAAGTTCTTGGGTCCTGCATCTTTTGGGTTGGCGGCTACATATTTATTAGCTGTTTCAAGCGCTTTGGCAAAGTCTTTTTGTTTTACATAGCTAAGAACCAAGCTGATATTGGTTTGAGGCAAATCTGGGTTAATGCTGTAGGCGACCTCAAATTCTTGTTGCGCCTCTTTTACATCACCGCCAGACATTAGGCCAATACCTAACTTCAAACGGTTTGTTGCAGAGTCAGGTGCCTTTTCGGTCAAACGTGAGAGTATTTCTACACCCTCATCATTTTTACCTTGTTGAATAAGCGCAGTTGCCAGAATGTTAGACGCATCTGTGTCATCAGGGAAAGACGCAACAATAGTACGCGCTAACGATTCGGCTTTGATAAAGTTCTTCTGTTTTATATTAATAAGTGCTAATAATTTTTGACCAGAAACAGCATTGGGAACGCTTCTTAAGAACTGTTTTGTGTATTCTTTAGCTTGAGATAGGTTGTTTTTCTGATAATGAATAAGTCCTAAGCCGTATTCTGCGCCGGGGAATTTGATATTGTCTGAGCTAATAGCTAGCTCAAAAGCCGGTTGTGCTAAGTTGGGTTTGGCAGTTTTAAGGTAAACAATGCCTTGTAAAAAATTCGCTAACGGGTTCTTCGGTGCTGCTTTTAATACAATGTCTAAGTCTTCCTGTGCATCAGCGTAATTTACAAGCATAACGCGGGTTTGTGCGCGCTTGAGTCGGCTAATAAAACTGTTGGGTTGTTGTTCTAATAATTCGTTTAATAGAGTTTCAGCGCTTGCAAAGTCTTTTTCTTGCATAGCAATATCGACTTTGAGTTGTTTCGCATCAATATTGTTTGGGTTTTGTTTTAATGCCTGCTTTATAAGCAATGATGCTTGGTTAGAGTCACCGTGGACCATACGCAATTTTGCTTTAACAAACAGGGCATTACTAGAGTTTGCATCTGCTAGTAATGCATCATTTAATAATTCTTCGGCTTGTTTTAATTCATTTTTTAATAAACGCGCCTCAGCTTTCGCTGCTAATACAATGGCGATATTTTTACGTTCTAGGCCGGTAGTAGGTAAAAACTCAAGATCATTTAATTCATTGGCCTTAACCATGGCTTGGGCCAATAATGGGGTCACTAGGTTATTGTCTACTTTTAATGATCGAGCTTTGGATAATTCTTTAAACGCTTCACCAAACTGATTGGTAGCAAAATACGTTCTGCCAAGCAAATAGTGTGCTTGGGGGTTATTTGAATTGGCTTTAACAGCGTTTTTTAACTCAATAAGGGCAGACTTGTTATCATAATTAGAAAGGTGTTGCTCTGCCTTTTTTAAGTAGTCTTCATCAGATTGGCCCATGCCACAGGCTGTTAAGATAGAAAGAAGTAATGTAATAAAGATGAGTTTAGTGAGTTTTTTCATAAATTTAGTTTTGTTAGGCGAGTGAGTGTTCAACAATAATATTAACTATATAGTTAAGCGTAGTACTATTACGCCTAAAATGCCAATGGTGTGACAAAAAATGCAATCACTATTAAATATATTATTTTCAAAGAAGTTTAAAATTTTGGTGGTGTGTACCGCAAACGTTTGTCGTTCTCCCATGGCGCACGCCATATTAAGAGATATGATAAAAAAGAAAGGACTCAATCATAAATTTAAAATTGAGTCGGCGGGCACACACGTCCCAACTAGTGGGTTGTTGCCCGATAAACGAACTATAAACGTACTGGAAGCGTGCGACATTAATAGTAAACAGCTAAGAACACGCCAATTGAAGCCTAAAGATGCCGCAAAATTCGATACAATATTAGTAATGGATAAGAGCAACATGGTAGCAGCCACAAAAATACTAGGACCGGAATGCCAACATATCCAATTTTTATTGGATTGTATGCCCAACTCACAAGCGTTTGAGGTCCCAGACCCTTATTATGGCCCACAGTCTGGCTTTCATGACTTGTATAACATGCTTACGGATGCTTGTGCAGGCGTACTCGTTGAGGTGAAAAAGAAGGCTTTATAGTAGGGCTACACTTGTTAGACTAATTTATAGTTTGTCCGAGC